>Ga0181612_112811_pt1 | contig 81799 bp, 91 predicted proteins | sample HoacroProtozoa21_FD_119630 | JGI IMG/M metagenome (GOLD analysis project Ga0181612, IMG submission 119630) | Hoatzin crop microbial communities from Cojedes, Venezuel. Combined Assembly of Gp0051906, Gp0051904, Gp0051908
CGAATTGTCTTTGACTGGGATTTCTCGCTGGAGTACAAAATCCATCTTTGTAAATTCGCTATTGCTAAAACGGAGAAGATGAGGAAAGACATCAAAATCAAAATCTATAAAATCTGCAGATATTAAAACATAATTCTTATCTTCAGATTCAAAAAGATAAACCCAAGTATCTGGCTCTACCTGATAATGACCCTTTTCACTAAAAGACTCAAAACCATAAGCCGATAGATTTTCTTTTAGTTCCGATCCTGATAAATACATGCACTTATTATACCATAAAAAGAAAAGGTCGGCAACCTATGCCGACCTCATGAAAGTGTGGTTAAATGTTTAGATTTTGTGGGTTTCGCCGCCGAACCTGTCGGAATTTTCGTTGATAAGATAATCTCTTTTCTTATCCGCCACCCAAGCATCTCTGAGATAAGTTACCGGTCCTTCGCGTCTTTCCACCTCTACCAGGCGGCTTGCTTTGCCTGGAACAATGACTGTTCTTCTGACTTCAATCTGTCGAGTTCGTAATCTCTTGCCATACATAGCCACCAACCTTTCTGAAATGATATAATATAAATATAGGGAAGTAATTATTAAAAGCAAAGTAGCTAAATTATGAAAGCTATCAATGATTACAATGGCGAAGTAAACATGTTTGACGTTGAAGACGACTTACTAAAACTAGGTTATATAGTCGTAGGGCCATGTCAAAAATGTGATTATAACAACTTACAGAAAGGAGGGAGGATGAGAATTAAAAAAGCAATAAATACAGCATATGAACAGCACTATGGACAAATTAGAAAAGTAGATAAAGCGCCCTACATTATTCATCCGTTAGAAGTTTTTTCAATTGTTAGCAGATTTACAGACGACGAAGACACTAAAATTGCAGCTTTACTTCATGACACATTAGAAGACACTTCATACTCTGCTTCTGAAATGGAACGAGAATTTGGAAGTAATGTCGTAGAGCTCGTTAGTCTTTTATCGGAAAACAAAAATCTCGAATGGAAAGACAGAAAATATCTATACATTAAGCGATTAAAAGAATCAAAAAATAAAAACGCTATCTTAATTTCAGCATCAGACAAGCTAAACAATCTGGCATCAATTCAATACGCATATAGAAAGTTTGGAAGTTCCGTGTGGGATTGTTTTAATGCAAAGAAAGAAGACCAAGTTAAATTTTATGAGACATATCTTACGGAGCTGTCAGAATTTATACCTGATTCGTTAAGAGAATCATTAAAAGAAAAAATCCCTCGATGATTCTGAATATTTCTATTCGAACCACCGAGGGCTATTGTTCTAATGGAGCCTTCTACCGGGCTTGAACCGGTGACCTCATCCTTACCATGGATGCGCTCTACCAACTGAGCTAAGAAGGCACAATTTAAGTATAACACAAAAATTGTGATCTGTACATAGTTTAGATGACTTTGCGCTTGGCGGTTTTGGCTGGCTTGCGTGTGGCGGTTGCTGGACGCTGAGCTGGGCGAGCGACGCGTGTAGTTGGCTCAGCAGCGGTGACTGGTCTGGCGGTAGAACGAGTGACGGTGCGGACTGGGCGAGTAACTGGTTTTACCGCGGTTTTTGTGACTGACTTGGCGACTGGGCGAGTAACGCGGCGGCTGGTCATACGCGCGTTGCGTTCTGCGGCGCGTCTGGTGGCGACACGCTTAGTACGGGCGGCGTTTTCTTTTTCTTTGGCGGCTTCGGCGATACGAGCTTCGATGCGAGCTGTGGTGGCGGTGATGTTTTCGGTGTCGCCGGCGGCTTCATAAATGGCGAGAATTTGGCGGAGAGTAGTGGTGGAGTGGTCAAGGTCGTAAGCGTTTTCGAGTGCCTCGATGGCGTTTTTGCGATTCCCCAGTTTTTCCTCGGCCTTGGCTAAAGCGATGAAACGAGCCGGAACGTCACCTTCGAGCTCGAGTGCCTGATGGAAGGCCATAACGGCTTTTTCGTAAGCGCCAGTCTCGAGATAAATCAGTCCGACGTTATGTAATGACGAAGCGTTGTTGTCTAGACTTTGGGCGATTTCGAAACATTCGATGGCGTCATCAAAATGCTGGCTTTTGGCGTATAGAATACCCAAGCGGTTGTAGGCGGCGGCGTTCTTCTCATCGAATTTCAAAATGGTCAAAAGGGCCTTTTCAGCGCGCACTGTTTTCTTCTCGCGCATAGAAGATTGGGCGATTGACCAAAGTTTTTTCATCTGTGATTCGAATTTAGGGTCTTTTTCTTCGTCCTTTTCGCGATGTAAAAGAGGAGAAAGAAACGCTAAATATAGCGCAACGATAAAAATCAGGAATATACCTAACATATGAATATTTTAACACAAATCGGCCACTAAATGCAACTTTACGTGTCCATTTGCGGCGATATTTTCATAAGTTTTGATGAATTTGGCCAGTTTTTTCAAAAAAGCGGGATTTTGGGTTAAAAAGTAGGATTTGTAGCAAATTTCGATGGTAACGGAGAGGATTTTAAGAGCTTTTTCGCGTGGTTTTTTCTGCTTTTTGTCGGTAATAGTGGTGGCGATGGAGATAATTTCAGCTGGCTTGGCGACTAGCAAACGTTTGGCAAGGTCTTTGATTTCGTCGTCGGCGTCAACTGGCGCGTCAAGCGATTGGAGAGTTTTTTCGACGAAAATATTGGCGCGAGAGAGTACAGTCGGTAAAAGCGTGCTAGGGTTCTTGGTGAAAAAGACGAAATGATAATGGTCGTTTGGCTCCTCAAGCAGTTTCAAAAAAGCGTTTTGGGCGGCAATGTTGAGCATACTGGAATCTTTAATGATGATGAAAAAGTCGTGAGTTTTGCGAGTTTTGACTAAGTCACTAATTTCGCGAATCATGTCGACTTTGATAGTTTCGTCGCTTTCGAGGACAAAAGTGGCGTTTTTGGGAAAAAGTTCGACTTTTGGCGTGGTTACAAAAATTGTGAAGCCAGTGTTTTTGGCAATAACTGGGATTTGACTGGAGTCGTCAAAAAACATTAATGACTCCTTAGAAAGTCGTTGAATTCTGGCGGCAATTCAGCGATAAAAGTGCGGCGTTCGCCAGATTCGGCGCCAGGAATGGTAATCTCGAGTGAATAAGCGTGCAAGAAAAGCCTGGTGGATGGTTCGGGGTCGTCGCCGTAAACTGGATCGCCGACGATTGGGTGGCCGAGATATTTGAGATGGACGCGCAACTGGTGAGTGCGCCCAGTGACGGGTTGGAGTTTAACTAATGAAAAATTGTCGGTTTTTTGCTCAACTTGGTAAAAAGTTTGCGAAGGTTTGCCATTAGGGTCGACTAAAAAAGTGGTGGGGTGTTTGAGATTGCGAGAAATTGGTAGATCGATTTTGGCTTGATCGAGTTTTAAGTGTCCAGGGATGATAGCATAATAAGTTTTGTGAGTTTTGCGATCTTGGAATTGTTTACGCAGGAAACTTTGGGTGGCGGGATTTTTGGCTAAAATCACAACTCCGGAAGTGTCGCGATCGAGCCGATGCACGATTAAACCGTAGTCTTCTAGGGTTGGCTCAAGTGAGAATTCGCCTTTTTTCATACTTAAAAGTCCAGTTGGCTTGTTGATGACTAAAACGTTATCATCTTCGTAAATGATGAGATTTTTGAGCTCGGGTGGAGTTTTCTTCTCTGGCACATCGAGTGTAAGACCGAGATTTTGGAGTTGTTCGAGTGTGGCATTTTCAAAATCAGTCGGTAATTCGATTTCGGCGTTTGGTTTTTTGATAATGCGACCAGATTGAGTAACGTAACCAGATTTGATGAAATTTTGTAAAGTGTTACGGTTGTATTCTGGATGTAATTTAACTAAAATGTGGTCAATGCGGGCGCGCGGTTGTTTTTCTGGTGCGCTCGGCATTTCCTCATCACCGTTGATGATGCGGGAAAGTTGTGGTTTGCTGAACTTTTTTCCTACCGAAGGCCGAAGCATCGTTGGACCTCGACTAATTTAGCATTGGCGACTTGGTTGGCGTATTTCTCGCCGGATTCGAGTAAATCTAAGACGGTTTGGTCGTCGATAGTGGTGAGACGATTCTGGAAATCTTCCAAGAAGGTACTGACGCTGCTGGCGACTTTTTTCTTGAGATCGCCATAACGAGTTTGGCCACTCCAAGTGGAGATGATATCTTGCAATGGCAAACCAGTGATTAATGATTCGATTTGGAGCAAATTGGAAATGCCAGGCTGGTTGAACATATCAAAGCGGATTACGCCTTCGGAATCGGTGGTGGCGGACATGATCTTTTTGGCGGCGACAGCTGGATCATCGGAAAGCATGATTTTGCTGTTTTCCGACAGAGTGGATTTACTCATTTTCTTAGTTGGATCGCTCAAATCGCGGATGCGAATGCCATCGGATTGCCCCATAAACTTAACTTGTTCGGCAGTCTTAACTGGCAAAACGAAAAGTTCTTGATTAAAACGATGATTGGCGCGAGTGGCGATATTGCGCGTGAGCTCGATGTGTTGGAATTGATCCTCGCCGACTGGGACATATTTGGCGCTGTAAAGTAAAATATCGGCAGCCATCAAAACTGGATAGTTGAAAATACCAGTATTGACAGAATCCTTACCTCCAGATTTATCCTTAAACTGAGTCATGCGGCTGAGCTCGCCAGTGGAAGTGATACAGTTGAGAATCCAGTTAAGCTCACTATGGGCAGGGACATAGGATTGGCGATAGATATGAACATTATCGTTGATTTTGAGGCCGGCAGCGAGATAATATTTGATTGAACGGATGATGTTGTCTGGTAAATTGCCGTCGACGTCGGCAATAATAGTGTGAAGATCGGGCACGAAAATGTTGATATGATAGTTTTCTGAATGCTGATTGGCGAGTCGCACCATTGGTAAAAGTGCTCCCAAGAAATTTCCGAGAGTTAATTCCCCATTGACGCGAATTCCAGTTAAAATTGTTTCCATAGTTATAATTATAACATATTTGTGGTATAATCGGTATATGAGTAAAGTTATTTCAGATTACAATGGCTATGATTATAAAAAAATTTTTTGGGAAGACGCTGATCGTGAATACGAAGATCAGGCTGACCGAATGGCAATTCGCAAACTTTTGCCAAAAAAGATGGAAAATTTCGTTGACATCGCGGGCGGATATGGTCGTCTAGCGGATGAATATTTGCCGCGCTCGAAAAAAGCGACGATTTTTGACTACAGTAAAACTGAGTTGAAACAAGCAAAAGAGCTTTATGGTGACAAAATCAATACTAAGGCTGGGGACATCTATGATTTGCCGTTTAAAGATGGTGAGTTTTCAACCTTGATGATGATTCGTGCTACACATCATTTTAAGGATATGAAAAAAGTGACGGAAGAGTTGTATCGAATTTTGCAGCCGGGTGGCGTGGCTGTGATTGAGGTGGCAAACAAGAAAACCTTGCCGCGTATGGTGCGATATTTCACTGGTAAGACTAAGATCAGCCCGTTTGATCGTAAAGTGGCGAATTTGACGGAAATTTCGAAGGATGGTTTTTATAACTATCATCCAAAATACATCGAGGAAGTGTTTACGAACGCTGGTTTTAAGATCGATAAGGTGCTTTCGGTTTCGAATTTCCGTAACCAGCGCTTGAAAAAGATGTTTGGTACGAAGAAATTGGTGAAAATGGAAGATAAGGCGCAGAAAATTTTGGCGCCAGTGCGATTTGCGCCGTCGATTTATTATTGTTTAGTGAAGCCAGGCGATAAATAATTAGTGATTTATAGTTCGAGTGCGCAAGACTTCGCGTAGCTCGGCAGTGGATTTGCAATCCATCAACTTGACGCGCAATTCTGACGCGCCGGGGTAGGAATTGACGTAAATTTTGAAAAAGTGTTTGAGTGGCTCGTAAGGATAACGCATTCCGCGGATCTCAAGCTCTTTTTGGCGGGTGTCAAATAGATCGAGATGGTATAAGAATAGGTCGGTTAGAGCGGAGCTCGACTCAGCGCTTTCTTCATTTTTAACAGGGGTAGCAAAACAAAATGGGTCGACAAAAACGCCTCGACCGATCATAAAGCCGTCGATTCCAGGATGCTCGGCAGCGAGTTTATTGGTGTGGGCACGGTTTTTGATGTCGCCGTTGACGATCAGTTTGGTTTGAGGTGCAATTTGGTCGCGCAACTCGACAATTTCTGGGATTAATTCATAATGCGCAGGGGCTTTACTCATCTCTTTGCGAGTACGTAAATGGACCGTGAGCGCGGCGAGATCTTGTTGTAATAACAGGGGTAGCCAAGTGCGAAATTCGTCAGTGTAAGTGAAACCGAGGCGAGTTTTAACCGAAATCGGTAAATCGGTGGCTTGGCGGGCCTGCTCGAGACATTCGATGGCTAGCTCGGGCGTACGAATCATGGCTGCACCGCCGCCGGCTTTGTTGACGTGACGGTCTGGACAGCCCATATTGATATCAAGTCCATCAAAACCCATTTTATGAAGCGCTGAGGCGAGCTCCGAAAAATGAGCCGGATTTTTGCCCCAAATTTGGGCAACAACAGGGGTGCCATTTTGGGTGATTCCCTCTCCGGGCGCGAGCTCAAGTCGAGCGATGGCATCATGACGGCCTTGTTCAGAGGCAAAACTGGAAACATTGGTGAACTCAGTAAAAAAGACGTCGGGTGGGCAAGCTTTGGCGACGACTTGGCGAAAAACCAGGTCGGTTACGCCTTCCATTGGGGCGAGACAGAGAAAATGCTCGGGCAGATTGTTCCAAAAATTATTCATTCTGATATTATAACATAATAACGGGCAGAGCGAAAGGCCCTGCCCGTTAAGGTACGAGACGTGGAAGTCTCTGAAAACTGGTTCCAGAGTCAGTGACTCTAGAACCAATGGTTGATGGTGACATAGCCGCTACCTTCGCAACGGTCGCATTTGTATGCGCCAAGAAGGCCATCGACTTTTTTACCAGTGCCGTTACAGTCCGGACACGTTTTTGTGTTCGCAATGTCGCGACAATGGTTCTGAGCTTCACGCTCAGAGTTAAACAACTTTCCGCATGTAGGGCAGGAGTAGTTGTAACTGTCGAAAAACACATGGATCACCCCCTCTCTCGTATGTGTTTTGTATTATTCTATCACTTTTCTTTTGTATTGTCAATAGCTTCGTAATCTTCGATTAGGAATTTCACGAAAGCCTTGATCTGGGAAAGTGAGGTGTTTTGGTCGGTCTCAATGAAAATACTTGGGTTATTGACAAAATCAAGTGAAGTGATGTGATAATAAATCGCCTTGATTAAAGATTTCAGCTCGGCTTCGTCCTTGTCATTGTATTCATAAACTTTGTCATGCACTTCGCCGAGTTTTTTATCTGGCGAAACGAAGAGAAGGTGGCCACGCGTGATTGTATACTTCGAAAAGGTAGGTGAAAGATTAAGCAAGAGTTTGTAAAATTCGAGCTGGAATTTGTATTTATAGAGGCTTGGGTCGCTGTTCCAACCGCTTTCCTTAAAAGTGCCGGTTTTGAAATCGTAAACCTCGATAGTTTTATTGGCTTCGTCGATATTGATGTGATCGATTACGCCGAGGATTGGGATGTCTTGGAAAGTAATGTGGTCGGAGGAGAGATTAATCTCGGCGCGAGCGTTTTCATGGCGCAAAATTGGCGCGAAAGTTTTGAGGCTAGTTTCGAGCGAAACGACACCGCGCTCGAGGAGATTGTCCAGCTCTTTAGGTTCGATTGGTTGCTTGACGGCTTCAGAACGGAAGAATTCGATGGCTTCATCATCGGTGATGTGCTCTTTGGTGACCTTTTCGAAAGTGGCGTGAATAAGGTTGCCAAAAACGATAGCTTCGGTGGCTGGTTCTGGCGGCATGTGTAAAATCTTTTGTTTGTAAAATTTGACTGGGCCAGCGTGAGTTAAATCGATGAAAGTAGTGATATCGGTGGCGGAAAGGCGGAAGTTTTTGACGCGTTGCTTAAGAATAGTAGCGAGATTGGGTGTGAGTTTAGTATAACTGGAAATCCAACTTTTTTGGAGATCGGTGGCATGTTTGGCGGAATCCAAGTCGTCGTAATGTTTAGTGACGGTTTGAGATGGGATAAGTGGTGAGACGATTTTGTCGCCATCTTCGTATTCGCCAAAATATTCGAGCCGAGCGGGTGATTTACCAGAAAAGTCGGTCAAGGAATTGGTAATGTAAAGATGCGATTTAGCGCGGGTGATGGCAACGAAAAGTAAACGTAAACGTTCGTCGTCGGTGATGCCGGTGTGGCGGATTTGAGTGAGATTGGCTGGCAAAGTGAGGAAGTTGTTATTGCCTTTGCCGCCACCCCAAGATTGGTTGTCGGCTGCAATAATGAAAACGTATTCGAATTCGAGGCCTTTAGCCTTGTGCGCGGAAAGAATTTGCACGGCATCATCGGAATCTTGATATGGAGAAGTGGAAGTGAGCGGCGCGTTGGCAGCTTGATAATCGTGATAAAACTCGATTAAGTCTTTCAAAACTGGGCGCTCGGCGTGCGTATGGGATTTGACAGCGGCGCGCAAAGTGTTCAGAAGTTCGTAAAACTCGAAAGTTTCGTAATCGTCGGATTCGGTATAATAATTGAAATATGGCGACTTAAATTCGTGGTCTTCGAACTGGACCGAATGAGCGCCAGTGAGATAATCGATGAAAAGCTCGAGCGGTGTATCGAATGAATGAACAACTAAGATTGAAATGTAGCGCGCAAAATCTTGCAATTCCGGCTTACCGGATTTAAGTAAGTAATCAAGTGTGGACTTTTTGGCGTCGCGCGCGTAAGAGCAAGCCTCGATCGCGACAATCGGGTCGATTTTCCAATACGGAAAACTTAAAATTTCGAGTAAGCGATGGGATGGCTGGTCGCCATTACTGAGATCGTAAACGAATTCGGCCAAGGTGAAAAGTTCGCGGATGCGTTGGTCGTCGAATAAGTTATCGCGTTTTTCATAAGCGATGTTGATGTTTTTATGTGCTTTGAGATATGGTAAAATCGGTGCGATGTATTTGTGCTGGCGCGTGATGATGGCAATGTCGGATTGAGATACGCCAGATTTAATGAGCTTATCGATTTGATCGGCCACCCAGTAATATTCGGCATCCGCGGAAAGAAATTCGTCGCGTGAAATTTGAGTTTTGGCGATTGGATGAGCTAACTCTTTCATGGAACGCAAAATTTTGGCGATATTGTGTGATTTGGCGAAAGAGTTGTTGATGTTTTCGGCGATGCGATGCGAAAAATCCAAAATTTCACTGGTGGAGCGGTAGTTATCGGTTAAGTTAATGACTTTGGCATCGTAATGTTCCTGAAATTCCAACAAGTTGGAGGCGTTGGCACCCTGAAATTCGTAAATCGCCTGGTCATCGTCGCCTACTGCCATGATGCAAGGTTTTTCATAGTCTGTCAAAAGGTAAACCAGTTCAGCTTGTGATGGGTTAGTGTCCTGGAATTCGTCGAGCAAAATATATTGGAAATATTCGGACATGGTGGCGCGGAAACCTTTGTCGTTTTTGAGTGCTTTGATGGCTTCTTCAATCATGTCGGCAAAGTCGAAAAGTCCATTGTCGCGCAACTTTTTGTCGTACTGTGCCATAATATTAGCGAGTGAAGCGAGTTTTTTGTTGGCAATGAGATTTTTAAGTCGATAATTCCCTGCTTCGTCTTTTTCGATGCGTTTGTTTTTCCAAGCTGTAAGTTCTCGTACGGACGGTTTTTCTTTGCCTTGTTCTTCGTCGATGATGGAATTAAGTTCTAGTAAATATTCATTAACTTCGCGCGTGATGTTCTGTGCGATTGGCTCGGATTTGGTGTATTTGGCAAAAATTTCGCAGAGTGGTCGATAAACTTGTTCGATGGCATCGTCAAATTTCATGCGCGGCACGAGTTTGTTAAGTGGTGCTTGGATTTCAGGTGTGAGTTGCGAAGCTACCTCGAGATTGTCGGTGGCAATTTTGGCCAAATCATCGGCGGTTAGGCGAGCGCTTTTGACTTTTTGGATTGTATCAACAATGTCAGAAGTTTTATCGTTGCGTAAAATGTCCATAGCGGGAAGTTGAGCTTGAATGTCTTGGATGTAACGGAACTGAATAACGGTATCGATTGGTGAATCGAGATTGCGGTCAAAAGTTTCGGCGTAGTTTTTGTATAAACTAAGGATGTAGGAGCCAAAAGCGTGATAAGTATAAATATTAACTTTGCCGGCGTCGCGACCAATCATAGAAAGCAAACGCGTGCGCATGTTTTCGGCGCCAGATTCGGTGAAAGTTAGACATAAAATATTGTTTGGCGCAGTGTCGGTGACTTTTAAAATGTGGGCGACTTTTGAGGAAAGTAACTGAGTTTTGCCAGTGCCTGGACCGGCTAAAACTAAAAGTGGACCCTCGATATAATTAACGGCGGCTTGTTGATTTTCATTTAGTGGCATTTTCGATACTCCTTATGATAGATTTTAATGTTGAAGCGGTGGATGGGATGACAATTTCATCAATGTGCTCAAATGCGGTGAGTCCCTCGATGGTTTGATGACTTTCTAGTGGTTGTTTTTTGCCGATGGCGACGCCAAAATTGAAGTTGCGGGAATCTGCCGTGGAGGAAATTAGCAAATCTGGCAAACCGCAGGATAATCTAGCAGTGTCGGGATTGGCGCCATTTTCAAACAAAATGTCTTCAAACTCGACAAAAACTTTTTTCAAATATTTTTCCAAAAATTCGGGGTCTTTAGTATAAGCGAGTCCAGCGCCGATGGCGTAAAGATTTTTGAGTGCGCCACAAAGTAAAATACCAAAAGTGTCGGCGGTGTATTCGATTTTGATGGCTTCGGTAGAGAAAAGAAATTCGGAGAGATGCGAGCTGGCAGTAAGAACGATTTGGTCGCCAAAATGTGGAGTTTCGTTTTTGAGATCATCGGCAAAAGCTGCGCCGCCAAGTGCGGAAAAATCTTTGAACTTGGTGAATGGAGTGAGCGATAAAAATCCTTTACTGGCGCAAATCAATGGGATGTTGGTTGGGAGTTTTGGCAAAAGTTCATCGGCGGCGGAAGCTGGCGCGACGTAAATAATCGCTTCGGTTTCGGCGGTAATGGCTGATTCTAGGGTAACGTCTTTGATTTTGTAAGGATCATAAAATTTAACCTCGTGACCGTTCTCAGTGACGATGCGACCAAGTTCTTTGCCAAAAACGCCGGCGCCTAAAAATGTAATCTTCATACTACTATTTTATCACGAAAGTTGCAAGACGACGAGATTCTCGAGGTGTGGAGTGCGCGGGAAAAAGTTATAAGGCTGGATTTTGGTGATGGTGTATTTTTCAGACAAGAGAACGAGATCGCGGGCTTGGGTAGCGGGGTTGCAAGAAAGATAAATGATGGTTTGTGGGGAGACTTCGAGTAATTTTGTAATCAATTTTCCATCGCAACCGGCGCGCGGTGGATCGAGAATGACGGTTTGGTCGGGCGCAATATATTCGAGCGCATTTTCAGATTCGGATAAAACTGGTTTGATGCTGACGTCGTGGTTTTGAGCGGCGTTTTGACAGTTTTTCTCGAGTTCGCCGTAGGCTTGCTTGTTAATTTCGACTAAAGTGAGTTCTTTAATATCGGCGTTTTTAATGATAGAAAGTCCGATGGTGCCAACGCCAGAATATAAGTCGAGTACTTTATCGGTTTTGATATGTTGAGAAATTTCTTGCAAAACTAATTCGTAAACTGGTAAGTTGATTTGGAAAAAACCGTTGGGTGAGTAGGAATAAGTTTGACCGAGTAAATCGTCGGTCAGATTTTCAAAAGTGGGATGAGGATGATTTTTTTCGAGCAACCCACCAGAAACTTGGCCGGATTGGTTGGCGCGTAATAAAATTGATTGGAATTTGCGACCATCGATTTGGCGCGCGGTGAGGTCGTCGAGGATTTTGGTGGCAGCTTGGAAAATTTCAGGACGTTCAAGACTGGACTTTGTGATTTTGATTTTACGATGTGTGCCGCGCTGATTGAATGACGGATAAAGTTTTTGGTCTTCATGATCGAAAAACAAGCCGTATTCCATTTTGTTGCGATAGAAAAAGTCTTGGCCGTCGGTTTGGACTGGTAAAATTTCAGGCAAGTTTTTGAGTCCGGCTTGACGGAAAATTTCTACCAAAAGCGCGTGCTTTTCGGTTAACTCGTAATCGTATTTGAGAATTTGCCATGGTGAAGTGGCGAGATAACAATTGTCGCGTGGCGCGATACGTTGTGCGGATGGCTGGTCGATTTTGAGTGCGATTGCTTCGAGATAAGATGTTTTTTCGAGCGTAACTTGGAATTCGGTGACAATTTCACCGGGTAAAGCGCCCCAGAAAAAAACTTTTTTGCCAGAAGAAAGCTGTCCGAGTGCTTGGCCGCCGGGAATGAATTTTTCGACTAAAACTGACTCATCGGTTACGAGATAAGATTGTTGCTTGCGACGCCTCATAGTCCAAATTTTTTGATTAAAGTTTGATGAATTTCCTCTGGTGAAGGCGAAGCGTCGAGTGTTTGGATGTGGAATTCTTCGGCAATTTCTTCGTAAGCCTCATTGACGCGCTTTTGGAAGTCGGATGGCTTCGACTCAAAAGTGTCTTCTTGGGAAGTAAATTGATCAGATTTAGTATTGGTGATTTCGGCGTTGCGATGTGTGGCACGCTCTTTACGCTCGTAATCTGGCAAAGTTAAAATTACAGCCGCGTCTGGTAAAACATAAGATTCGGGCATGATGAGCTTGGTGAGTCGGGCAATATTGTGAGTGGATAAACCTTGGCCGTAGCCTTGATAAGCGAGCGTGGACCACCAGTTGCGTGCGGAAATGACATAGCCGCCTTTTTTTAGAGTTGGCAAAGCAAGCTTCGTCCACAACTCATTGCGGGCGGCAGTGAAAAGTAAAACGTGAGTTAATGGATCGAGATCATATCTTTTATCCTTGATAATTTTGCGCAATTCATGCATTGAATCGAGTGTCCCGTCCGGCTCGTGCAAAGTAATCACTTTTTTTCTTTTCTTGCGTAAATATTCCGCCATCATTTCGACTTGGGTCGATTTGCCAGTGGCGTCCTGGCCCTCAATAACTATATACATAATATATATTATACAAGAAAAAGAGAGCTTTGACCAGCTCTCTTTGTGCAGAATGAAAAGTACGAGAAAAATTACGGAGTTTTCAAAATTGATTGTACAACTCTTTCCAGTTCGCGGAAGTCATTATACTGTGTACGCCAATGATAGTTAATATGCATTGACGTCGGCCCTCCGTGAGCCTGAATAGTATTCCCGACTCGATAGTCTGGACCATACAGGACTTTTGTCTCAGGCAGGAGCTTCTGGATCGCCTTTGCGATCAACTCTGCCCAGGCCGGATTATTACCATGATTAACAGTTACTTCTCCGTCTTTGATCGTGCGGGCGACAATTTCAGCGATGAATTTCGCTGATTTACGATCACCTCGCACACGAAGTGAATGCGACAAAATTGTCAACGGGCGCTCTTTCTTGGGATGATCAGGAACGTGATTGGCGACACAGCCGATCGGTCGGAAACCAGCGATGCGCTGTGCCAGTACAATCGACCCCGAGACCTTACCAGAGCGACGGACATAAGACAAATCGCTCCAACTAAAGATATGCGCAATGCTGTGCCGATTGGTCTCGATAAAGTCGAAAGCGTCTTCGACACTATCCACGTTGGCGGCCAGCAGATCGCGGATCAACATTCCCAATCCGGTCGATGCGCACTGTGTATCAATGCAGAACATTTTGATATCCGGATAGCGATCGGCCATCTCGTTGTTTAAAAACGCTGAGACGGTCTGATATGATCCAGTAATCGCGCTGTTGCAGGCGAGATAAATTACATCCTTACCTGCTTCAGCTGATTCCGTAACCAGCTCTTCTATAGATGGCGGAGTATCCGGATCACCGTCATCCCAGAGCTGCGGTAAGCTTGTTGACAGAATTGCTTTATCCGGCTTGATTAATTCTTGATCGATTTCGGTCAAGAACTGATCTGGCGACAACGTATACTCGTATAAAGTATATACGTGCATACCATGGATATCAATCTTGTTTTGCGCAATCTTGATATCATTTTTCTTTGCAAATTCTGGCGACAGATCCGCCAGATCCGTTATGATGGTGAATTTTCGTTTCATTCAGGTACCTCCGTTTTTTTTAAGGTGCTCTATTTCTTAGCAAAACAGGGCTGGCGAATGCCAACCCTGTCATACCTCCATTATACCACAAAACGTCTAAAAAATCAAGAGTTGGTGAATTGGGAGTTATAGAGCTCGGCGTAGAATCCGTTTTGGCGCAAAAGTTGATCGTGATTTCCCTGTTCAACGATCTGGCCGTTTTTCATTACTAAGATGAGATCGGCGTTGCGAATGGTGGAAAGGCGGTGTGCAATCACGAACGAGGTGCGACCACGTGTGAGTTTGTCGAAAGCATCTTGGATGAGTTGTTCGGTGCGGGTGTCGACGTTTGAGGTGGCCTCGTCTAGGATCATCATCGATGGATTGGCGATCATGGCGCGCGCGATGGTTAACAATTGTTTTTCGCCAGCGGAAATATTGTCAGAATCTTCGGAGATTTTAGTTTGGTAACCGTTTGGCAGACTTTGGATAAAATGGTGGATATGGGCTTTTTTACAACATTGGACGATTTCTTCCATGGTGGCGGATTTTTTGCCATAGCGCAGATTTTCTTCGATGGTGCCAGAGAAGAGCCAGGTGTCTTGCAGGACCATGCCGAATAGTTTGCGTACGTCGGCGCGCTTCATATCTCTGGTTGGGACATCGTCGATGGTAATGTAACCACTGTCTGGGTCGTAAAAACGCATCAAGAGGTTGACAATGGTGGTTTTGCCGGCGCCAGTTGGCCCGACCAGAGCGACTTGCATGCCAGGTTCAATCTTACAGGAGAAGTTTTTGATGATTTGCTGGTCTTTTTCGTAGCTAAAACTGACATCGTGAAATTCAACGGCGCCAGCAACGCGGTGAGCGCCGGCAGTTTTATTCTTGATGGCACTAGCTGAGAGCGCGAACAATTGTTTGGCGTCGGCTGGATCTGGCTGTTCTTCAGTTTCGTCGAGAAAATCGAAGACGCGTTCGGCGGCAGCTAAAGTGAGCTGGATGGTGCTGGAGATTTGGGCGATTTGGGTAATCGGGCGGTTGAACTGGTTAGTGTATTGGATGAAGGCCTGGACATTGCCAACGGAAATGCGGCCGGCAATGGCTTGGTAGCCGCCAACCATGCAAACGCCGACGTAACTGAGGTTGGTGAAAATATGGGTAATCGGGAAAGCGAGCGAGGAGAAAAACTGGGCGCGCCAAGCTGATTGATAAAGTTTGTTGTTTTTGTTGCGAAAATCTTTAATAGTTTGAGGCTCGTGTGAGTTGGATTTAATGATGAGCTGTCCAGAGTAAGATTCTTCGATAGTAGAGTTAAGTTTACCTAAAGTTTCCTGCTGGGTGCGGTAATAGTTTTGGGCTTTTTGGGCGATTTTAGCAACAAATACGATAGAAACCGGAATGGAAATTAGGGCAATAACAGAGAGAAGTGGTGAAATGAAAAGCATCATGGCGAGGATGCCGACTAACATGATAATATTGCTAATGATTTCGGAAAGTGATTCCTGGAGTGAGCCGGTGACGGTGTCGATGTCGTTAGTCATGCGCGATAAAGTGTCGCCGAATTGATGTTTGTCGAAGTAAGAGATCGGTAGTTTGGAGATTTTATTCAAAACTTGGGCGCGCAAGTCACGAGCGTAACGAGCGGCGAAAATCCCAAGTAAATAGCTCTCGATCCAACCAAAAATTCCAGAGGCGGCATAGAGTGCGACGATGAGAATGGCGTAGAATTTGATTGTTCCCCAATCGATGGCACCAGTTTCGTTGATGCTATTGTAAGCGGTGGTGGTAATATTGCCAAGTAAAGCTGGGCCGAAGACGGAAAGAATGGTAGAAATAACGGCGGCAATACAAGCAAAAATTAAGAAATACTTAAATGATTTTAAAGAATTTTTAAGGTTTTTTAAGCTTTTCTTAAGGTTGTGTGGTTTCTGATCTGTTAGTGGTGGGCGTGGCATTATTTTTTCTCCTTTCTAGCTAGCTTTAATTCTTGATTAAACTCAGCCTCGGAAAATTGCGATTCAGTGATTTCACGGTAGACGGAACAGTTATTCAAAAGTTCATAATGTGTGCCACGCCCGACTAGCTTGCCTTTATCTAAAACGACGATTTGGTCGGCTTCTTTGATAGTGGAGATGCGTTGTGCTACGATCAAAACTACGGAATCTTTGGTGATTGGCTTGAGTTGTTCGCGGAGAACTTTGTCGGTTTTCATGTCGAGCGCAGAGAAAGCGTCATCGAAAACGTAAATTTCTGGATGCTTGGCGATGGCGCGCGCAATGGAAAGGCGCTGTTTTTGGCCGCCGGAAACATTGGAACCACCCTGGGCGATTGGCGCGCTGTATTGTTTGTCAAATTTTTCGATGAATTCTTTGGATTGGGAGATCTTGGCGGCTTCTTCAAGATCTTCTTTAGTGGCATTTGGGGCGCCGAAAGTGATATTTGACTTGACTGTGCCAGAAAAAAGTCTGCCGCGTTGTGGCACGTAACCGATCTTTTGCATAAGATCTTCCTTTTTGTAGTCGCGCACGTCAACATCGTCGATCAAAACTGTGCCAGAGGTGGTATCGAAAAAGCGTGGCACGAGGTTGATTAGGGTGGACTTGCCGGAGCCAGTCGATCCGATGAACGCGGTGGTCTGTCCAGCCTTGGCGATGAAAGAAATGTCGTGTAAGACTTCTTCCTCGGCGCCGCCATAAGCAAAGGAAACGTGGCGGAACTCAATAGAGGCGGTATCTGAAGGTGTGCCCTTGGTACTCTTTTTCCAGCTGATCTTTGGGCGAGTATGTAAAACTTCGTTGATGCGGCTAGCAGAAACGTTGGCGCGCGGGATCATGACGAAAAGTACGGTAAGAAATAGAACCGACATCACGACTTGGATGGCATATTGCATGAAGGCCATCATGTCGCCAAGATAATCGATGTTTGTGGTCATGAGCGAAACGCCGATCAAGATACAGAGTAAAGTAGTACCGTTGAAAACTAGCGTCATCAGCGGTGATTCGACTGCCATGACGGTATCGATGAAAATGCTGAGGCGGGTGAGTTTTTCGTTTTCGCGGTTGAACTTGGCGCTTTCGAGCTCATCATTATTGAAGGCGCGAATAACTCGTAAACCGGTGAGATTCTCGCGGGTGAGTAAGGTGATTTTATCGAGTAATTTTTGGTAGATTTTGAATTTTGGCATGACGATGGCCATGATGGTACTGATGATAACTAATAAGACCACGACGTCGAGCGCGATGATCCAGGTCATGTTTGGCGCGGTGGCGACGGCTTGGAGAACGGCGATGATGGCCATCATTGGTACGCGCAGGGCCATGGAAAGGCACATGATCATGGTTTGCTGGACCTGGGCGATGTCGTTGGTGGTGCGAGTGATGAGCGACGCGGTGCTGAAATTGCTGATTTCGGAGATTGAAAAACTCATGATTTTTTCAAAAACATCGTTGCGTAGATCGCGAGATAAACTCGTGCCAAGTTTGGCGGAGAAAAAGCTGGAAGAAAGGGCGCTAGCCGCGGTCAAAAGCGCGTAAATGAGCATTTTGAAGCCAATTTGCCAAATTGCGCCGGTGTCTCCTGGGACGATGCCGTCGTTGACGATGTCTGCCATCAAAGCTGGCAGCTGTAAAGTACTCCAGGTTGAAACTGCGACGGACAGAAGCAGGATGATCACCTGGAACCAATACGGTTTCAAATATCGAAAGAGTTTTAACATATTATAATATTATATCATACTATGAGGGTAAAAGTAGTGGTTTTTTCGTCGGAATTGGCCGAAAGTTTCCAATGATTGGTTTTCGCGATGGTTTTTGCGATGGAAAGGCCCAGACCGACTCCGTTGGAGGTTTTGTCGGTTTGATAAAAACGGTCGAAAATGTGCTCCAAATCAGACTTATTAATAGTAGTGCCATCATTGGTGATTTTGACGCTATTCGACGAGACGATGATATCGATTTTCGATTTGCTATATTTGACGGCATTATCGATTAATATGTTGATAATTTGGATAAAAGCAGCGCGATTAAGTTTTTTGTTGACGGGTTTTTTCGGTATTTTGATATCAAGTTTAGCTTTTTTCTCGCGAATTTGCGGCAGATAGAAATCGGCGGTTTCAGAGACGGTTTTGCCAAAATCAATAGTTTCGAGTTCAGCGGAAGGGGTGAGCGAATCCATACGCGCGAGGGATAACAACTGGTTATTCAGCGCGGTTAAGTCGTCCACTTTTTTCTGAGCGTTATCGATCCAACGGTTGTCTTGGATGTCGGCCGCCTCAAGATTGGCCTGGATGACGGCGAGCGGAGTTTTAATTTCGTGCGAAGCGTTGGCGATGAAAGCGCGTTGACTTTCGTAAGCTTCGCGAACTGGACGGACAGATTGCTCGGCTTGGTAAATTGAGAAAAGCAAAATGATCAAATCGAGCGCAAGTCCGGTGATGATGAGAGTGGAAAGTAAAGTATTAAGTGCGGCAGTGCGTTCCTCTTCCATGTGGTCATCAAGGTAGTCCTTAACGCGTTTTTTGAGCGACTGGGATTCAGATGAGCTACTGTTTTCGCTGGTAGACTCGGATTTTTCTTGTGACGATTGAAACTCGAAATTTTCGGATCCAGGCTTGCGATTGCCGAGATCGACGGAAACGATGATATAAATTGAAACAAAAGCAGCGACGATCACTACTGTACTCATCGCTACTGAGTTGAAAACAAACTTGCGTTTGAGATCAAAAAACATGTCGGTTTTTTTCTTAGCCATATTATTCCTTTTCTTTGATTACTAGTTTATAACCGAGACCGCGGATGGTCTTAATTTTGACATTTGAATTGAGTTTTTCAAGTTTTTTACGGAGATAACTAATATAAACTTCAACGTAATTTTCATCGCCAAAATTATCGCTGCCCCAAATGTGTGCTAAGAGATATTCCTTGCTTTGGGCTTGATCGGGATTTTTTAGCAAAGCCTCGATCAAAGCGGCTTCTTTTTCGGTCAATTCGGTATCATTTAAAGTGCGATTGCGAAGGTTGTAATAGAGATCACCGAAGGCAACGATTTCGTCATCTTGTAAAACTGGGCGACGATTGAGCGCGCGCAAACGAGCGACTAGCTCAGCGGTCTTGAATGGCTTAGCGAGATAATCATCAGCGCCGTAATTGAGCCCGCGGATCTTATCCTCGGCCTGATTCATGGCGGAAAGCATGATAACTGGAGTTTTGACGCCACGCTCGCGAATAGTACGCAAAATGTCGAAGCCGGAAATCTTTGGTAGCATGACATCTAAAACGATGGCATCGTAAATTGGTTTCATGGCGAGCTCAAGTCCCTCTTCGCCATTATCGGTCCACTCAACGTCGATTCCCGCCTTACCTAAGACATGGATGACGGCGTCGGCTAAGTATTTTTCATCTTCTACGTATAATATTCTCATGGTATTACCTTTCTATTATATTATATTATTATAATATAATATAAACCTTAAAGAAACCTTAAAATTGAAAATAAAAGCTTAAAATACTATTTTGCAAGATATTGCTTGAGTTTACGGACGACGAATTGCGAAACGAAGAGACAAAGGATAATTTCAAAGAACAATCCTTCGAAAAAGGCGCCGGTGGCTTGCAAAAGGAAGTCGTGGAATGATAAAACTCCGAAAAAGGCACCGAATTCAAAGATGGTAGTGTCGACTAATTTGGCCGGAATAGATGAGCCGATGGCGCGTAGAGCGTAACCTTTGCCGGTTTTAGTGTTTTCGTGCTTGGTTTGGCGTTTCTTGATTTTGATAAAAGCCCAGTTATTAGTTAAATTGGCAAGTAGAAACGCAACTAAGCTGGCGATGGTAATGCGCGGTTCGGAGCCGACAATGCTAGCGTAGGCTTCTTGGCCGCCCCAACCTGGAAAAGCTGGTAATTGCACGACAAGGAGCAGCATAGCGGACATGATTAAATTCAAAATCATAGAAATCCAAACAATAGTATTGGCAGTTTTGCGGCCATAAAGTTCAACAATTACATCGCCAATCACATAAGTGATCGGGAACAAAATCAACCCGCCGTCGACAGCAATATTCAAAATTGGCAGTTGCCAGAGTTTCACAGCGGCTAAGTTGCTGGCTAGAATTGTGATCGAGCTCATGGCTGCCAAAATTAAGAGTACTTTTTCACGTTTTTGCATATATATTATTATATAACTTTAAAACAGATAGTCAAGGTAGTCTTTGAGCATACGGGTGCCGGAAATTACCGGTAGATAATTAGCGAGTTCAGTTTTAATTAAAAGTTCTAAATCGGATGGATCTTGCCAGGCTTTGGCGGCGGTTTCCATTTGGCGGTAAAGCGACTCGACTTCTTCGTTTTCATTTTGACCGGAAATATTCAAATAAGAAGTGGCTGGGCAATCGGCCACGCCGCCATCATGCGTACTAATCAAAGCGCCTAAATTAATTACGTCTTTCATCCAGCTAGTACCACAAGCTTCCAAACCGACAATCGGCGTATTAATCGAGGCATTGGCGCCAGCAGACAAAGCGTAGCCAAGTTCTTCGTCGTAATCTGGTAAATAATGGATGCGTTGGCGCAAAACTGGATCTTGGTCGATAATTGACAAAACGTTTTTAAGCTGATTGGTCATGCGATGGTCGCCCTCATGGACGCGACCGGATAAAATATAATGTGCGTCATAGTGCTCAAGAACCTCCTTCAACTTATTCGCATCGGTAAACGGCAACCAAGGGCGCTTATAATCCACAAAGCGGCGCTTAAAATCAAACAAAAAGGCAGTTTCTGGAATTTGGATTTGTTGACCATATTGGTCGACACGATGCGATAAAACTTGATTTAAAATTTGGCGGCCGCCGAGTTTGAGCGCACGAATGTCATCGCTAGAAATCAAGCGCAGATTTTCGATATAATCCGTGGTCGGCAAATAAAACTTATCCAAAATGTGATGCGATTGATAATAATGCAAAATTTCTGGCGTGGTCCAGGTTGGAATGTCGATGCCGTTAGTGACGGCTTTAAACTTAACGCGCTTGCCAGCTAAATCGTGATAATTTGCTACGCGCGCGTGTAGTTTGCTGACACCGGAGCGTAGCTCTGCAATCTCAATCGTCACCGTGGAAAGTTTAATAGTTCCCTGGTCAAACTTGTCAGAAAGCCACTTTTTGACGGCTGGCGACTTCAGATTTGGAAAAACGTAGCGCTCGAACTGATCATATTGAAAACTAGCTTCAGCTGCCTGCACAAGCGTGTGATTCGTATACAGAGTATGTTTTCTGGTATAAACCACTGCTTCATAAAAGTCCATACCGTTGCTGGCTAGCTCATCTAGACGTGCCAAAGCGGCAAAAAAGGTCGCCACCTCATTTAATTGCATAATTGCAGGCTTCAATCCCGCTAGCTTCAAGGCCTGATAACCGCCAAAACCTAGCGCAACTTCTTGATATAGCCGATGGTCGCCGCCTGAATCACCTGAATACAATTCCCCAAATCCTGGCTCAGTCACGCACAGAATCCGCGTACTGCCCAAAACTTTTTGTACCACATCAAGCGACGTAATCTGATTGTTGCAACGAATATTGACCGTATCCAAAAACTGAAAACCATAACTATTATAATCAATCTTTTCGTGCGAAGTTGTGTTCGAAAAATCATTACCGTTGATATAGCAGTTTTGATGCTGCTCACTAGGATAAAATGGTGTAATCAATGTAAACGGCACATTCATCTGTTCTGCTACTCGACGAGTGTCGGCTGCCAAAACACCGAGGCCGCCTCCGCCGCGAATGCCGTTTTTCTTGTCATACAACTCAATAGTCCAATAAGTATAAGGTCGCTCCCCAGAGAGGGATTTGGTGAGATGTGTGCGGTCGATCGCCGCGTAAAATTCTTCCACATCTTCGATAGAGTTGATGCCCATTGCCATAACTATTTTATTATAGCATAAAAAATACCATTTCGTAAAGAAATGGCCGAAAATGGTGGAGTATATGAGACTCGAACTCATGACCTCTTCAATGCCATTGAAGCGCTCTAGCCAACTGAGCTAATACCCCTTAAGTACGATTATACCACAGGAATATTTTTTTTACAATTTTTAATTGTCCAATCGGGGCCGTGAGCTATGATGTCCCCGTAGGTTAATTAAAAATCCTATATATCAAAAAAGTTTAAGAAGCTTAACAATTCGATAAGCGTTGATACTAAAAGACGCCACAAAAAAGAGTTGCCAACCGCCTCAATAGATTCGATTTGGAGGCTGGGTAATACCGCGCAATGATTTTTTGCCTCGCGTTATACAGTCGACAAGCCGGATATCTCACGGCCAAATGACGATAGTACTTCGACATGTTGTATTTAGATCGTGAATAAGGATTTTCCTAATTCTTATATGACCTTTTTTAAAAAATGTTTAAAAAACTATTTGACTCAATTATGACATGTTTGTATCTTATCAAAACATGGGTTGATATACAACAAGACGGTCGACTGTATTGCGCGGGGTGTGGCGATTAAAAAATAAAAATAAAGGAGCGAAAAAATGAAAAAGATTGTAAGTTTTGTATTATCAATGCCTGCGGTTATAATCGCAGCATCAGAAGGCGGAGACCTTCAATATATTTGGCTAAAGATTTTTGCTATTGGCTTTCTAGTCTTACTAGCATTTATAAACAACTAATAAAGGAGTTAATTATCATGAAAATTAAAGTTAAGCAACGCAATACCACTGCGAAAAACATCGCAGTACGCACACAGCATAAACATCAGTTACAAGATGAATGGTTTAGAGATTTTAAAAGGATGCTCGGGTATGAATAGAAGAGAATTTGAACACCAGTATAGTACGAGTATTTCATCATATGCAAGAGAATACCACCACCAACACCCATTGTGGCAATATGACGATTTTGTCGACTACCTAATAAATCATCAAGAGGAATTTGAAGAATACATACATGCAGTAGCGAACGCACAAGTTAAAGACCAGATCGAACGTCCAAATTTTTATAGCTCACCAGTCGTAGGAGAAGAATGGTAATGAGTAAAATTGAGCTATACGCAGAGAAGGAATACGGTGAGAATTGGAATGAAATTATCTTTAAAAAGGCGAGAGGAGAAAATAACTGATGGAAAAGAAAAACGAAACACTAGCTACGAAGCTAGCACAAATTGGCAGAGAGATCGGAGCCGTTTCAAAATCCGGTCGCAATAGTATGCAAAACTACAACTTCATTGAGTACGCTGAAGTCGCCGGAAGAATTAGGACATTGTTTGCAGAAAAGAACGTTATTATTATTCCAAGCGTTGAAGAGGTTCTTTCATCAGAAGCCATTGCTAACAGCAGAGGCGGCCGCGGATATCATTATATCCTAAAAATGAAATTCACAATTATCAACGGAGAAGACACTAAAGACCGCGAAGAATATAGTTGGCTCGGTGAAGCCACCGATTTCGGTGACAAAGGAATAAATAAGGCTGAGACGTCAGGGGTAAAATATTTCATCATGCGATTATTTAACATCTCAGAAAAAGGCGAAGCTGATGCGGACGCATTTTCGCCAGAAATGACAGTGGCCAAAACGAAACCAAAAGCTAGACCAGCTACTAAAAAAGCATATGTTGATATTGCCGAATTCGATGACTGGTTAAGCCAGCAAGATGATAAAGATATCCTTCGGCGCAAATATTTAGAATTAGCAATGAACAAGAATTTGACGAAAGACCAGAAAGACGAACTGAAGGAAAAGATTTTTAAAAGGCAAGAAGAACTTGGGCCTGAAGAGTCAGCAGAAGAGGAAAACGAATAGTGTAGTGGTGCTGCTACGAGAGCGCATTAGATAGTAGTTAAATGTCATAAACGCAGCCACTAGTCTATCACACCACTCCTCTGCCTACTCAGGCAGTGACGCGGAGACGAGTTCCCTCGTTTGGCTCGCCTCCGCTCTCCCAAGTGGATAACGATGTCTTATGTCGGGGCCCTACGGGGCCCACCAAAAAAGTTAAAGGAGGTAAAAATGGACAATAAACCAAATAAAACCAAGCGCGACGAAAATAAAGATAGCGACGTCGCAAAATCACTAATCGGCTTAGTCGACGTATTAGTTTTGTTTCTCGCAGCGATTTGTATTTTTCTAATCATAAAGGCATTTTAATATGATTTTTAGGGATACAAAGCGAAGAACTGATAAAGTCGAAGCGCGATTCCAAACGGCTTTGAACCTGATCAAAGATTTAGATAAGCCAGAATTCAAACGTTTTATGGCTGGGTTGGATTTAGCATGGCAAGGCTATGATAAGATCCGCCAAGTCCAGACGCGTGATGAAAAAGAGAATAAAGATATTGACTCAGTAGAAACGTTTATCGAATTAACTGAAAAAGAACATTAATAATTGGGCAACCCCCTTCATCGAGGAGACGCCCAACAAAGGGTGGCCCCTCGACCGTTGCAGGTGAGAGCGATTGGAATATCGTGTTATTTAAAAAATCTAAGCACATTGAACGACACACTATAAAAATCCTGCCCTGGCACTTGTTGTCAGGCGAGTCGCCAAGTTTAGCCATTATTAAATTTAATTAAGCTCCACCAATTAACCTTTTTTTATGTTGTTTCTTGGCGGCTCACCTGAACCCTTGACCGTAGTTGAGAGACGGTCAAGGGGAAAATGAATAATTAAAGGAAAGGTGGGAAATGAATTTAAGTACAAAAATATTAGCAATATTAACAAGCCTAGCCGTTTTTATCATGGTTTTATGTATAGAAGCGATTTTAGGGTAATAGGAGAGTAAAAAATGAAAAAAGTTTTTAGTTGCAAATGGGGTAAGGACATTCGAGAGGATGAGCCTGACGAATATGATTTATATACACGCTATATAAAAGCACTTATAGTAATAAAAGAAGATGCTGGCTATTTTGAACCTGAATTTAACGCCTCAGAGCAACGTTATTACGCCGTTTATGACCACTGGGGCAATGGATTTGACATAAAGTATGACTGGAGCAGTAATGAACAAATTCCTGGAGTAGTTTATTTTAAGGATGTTGATGATTTATTAATCTCATTCCAGACGCATCGCGCCGAATGGGTTACGCTATTAGGATATAAGGAGATTTATGGATAGTGATGATATAAAAAATAATATAAAGATGCTTGAACATGCTCATAGTAATCTGACAGTTGCAATTTGCGAACAAAAAATAGCCATGAGAAAAATCAAGATGTTACAACTCCAACTTCGTGGGGCAATGGAGCAGTACAAGACACTCGACGCTCGAATATTAAAATTAGAGGAGGAATTAAAAAGTGGGAAATATAACTGAAGCTGAATTACAAATCCAAATAGCTGAATATATAATCAGAAAATACCCAACTGCGTTATTCCATTCGGATTTTGGCAGTGGCGTCAAATTAACTCCTGGGCAAGCAGTAAAGCAAAAGAAGATGAACGGCGGACGCCGAGCGTGGCCAGATATGATTATTTTACGCGAATTCGATATCAATGGATTAGATAGTCCAGTGCTATTTTTAGAGCTAAAACGCGAAGGCACTCGCTTGAAAAAGAAAAACGGCGATTGGGCCACGGAACACATCGCTGAGCAAGCTAGGATGTTGCGCTGGATTAATGATTTAGGGCTTGAGGCCGAATTTGCTGTTGGATTCGATGAAGCCAAAGCATTAATAGATGAATTTTTAGAGAGGCCACTTTATGACGATTGATTTAGACTATGAAGAACTTGAGTTTAAAATGAGCATGCTCCAAAATCCAGACCAATCAATTAAAAATAACGCGTCTCGGATATTCGGAACAGAGGAACGAGCACGTGCATTTTTACAAAGAAAAGATACAAGGGATTTTTGTCGTATACTAAAAAGTCGTGGTACTAAATACTTTGGCGAATTTTAGTTTTTGTGGTATAATATAAGCATACCAATCGCAAAGCTCAGTTCGGGCTTTGCGATTTTTAATCGAAAGAAAATATATGGCATATTCAGGCGACTTATTAACAATAGATGGAACGACGGTCGAGGGGCTTAGCGGTTACAAAGTCAACTACCCAAAGTTGTGGACCGATGCGCAACGCTCGATGAGTGGGACAGTAAAAGCCTCTTTAATCGGTATTTTTACGAAACTTGAACTAGAATTTGCGAATGGATTAACCGAGTCACAAATTAAAAAGATTTGTAAATTGTTAAACCAATCCTTCTTTTCCGTTACCTATTTTGACCCAGCGTCAAAAGACACTAAGACGGAAAAGTTTTATGCTGGTGATTTTAGCGTAGAATTATTAGAACGCGAACGCGGACTATTTAAATCTTTTACAGTCAACTTAATCGGAGTTAAAAAACGATGATAAACGTTTCTGACGAGCTAAAAGCGGCGATGAAAGAGCCAATTAAGGCAATTCGCGCTACGATGACCGTCTTGGCTGAGACTGAAGAAACTACGACTACTACAACTGATGATGACGGCAATGAAACAACCGAAACCACTACTACAACGACTGCCGAAGAGCAGGTTTTTACTGGCGACGATGAACTTGTTTCATTTAGCATTGAGTCAAGTGGCGTATTATTTGGCTCGGCATTATATGTGGCAGAAGCCAAATTAATCGGTACCGAATATGATTTCTTAGAAAGACGCGTTGATTTACAGGTAGAAGTCCAAATAGATGAAGAAAATGATACTTGGGAAGCGATAGACTACGGAGTTTTCACAGTTTCAGAACAAGCCTCCGATTTAGATACTGGAATGACTACCTTCAAATTTATCGATAAAATGACCGAACTATCCAATACGGAGTACGTCGCTACGGACCATACTTATCCATGCACTATCGCTGAATTTATTGAACAGATTAGCGATAAATTTAGCTTAGGCGTTGGAACTGATTTGACGACTCTGCCAAATTACGACTATGAAATTCCGGAAGATTTATATTCGAAAATATCAGGCGCGACTTACCGCGATATTATTGCCGAAATCGCTGGCGCTACCGGCACGATGGCGATAGTTCACGAAGACGGCTATACGCTCGATTTTATTTTACCAAATCGCGAAGAGACTGATGGCGAATGGGAATATGATAATCTAATCAAGATAAAACTTGAGCCAAAATATGGACCAATTAACTCTGTCGTGCTAGCTCGGACGCCTGAAGAAGATAATATTACCGTTACGGATGATGAGTCTATCGAAGAGAACGGACTTACAGAAGCCAAGCTGGCGAATAATGAAATATTAGACGATGACCGCGAGTCTTTGGCTCAACCACTACTAGACTCGGTGGATGGATTTTACTATTATCCTTTTGAGGCAACGACTGAAGGTCATGGCTATTATGAGTGCGGAGACCGTATAAATGTAACGGACGGGACTAACTCATGGGAAGTTGTAATTACTTATCTAAAAATCGAGGTAGCGGGCGGCATCACCGAAACTGTAAAAGGCGTCCAGCCAGATGAAACGTCAACAGACTATGCGCTCGCTGGTGGCATTATTAAAACGATTTACAACACCGAAATCAAAGTAGATAAACAAAATCAGGAAATCTCTTCTATCGTTTCGCAATTGGACTCATTAGAAAATACAACTGAAGAAAATTACACATCCATCGTACAGACGATAAATAACATTACTACAAATATTCAGAATGCTGGTGGCTCAAACTTGATTAAGAACTCGGCTGGTTTTTTCAAAGATTCAGACGGCGCACCAGTCTCCTGGACTACGGACGGGACTTATACTATTGCAGCGAGCTCGGAGGCGGCTGCGCATGGATCTATATCAGGCTCAGTTTGGAATTTGCCAGGCGGTACGATCTCGCAGACTATCACAGTGGCGTCTAACGTTGATAATTCTGAAGATTCGACCGAGTCGACGACGGACGAAGCGGTTACGGACGAGACGGGTGAGGCGACAGATTCAAACGATGAAACAGCTGATGAGACTACAGAAGTTACCGACGATGAAGAGGAAGAAACTAGCGAGTCGGTTTATAGTTTTAGCTGTAGAGTCTATAAAGGATCAGTAGGAACTGGCTCAATCGTACTAACAGACGGCGTGCAGGATTTTGAAGTTGATTTTACATCCGGCAAAGCTTATACTTGGGAAGAAACATCGATTAATAATATCGCACCGAAGAACAACTATCTAATCTTAACAGTCACTGGCTCGGATGATAGCGATTTTGCGGTAACAGATATGATGCTCGCCTCTGGCGGAACTACTTCTAGTTGGTCTCAAGCCTCTGGCGAATTTGCGAATACGCAGGTAACAATTGACACTGAAGGCGTTAAAGTCACCTCTTCAACGCAAGAGGATACTTACGCGGAAATGAACAACCTTGGCTTTTCTGGCGAAACGGAAGGAACGAATTACGCGCTCAACGCCGAAGAGGTTTCAAGCGGAACAGCCAAGCTGACAGACGGCATCGAAATGCCACCAATAAAAATCGTGCCCATGGATGATGGTTGGGCATTTGTAAGCATGGAGGACTAATATGAGTACATATTCAAGCGAATTAACTTGCGGACTATCAACCAACCGTTTCCGCATCAAAGTAGATGAAGACCGCTCCACTAACGGTAAAAGCAAAATCACGGTCACCTTCCAATATCGTCGTACTAATAGTTATACATCATATTCGACGAGCGTAGGTAATGCTTGTACTATTGGTGATAAGGACGCGCGTACGGTTTCCGTCTCAAGTACCTCCTGGAAGAGTTTTGGCACCGTCACAAAGACGTATTCTCATACCGCCGCCAAAACAATAACGATTAAGTATAAATCTACGGACTCACAAGGCTATTTCAATACCTCCCAAGGCTCGTTATCATTTACTATGGCCGCATTTGTAACCGCTATCGACGTAAGTGTGGCGAGTAGTACATCAAACTCGTCTAACGTTTCTGCCAAGCTCAAATGGACGGACCAGGATGGCGCAAATGTTAATATCCGATGCGAGGAAATCGACGACAGTGGCAACTATAAACAGTGTTTGAAGGAATGGACTAGCCAAAAGGGTAAATCCGGCACGACCTACACCGCCGACGCCGCGGACCGCACGACGCTCGATTCTAATAAGCGCAATAAAGTACGCTGGACGCTAAAGACTATCGTAGACAGCAGTGTTTTCGCGACGAAATACAAAGATTTAACTTATGATCGGAAATCAGTACCGACTTTGTCAGCCTCCTCAGTTACCGTCGGTAACAACGAAACGATTTATTTTAACCGCCAGAAATCTGGATTGACTCACACTGTGTCCGTAAAAGTCACCGGCTCAACAACTAGTTGGAGTAAAACGCTCGTAACTAAGTCAACCGGCACAAGCTATACCTGGAGTACCTCAGGCGATGCCAGCTCAATTTATGCGACAAATATAACTGGTAACTCCGCCACGGCAGTATTCACACTGACAACTTATAACTCAAGTGGTACGAGTATCGGCACAAACACTGTTTCGGCAACACTTAATTTTAATACCACGACGCTCGCGCCAACTTTCTCTAATTTCACTTGGCGCGATTCGAACGATGATATTGTCGCACTTACGGGCTCAGACGCTGTACTTGTACAAAATAAGTCAACTCTCGAAGTGACTATTCCATCTGAAAATAAGATGATAGCAAATTACTCGGCCACCGCAAAATCATACACTGCAACGATCGGCTCAACGTCCGCCTCTGGGAACTATTCAGACACAGACGATGTCGTTATTACCGTTGGTAAACCGACCGCCTCTGGAAGTCAAAATATCTACGTTAAAGCTTTTGACAGCCGCTCAAACTCGAAACAGGTTAGTAAGACCACTTCGGTGATAGCCTACTCAAATCCAACGTTGTCAGCTACCGCAAAGCGTGAAAACGGATTCGAGGCGCAAACTACACTTTCCATCTCTGGCACTTACGCGACCGTTACCGTAGATGACGAAGAGAAAAACTATATCACCGCCGTACAATACCGGAATAAACAAAGTAGTACAACAGACTACGGCGACTGGACCGACTGCGATTTTACCTGCTCTGGTGGCAAGCTCACCGTGACCGATACCGTACTCAACTGCGACAACGAATATGGCTGGGATTTCCAAATCCAGGCTACCGACCTATTTGGCGCGACCACAACCGTTTCAGTCTCAATCTCTCGAGGTATTCCAATCTTCTATATCCATAAAGACGGGCTAGTTGGTGTTAATAAAATCCCAGAAAACGCCGCGCTTGATATATCCGGCGATATGTATATGAGCGGCCAAGTTACGTCTAGCTCGAATATTCCAACCGCTGCTATTGTGGATAAGGCGGTGACTACAGCAAAGCTTGCGGATAGCTCTATCACCTCCGCAAAGATAGCCGATAGCGCTGTTACTAGTGGTAAGGTAGCTAGTAGTGCTTTAAACTGGAGCCATTTGGCGAACTGGTCTTTCAGGCGCGCCAGCTCGTATAATACCAGCGGTTTCGCATATGCTGACATGGCAGCGATCGGGTTTGCTTGGGGCGAGATTTCAATCACCCCGAGCGCAGCTAATGACCCAACCAGCAAAACGCTGATTTTCCCGATTACTTTCAGCTCGCCTCCGGTTGTAGTTTGTACAGTAAATCAGGGTGATACTACTGCCGAGGCTAGAGTTACTGTTACCAGTGTCGGAACTGGTTCGGTTAAGATATGGCTTGTTAGAACAAATACTACTGCAACAAATATCTTCTGGCTGGCAGTCGGTAGTGTAACTTAGGCAGTGTCAGTACAGCCGATAGCGATCCAATGCATTATAGTTGCGCAAGCTTTGCTTTATGCTATAATAGAGGTAGCCACTCGAGTTTAGTAGATTTCTCGGCTAAGTGGCTTTTTCTCTTATTTTGTGGTATAATATACTTGACCAATCACGAAGCCTAGTGCTCCGCGTTTTTTAATAGGAGAAGTAAAAGATGAAGTGGAAAACTCCAGAGAAGTTTAAAAAAGCCACATTAGGTAAAGCTATCGATTATGACGGCGCATATGGCGTACAATGTGTAGATCTGTTTTCATATTTCTGCGCCAAGCAAATCGGGCGAGTCGCCTCCACTGGCAACGGCCAGGCGCGAGGTTTTTGGAAGGTAACACGCAATAGTGTGGAAAAACTAGGATTTCAGAGTATCACTAAAAAGACCGACTTGACGGTTGGCGACTGGATTATCACAGACGATGGTGACTATGGGCATATCGGCATGGTAACTAAGATTATCAAAAAAGGTGCGATGGTTAAACTCCTAGGTGAGAATCAACCGAAGAAATACACAACCGAAATCAATTATTCTCTCTCGAAGTTCTTGGGCGCATTCCGTTACAAGGGGTGGACTACCATAATCCGTACTACGACTTCAACAAAAAAGTATTATAAAGTAAAGGCCGGTGATACGCTATCCGCTATCGCTAAAAAATACAATACAACCGTGAAACAATTAGCCAAATGGAATAACATTGCGGATGTGAACTTAATTGTCGTCGGACAGAAAATTAGGGTAAAATAATGAAACTACCAACTAAGCTATATGAAACAATTCGCTGGACGGTCTCGGTAGTAATTCCAGCTATTTCAGTATTCTTTGCTACGCTAGCAGAAGCCTGGGGGTGGAACCTGAATACCGAAGCGATTTTAACAACATTAAGCGCGCTTGAATTATTCCTTGGCACTATTTTCGGGATTTCAAAAATCACGTACGATTTAACTGAAGAAGCGGAAGGGGAGTCCGAAGAGTAATGGACGCGATAACTTTGGGCGAGTTATCAGGTGCTATAAGCCTCCTGGCGGGCTTTATCACTGGAGGAGCTACAATTTACCATTTCTTCAGCAAAAACGCCTCACAGCGCCTTTCTGAGGCTCTGAAGCCTATTGAGTCGCAGATATTGGATTTAAATAATAATATCCGTGATTTAGATTTGAATACTTGCAAGAATTTTCTAGTAGATTTCCTGGCGAGCGTCGACCGTGGTGAAAAATACGACGAAGCCACGGTGCGGCACTTCTGGGAAGTCTACGACCATTATACGATCGATCTAAAATCCAATTCGTATATTCATGATAAGGTAGAGCGCCTCAAGCACGAAGGAAAATTATAAGTTGTACAATTTGTAATTTTTATGGTATAATAAAAGAGACTAATCGCGGAAGAAGCGCTATGGTCGTTTTTATTATGTACAGAATAAGCGAAGCGGTGCTTTTACCGCTTTTTTGATTGGGTTAACACGTTAACTAACGGAGGTAATACAATGGCAGAAAACGCCACAAGTACCAATACTTCAGAGAGCGCACAGACCGCTCCCACAAATGAAGGTCAAGAACAGTCTGGTAAGACGTTTACTCAATCCGAAGTAGATGAAATTGTTTCCAAGCGCCTACAACGCGAAAAATCTCAAGCGGATGAGAATTATAAACTCAACATCGCAAGAGAGCGCGCCGAATGGGAGAGACAATCTAAACTCACCGAGGAGCAACGAGCAAACGAAGCGCAAGCCAAGAGAGCGCAGGAATTGGACGAAAAGGAGCGCAATATTACATTACGCGAAAATCGTGCCACCGCCATCGAAGAGCTTGCTAAAAAGAACATCGATACAAGTCTTGTCGATTTCGTCGTCGATTTAAACGTCGAACAGATGGAGTCTAATATCAAAGCGCTCGAAAAATCATTCAATACAGCAGTCCAAAAAGCTGTAGATGAGCGGTTACAACGCGCTGGCTCAACGCCACAAGACTTTGGATCTGGTGCTCGCACGACTACGACTAAGAACAAACGAGCATTAAGAGGCACAGTTTCGTTCTAGTCCTTCCTAACCAAGGAGAATAAAGCTATGGCACGTACAAATGCCTTGAATATTACAACTGATGGCTCAACCGCGGATCAATTAGCTGAACTCTACGGCAACTTGATCGAGTCCATTCAAAAGAGTGCTGTTTCAGAACAGATTAAGAACAAAAATTATTCCGGCGACCCAACAACTGGTTCCGTCGAAATTGATCGTTTCGCAAACGCGGAAGCTAACGATTACGGTACAGCTCGTACCAACGCTAAAGGTGACGCTTTGAAAAACAGTGGCAAAGTCACCGTCAACATCGACACCGATAAAGAAATTGTCGAAGAAATCGAAGAGAAAGATATTAAATTATTCGGTCTTCCTAACTTGATGGGTTCTCGCGTAGCAGCTCATGGCAAGAAGGTTACTGCAAATCTTGATCGCGCTTTCTTCACCGCTGCTGAAGACGCTGCAACTGCAGTCGAGTCTGAAGCTACTGACATCGAAGATATTGTTGAAGCGGCTATCCAAGCCGTCGAAACAACTACTAACGACTATGTTGATGGTGTAGACCGCGATATGATCGTACTCACCTTGACCCCAGCTGCTTACGGCAAACTTCGCAGCTATATCGATACCGTTTCTGCTCCAACTGCAGATTCTGGCGAAGAGAATATCAACCTCTTCCACGGTGTTCGTGTGATGAGCAATCACCGCCAAACTTCTGCAGTTCTTGCTATGTGCGAAGGCGCAGTGGCTCAGCCAGTGACCATCGACGAATATAAAGATGAGAAGATCAATCTCTCAAACGCCCATGCTGTCGAATTATTCTACAGCTACGGCACCAAGGCTATCATGCCTGACTTGATCTACAAAGTCGCAACTGTTTAATTGGAGGTTTCTAAATGACTCGAGATGACTTTATAACGGCCGTAGCAGAGGCGATTAAGACGATTAATACCACGATTGAGGATGAAGATTTATTATCTTATGTAGCCTCAGAGGTGGTAGATCGCGTTTATATCTATCTAAACTACGGCGAAAATGAGAAGATCAGCGAACGGCTTGTTAAAATTGTCGCTCGCATCGGGTCTGGAATTTTCAATCAAACGCTGGCTAATTCGACGAGTACGACAGCGGATTCCGCTATCAGCTCTTTGTCGGATAATGGTCAAGCAATCAGTTATTCAAACGAAGTCAAGAATTATCTCTCGACGACGGACGATAACGAACTGTTTTCTGGGTTCGCCAAACTACTGGCACCGTATAGGAGGATAGATGTTGTTTCCTGATACAGCCAAAAACGCTATATCTAGTGTCTTTTATGATAAAGCCATAGCTATATTAGCAAAAGAAACGACTCTGGACGCCGAGGGCGGCGCAGTGGTGGGCGAACTCACCCAGAAAAGTACCTTTCAAGGTAATGTGCAGTATTCGAACTTAGGAGAATTGCAAACTCAACTCGGTTTATCGACCAAAATTGATATTGCAATTACTTGCGATTCGGATATTGATGTTTCCGTAGATGATATTCTCGAATACAACGGACATAAGTATAAAGCTGCCAACGTGATTCCGTACGATTCGCACAAGATGATAACAGGGGTGAAATATGTCGGTTAACATCGAAATCAAAGGGCTAAAAGAGCTGAAGAAAAAGTTTTCAGATCTCAATCCTTTATTGATAGATGGCATGGTAGATGGCATAAATAAAGCCTCTGGCGTCGTTCTTGCGAGTGCGAAATCACTCACGCCAGTCGATACCGGCAAACTGAGGCAGGCTAACTGCGCTATACCGGCATACGTACGAGGCGACTCGATCGTAGGAGGCGTTATGAACTCCTGCGACCACGCGATGTATGTCGAATTCGGTACTGGCCAGAGAGGTAACGGCTCATATCCATACAAAACCAATTTATCGTTATCGTATAAATCGGAATGGATGGGTCAAGTCGCGCAGCCTTTTCTTGGTAGGGCATTGCATACTAACGGATACAGGATAGATAAAGTCGTCCTGGCGTCAGTCCGTAGAAAGATTAAGGAGGTTTCAAAATAATGTATAACCCAAAAACAGAAGTTTACGAAGCTTTAAAAAGTTTAGGTTACGCAACTTCCCAAGGCTACCAAGCAATTTTCAACGAAGTCCCCGCAATTACGTTTTCCGTAGACAGTAACTCCGTTGACTTGGATCTTGGCAATGAAATCGCCTCACAGTCAGTATTCGTCCGAGTAGATATTTACGCAAATGATTCAGTTACCACGAGTCGCATTTTAGGAGAAGTCGAGGCTAAGATGCGAAGTATTTTTTATCGACTATCCAGCGCAACCGACGTGCCACGAGCAACGGAAGATGCGCTATATCACATTTCGTGTAATTTCAGCGCCACGAAATGCACCTAATCCTAGGAGGATAAAACATGGCTGGAATTCAAACAATGGCGACCACTCTTACCATGAAAAAGAGTGGCGACGAGAGCGAAGACACCGTTATCTCTCATATCACTTCGATTGGCGAGCAGTCTAGCGAAGCTGAGGAGATCGACGTTACGACGCTTGACTCACCAAACCGCGCGAAGGAATACATCCAGGGCGCCAAAGATCCAGGGACTATCGAAGTCTCCGTTAATAACTGCTTTGATGGCGAGGCCGCTCAGATGTATGCCGTCTACCAAAGTGGCGACGAGCGCGACTGGGTTATTACTTACCCAGATGACAAAGCTACCCTTTCATTCAGTGGTTTTGTCTCCACCTTTACTCACGGTGAAGCTACCACAGATGGCTTAGCTACCTACGGCATGACGATTCGTCTTACTGGCGAACCAACCTACGCCGAAGCTTAATCAAAAGGCTGAGGGGCTAGCCTAACAGCCCCACCATATAAACTTTTAACAAGGAATTTATTATGACTATTCTAGACTATAAAGCATCAAGAATTGCAACATTCGAGCGCGAAACTGGTGAAAACTTCTTTAATATACTCGACGACCTCAAAGAGCCGTCGTTTGCAAAGATTCAATTCTTATGGCAAGCTGGTGGCGGGTCAGACGAAAATTTTGATGATATTGTCGAAAAAGAAGGACTTGAAGGGGTATTTACTAAAATCTTCGAAGCTCTGGATGCGAGCGGTTTTTTAGGAAAGAAAAAGCTAACTCCGGACTTCCGCAAGGGCGTCCAAGCGCAGGGAGCTCCAGCAACGAAACCTTCACTCAAGTCTGGCGCAGTAACGAAAAAGTAGCTTTCCAGATTGGCATTAGTTTAGAAGATTATTGGAATTTAACATGGGGACAGTTCCAAAGATGCGTGGAAGGATACCGCGCAAGGCATGAACAACAATTAAAAGAGCAGGACGCGCTTAATCACCTGCTTGGCAAGTATCTCATATACAGTTTTAACGCACCGAAAAAGTATCCGAAACATCCGTTTATGGAGAAGCATAATAGCGCTAGTGATCGGTTTACTACAGACAAAGCCTTCCAGGCTTACGCAAAGGCTCGCTATGGCGGGAGAAAGAAGAAATAATGGCAACAACAGTTGATGAATTGCAAGTTTTAGTGACGGCTAACATAGCATCATTTCAAAAGCAAATGGACGGTGTCCAACGCGAACTAGGCAACATGCAAAATAACATGTCTAAAACGTCGAAAGGCATTGCTACCCGCGCCGGCGTAGTTGCTGGCGTTATTTCGTCCGTATTTTCTGCGGCGATGCAAACAATATCTGCCAATATTTCTAGTGCCGTTTCACGCTTAGATACGTTGAACAACTATTCTAACGTAATGGCGGGTTTAGGTGTGGCATCCGAGGAAGCATCCGCCTCCGTCCAACACTTGAGTGATAAGTTAACTGGTCTACCAACAACACTAGACTCTGCAGCGTCGTCCGTCCAGAGATTTACAGCGGTAAATGGCAATATCGGCGCCTCAACAGATATGTTCCTGGCGATGAACAACGCCATTATCGCTGGCGGAGCCTCTGCACAACAGCAAGAGACTGCTATCGAACAGCTTACCCAGGCATATTCCAAAGGTACGCCGGAATTGACCGAATGGCGAGCACTCCAAACAGCCATGCCGGCACAGCTCAAGCAAATCTCCAACGCTATGGGCTACGTTTCGGATAGCGCCCTTTACGATGCGTTAAAAGATGGCACCGTAAGCATGAACGATTTCATGCTTAAAATGGTGGAAATGAATAATACAGATCTTTCGGGGCTTGGGACGCTCGAAGAACAGGCTAGAAACGCCACAGGAGGCGTCCAGACGAGCTTTACTAACATGAAAACCGCTTTGGTACGCGGTTTAGCCAACATTATGAATGTGATCGGGCAATCCAACATCGCAGGTTTTTTCAATGCGGTTTCAAAAGCAATTGGCACCGCGACTAACTACATTGCCGCTTTTACAAAAGTAGTGTGCGAAGCTGTTACTTGGGTGGCTGCGCTATTCGGCAAGACTATCAAATTTGGCAGTTCTACATCGTCTCTGAGTGGCGCATCCAGCGATGCGGACTCACTCGCGGCTAGCACCGGCACAGCCTCTGATAACCTTGGTGCAGCCTCAAACAACGCCAAGAAGCTCAAGAAGCAATTGGCTGGCTTTGACGAGATGAATACGCTAACACAGGAAGACTCAAGTTCTGGTAGCGGGGGAAGTGGAAGCTCTGGCGGCGGTGGCGGAGTAAGTCTAGATAGTTTAGATTATGAGGCTGATTGGTTGGATAAGTTTAAAGATGCAAATGACACAGTAGGTGAATTGGCGAAGAAAATCAAAAATCTCTTGGGGCAAATGTTTAATTTTGAAAAAATTGGCGGTTCCATTAAACAATTTATCGACGACATTGGAGCAGCATTAGAGCCAATAGGAAAAATCATTGGAGATGTATGGAATGATTATCTATTACCGCTCGTCAGTTGGGCTGGCAATAGCTTACTTCCGGCAGTGCTGAATGCTATAGGTGGAGCTATTAGATTAGTCGGAACGGTACTTGGAGCTTACTGGGAAAAATTTCTAAAACCGTTTATCGATAGTTTTATTGCTCCAATAGCAAAGTTCACCGGAGGGATTGTCGTTGACGTTTTGAATGGTATTGGAAACGCACTTAGATCAATCGCACAAAACGATAAAGCCGTTATGGCAGTTGCGGCTGGTATTGCTGCTATCACGGCTGCGATAGCAGCGTCTAAATTATCTTCATTTTTCTCTACCTTAACAAATGGTATAGGTATTTTTGCTAAAGCTCGTGATGCCGGATTAACACTATCGACGGCATTCGGTGCGGTTGCCGGAGAGTCAAGCGGCTTAGTCGGGAAACTAGCAAGCTTAGCCCAAGGAGGGTTTGGAGCGCTACAAACAGTTCTGACGACAGTTAAAGGCGGCTTTAGTTCTCTATGGGGGGTTATCTCTGCTCACCCTCTATTGGCAATAGCGAGTATTATCGGCGGTCTCTTGTTAACCAATGAGGAATTCCGAAAAAGCCTAGGCGAGCTGGTTAACGCAGTATTAACTCCGTTGCAGAGTTTACTAGGAACTATAGTCGATTGTATAACTCCAATTTTAGCGATATGCGGAAGCCTAGTAGAAATATTAATGAATCTTATCAAAATTGTAATTACACCGATTGCATCGCTACTAAGTGGGTTGGTTTCTATAATCGCAAAAATAGTGAAACCAATACTAGAAGTTAATAATGCATTAAGTCCAGTATATCTATTAAAACCAGTATTAGAAGGAGTAGCTGCTGCTATCGGATGGATAAGTGATACATTATCTGAGCTTACTGGATTTGTCACTGGGGCAATCTCCGGGATAACTGGTTGGATTGACTCCCTTGGTAAGTCCGAGGCAAGCGCGGAAGACTTAGCGGAAGCCGATGAAAAATGCGAAGATGCTGCTGAGGATTATACTGACGCGTTAAAAAGGAATAACGCCGCGCAAGAACAATCAGTCTCTCTCGCTAGTAGTTTACTTGATAAGGAAGATAATCTAGCGGAGAAAAATAAAGAATTGGCTGAGACCGCAAAAGAAATGGGCATTAAAATCGATACGAACTCTGAGAAATATAAACAATTATCGTCCGATTTGCAGGCTTGCACATCTGATGAAGAGCGCGCAAAATTAATAAATGAAGCTTATGGTACATCACTAGACGCAAATGATGAAAATGTTCGCAATCTAACTCGCAGTATATTAAATCAGACACAAGCAAGTCAAGATGTAGCTCAGGCTACTGAAGATGTAAAGAACAATCAAAACGAGTTTGTTTCATCCGCTAAAGATATGAATGATGCGGTGAATGAACAAGTCCAAGCGTTAAAAGACGCTGGCATGAACTCGGACCAGCTAAATGACAAGCTCAAACAACTTAGCAATGACGGATCAGAAAATTCATTAGCGCTAAGAGACGCAATCATCCGGGATGCAGAAGATTTTGGAATGAGTTGGGATGAAGCCTCCGGTAAAATGAGCGAATCTGCTGACAAATCGAATGAGGATATACGAGACTCTTTCAGCGATATTGGTGAATGGTTTGGTCAGAAATTCAATGAAGCCAAAGAAAATATGAGTAACGCATTTTCGGGACTCAAACAATGGGGGTCAGACAAACTTAATAAGATTAAAGAGGGCTTTAATGCTACTAAGGAGAAATTTGAGACTATCGGCAAAAATGCGAAAGAAGCTCTTGGCAATGGAATGAATAAGCTCAAAGAATGGGGTATCAATAAACTTAATAAAATCAAAGAAGGTTTCGAAAATACAAAAGAAAAATTTAAAAATATCGGGGAAAAAGCAAAATCTGGTCTCAGTAATGGAATGAATAAGCTCAAAGAATGGGGATCTGAGAAACTAGACAACATTAAAGATGGGTTCAGTAACGCAAAAGAGAAATTCAAAGAAGTTGGTAAAAATATTTGGGATGGAGTTAAAAATGGCATAGGTGATTTAGCACGAAAAGGTAAAGAACTATTCTCAGGTATGGTAGACGGAGTTAAGGATTTCTTAGGTATTCATTCTCCAAGCCGATTATTTAAAGAGCTTGGTTCATTCATGGGACAAGGGCTTGAAATTGGTTTTTCTAACGAAGCTGGATCATTAGTCGATACCGCGAAAGAAATGTCCAGTTTGGTAAATAATACCCTGTCTGCTGGCATCACAAATCCTCAGATCGATATAACTAGCCTTGCCAACCTTGAAGGCGCGGATTATTCCGATGATAAATCTGAAATAATACGCGCGATCGAAAACAGCTTTCCAAACAGATTAGTAGTTCAGCTTGGTAGCGAAACAATAGTCGATAAGGTAATCACAGAGGCTAATAAATTAAGCTTTATGAAAAACGGTAGCGTTTGGACTATGTAAAAATATTTTTCTGTGGTATCATATTAGTAATATTTAAACGAGGATTTTTACCCATGACAAAAGTCAAAGATACCAAGACTAAAAAACAAAAAGACGATAAAGAAGAAAAACAAAAAAAGCCATTATGGAAGAAATTTCTAAAGGGGCTTGCGATATATACCATAGTTTGCATCGTTATCGGAACTATCGGGATTATAGTAACCGGAGATGTTGAAACTGAAGAATCTAACGAATCGAACACTTCGTCGTCCACTGAGAATAAAGAAGAAGATAACGACAATAAGGAGGAAAAGATCGCTAGAGTTGAAATTATTGAAGCTGAACTGCACAAAAGTTTAGTTACATCTCCTTACGTTGAGGGAAAAGTCAAAAATAATACTACTGAATTAAAATCCGGTCTTATAACCGTTACTTTCCGCGCTCGTGACAATGACAGAAATTACTTAGGAGATTGCATAGACTCAGTTAGTAAGCTTTATTCAAAAGAAACATGGGAATTCAAGGCTTATTGTCCTAGTGGAACAAAAGACATAAACTCTGGTAGTGTCGATATAATAGAATACTAGTTATAGGGTTATCATAATGAGCTTATTCTCTAAACTGTTTAAAAATAAAAATAAAAGCCAAGGTGCAAGTTTACGCGAGCATGATAAGGCAAAATTTTGCGTGCAAGAAAAACAATATACTATGGCTGCGAAACTTTACGGCGTTTGCGCTGATATAATAAGGCAACAATATGGGCCTACAGATAAAGCAGTGACGAATCTTACAAAATTAAAACAACGTTATGAGAAAAAAGCTCGTGATGTAAAAACCTAATTAGCTCGAATTCGATCAAATTACTGTATAACGTATTTCCGCCGATACACGCCATACAGGGAACTTGTCGGAATTTCCGACTACTTACTCCCCTTCCTGCGGTTATCGTCTCGGCAAAGCATTTGGCAGTTTTCCGCATTAGTCTTTCCACCCTCAACCCACGGGGTAATATGGTCTGCCTCCATTTCATTAATATCGTAATGTTTTTTACAGATAGGACAAATACCTTCCTGTCGCTCATAAGCCTCACGTTTCATATTGTCAGAAAATGCGCGAATATTGAGGTGTTTTTCATCACCAGAGAGCAGATATTCATAAATACCACGCTTATTTGTGACGTCGTCATCCTGCATCAGTCGTGAAATTTCTTTTTCCATCTCTTGAGCATTATAAGAATTTTCGTGGTAGGTGTTATATAAAGTCCCCCATTCAAGCCCTTTCATTTCTTTACGATATTCTGGGAACAGTCTTTCCACCCAGCTAATAACCTCCTGGACATATTGCCACAACTCACTAGCATTATTATCATGTTGGTGGGTTGCCATATACCCTTCAATATTATTAGAGCTAATCCATTTGAGTACTTTTTCTAGATAGTCCTGACGAATAGTATTGCCATTCATGTAGTCGCTGGCTAATCCGTACGCTGGACAATTAGTCTTACTAAAATGTCTTTTCGCATCGGTGAGCCAAGGTCCAGTGTAGACAGCATTACGGAGTTCTTGGTCAGTAAGTTTTTCACCGGCAATATTAATAATCTTAAACCAGTCTAATTTTTCGCTCTCAGTGCCTTCGCAGATATAAACAAAAAGATCATAGTTCTCGATTTTGGCTAATTTGTCGGCGGTTAAATTATGAGCGAACTTACCATCGAAAGAAAAATCGCCATTGAGATATCGGCAAAAACTGACAGTGCGTTGTTGTCCATCAAGAATTTCATAATCGTTATCACCAATTTTAGACCAATACATCACATTTAATGGAAAGCCCTTTTCAATAGTATCAATAACGGCATCCCGCTTTTTGTCATCATAAACAAATTCGCGTTGATATTTAGGGCGGATATTAAGATGACCACCGTAACCAGTGACGCCTTCTTCTTCATTGTCGATATACCCGTTGAATATATCTTTAACTTTGATATTTCTTAGCTCTATTTTCATTGCTTTCTCCTTATAATTTATTAATAAATAACCCTATAATTGACGAAATAAGAGATAATATCGCAACTCCGAGACTTATTTTCGATATCTTAATAGTGCGCTTAGTGATTTTGTCATTTTCGCGACGGATAATCTCATCAAGCCAAAAATTTGTGCCGACGAAAGTATTTTCAGTTTGCTTATTATAAGCTTTTATCAGATCCTCATCAGACATATTTTTTATTTCTTCATATGATGGGCATTTGCTCATTGTTTTCTCCTTATTAAAACTCTTGCGTATTTTGATACTCCATTTACTTTTGTATCTTTAGGATTATTCATCAGCCCCATAATTTTCATCAGGGGCGGAAAGTATTTGTCGATGTCTTCTAATGAGAATCCTAAAGTACGGCTGTACTCTCTCTCTCTCTCTCTCGTAAACACGAGGTCTTTGCCGTCTTTACCCTTACGAAAACCAACGATTTCAAACTGCTCAGGATTATATTTATCCAAAAAGGTTATAGGAACACCCATTACGCCGTCATAGTCACAGGGAATGTCTGCTACCTTATCAACATTAATGGCGTCGTAGTTATCATATTTTGGATAGATTTCTGAGTTGTATCTTTTGTAAAGGATTATTTCTTCATGACGTTTTTCTAAGTCAACATTCGTAAACCATATTGCTTGTGCTCTACCCAAAATCTTACCATCTACAACTTTGTATTTGCTACCAGCTTTAGAATTCTGCAAAAAATTTTCTTTGTATTTGTCTGGTACTTTAAATAACAAATCAGCGCCCATAGGCGTAAAACCTACCCATAACTTATTATTTTTTATTAGAGGAAATATCTCCTTATATGTAATGGCATTCTTATTACCTATAATGATAAACTTCTTATTATATTTAACAAGCTGTGCAATATATTCACGGAATAATGAAAAAGGCGGGTTAGTCACTACTACATCTGCTTCTTTGAGCCACATAATCGACTCTTCACTCCGGAAATCGCCATCGCCATCGAGCAATGTCAAAACATTTTTGTCGTTTCTGAGTAATGTTTCTATATCTGCCATATCTACGGCACCATCACCATTTTCGTCCTTTACTTCGTTAATCTGGATTAAATACGGCAGTTTTTTAGTCTTGTTATTGACGCGGAAAAGCGGTAAATCATCAAATTCAGTATGACTAATCGGTGAACCAGCGTAGCAAGTGCAAATAAGTTTTTTAAGTTTCAAGAAATTAAAATTCATCGCAAAATATTTGAAGAAATTACTTTCAAACGGGTCATCACAGTTACAGAATACAGTTTTGCCTTCAAAAAATGCGCGATAATGTTTTAACTCGTTCTCGATATCAGAAAGCTGAGTATAGAATTCATCTTGTTTCGCCTTTTTGGCGGCGTGCAAACTACTTTGTGCCATTCCTGTATGCCTTTTTTAATAACATTTGTTATTATTTTAGCACATTTCTCTGGTTATTGGAATCCTAACTATCGGGATCTAAGCCGTTTACCTTGACAAAAATAAAACCAGCGTGCCATAATAAAAACAGGAGAAAACAATCATATGGCCAGAGCAAAATCAGTCGCAGCATACCTCATAGAAAAATTTAGCAAGTTAGGAGATGGACAAGAGGGATTAGGCGGTAATAATGACCTAACCAATCTTAAGCTCCAAAAATTGCTATATTTTTTTCAGGTAGAATCTATTAAAAACAATGGCAAAGCTCTTTTTGACGATAAAATTGAGGCTTGGCAGTATGGGCCAGTAGTCCCGAGTATATATAACGAACTAAGCCAATTTGGCGCATATGTGATTACAGATTTCGATACCGATACTACTGCTAGCAATGATCTTTCAGATGGCGAGTGCAGTTTTATTAATAAGATGTTTGAAAAATACAATAAGTACTCAGCTTGGGCGCTAGTGCAAATGACACATAAAAAAGGCTCACCTTGGGATATTGTCTATCATGGAGGCAACGGCAATAAACAAGAAATAAAATTAGAATTGCTAAAAACAGCGGAAACAATGCCAGATAATGGGTAAAAATAAGAAGAAAACCAGTTCCGGTCTGGTGGTTGAATGAACCCACGAGACGACAAAAAGTTCTTTAAGCTTATAGATTTTCCTACTGGCCAAATCTATTACGTTGCTTTTGGCAATAATCCATATCGGATAGTCTTTGCTATCGACTCAAATTTACGCAGGGCCTACTTTCTAGCGCTAGACCCGAAGCACGAAATTAGAAAGACCTAGCTATCAGTTCGCCTTTTCTGTCCGTACTTTTTAATACGCGCCTCAACTGCTTTCATGGCACGCGCCCTTCGCTCCTCTGCGGAGATCGCATTGATTTTATTTGCGCCCTTGCGCCTAGCCTCAACCATTTCATCATATAGTTTGGCTTTTCTTTTTAGCTCTTCATATTCAGAGCTCGAGATAGTTACCGAGTTTTCCATTGGTTTTATCCTTTCTTTTTACTCGGTAGCTAGCCAAGGGGGTTGATTTATTTTGTTTTTTGTGTTAAAGTAGCATTAAGCTACTTTTTCTTTTTTCTTGAGGGAGTAGCTTTTTTGAGAGTTATCTCAATTTTTATCTTTTCTATCTCCATTTTCCCTCCTTTCTCTACCGAATTTTTAATGTTATCCCCTTGGCTATGTTTCTATTATACCACGCTAGCGTGATTTTTGTCAAGACTTTTTTGCCACTTTTTGTACTTTTCTATAGAGTTTTCCACAGGCTAGGCGCAGCTATAGCGTATTTCTAGTTTTCATGGTATAATATAGATGTACCAATCGCAAAGCTTTTATGGCTTTGCGTTTTTTAATGGAGGATTTATGAAAACTCTCAATATAGCCGAATTTGAATCAATCATGACCACGAGACTACTCGCTCGCCGTGATTGGCAAACGGGCGGTTTTCGCGAAGAGTACGATATCGAGGAGCTCCAAAAAATGGCGATATGGCTTGCCAACGACATTTTCAAAGAACTCAGCTATACGGATTTATACGTGAGAAAAACGGGGGCGCACGTCTTCATCTTCTACCAGCCGAATCGGCGCATCTTAGGCGAAATCGTTATGGATGGGATTTATTCTGGTAAGAAAGTAAGACAACCGTCGTTTAAAGTTTCCGCTCGCCACGGCCTAATTGGTCCAAATGAAACATTCGGCGAAATCATAAAGAGCGTAGCTAGTTTGCCGCGCTTTAAAAAATCTAAAGGAGGTAAATAATGGAAATTATCAAAGCCACACCAAACGCCAACGGTAAAATCATTATCGAAGTCATGAAACGCAAGTTCGACGTCACTGGCATGATCGGTGAAGACGGTAAAGGTACGGTTAAACTATTCGGCAAAGAATACGAAGTACAGGTTAAAAAGACTAAAAAGAAGGCAAAAACCGAAGAAGTAGCTGAATCGCCAGAAGCTGAGAATAAAGAAGAGGCTATTGAAGAATCGGAGGCTTAAATGCCAGTCAAAAACACCGCACCGAAAGCGTCAACCATAAAGCCAGATAATAGCGGAATTAAACGCGACAACAAAACTGGTCGTTTCATAAAAGGTACAAAGCCACCTACGACATTCGCAGACCGCCCGGAAGACCGCTACGACATCACTAAGGACGAGAATTTCAATCCACAACACTCACCAAGACATTATTTGAAAAAGTTTTGGAGCATGGACCGCGATGAAGTTAAGCGGATGATTAATCAGGCGGAAGATAAGAAAACACCGATTACTTACGGTGAATATTTGGCACTTAAACAGGCAGACCGCGGGAGTTTATCATCTCGAGATTTCGCCGAGACGCTAGACCAAGCGGAAGGTAAACCGCTACAACCGATTGGCGGAGAGCTAGACATAGCGCAAACTTCGTCGATGCTAGACGAGTTAACTATAGACGAATTAAGGAAAATATTGAATGACTCCAACGATTGAAATTTTACGAGCAGACCAAACGGCAATGATGCAAGTCCGAGCCGCCTTGGTGCGCAAGAGTTTCATCGACTATTGTCGGATTATTTTTCCAGATTTCTACCGCGAAGAGCGGAGATTTTTAACAGATATGTGCAATCAAATCCAAGCTTTTATCGAAGATGATAATAAGCATTTCCTGGTCGTGAACGCACCTCCGCGACATGGTAAAAGCTTAACCGCTCAAAATCTCACTGCCTGGCTCTTTGGACGAAATCCAGCCAGCCGAGTCATGACCGCCTCCTATAACGAACGGCTTGCCTCCATCTTTTCCCGTAATGTACGAAATACCATCCAAACGCAAAAGGTTGGTAAACGCATCGTTTTTTCTGACATATTTCCGCGAACCAAAGTGAAATTCGGTGAAGCCGCTGCGCAGATGTGGACTATCGACGGCCAAGCGCAAACTTCTTATTTAGCAACCTCCCCACATGGCACCGCTACCGGTTTCGGTTGCGATTACTTAGTTTGCGACGATTTAATCAGAAACGCAGATGAGGCCTATAACGAGCGCTTACTTGATGACATTTGGTCCTGGTTCGTGAATACCATGCTTTCGCGCCTGGAGGGACGTCGCAAATGCATTATCATCATGACACGCTGGAGTACTCGCGATATTGCTGGCAGAATCATGGAGGCCTATCCAGACCAAACTGAAGTTATCACCTATCAGGCAAAAAACTCGAAGACTGGCAAAATGCTTTGTCCAGAGATATTAGACTCGGACAGCTATGAATTAATCAAGCGCGAGATGAATGTTGATATTGTCGAGGCAAACTATAATCAAAAACCAATTGATATTGCCGGTAGATTATATAGCGAATTCAAAACCTACGATAAGTCACCCGTTGGAAATGTTGTAAATTTTACAGATACCGCCGATACCGGCACAGATTTTCTTTGCTCTATCTCTGGGATATCGCACGAAAACGAGTTTTATATTACCGATCTAGTTTTTACAGACGAATCAATGGAAATCACTGAGCCAGCCGTTGCTTCTCTCTTGCACGACGGTCATACATACGAATCATTCATCGAATCCAATAACGGTGGACGAGGATTTGCGCGAAACGTCGAAAACATCTTACGAAATAAATACAATTCAAATCTTACAGTTATCCACAGTAAGCCACAAACGAAAAACAAGGAATCCAGAATATTATCATCGAGCGCCTGGGTACAAAACCACATTTATATGCCGATGAATTGGAAGAATCGTTATCCAGAGTTTTACAAGCAAGTAATGAGTTATCAGCGCAAAGGACGCAATGCGCATGATGATGCAGTAGATGTTTTAGCGTCAATTTACGAGTATATGACAGACGAGGTAAAGCCGGAAGTCATAGATAAATCAAGCCTCTTAAACGGTCAAAGGCGACCGCTGCGAGGCTCAAGCTACTGGTCATAAAGGAGGTTAATATGTACGAATACCAGCTAGACCCAAATACCGAAATAACCGCCGAGGTTATTGAGGACGCAATCAAATTTAATGAGGAACACCGTCCTCATTATGACAAACTTGACCACTATTACATTGGTGACCAAGCGATTTTTAAACGCAAAAAGGCTGATACGCAAGTCAACAACCGCGTAATGATTAATCATGCAAAATATATTGTCGATACTAATACCGGCTATTTACTCGGTAACCCTGTCAGCTACACAATTTCAGATGAAGTAGATATTGATCCTGTCTTAAATACCTACAAGCGCCAAACTATCGATAACTTGGACGTTGAGCTTGCAAAAGACGCTGGGATCTTCGGCCGAGCGTACGAATACATTTATATTGACGAAAATATCCAACCACGCTCAGTATTACTCGACGCGCGCAATACTATCGTCGCATATGATAACACTATCCAGCACCATAAGTTATTTGCAATAAATTATCGCCCAGTCTTTAACAAACCAACGGACTCAAGACCTCACCACTACGATTTAATGCTAATCACAAAGAGCTCAATCTTTAACTACGTCTTGAATTCCGGTAAAACCGCCGTTGTAACTCTATTGAACGAGCGTGAACACTTCTTTGGTGAAGTACCAGTTGTGGAATACTTCAATAATGGCGAAATCCAAGGAGACTTCGAACCGGTTATATCGTTAATCGATGCTTATAACCTGGTCCAATCAGACCGCATTAATGATCGCGAGCAACTCGTAGACTCAATCCTTTGTTTCTATAATATGCGTTTCGACGGCGAACAGATGGATAACTTACGTATTCACCGCGCGCTCTCTGGAATTCCAGCGGACGGCAAGGTTGAATATCTCACGAAAGCAGTTAATGAGGCAGATGCGGACGTCTTGCGCAAGAATCTGGAAAACGACATTCACAAGATTTCGATGGTGCCTAATATGAGTGATGAAAACTTCGTTGGCAATTCTTCTGGTGTGGCAATCCGTTATAAATTATTGGCTTTTGAACAGAATATTAAGAATAAAGAGCGCTATTTCGAAAAAGCTTTGATGGAGCGTTTCAAGATTTATATGAATTATCTGATGAATATCCGCGAAATCACGGACGAAATCAAAATTGAAGATGTAGACGCAGTATTTACCCGTAACTTACCGTCTAACGATTATGAAACCAGCCAAATGATTAACAATCTCATCGGTATTGTGCCTAAAGAGACTTTGGCGGCTCAATTGAGTTTCGTAAAAGATCCTGCCGATGCCGTCGAAAAAGCCGAGTTAGAGCAAGAAAGCGGGCTGAACGGCTTAGCAAATAATTATGCGGATAACGAAATAACAGATAGAAATGTTACTCCAGCCAAGACCGAAGAAAACGAGCCTAAAGACGAGTCAGCGGAAGAATCGGAAAATGAATCAGAGGAAATATCAAAGGATGAGTCCAAAGAAGACCAAACTGAAGAAAAACCAGATGAAGGACAAGATGAAACTGAAGAATCTGAGGAGGATGAAGAAAAAGAGGACGAAGAAGATGAGGAAAAGTCTAAAAAACTAAATAGGGACAAATAACCATGGCGCGAAAGCCTTCGATTAGAAAACGCTCAGCAGGCTATTGGCAAAAGCGCTCCGAAGAGGCTTTCGCAGCCTCCGAACGAGGCTACAGGCCTGCTCAGCGCGAAATCCAGTCCATTTATAAAAACGCCAAAAAAGCTATTGTAACGGACATACAAAGCCTTTACGCTAATTATTATAATGCAATCAGCAGCGACGCTAAATTCGATATTGCAAAACTCAACACAGTGACTCCGCAAGGCGATTTAGCCAAGTTCCGCCAGCAAGTTCGCGCGCAAGGCTTGGATACACATATCAACCTAGATAATTATAATGCCCGTATGACGCGTTTAGAGGCCTTCTACGCGCAATTAGATGCAAAGATGGCAAGTTGTGCCATTGGCGAAACAAAAGTCCACACAGCGAGCCATATAAAGACATTTAAAGACGCTTATTATAAAGCTGGTCATGAAACTATGGTTGGGCTTGGTATTGGTCTGAATTTTGAGAAAATAGACGACCGTACGCTAGATTTAGTGTTAAATACGAAGTTCGAAGGTAAGAATTATTCCGAGCGCATTTGGGGTAATACCGAAAATCTTGGAGCTAAAATTAAAAACGCCATCGCCACGGCCGTCGCGACCGGTCAATCATCTGACAAAACTCTGCGGATGGTGCGCAACGATTTCGACGTCCATGATTACTACCTAAAACGTCTAATCCGTACGGAAAGCGCTTATTTTCACAATCTCGGCGAAATCCAAGCATATATTGAGATGGGATTTGATAAATTCGAGTTTCTTGCGACACTAGACCAGCGAACATCACAAATCTGTCAACATCTGGACGGCAAAATATTCAACGTGAAAGATTTTAAGATGGGGGAGAATGTCCCGCCTTGTCATCCTAATCCATATCAAAAAGGAACGAAAATTTGGACTGAACACGGTTGGACACCAGTAGAAGATTTAAAAGTTGGTGATAAGTGCTGGACAATCTCGGGCGAAAACGAAGAGCCTCACCTGTCGCCAGTTGTTAGAACTTACCATTTTAAAGAACCGTTAATTGAATTTAAAAGCGACAGAACTTTACTGCGCGTGAGTAGGACACATAATTTATGGGTAAAACGAGATAACAGTTTTCATTTTGTGGAGGCTTTTATGGCAAGCCCAGATGACTTGATGTATCACGGAGACGGAGACTTTGAGTATATTGGCAATATGAAACAAGCAATCCTACCAAAGCAAGATTGCTATTGTGTCCAGCTTGCTGACACGCATACTTTATTAACAATGACTGAGGGAAAAATTGTTTGGTGCGGAAATTGTCGCTCAACCATAATCCCATATTTCGAAGATTTTCCAGTCGAAGAGCGTATTGCCAGAGATGAAAATGGAAAAAACATTTATGTCCCGGCAAAAATGAAATACGGCGAGTGGAAAAAGAAGATTGAAGACATGGAATATAACATGGTAGCATTGCAGCCCATTATGACGACACCCAGGGTAAAATTATCCACCGAAGAAATAATAAAAAAGATAAAAGTTACTGATGAATACTGGAGTAATGCTATGGTAGAAAGTGAAAAAGAATTTGCTAGAACTTTTGGCCAAAATCATAATATAAAATGGATAGACAGGTTTAAAAAGGGGTTGACGCCTGCAAAGCCTATCGACTTTACTTATGATTTTATATGGAAAGGGCAAGAGTACGAATTAAAAACTCCAGTAAAACTAAAATATAGTACCATAGCTAGCTTAATAAGGGTGGATGCAAGAAAAAAAGGGAAAAAGCGTTTTGTAATAAATCTGAGTGGCAGAAAGTTAACAGACAAGCTACGTAAAAAACTGAGTAAGTATAATTCCTTAAATGAAAATAAAATCGACGAACTTTTAGTATGGGCTGAAAATTCAAAAATTATAAAAATAGAACAAATAAAATAAAAGTTGAGTCTCGTCCTCTGCTTTCCGTATATTATTTCAATACCGCGGAGGATGACTCAACTTTTATATTTTTCATTCTATCATGAAAGATAAAAAATGTCAATATGGTGCCGCATCTAGGTATCGCACCTAGCCAGTCAATGACACGAGTTTTACAGACTCGCCCTCGTCTTTAGAGGAATACTGCGGCCCTTGATCTTATTCTAACATTTTTTTATTAAAAAATCCATTTTCCGCCAACCTATGTCAATGATCAGTAGAAATGTCCGGTTCATTTTTCAGTTAAAATGTCCGCCCGTTTTTTAAAGTCTATTGGTTCCGGGCATATAAAATGCCGTTAAACCCCATATAATGGCTATTCTAGCCCAAAATATGAGTCTTCACGCTAAATACTTAAACAGATGGTCTTTAAAGAAAAAGAACCAAAAAAGAAAACTGTACTGAAGGAAAACTCCTGCTTGCTTTGTGATTAGCCGCAGAGGCTTTCCATTTTATCAACAGATTGAGGTCTCACATCATTTGTTCCTCTACAAACATTTTCCGCCAACCTATTGACAAACCCGACCGAGTTTGCTACAATATAAGAGTATCATAGTTCACAACAATATATATAGCCCCTAGATCCAATAAAGTTTTTGTTGGGTATGGGGCTATATTGTTGCCCCGATATATTACAATGAATTTACCAAAAGACTGCGCACCAGCCTTTGGATAATTCTACATATTTAAATGAAGCCTCAGGAAGCCAGGGTGCGTAGCTTTTTGAGTGCCGAAAAAGGAGGTAGTATGCGAGGAGAAAGCTTTAAGCTTAAAACTACTTCCTCTAAAAGAGGAAGCTTAAAGCTTAAAACTTTTCCCTTTAGGGAAAATAGTTTAAAGCTTAAAACTAGCAAGACTGACGCTAGAATTACGAATGTGAACCGAATCGCTCAGGATCTTGCTAGTAAATTTGGAAAACCGGAATACATTCCGTTTTTCAGAAAATGTGCATGGCATTTGACGGAGAGCCAAATTTACGATATTAAAGAGCGCGCGGACAAACAAGCCAATACCGCGCCAATCTATTACTTCATAGCCGCCGCCAAGAGTGAAATGAGCCATACCTAGCCAGATAGCCTTCTTCTCGTAAGTCAATTAAGAGAAGGAGTAAAAATGAGAATTTCAGAAGCGTTTTCCGCTTACGTAAAAGATTATTTAACGATTAGAGGAGTAAATCCGAATACAATCGTACATTACCAAGCAACCGCAAGGCTATTCTGTGAAATAATAGGGAATAAGCACATATCACAGATAAAAGTATCCGATATCTCAGAATGGGCGTCCAAACTGCGAAATTACGGACATCACCGCTGTGACAATACTATTAGAAGCTATGTATCGATAATGAGGGTAGTCTTACGATATTGGCGCGCCAGAGGCTTGAATTGTCTAAACCCTGACCTGGTACCGTCGATGAAACGGCGTGCGGTAATACCGACATACATAACGGCTGAGGAAGTGCAAGCGATGATTAATCATTCAAGTACTTACCGAAGCCGTTTTATTATTTCCCTGTTATACAGCTCTGGAATAAGATTATCCGAGATGCTCAATTTAAACAGAGATCAAATTATCAATCGAGAGTTTACAGTAATCGGTAAAGGCCAAAAGGTACGCCTTTGCTTTATCGATAGTCGAACAGAGTATTTGATGCATAAATATCTAGATTGGCGAGATCGCGTAATACCATCTCACTGTGACGCGATGTTCGTGACTCAAGATGGTCAGAGACGTATGACGGCCACTAACGTACAATTAGCCGTTAAAAATGCGGCGCGAAATGCCGGGATAAAAAAGCATGTGACACCACACACGCTAAGACATTCATTCGCAACAAATTACGCGATGAATGATGGTAATATGAGATATTTACAGCAGTTATTGGGTCACTCCAATTTACAAACGACTGCTCATTATACTCATATTGTTGATAGTCATTTAAGGGAACAGTACGAAAAATCCCACACTTTTTAAACAACAAAATAACGGATTACAGACGGAACCGCAGACGCGGAATGTAATCCGTTATTTTTATGATAACATAAAAAATCTATAAAAACAAGTCTTTACAAAAGCATTATAAAATGATATCATGGAAATAACAATAATTGCAATTTTAAAAGACGGAATACTAAAAATTGTATAACGTACTTAACTTAAGTAATGCCATTGAAGCGCTCTAGCCAACTGAGCTAATACCCCGTACTTTTATTATACCACGGAGGCGGAATTATTGCAAATTTTCGCGAGATATTGGATTTTGTCGGTATACGGCGTCAAGAAAGGCACGAAGTCACCGAAATCGATATTTGTATTTTTTACCCATTTGTATTGTATTCCAGGTTGCTCTTTCAAAGAGTCCTTTGTGCTGATATCTATCAAATAGATTAAGAATAAAAGTGGCCTATCTGCCGACTTATCAACCATTTTTGCGATTATTGGGTCAACATTTTGCATGCGAAATTTTTCAATGCCAGTTTCTTCGGCTAACTCCCGAGCAAGAGCTTGGAATATTTCTTCGTCATGTTCTACACCACCTCCTGGTAAATCCCAAAAATCATTACCTTCTTTAATGAATAAAATTTCGTCGTTACATCTTACGATTGCTTTGGCTGAAAGTCGATAATAACATTCTTTCATATTTATTGTATGGTAAGTTATTTTTGTGGTTTTGTCAAATGGGGTCCTGGATTAAATAAGTGATGTCCTAATATTGTATTTTTTACAACGTTAATATCTGTTGAATCGTAAAAATGTCAAAAATCCGTTTTTTTTTTTTTTTGAGATTTGTGAGAAAATCAATGTATAGGATAAACATTAAAATGGAGTAAAGATGGTGAGTCAAGAAATTACAATTAAGCAAAGTCCAAAAGCGGTTGCGTTGGATTATTTACCAGTTAAATGGATGATAGCATTTTTTATAATTCCGATAGTTATTGACTATCTGCGTTATAAAAATACGGAACTTAGATTTGAAAAAGATTTTCTAGTTCTAAAAACTGGCGTACTGTCTGCAAGTACTAAAGAAATTCCTTATGAAGACATTAAGAGTGTCCGTATAGAACAAAGTATAATGGGTAATTTATGTAATTACGGATCGGTGATTATAGCGATGCGTGATTTTACTGACACCATAGTTTTTGGTCCTGTCGATGCGCCTGAAAAAGTGTCCAGCGAAATTAAAAAGCATTTTGTAAAGTCTGATAAAGTTAAACTATCATAAATTAAACGGAAGCCATTAAGGCAAATAATAAAAACTATGTAACCGTTAAAATAGGTGATGAAACTATTATTAATAAACTTATAGATGGCATAAACAAGCAAACTTTGCTGCAAAATAGAAGCGTTATTGATTTTTAATCAGAAACTAGTCTTATTTTATAAAAGTCATCAATTTCGGAGCTTTCATAAAAAGAATAGTCTTTAATATATGATTTTAATCCATTTTCAATATAAACTATTTTAGCGACGTAATTCCCATCAGATAGCCAAAAAGTTTCATCTGCGTCAGTTTCGGCATTTTTGCCGTATGCGGTCGTATCGCTCGTGCAGAATGAATTACTAAACCAAGTAGCACTACTATCGTAATTTTTTACAGCTTCTTTTATAGTCTCGCATGAGCTACGATAAAATTTTCCAGTTTCTGAAGTTGCACTATAAGCTAGAGCTAATCTGAGACCAGCAATAGCTGTATCTTGATGAGCTGTTGTATATGTTATCTCTTTAGAATCTTTTTTCTCGTCATTTGAATTTTGGTTAGCAACAATAATTAGTATTAACACGATTATTATACAAACTGCAACAATAATCCCCCAAAACCACCACTGCTTTAAAACTGGTTTAGTTTCTTTTTTGCTAGACTTTTTTGCCATAACTTAGCTCCTTATTTAATGTTTTTATTATACCACATTAAGCTTTCGTTAATACAAAATTTTTAATTAGCTCGAATTCGACCAAATTACTGTATAACGTATTTCCACCAAAAATCGGCTTTTGGCAATTTTGGTGGTTTTGGCCAAAAATCTACCCCCCCTTTTTATAGAAACTTTTGGGGCTTACCCCCCCCATTTATAGAATCTACCCCCCCTTTTTTGTGGTTTTAGCTGGAATATTTACATCTCTGTATAACGTATTTTCACCGATGCACGCTATACAGGGAACTTGTCGGAATTTCCGACAAGTTAAGTTTTCCTTGACAGTTGTTTGCCCGAATTAAACAAGCAACTGCAACACTTCGCTAGTTATCTTACAAAAAACAGCGATATTTTTCTATCGCTGTTTTTATGGTCTTGTATTTTGATTATTCCGTTTTTTGGCTTTTATAGATTAAAAATACGCCAGCTGATGTGCCGAGTAAATCTATTACAATGGCGATTGATTTGAGATAAGTGAGTTTAATGTCTTCAACGTTAGCCAAGGCGTAATTATAATATCCGACTTCATTATAATATGATTCAGCGACTGTGTTTCCTGCTTGTGATTGAAGTTCTGTAAGTTCTATACCGGCGTTTTGCATATTATTAATAAAAGTGGTAGAGTCTAATCCGCAGACGGAAAAAAGTTGAATTAATGAAAATAGTCCTAATATCACGCCCGTGATTAATAGTGGAAGGTTCGATTTTTTCTTTGGCTTTTCTTGTTTTGTCATATTTTACTCCTTATTATTATATTTTCATTATACTAAAATCTCAAAAAAAAAAAAAAACGGATTTTTGGTAATTTTATTGACTAACAGATGTTAATGTTGTGAAAAATACAACAATTACATTTCTTTTAACTCACTTTTGACCAATGTAAAACTGACAATGGCGGCGCAAATGTCGGCAACGATGGCAGACCAAAGCATTGGTACGAGACCGAAATTAATCCCAATAACGATGGAAGTTGGCACGAAGAAAATGACGTCGCGGGTGACGGAAAGCAAGATTGATTTTTTGGAGGCGCCGGCGGATTGTAAGAAAATTGTAGAAGCTTTAGTGAGGCAAGTTAAGATGATCCCACCGAGGAAAATGCGAACGCAAAGTCTAGCGAATTGGAGATAGATTTCGTCGCCTTGGCCAAAAATGGAGATAATAAAGTCGGGTGCGAATTCGAAGATTAAAAATGAAATTAAGCCAACGATAAAACAAGCTTTGAGGATGAGCGTTAAGGTTTCATGCACTCTCTTTGGGTTTTTAGCGCCTACATTATAGCCAATAATAGGTTGGCCGCCCAGTGCGATGCCGATGCAGATTGAAACTACGATACCAAAAACTTTCATAACTATGCCGATGATGGCGAGCGGGATGGTGTCGCCGTAGATGGGATCGCTAAGTGCGCGAACTAGGTTATTTATGACTGTCATGATGATGACGATGGAGATTTGAGTGACAAATGAGGCGATGCCGAGCATGATTTCCTCTTTGATGATTGACCAGGAAGGTTTGAGAGCAGAAAGTGTGATTTTGAAATTTTTTGGTTTGCATAGATACCAGATCGTGAGCAAAAAAGTAACGATTTGGCCTAATACGGTTGCAATGGCTGCACCTTTGATGCCGAGGTTGAAAGTGAAAATGAAGATTGGGTCGAAAATAATATTGAAGATTGCTCCGGCAGTGGTGGCAAACATGGCGTATTTTGGGGATCCATCCGAGCGGATGGTGGCGTTCATCCCCTGTCCAAACATGTAGAACGGAAAACCGAGAATAATAACACTAAGATAATCGTAGGCGTAGGTATAACTACTAGCAGTGACGCCGAATAAGTTAAGAATTTGGTCTTTGAAGGATAAAGAAATAATGGTGAGAAGGGTGAGAGAAATGATTTGCATAGCGATATTGTTACCGATTGCCTTATTTGCGGCATTTTTATCTTTGCGGCCGAGTGAGAGGCTAAAAAGTGCAGCCGCGCCGTCGCCAAACATTAAACAAATTGCCAGTGCGATTAAAGTTAGTGGGTAGACGACGTTGGTTGCGGCATTGCAAAAAACTCCAATATCGGGGATGTGCCCAATGTAGATTTGATCAACGATGTTGTATAATGCTGCGACAAGCATAGAAATTACGCAAGGAACAGCGAATTTGAGAAGTAGCCGTTTAATTGGCGTGCGTTCTAAGTCCATTTTTACCTTTCTTATTATGAAAATTGATTGGACTTACACCACCTGGCTGCGCATCAACTTAGTTATTTTAGCACGAAAAAATTTTTTTCGCAAGGAATTTATTCAAAAACGTTCTTGAATAAGATTTGTTTGAGTTTTTTGGTGACGGGTTTAACTTCGTCTAGATTGAGAAAGTAACAGGCGACGACGTAGGCGAGGCTGGAAACGAGTGTGATGAGGCCGAATTTCGGTAAAGTGACGAAAACGGAGTTGTCAGTGGCGAGTAGCGGGAGGAATTTGGTCATGGAGTATGAGACGCAAGCGGTGATGATGGCGGCAAAAGCCATTCGGCGCATGGCGCTATGGAAGCTTTTGTCGAGTAATTTTCCGCCGGATTGGCGTTGTAAAATGAAAAGTAGGATGATGATTTCGAGGAGGGCGCCGATGGATTGGGCGTGGCCGAGGCCAGCTACTCCCCAACCAGCGATGGTGAAAACGATGGCGAGGATGGTGGATAGGCCAACGGCGATGATGCTGACGATAAACGGGGTTTTGGTGTCTTGGCGGGCGTAGAAGCCGCGTGAGGCGATATGGAAGACGGAGCGGGCAAAAATAGCGACGATTAATGTGGCGAGGATGGACGAGATGGTTTTGTCGCCACCGTTTTTGATAAATGAGACGACGTAACCACGGCCAAAAAGTGCGATTACGGAAACTGGGATGGAAATCCAAATGATGGTGCGAAGCGCGACGCGGAAAGTATTATAAAAACTGTCTTCTTTTCCTTTTCCAAGGTCTTCGGTGAGTTGTGGGAAGAATGCAGTGGAAATGGCGACACCGATGAGATTAACTGGCATTTGATGGAGCGAGGTAGCTTGTTGAAAACTGCGCATTGCGCCGGCGCCCATGCGTGAGGATAAGTTGGTATTAACTATGGTGTTAACGTAATCGATTCCCTGGTCAAGTGAGCGAGCTGGCAAAAGTTTGAGTACGTCGCGAAAACCGTGGTTTTTCCAGTAGATTTTAAATTGATAATCAAAACCGAGTCCAATGAGGCCGATTAGTGACATGATAACTTGCAAAATAGCGCCAAAAACTACGCCTAGTGCGACACCCATGATGCCGCCTTCGAAGATTTGGATGCCGAAAATGTTGATTCCGCCGGTGAAAACTGTGATACCAATCAAGATGCCGATATTGTAAACGGCTGGAGCGACGGCGTAAAAGACGAAGCGACCGACCGCTTGCTGAATGGATGACAATACGGTAGCAATGGACATCAGGAATGGATTGATGGCGATTACACGCATCATATTGATGGCGAGAATGGTGCCGGGTTCGTCTAGTCCGGGGCCGACGATGTAGCGGACTAGTGGATCAGCAAAAATCATAATGAGAATGCTAGCAACTAATGTGGCGATGGCCATGAGATTGAGAACAGATGATGAAAGTTCCCAGGCAGATTTTTTGTTATTATTGACGAGACGGGCGTTGAAAACTGGAATGAACGAGACGGCCAACGCGCCAGAAGTGAGAATGAAAAACATGAAGTCTGGGATGGTGAAGGCTGCGGTGTAAGCATCGATGCCGGTTGGATAAGTGTCGAGATAATAACTGTTTAATAGACGATCGCGAAAAATGCCAAGTAAAGCAGAGAGCAGTGTACTAGATGATAAAACTATGGCAGCGAACTTGATGCTGAGTTTACTATTAGCGGCGGCTACGACTGACTTAAACTTTAAACGCTTCATGTATTACATTATACCATAAACTTAATGTAATTTGGCGGCTGATGGCATTGTGGAGCCTTTGAGAAGTTCTGGTAAATCTTTTTCTTCGAGAGTTTCGTGTTCGAGTAAGGCGTTAGCGAGGCGATCCAAAACTTCTTTGTTGGCTTTTAAGACTGCTTCAGCGCGAGCGGCGGCCTCTTCAGTCAAGAAACGAATTTCAGCGTCGATCGTTTCGGCGGTCTTTTCAGAATATGGTTTACCGGTGGAGATGGTGTAATATCCAGCGTCGGCGCTTTCTGGGAAAACCATATTGCGAGTTTTAAGGCCCATGCCTTCTTCGGTGATCATTTCTTTTGCGAGTTCAGCGACATGTTTGAGATCGGATGAAGCGCCGGTAGTGATAGCGTCTTTGCCGAAAATCAACTTTTCAGCAATGCGACCGCCCATGGCGCGAGCAAGTACATCCTTTAATTCGTAAATGTTTTTATAACTACGATCTTCTGGTGGCAAGAACCAGGTGACGCCGCCAGTGCCACCGCGTGGAATAATGGTGACCTTATGGACTGGGTCAGAATCTGGCAAAACGTGACCAACGATAGCGTGACCAGCTTCGTGATAAGCGGTAAGTTTCTTTTCTTGATCGTTCATAACTTTGCTTTTACGTTCTGGGCCGATGGCGACACGCTCAAAGGCCTCCGTGAGATCTTTACTGGAAATCTTAGTATGTTTTTCGCGAGCGGCGGTGATGGCAGCTTCGTTAGCGATGTTAGCAAGATCAGCGCCAGATGAACCAGCGGTTTTGGCGGCTAAGGCGTCGAGGTTAATGTCACTTTCGGTTGGTTTGTTCTTGAAGTGAACTTTAAGAATTTCAAGACGATCTTTGCGTTCTGGCAAAGTAACATTGACGTGGCGATCGAAACGGCCTGGGCGAAGGAGTGCCTTATCGAGCATATCTACGCGGTTGGTAGCAGCGATAACAATGACGCCACTTTCGTTATCGAAGCCATCCATTTCAACTAAGATTTGGTTTAAAGTTTGCTCGTCTTCGCGGCCTGCGCCACCACGAGAATCGCGCTTATGTGCAACAGCGTCAATCTCATCGATAAAGATAATGCTTGGTGCGTTTTTCTTCGCTTTAGAGAAAAGATCACGCACACGAGAAGCACCAACGCCGACAAACATTTCGGCAAATTCCGAACCGGAAATACTGAAAAATGGCACATCAGCTTCACCAGCGACAGCACGAGCCATCAAAGTTTTACCAGTACCAGGTGCACCTGCTAATAAAACGCCACGAGGAATTTTGGCGCCGAGTTTTTCGTACTTTTTAGGTGATTTTAAGAAATCAACAATTTCTTCGAGATCTTGTTTGGCAGCTTCATTGCCAGCGACGTCTTTAAAAGTGACTTTTTTCTTATCTGGACCATAGAGACGAGCTTTACTTTTGCCAAAGCCCATAGATTCACGATTCATGGATTGAGCTTGCCCCATCATGCGAGTGAAGAAGATGATTAAAATTAAGGTTGGAATTACGATAATGGCAAAATCAGCTACAGTTCCCCAAACGTCAACTGGTTCGACATATTCGATGGTTGGATAAGTTTCTTCGCATTCGGTTAACTTATTACCAGAAAGTTCAGCACAATAATTAACTAAGCCTTGATCATAAAGGGTACCAGAGCTGTCTTTGCGAGAAGTTTGAGTTGGATATTCTTCCCCTTTTAATGTAATTTCAAGGTCATTACCAACGACGGTGATTTTAGCGATATCGCCATTTTTATCATTTGCGCGGGCAATTACGTCCGACAATGCAACTTCTTCGAGATTTGCACTGCTACTAATAAGTGTATTGACGACAAAAATCGTTAGACAAATGAATAAAATTGAAGAAAGAACCCTTCGAATATTATTACTTTTAGTGGATTTTTTAGATTTGTAATTAGATGATTTATTTTGCACAATTAACTCCTTTATTTGATTATATCAAGCTTGGGTGATTTTCGAAAGGGCAGAAATGATTTCTTTGACGGTTTCGTCATAAGATAATCCATAAGTTCGGAATCCAGAGGCGTACGGATGACCGCCACCGCCGAAATAGCTGGCGAGTTGTTCGGCAACTGGGGTAGTGGTGCGGATTTTGCCAGTCAAGCGTCCGTCAGGATAAGTTTTGATACAAATAGCAACTTCGACGCCTTCGACTAGGCGTAATTCTTCGATGATAAGTGCGCCGGGATTATATTCGTCAGAATATTCTTCAATTTCGGACCAAGGCACGTGAACCATGGCGAGTTTGCCGTCCAAAAAATATTCGACGCGTTTGATTAGGTCAGCTTTATATTGCAAAATGCGCGGAGATTTTTTCATCAACTGGCGGCGACGCTCTTCCATGTCGGCAATATCGATACCGGATGAGAGCAGGTCGCCCATGGTGTGAAAAGTTTTTGGTGAAATGGTGGCGGTGGTGAGACCAAGCGTGTCTGCCTCAATGCCGTAGGCGAGATTTTCGGCTACTTCTGGGGTGATTTGATCGGTGGTTTGTTTGATAAGATCGTAAATCACCTCGCAACAAGACGAACGGATGTCAGATAAGTCGGTAAAATCGAATGGTAAGTCGCTGGCGGTCTCGTGATGGTCGATGACGTAGACTGGGGCGTGGGTGAGACGATTAAGGATGGCCTTGTCGTCGATTAGTTTTGACAAAAGTAATGATGAATTGGTGTCGACGATAATGTAAGCATCGGCTTTGAAGTCGAATTCTGGAGAAATAACTGACCAATCCTTAAAATAGCGCAAATAACGCGGAATATTGACCGGGCAATAGAGCGTGACTTCTTGGGGGCAATAATTATAGAGTGCGGTGGCTGCGCCGATGGAGTCACCGTCGGGATTTTCGGCCTGAATAATACAAAGATGTTGATATTTTTCACCAATTTCACTAAACATATAAGATATTATATCACACCCGGAGGCGATTTGCTATTTAGTGTTGGCTAAAATGATGAGACGGTGAGTGGCGTCGGCCGAGCCGACTTTTTGGCCAGCACAAGTCATTAAAACGAGGTCATATTTAACGCCGCCATAAGTTTGGTTGAGGGCGAGATTGTTCATGTTTTTCGCGACATCAGATTTTTTGAGAGTAACGATTTTGGCGATTTTATAAGTGGTAGTCTGGTTGCTGAGCGTGACAGAAAAATTGGTGCCAGTGGAGAGATTTTTGAGATTGCCGAAAACCGAAGATGAATTGTGGCCGTAGAGAAAGCCGGTGGATTTATAGCGGGCAACTTGAGAACCGGCATCAACGGTAGTGTTATTGACGGTGAAAATCGAGATGGTACGACCGCCGATGGTGATGGAATCCGATTTGGCGGTGGTTTTCGCGGTTTTTGTGGTGGTCTTTTGAATAGAGCTTGCGGTGGTAATTTTGGTGGATTTTGCGGAATTTGTGGTTTTTGTAGTTGATTTTTTGGTCAAAAAATTGCTTAAAATGGTAGTTTTGGCTGGTTTTTCTGGTAAATCTACGGTAGTGAGAGCGCTATAAGTGGCGTTTTGGGTGATATCGGTAGTAAAAGAAAATGGGGTGGAATAAAGGAAACTAGCCATTAAAAACAGAGTGAGTAGCACGAGTGGACTCATCAAACGTGAAAATGGAAATTGACCTCTTAAAACACCCTTCATAAAAACTCCAAATCAAGGTATATACAACCATTATATCACAAAAAACGAAAAAAGTCAAGACTAGTGAAAGTGGTTGCGCTAATGTATAATGGAAGTAATGGAGAGTTTGGAGAAAAAAACGGTTTTTAGTATTAAGTCGACTAGGTCGATGAAGGTGTTTTCACGCCGAAATTTTGCCAGATTGGGGCAGACTTTGAAAGTGGCGTTTTTGTCTGGTTATGTGGCAGTGGTAGCAGTACTATTCGTGACTGGGATTGTACCAGTGGTAACTGGGCCGAGTTGGGTGGACGCGGCTAGCTCCGAGGAATTAATAATCGACAGTATTGGGCTGGAAACAGTGGTGGAAGAGGTGGAGTTGAAGAATCGAGTGCTGGATGTACCAGAAAAGGTTGCCGGAAGCTATACGCAGGCGCGGAATAAAATGTTCATTTTTGGACATTCGAGTACAGTGTTTCAGAATTTATCAGATGTGATGGCGGGTAGCGAAATTGAATATGGTGGGAAAATCTATGAAATTACAGAGAAAGAAGTGACGGAAAAGTCGGAAATTAACATGGACGAGATTTTAGAGACAGAAAAGGTGGATACGATTGTGTTAATGACTTGTGCTGGCACGCCAATAACAGATACGGACTATACGCACCGTTTGATTGTAACTGCGGTAGCTAAATAGTCTTTAGAGAGATAGCAAAGCCGCCACCAGGGGCGATGTCGATATCGAGAGCGTCGGTTTTTTGGATCATACGTTTTTCGATCTGATAGGAGAGCTGGTTGTCGCGGTAATGAGCATCGGCGCCATCGTGATAAATGGTGGCTTCGTAGACTTGGTTGTCGTCGAGAAAATCAAAATCGAGGTGGACGCGGCGCCCTTCCTCGTTGGTGAGACCGCCAAGATACCAGTTCTTCCCTTCCCAGTCCTTGCGGGCGACAACGTAAAGTACTCCGATTTCGCAAAGTAGGGGGCGAGTTTCGGAGAATTTTACAGGGACATCGTGGATGAATTGGAATAAATCAGGGTATTTTTCGAGGTAGAAGCGGGGGCGATCGGCGGCCATTTGCGTTCCGGAATAGATAGTAACGTAATAGGCGAGTTGGCGGGTGATGGTGGTGGCGATGCGCTTAGTACCGTTGGTGACGTCGAAAATACCAGGGGTGTAATCCATGCCGCCGGCGAGTAGGCGGGTGAATGGAAGGATAGTGGTGTGCGATGGCGAAAGCGCGCCACCTTCGTATTCTTGGCCACGAGCGCCTTCACGAGTGAGTAAATTAGGATAAGTGCGTTCGATGCCGGTGCCTTTGATGGGTTCGTGGACGTCGAGGCAAATATGGTATTTGGCGGCGAGCTCAAGGGCTTTTTGATAATGTTTGACGCCAAGTTGTGAGTGATGATATTCACGGCGGCCGTTAATGGTCATCATTGAACCAGCGTAGCCGGGCTTAATGTATTTAATGCCAAGGTCGGAGTAATATTGATAAGCTTTTTCGAGTTGTGACTCGTAATTATCGATGAAACCGACCGTTTCGTGGTGGCCAACGAGGCTGATATGGTGATCTTTGGCGTAATCTGCGACGGCATCGAGATCGAGATCGGGCATGGGGTGAAGGAAATCGGTGGTGTCGCCGTTTTTAAGCCAATCGCCTTCCCAGCCGTTATTCCAACCCTCCATCAAGAGACCGTCGAGACCAAGTTTTTGGCAGGCATCGATGTAGGTTTTAGCGTGCTCAGTGGTGGCGCCGTGACGCGCTCCAGGCGCCCAGGTCCATTCGCCCGTGAACATAGCCCACCAAATACCCAGGAATTTGATAGGCTTAACCCAAGAAAAGTCTTGGTGAGGTGGATCGTTGAGATTATAAATGATGCGATTAGTAATGAGATCTCCAGCGGAGTCGCCAATCATGATGACTCGCCACGGAACGTTAAATGGCAGCTCGACGTAGGCTTTCATGCCGTCAGAAAGTGGTGTAATGTCAGAAGTTAGGATTTGGTTTTTATTGCGATAAATGGTCATGGCGCCGTAATTATAGAGCGCGGCTTCGTGGATGGAAATGAAATAGCCGGTGGGGAGTTCGATGGTGAGCGGTGTGTGGATAGCGTTTCTGAGTTCAAAAATTGGCGTGCGTGTGTAGTTATATTCGTAGCGATCGGGTTGGTAGGCGGGGATTTGCCAAGCGAGTGCGTTGGGATCGACATTAAATTCGGTGAATTCGGCGGAGATAGTGTTTTTGCGATAGGCTGGTTGAGCGGGAATTTCATAGCGAAAAGCGACGCCATCGTTAAAAGCGCGAAAACGAATAGTAAAAAGTCGCGCACGCTCGGTATTTTCGGCGAGATATAAAGTAAATTCTTGATAATTATTACGAATAAAGCGTTGTTCACCCCAAGGCGCTTCCCAAGTTTCATCAAACTTTTTGTGATGCGTGCGGACTAAACCAAAATCATGGCCAATCGGCGCTTCGCCACGTAAAGTGAGGCCAAGTTTTGACTCGCGAATAATGGATTTATGGTCCTTTTCGACGCTATAACTAACCAAACCCTGTTTTAAGTAAATATGGCAAACTATGCGACCGTTTGGCGATGAAAGTGTAAAATTCCCGTCTTCGGGGAAAGTTTTTTTACGCCCAAACCAGTGAAACATGTCAGATTTTGATGCGTGTGGTAGTGCCAAAACCAACGCGTGAGGAAACTTTTACGATGTCCGAAGAAAGCTCTTGGCAATGAGCGCGGTTAAGTAGTAGTCCTTCATCTTTGATAATAAGTTCGTCATTTTTGACGGCAAGAGAGATTTTAGTGCGTTTCATGCGGGATTCGGCTTCCTTAAAATAAGTCTGGAGCCATTTTTTAATAACAGTAGCATTATTAACTTTTAGATATGGATCAGGAATATCAATATCAAGCAAAATATGCGATCTGCCAAGCGTGGAGACAGATTGTTGGTAAAATGGTTCAACGATTTCTGACAAAGTGGTCATGCTTTTATTATACTCCAGGTGAAAATTTTTTCAACCTATTTCGGTGATCTTTATAGTTTGGATCGTGCTCGGCGACTTCGGCCCAAAAATCTGGGGAATGGTCCATGTGGTTAAGATGGGCTAATTCGTGCAAAATTACGTAATCACGTAAAACTTCGGGAACCTGCATAAGCCCGATGTTAAGTGAAATTGTGCCATTGCTGGAGCAAGATCCCCAACGCGTATTGGCGTGAGAAAGCCGTACGTGATCATAATGGTAACCGTATAATTTGGCATAATATTCAAGCCGGTAAGGCAAATATTCGCGGGCTTTTTTGGTAAGTAGCTTCTTTTTGGCGTCACGAGCGCGCTGAGCGGAGGGGTCCTTTAGCGGTAATTTTTTGCGGATGGCTTCACGATTGGCAGACAAAAAACGTTTCGCTAAAAAAGCGGAAGTATATTTAGGGACGGACATTTGTAAGCGCCCAGAAGTAGAGACCGAAAATTTAACGCCACGCGCCAAGGCGTTTTTTCGGACAATAACTTCTCCAAATTCCTTATCTTGAATGATCATGGAGATGTTTTATACTTCAGTTAGCAAGTTGAGACAAAACTTGGTTCAGCTGAGTCTCAAAAGTGTGCTTACCAGAAAGAACGATGGAATTTTCGATTTCGGCTGGCGCTTCGAGCGCAGCGATGCGATTATCGTATTCTTCCTTGGCTTTTGCAACTGATTTAAGGCGAGTTTTTAAACGTGCCTTGATGGTATTAACATCGGTCTGAATCCAGATGAGTGATGGCGTGTAGCCACGTGCGCGGAATAACTTTTTAATTTCTTCGCGATCTGCTTCTGTGTCTAAACCGCCTTCGATGATGACGTTTTGGCCAGTTTGCGCGATTAAATCTAAGATAGTTAAGATTTTGTCGCGAGAAAAACCATTTTCATCAGCGATGTCGTTAATATTATAAAATGGGGCGCGGAATTGGCGAGAAAACTTCTCGCAAAATGTTGTTTTGCCACTAGCTGGCGCACCGAAAACCAGAATAGCGCGTGATTGTGATCTATTACCTTCCATAATGAATTTATTATAACATAGTTCGCTTTTGAAGTCTATAATTTAGATCGCGTAAGATATTCATGAAATACATAAAAGCATCGTAAGGCGAGTCATAAGCGGAAAAATAAGCGTGAACGTCGCCGTCATTCCAGTATTTAGTGCACATGTAATAAGCGTGATCAGAAGTGGTTAAGCGACGAAAATCGCGTAATAACTTTTCGTCTTGGGTTTTTAAAATGTCTTTACGTAGGCTATATAAACTAGTCATGGCTTCACGTTGCATATCATTACTCATCCAGGCAGAAAGATCGCGCTCGGTGTCGGCCCAAGTGACGGTTTGCGGCATGGAAATTTCGTCTTGGGCGTCTTCTAATTCGCAAGCTTCTGAGACGGTGACGAATTTATTATCGTATTCTTTGAGCCAGAGATAAATAAAATGATCGAAAAATTCAAAAATGCCGGTATCTTTCCATTGGTGTTCGCCAAAAGTTTCAAAATCCATGAATAAGTTTACTAGCGGACCGCGCAAACAATCCATGTTGAGCCAGTTTTGGTACTTTTCGCTGGTGAGTGGCCATTCGCTCCAGCCCTGGTTACCAAAGCGAAAGGCGAGATCGTCGGACAAGCGGTAATTTTTCAAAAGTAGTTTGGTCTTTTTGGCGCCGAGCGGTTTGTAGACGTGGTTTGGACTGCGCCAACCGAGTACTTTATCCCAACCCTCAGCTAAAACTCCGGTGAAACCGTATTTGTCGCACCACTTGCCAAGCTCGTCATTGTAAGCAAACTCGGTATTGCGGAAAACGCGAGGTTTGGCGCCAAATAAATCGTAGACTTTTTGATAATGTAAACGGACCTGCTCCTCGAATTCCTCTTTGTCGTAGAAAAAGCTCATAGAGTGATAATAAGTTTCAGAAACGATTTCGCATTGGCCAGCATCTACTAGGCGCTTGATTTGAGTGATTAAGGCTGGATCCCAAAGTTCAGCTTGTTCAAGCCAAACGCCAGTGATGGAAAGTGAAACCTTGAATTCCGGGTATTTTTTGATATTACGCTCTAATAAGTCGAGCATTGGATGGTAGGATTTTTGGGCGACTTTTTCAAAAATGCGTTGATTGTTTTGTTTATCGTAATAATCAATTTCATCCCAGTAGTTATGATCGTGCGTAACATCAAAAATCGAGTAGCGTTCGAAACGCCAAGGTTGGTGGATGTGTAAATATAAACAAACTGCCCTCATACTACTTGTGCTTTCCTATTTTATTATAAACTGAAATAACTTTTTCTGCAATGTCATCCCAAGAAATTTGGCGATATTCGCGATTGATTCCCTTTTTGAGGGTTTTGCGCAGGCCGGAACTTTTAGTAATAGCAATGATTTCGTCAGCTAATTTGTCTTGGTCCCAGAAATCGTATTGCATGGCGCTACGTAAAACTTCGGCGACACCGGATTGCTTGGTGAGGATGAGAATGTCACCATGATGTGCAGCCTCGAGCGCGGTAAGCCCGAACGGCTCAGAGATAGATGACATGATGAAAATGTCGGAAACTTGGTAAATATCGCGCAACTGTTTGCCGCGAACGAAACCGGTAAAAATGACATTCTGGGAAATGCCAAGCTTGGCGGATAGTGCCATTAATTCATTCTTTTGCTCGCCATCGCCAGCAAAAACAAAAAGCAGGCGCTTTTCCTTTGATAAAGCCTTGGCGGCGGCATGCATCATGTTTGTCAAACCTTTTTGAATAGTAAAGCGGCCAACGGTTGAAACGATGGTATAACCTTGTTTTTTCATTTCTTCGAGATAACGGTAATCGTCGTTATCATAAGTGTAGGCGGACTTGATGAAATCTTCATCGAGCGAATTATAAACGACGTCGATTTTGTTTAGTGGAATGTGGTATTTTTCGTGAATGAGATGTTTAGTACTGGCGGAAACTGCAAAAATTTTGTCGGCTAGCATAAGCCCCTCGCGTTCGATGGCGTGAACAACTGAATTGCCGCCATGCATGCCGGAGCGGTCATATTCAGTAGCGTGGACGTGCGCAATCAATGGGATGCCATAATTTTTCTTGGCGAGTACACCAGCTTCAAAAGTTAGCCAATCATGTGCATGGACAAGATCGGGCTTAAAATCCATGAGGTACTCGTCGACAAATTGACAATAACCTTTTTGGACTTCACGAATGGAAGTGAGATGATGTTGATCGATGGTTGGGATAACATGTTCCTCGATCTTGTCGGAATCGTAGGCACCGGTGCCGTAGCGAAAAAGTGGGTCGAGTTTCATGGCGGAAATTACGTGCATGAAATTAATTTCGGGATGTTTAGCTTCGTATGGTACTACAAAATCAATGTCGGCGCCATCCTTAGAAAGTGCGCGCGCCAAATTCAAGCACGCAACACCAAGACCTCCACTGTTATGAGGTGGTAATTCCCAACCTAACATGAGTATCTTCATACTATTAACATTATACCATAATCGGTATAAAAATTGCGCAAAATATTGCGAAAAGTTTTAGTTTTTTATATAATTATCTCAAATGGAAAAGCTTGACCGGAAATGGACTGCGATTTGGATTTTAATCTATGCGGGATTCTTAATTTCCGACGCGTTATTTGAAAACTTTTTTGGTACGACGGTTTTAAAATATACAGGGATAGTTTTATGTGTGATCTATGCGATTGTGAAATTTAAAAAAGATTATTTTTTGGAGTTGGCGCTAGGTTTTACGTTGCTAGCGGACACGATTTTGGCGATTAATAATACCGCAATCATTGGGGTTTTTGTGTTTTGTTTTGCGCAATTTTTTCATTTGACACGTTTGAAAAAAATAGCACCACGTAACTTGTTTTTGTACTTCGTGGTGATTTCGTTGATTTTCTGCTTCGGCGTGACGTATAATGCCGATCCGATGTATGTGATTGCGGGGCTTTATGGAATGACCTTAGGCGCAAATATCTACTTGTCGTATCGATGGTGCAAAGAAAAACCAAGTTTTGCGTCAAAATGTGCTTTTTATGGGTTCGTGCTGTTTATTTGTTGCGATATCTGTGTAGCGTTTTCGTACTTATCAGGTACGGGGGTTTTGATTCCAGAAGTTTATCGAGTGGCAAATTATTTAGCATGGGCATTTTATTATCCATCACAAGTTTTGATCAGTAATAGTGGTGAAGCATAAAAAATGGCAGGGGTGGCAAGACTCGAACTCGCGACACCTGGTTTTGGAGACCAGTGCTCTAGCCAACTGAGCTACACCCCTGTGTGAATATAATTATAGCATATTATTTTAAATATTGCCAGATTGGGCCGGACGAAGTATCTAAAACAGTTATGTTTTCTTCGGCGAGCTCATCGCGCAAACGATCAGCTTTGACGAAATCGTGTTTTTGGCGAGCAGTTTCACGCTCAGAAATGAGTTTTTTGAGATGGTCGGAAATGTTTGGTGTACTGGCGATTAGGTCGAGCCCAAAAAGTTGGTCGACTAATTCCCAATCCTTCAAATCGAGCGACGAATTGTCGATAATGGAAAAAGCTTCGGCGGAATTAAGATTGTTGGAGGTACTTTCCAAAATCTTTTTGAAAACGGATGGGGTCTCGGTGGTTTGATATTGATATAAGTTAGCAATGCGGTTACGCCAGTTTAGACGGCGACTTTTGGCAGCGGCAAGATCTTTAAACGAGAAATTGCGCTCGCCCTGGTAATGCCCTTGCAAAACCCACATTTTGAAATCGGGCGGCGCAAACCCACGCTGACGCAAATCGGCGAGCGTGTAAATATTGCCGAGTGATTTGGAGACTTTTTGACCATCGATAGTGATAAAGTTACAATGGATCCAGAAATTTGACATTTTTATGCCATAAGCGGCCTCGGTTTGGGCGATTTCGTTAGTGTGGTGGACAGGGATGTGATCAATGCCGCCGGTATGAATATCGAGCGGAAAATCAAGTTCGGCGTGGGCGATGGTGGAACATTCGAGATGCCAACCAGGATAGCCCGGTCGATCGAGATATTGCCACTGCATAGCATGATCTTCCCCCTTGCGCACGAATTTCCAAACTGCAAAATCAGAAATATTGCGTTTTTCGGAACTGAGTTCGACGCGTGCGCCGCCTTGAAGTTGTTCAAGATTGAGTCTGGCAAAATCGGCATAATGTGGGAATTTGCTAGTGTCAAAATAAATTCCGTCTGAAGTTTCATAAGTGAAACCTTTTTCGGTGAGTAAGTTAACTAACTCAATATCTTGATTGATGTAATCGGTGGCGCGGCAGATTTTTTGGGGGCGGATTAAACCTAGGCTATCAAAATCGAGCATGAAAGCGTTGGTGTATTTTTCGGCGATTTCCCAAACGGAAAGATTTTCGCGCTTGGCGCCTTTTTCGAGTTTATCCTCGCCATCATCTGCATCAGAAGTCAAATGGCCAACATCGGTTAAATTCATGACGCGATTAACATTATAACCGTTCATGGTGAGCGTGCGAACTAATAAGTCCCAGTAAATATAAGAAGTGAAATTGCCAATATGTGCAAAACTATAGACAGTGGGACCACAAGTATAGATTTTTACATTATGCGGGTCTTGTGGTTTGAAGTTTTCGACTTTTTTGGATAACTGATTATATAATTTCATGCTATAATAATTATATCATGGAAAATATTTTATTAGTGATAAATTTAGTTTTAATCTTGGCGTTATTTTTGATTGTTTTAACGCGCAAGAGAGATGACAATACAAGAGAAATCGAGAAAAAAATCAACGAGATGTCGGAAAAAATGATCCGCGTCGAGGCGGAGATGGACAAGTTGACGCCAAAAGTTGCGCAGGAATTCCGAGAAAATCGGCGTGAAATTGCTGGAAATTTGCAGGCGATTCAAAAGACGGTTGACGTGCGTGTGAAAAGTTTACAAGATGATAATGCGAAAAAGTTAGATGAGATGCGTGAAACGGTGGACGAAAAATTGAAATCTTCGGTTGAGAAACGTTTTAATGAGAGCTTTAAGACAATTTCAACACAATTGACACAAGTTTATGAGGGGCTTGGCGAGATGAAAAACTTGGCTAACGGTGTGGGTGATCTGAAAAAAGTGATGGAAGGCGTGAAAACGCGTGGTATTTATGGCGAAGTGCAACTTTCAAGTGTAATTTCGGATATGATGAATGAGAACCAATATGTCGAAAATGTGGTGACTAAACCAGGTTCAAATGATCGAGTGGAGTTTGCGATTAAAATGCCTGGCTCGAAAGATGATGAGCCGGTATATTTGCCAATCGACTCGAAGTTTCCAGTCGAAAATTATTCGCGTCTGATTGCGGCATACGAAAATGGTGATAAAACTGAGATTGCAAAGGCTTCAAAGGCGTTAGAGACCGATGTGAAAACTCAAGCTAAGAAAATTAATACGAAATATATTGATCCGCCACACACTACGGCGTTTGGGATGATGTTTGTGCCAACTGAGAGTTTGTATGCGGAGATTTTGCGAATTCCGGGGCTTGCAGATGAAGTGCGTCAGAAGTTTAATATCACGATTGCTTCTCCGTCGACATTGCCGGTGGTCTTGTCGGGACTTTTGATGGGCTTTAGGACGGTGGCGATTGAGAAGCGCTCGAGCGAAGTTTGGGCAACATTGGGCGCGGTAAAAACTCAATTCTCAAAGTTTGGTGATTTGTTGGCTGCAACCAAGAAAAAGATGATTGAAACTGCTAACAAAATCGAGTCAGCTGAAGTAACTTCGCGCCAGATTGAGCGCAAACTGAAAAATGTAGAAGCATTGCCAGAATCGGAAAGTGTGAAGATGATTGGTGATATTGATGTTACAGATTAGTGCGATTTTCGAGTGCGGCCGACAAAGTGATCTGGTCGGCGTAAGATAGATCAACACCAAGTGGTAAACCGCGTGCAAGCCGAGTGATTTTTAACTCTGGGTAGTTTTCGTGAAGTGTTTTTTCGAGTAATAGCGCGGTTGACTCCCCTTCGACGGATGGATTGGTTGCAATAATAACTTCTTTTACGGAGTCGTTTTTAATGCGCGAAATAAGTTCTTTGATGTGAAGCTGATCAGGTGTGATACCATCGATTGGCGAGATTGCACCGCCAAGCACGTGATAAGTACCAGAAAAGCCTTTAGTGTTTTCAATTGCAAAAATGTCAAGTGGTTCTTCGACCACTAAAATCGTTTGTTTGTCGCGAGCAGGATCGTCATAAAGTGGCGAAACTTCTTCACCATTGTCAATTAACGCAAAAGTAACTGGGCAACTTTTTACGCCGCTATGCAAATGTGATAAACTTTGAGCGATGTTGTCAGAAAGTTTTGGATTGGACTTAAAAAGATAATAGGCGTAACGTTCCGCTGTGCGTGGTCCGACGCCTGGCAATTCAGCCAAGGCATCAATAGTATCCTGAAGGGCTTTTGGTAGCATTACAAACCTAAGTTACCCAAAGACCCCATCAATGGTTTCATTTTTTCCGTGGCGATTTCTTGCGCTTTGGCATAACCATCGCGGAAACAGTTTTCAATCCAGCGTTCAAGCTCGTGGATGTCTTCAAGATCAACTTTGTCTGGATCGATAGTTACTTTTTTGACTTTGAGCTCACCATTGATTTGCACTACGACGGCGCCATCGCCAGCTTCAACTTCTACGATCTCATTTTTAAGATCTTTTTGCGCTTTACGCAATTGGTTAATCATTTTCATTTGGTCAAATGTCTGTCCCATAAAAACTCCTTATTTATATAAATATATTCTATCAGAATTTATCGATTTTGGCGAGGTAATAATGCGATTTAATTGCAGATTTTCTGGCATTTCCCACTTTCTTAAGGTAGCAACAATGGCTCCGTCTTCGATTTCATCGGTACTACTGGCAATTTTGTAATCAGTTTTACTGGTGAGAATATTGTAAAAATCATATTCTAAAGTACCGCCTGCGACTAGAATGGTGGTGCCTGGCTCGACTTTTTCGTAAATTAACTCAAGATCATTGTTAAATTCGTTGGCGACAGCGGGGTTGTAACGGTAGCCAAAGATGAAGTGAAAAGTAGACGAAATAATCATAATTCCGATGAAAAGTCCGATTGGAAAGATGGCGAAAATGCGAGCGTAAGGATTCTCTGGGAAAAGTCCGTACCACATATTGAGAATATAACGAATGCCGTGCGCGGTGAGGATGGCGAATGGAAGAATGATGAGGATGGCGGCGTCTGGGTTGAATCCGGAAATAAAAACGGTGAAAATGATTAAAAGTGAAGCGATGGAGTTTCTGGAGGCGAAGAAACCTTTGGCGGTGGAAATGAGACCAGTGAAGGCTAACGCGAGCGAGGCGAGGCCGATCATTGGTGAAAGTAGAGTACCTTCGATGCCGCCAGTCCAAGAAAAATACGGCAAAAAGGCGTTTTTGATGTTATTGAGATAGCCACCGATGCTGAAATCTTGAACAAAAAGTAATTCGGTTGCGGTTCCCTGGCGGTTAAGGATGTTGATAAGTAAGAAAATTCCGACTGCCGTACCCAATGAGCAAGCGATTACAAGTGGAATGCGAGGGAGATTTTTGACGGTAAAACGCAAATGTGGGTGAGCCATGACGTAGATAAAAATGAAACCAGCGATGTAGATCATATATGGAGTGAAAATCGTAAGTAACAATGCGGCGATAAAAATAAAACAATAAGAGATGCGCGGAGCTTTGACACCTTGGATTTTACTGCCGAGCCAGAGTAAAAAGGTTGGCCAAAAGACGATCATGATAAGTGGAGTGCCGGATCCGACTAAATATAGGAATGGCGTGGAAAGGACGGATAAGATTGACGCGATCAGGGCGACATTGTTCTTAAACCAGCGGTTGAGTAGGAAAATTAATAGAATGCAGAGTGATAGGCCAATAATAATACTAGGTAACTTGATCGAATAAGCGGTGAGTCCGAAAATTTTGATGGAAAGTTTTTGTAATAAGTGATAGGGTAAGTCAATAATGTTGCCCGAGAAAATTGATGAGGCGTTAACCGAGGCGGAAATTACGGAAGATTCCATTTCGGCTTGGGAAAGACCGGCAGGACTGATTGTTGGTAAGAAAAATAATAAGCCGATGAAAATTAAAGCCAGTAAGATATATCCGATACCGAAACGATGTTTATAGATAAACAAGTCGGTAATCTTATGTTTTGCCATGAGTATATTTTACCATATTTTAGTGATCTTTGTCGAGAGACATGAAACGGAGAAGCTCTGGATGGAAATAAAGTTCAATCTTGCCGACTGGGCCATGACGGTGTTTAGCAATAATAAGTTCGGTAATATGGGTTGGTTCGTAATCGTCATTATTTTGTTTGTAGTAATCGACACGGTGTAAAAACATCACAAGGTCAGCGTCCTGCTCGATAGAGCCAGATTCACGAAGATCGGAAAGGACTGGGCGAGGATCGTCGCGACCAGTAACTTGACGAGAAAGCTGCGCTAGTGCAATTACGGGGATCTTCAACTCGCGCGCAAGAGTTTTAAGGCCACGAGAAATTTCGGTAACTTCCTGGACGCGGTTGCCGGCGTAACGATCGGAGCCGGAGATTAGCTGTAAATAATCTACCACAATCAAACTAATATCATGATCGTGTGCAGCGCGACGGGCCTTGTTGCGCAATTCGAGAATGGTCATACTGCTAGTATCGTCGATGTAAAGCGGAGTTTCGTCCATTTCGCCCAGCGCATCGCCGATTTTGGCAAAGTCATCATCAGAGACGTTACCAGTGCGAATTCTCCAGTTGTCAACGCCGGAAACATCGGAAATCATACGATCGACAATTTCGGAATTTGCCATTTCCATCGAAAAGAAAAGTACGCCTTTTTTATTGATAGTGGCAGCATTATAGGCGATATTTTGTGCAAAAGTAGTTTTACCCATGGCCGGGCGTGCGCCGATGATAATGAGATCGCCAGGTTGGAGACCAGCAGTTTTCTTATCGAGGTCACGAAAACCAGTTTTGAGGCCACGTAGGGCACCTTTGTTTTTGTGAAGTTCTTCGATGCGATCGTAAGCGTCAACTAAGAGATTGTCAAGCGCAACATAATCGGTTTTAATAGTTTTATCGGAAACTTCAAAAAGTTCTTTTTCGGCTGCGCCGACTAAGACGCCGATTTCTTGATTGCTGTCGTAAGCTTGGTCGATGATGGTGGTGCCGGCTTTAATTAGTTTGCGACGAGTTGAGGCGGTGGCGATCAAATCGGCATAAGCTTCAGCGTGTGAGGCGGTTGGCACAAAATTAGTTAACTCGGTTAAATAGGCGGCGCCACCAACCTGCTTGAGGGTTTTGTTGGCTTTTAATTCAGAAGAAATAGTCATTAAGTCAATCGGATGTTTAGTCTCATATAACTTTGTCATGGCGCGGAAAATTTCAGAATGACGCTGGTCATAAAAATCAGTGTATTTGACGCGCTCAAGTATATCTGGGAAAGCGGCATCAGAAAGTAACATAGCGCCAAGTAGAGACTTCTCAGCGTTAAGATCTTGTGGTGGAATGCGACTACTTTCGTCGCTGGAATTAGAACGGGTTGCCGTCATCGGTTTTTACCTCCTGTACATTACCCATTATATCAGAAATTTTCGATAATGTGGGATCTTTTGGCGCGGAATTGTCTGGTTTAAGAATTTGGAATTGGTAATCTGGCGGAATATTGCTGGCGATGATTGTGGAATTATTTTTAGTGGACAAAACTTTTTGATGGATGGCGCGTTCGGTGACGATGGTGATGTTTTTACCTTCGGCGGAAATTTGACAACGGGATAATATATTATATAGTGATGGAGAGAAAGACTCGATGGATTTGAGAAAAACACCTTGGTCAAAAGTCGACGGTATAGTTTTGGTCGGCGCTGGTTCGGGCGATACTGGTTTTGCTTCTGGCTTGGTTTTTGCAACTGGACGAGGTTTTGGCTGGGCTGGCGCTGAAGCTAGCTGAACTGGGGCGACTGGGTGTACGGTCGGCGTGGTGATTTGATTGGTTGTGAAAGCCAAAAGCAACTTAGCTTCACTGAATTGACCGCTAACCTCTGGGAGAGTTTTTAGTAGAGCGAGCGTTTCCCTGGTGGGGTTTTTAATAATACGATTAATCACTTCGCTGGCAATGGTTTCTGGTTTGATGCCGCTGTTGATTAAGCTCTGGATTTGGGTGGAGATGGCGGATAAGTCACCAGAGGTGTAAGTTTCAATCAATTGGGTGATTATTTGGTCTTCTGGCAAGCCGAGTGCTTTTTCGAGATATTCGAGGGTGATTTCGTTTTTATCGGCCAAAGTGGCGATTTGATCTAGCAATGACAACGAATCACGGAATGAGCCGCCACCTTGCCTAACAATGGCATTAATGGCGTCGTCGGCGATTTTGATTTTCTCTTGTTTGGCGATGTTTTTGAGATGCTCAAACATAGTTTTTTCGTCGGCCAACTTAAAATTGAAAACTTGTGAGCGCGAAGTGATTGTGATCGGGACTTTATAAGCGTCGGTGGTAGCCATGATGAAAACAACATGCTCAGGTGGCTCCTCAAGGGTTTTCAAAAGTGCGTTAAAGGCGGATTTTGAGAGCATGTGGACTTCATCGATGATGTAAACCTTATATTTCCCCTCTGCTGGTGCAGTGGTGGCGCGCTCGCGCAGCTCGCGGATATCGTCGACGCCGGTGTTGGATGCGGCATCGATTTCGATGATGTCGATGTAAGAATCTTCTAGCTCATACTTAAAACCGTTAATTTCGTGAGCAAAAATGCGCGCGACGGAAGTTTTCCCGCAGCCGCGTGGCCCAGTAAAAAGATAAGCATGCGAAATTTTGTGCTTTTTCAAGCTTTGTTCGAGACTGTCAACAACTTGACTTTCCCCAACTACCTCACTTAGTTTAGTCGGGCGATATTTTCTATATAATGCCTTCATTAAGTATATTATACAACAGTTAGAGGAAAAATGCGATAAAATTGGAGTTTTCCACAAATTTTAAGGTGTTTTTAATAAACTGTTGTAAAAAAAACTATGAATGATGGTATTTGCCACCATGGGCGATTTCTTGAGCGCGATAAATTTGTTCAGAAAGCATGACACGCATTAATTCGTGTGGAAAAACGAGATTGGAAAAACTCCAAACAAAATTGGCGCGAGCGCGAATCTCTGGAGAAACTCCGTAGGCTCCACCTATAATAATGAAAACATTGCGCGAATTAAGGAAATTATCAGATAACAACTTGGATAAATCTGGCGATGAGATGTTTTTACCACGCTCATCGGTTAAAATCACGAAATCTTGAGCGGAAAATGGCCATTTTTCGAGGTATTTTAGTAACTTTTCTTCTTCAAAAAATTGCCATTTGACGTTAAAAGGCGGTTTTAAGCGTTTTTCATATTCAGAAACGCCGTCGGCAACCCAGTTTTTGCTAGGTTTACCGCCGGCGATAACTGTAATCATAGACTAGAGCGCAGCTTCGACAGCAGCCCAGGTGGCTTTGTCGTTATTAGCTGGGATAATCACAGCGAGTTGTGAGCCTTCTTTTAAACGGAAGTAGGTCACAGAAGCATACAAAATCTCATACTCGCGACCACCTACCTCGGCAAAGTACTTATCATCGTGATGAGTGAGTGTACCGATCACGGTCTTACGCTCGACCGGGCCGATCTGCTTGTAGAGGAATTTACCATCTTTAGTGATAGTCAACTTTAAGATGTCGCCCTCGACTAGCTTAGACTTACTAGCGTAGTTTGCTGGGACTGGGTAGTTCTTTCCTTCTTGGTCGATCATGATTTGGCCGTCAAAAACACCCTCGATAATTTTGCCATCAGCGCTAGAAACGATGGTGTCGCGTGGCGCGCGAATCGCTTCCCCATCCCCAACGATGGAGATGAGAAGCTCTTTCGCGGCAGCTAAATTAGTTTCTGCTTCCTGAAGCAGGCTGCGTAATCTTTTTATTTGTTTTTCTGGTATTTCAGACATATCCTCGCATCTCGTCTAAATCTAATATTAATATTATATTATATCAGCAGTGTCTTTTTGTCAAGACCTAGTTATAAATGTTTTCCACCATGATGGAAGGACCCATAGAGGTGGTAATGTAAACTGACTTAACATATTGACCCTTTAAGCTGGCTGGTTTTTGGGCTTTCAAAGAATCAAAGAAAACTTGTGCATTTTCTTCCAATTGCTTCAAATCGAAGTCGGTTTTACCAAGGCCGATGTGAACAACTGATTGTTTATCGACGCGGTATTCAACTTTACCGGCTTTAGCTTCTTTGACGGCTTTTTCGACATCAGTGGTGACGGTGCCAGCCTTTGGATTTGGCATCAAACCCTTTGGACCAAGTACGCGCGCAAACTTACCAAGTTTTGGCATGTACTGAGGGGTAGCAATCAAGACATCAAACTCGATTTGCCCCTTCTCAAGGCGCTTCAAGAATTCTTCATCTTCGGCGATATCAGCGCCGGCAGCGGCGGCTTTTTTAGCTTCGTCGAGTGGAGCGAAAACTGCGACTTTAACTTCTTTACCATTGCCGTTTGGAAGCACAACAGTAGTGCGGATGTTCTGATCGGCTTGGCGTGGATCAACCCCAAGACGAACGTGAGCTTCAACGGTGCCAGCAAACTTAGTAGTATTGGTTTTTTGAGCTAATTCCAAAGCTTCACTCAAGGCGTAGGCCTTTTTGTGATCGATTAACTTGTCAGCTTTCTGGTATTTCTTGCCACGGCGCTCAATCTTTGGGCGGGTGACTGGAGCGGCGCCTTTTGGCTTGTTTTCCGCTTCCTTAGCTTTAGTCTCGGCCTTGCGAGCTTGGCGCTCTTCTTCAGCCTTAACTTCTTCAATATGTTTTTTGGATTTTTTGCCGGATTTGGCAAATTTTTCCTCAGCTGGAGCTTCTACAGCTTCAGTTTCAACTGCCTTAACTTCCTCGTTTTCGACAGCTTTTAGATCTTTAGCATCTTCTGCCATGATTATCCTTTCTGTGGTGATAACGGGGGTGATCCCCTCCCAACAATTAATAATATTATCTTTTTATTATATCAAATCTTGCATTTTTTGTCAAGATGTGCTAAAATATTGGAAGTTACCAAAGACAGCGACGGAGGAAACTCTTAATCATGTCGCCGAGGATTTTCTTATGAATTTTGGTGACGGAATTTAACAATTTACCAGTCATCTAATAACCAAAGGATAAAATATGCCAATTACAAAAGATAAGAAGCAAACTTTGGTTGCTGATTTAACTGAGCTTTTAAGCAACTCTAAGATGACCGTTTATGCTAAATATCGGGGCTTAACTGTTGCGGAAATGCAAGATTTGCGCAAGGCTGCTCGTGAGAACGGCGTAAAAATTAAGGTTACTAAAAACCGTTTAGTGCGGGTTGCGATGGGTGAAATTGCCGTTTATAAAGATACTGACACTACAGATCTCCAGGGGCAATTGCTCTACGCTACCTCTGATACGGATGAGGTCGCTCCAGCTAAGGTTTTGGCTGAATTTGCAAAAACCCACAAAGCTTTGGAAATTACTGGTGCCTTCAACGACGCTGGTGCAAATGTTTCCGCAGCTGACGTGAATGCTTTGGCGGCGCTCCCATCAAAGAACGAGCTGATTGCTCAGGTTGTGGCGCAGCTTCTCTCCCCAGTTACCGATTCCATTTCTGGCCTTTCTGCTGGAATTTCAGATATCGTATCTGGCCTTGAGGCAAAAGCTGAAGCTTAATCAGCAACTTATAATTATTAATCTAAATCGTAGAAAGGATTATTATGGCTACGGATATTAAGAAACTCGCTGAAGAGTTAGTAAAATTAACCGTTCTCGAAGTTAATGAACTCAAGAACGTTCTCAAAGATGAATACGGCATTGAGCCAGCTGCTGCCGCTGTTGCAGTTGCTGCTGCTCCTGCTGACGGTGCTGCCGCTGCTGATGAAGGCAAGTCTGAATTTGACGTTGTCTTGAAAGACGCTGGCGCACAAAAAATCGCTGTCATTAAGGCAGTTAAAGAAGCTACTGGCCTTGGTCTCGGTGAAGCTAAGGCTATCGTTGACGGTGCTCCTGCTACCGTTAAAGAGAAAGTTGCGAAAGACGAAGCTGAAGCTCTCAAGAAATCTCTTGAAGAAGCTGGTGCTACTGTCGAGCTCGCTTAATAACAAATTGACTGGTAATTGTGAATTCTCGAAAAACACCCCTGATGGGGTGTTTTTCTTGGGTTATTCGTTGTCAATCTCGATTTTTACAAGGTTGAGGATTTTTAAAAGGTTTTCCTTGGTCATTAGGTCATTTAACTGATTAACAGTCAAAAGTCGAGGTGCGCCATTTTCTAAAAACTTTGCAATATGAAAATCGTAAAAATCTTGTGGGTTACGCTGATATTGCTCAAGAATTCTTTCTACAAATACCTGTTTCGGCAGGTTTTGATAAATCTCGTCCATTTCATGCGACCAATCTTTTTCTTCATTTGTGCGCAAAACGATCGTATCCGCTGAGACATACGAAGCAGTCTCTGGATACCGATTTTGCAATTGATTAGCGACAAGGCTTAAAAATGCTGGCATATAATACCAATAAATCATAGTCGAAGCGAAATCCGAGTCGACATAACTATAGAACTGAACTTCTTCAGTAATTTGGTTTAGAGTAGTACTTTCCAAATTATGCGAGTTTTCAGTATTTTTCTCTGGAGCTTTTTTGAGTTTTTGGTATTCTGTAATTTTAACAGAGTTGAGGTCTTCAAGTAACTTTTGGTAGTCTTTTATTTTGAATTTTATATAAGTCGCCGATCGAATTCTGGAAACAGCTTGGTCGACAGTTTCTTTGTTAAATCGATATTTCTCAATAAAATTAACGAAAAAATCTATAATTTCTGGATTTTCAGAGTGAATAGATAGTAAAAGAATATTTTTTTCTCTTTCCGAATCCAAAGAAAAGTTTAAACGTCCAAAATAACCCGCCTCATAAAGTGCACGCTCGACGTCACGATAAATAGTATAAGTGGCGATTTGTGCGATGTCGGTGTTTTGGTAGCTTCCAATATAACGTTTGTCCATAGAATCATTATATCACACTCAACAGAAAAACGCCTTATCAGGTGTAAGTGACGGGTTGATGTGAGACCTAAAATCGTAAAAAAATAAGCATAAAAAGTAGCTGTGCTTTATAATAGTTAATGAAATAATTATAAACTAAACAAAGGAACAGCTACCTATGAATAGTATAGCATACGATGCGCA
>Ga0181612_112583_pt1 | contig 81533 bp, 66 predicted proteins | sample HoacroProtozoa21_FD_119630 | JGI IMG/M metagenome (GOLD analysis project Ga0181612, IMG submission 119630) | Hoatzin crop microbial communities from Cojedes, Venezuel. Combined Assembly of Gp0051906, Gp0051904, Gp0051908
GAAGGATAGAGGCCCACATATGCATTTGCTTTGTAGCATACAAACTTTACAAGGAGTTGGAGCGCCGAGTGAAAAATATGAATTTGACTATGAGTGTTGATAAAGTTATTGAAACGGCCAAGACAATAGTGACTATCAAACTGCGGTTGCTAAACGGAGGACTATACAATCGCATGCTCTTTAACACGCCAGCCCAAAAGGAAATCAGGCCCCTCATAGAGGGAATTGAAGTTCAAGCCGACTAGGGTGACGCAATGACGAAGTCAGGAAATAGTTCAAAATCGGGAAAGGGCACTCACTTCTCTGATGCCCGTAAAAGTGCCTACTACGTGCCTCCAAAGCCGTTAGCGGAAATATGGGTGCTTACTTTCGCTCGTGTTTGGAGTGTCCGTCACGCCCTCCGAGGAGAGGTACACGACCCATTGGCGAGTGATCGGTTGGAGTACCACGCAGTGCTGACGTCGGTCCTCCCCGGTGGGGAGTCGGTAGGCGAGCTTAACGCAGCCTCACGAGTGGACACGAAAGCACTGTTGGGTGCGATTTTTATGGTAGCATCTTTATTGGTTTGGCCCAGTTTGGGCATGAAAAAGGAGAGCCCCCTTTCTTGACCTTCTTTCTTGGTCTTTCGGGGGCTCCGTATGTTGTTAAGTCGTTATGCTTTTCTCGAAATCCTCACGCCTTCGGGAAGGTTTTTACGGTCGATCTTGGTGTATTTTCCCGTCACGATTGTCTTTAGATTGGAACATTCGTAAAATGCGTTAATCATTATATTGACGAATTCCGAACGGATAACAAGCTTCTTCAGACTATAACATCCGTTGAATGCGCCAATCCCTATATTAATGGATCTCGAATCAAGAACAACTTCTTCAAGGTTAGTGCAGCCTGCGAAGGCACGACTTCCAATTGTTATTGCACCTTCATAAGAATAATAAAGATAAGACTCGATATTTTTGAAGTTTTCCACTACAATACGTTTCAGTGAAGTGCAATCCTTGAAGGCTTCTACCCCTATGCACCTAAGGTCAGAATTTTGTACAACTACTTCCTCAAGACTGGCACACTCCAAGAAAGCAAGATTGCCTATACGGACTACATCACGTGGAATGTCTATCACTTTGAGGCGAGGACAGTGATAGAAGGTGCTATCTTCGATAGACTTGAGACCTTTCGGAATTTTTATGTTCTCGAGAGATCGACAACGACCGAAAGCGAAGCTGCCTATGTATACCAATGTGTCGGGCATAGTGACGTGTTTAAGGTTAAAGCAATCTAAAAATGCACTTTCCCCAATGTAGACTGTTCCGTAGGGGATAACGACACTCTTGACGTAGTAAGCCTTAGCCCCGAAGGCTCTGTTGCCTACGGCACGCACTCCTGCTGGGATGATTACCCTTTCTTGTTTTTGGCTTAGGTCCATATCTTCGAGCATGAACCACGAGTAGTCTTTCTTTTTCTGTCTCATGTCATTTCTTGCTTGTACGCTATCTACAAAGTTACTAAGAAAAAGGACCAGTCCAAAAAGTCATGAGCCGCAGAGCTTTGACGAGTTTGTGGCGAGCCTTGACGACAAGCAGCAGATGGACACGTTCAAGCACGTGTACTCGGATAACTACAGGATGCAGCAGCAGATCGAGCAGTTCCGCAATATGCTCGAGCGCAAGGGGATGACCAACTTGGAGGCTGTGATGAACATCCTGTTCAAGCCTACCTACCGGGCACGCCTTGCCTTGTTGATATCATTGGTCGAGTAAGTGAGAACGAAATTCCTGCTCCCGTTATCTTCATATATATACTGCCTGAGAATCTGGTCGTTGGTCAGGCTCAGCTTGTCGAAGGTATATATTACCTGAACGGTGGCGCCAGGTTTTACGGAATCTTTCCCGCTTATGCTCTTGGGATAGATTCCTTTTTCCATCTGCAGGCTCCTCTTAGCTTTCTTCCTGCTCTCAATTGAGAATCTCGGGGCCGAAATCTGAAAGCTTACCCCCGATGAGTTTTTAACGGATACGGCAATGAAAAGTTCATCCTTCCTTACATAGATGTCATCGCAATGTATATCTATTCCGTAGTCAGAGTCACCTATATGGAATAGCCTTCGTTGCACCCGCGAACTTTTGCTTGTAGATGAGGAAGAAGGGTAGGTAGGCTTGTAGTAGGATACGTTGGGAGTAGAACTACCATTTGATCCGCCAATGGATACGGCGGAAGGTTTTTTATTGGCTGTGGCCGTGGTAAGTGTGCTGGATGCAGGAACAGCCTTCTGCGCCCTTGTATCTACTATCAGATCCTTTGGCGATGCGGCATACTTTATAATGTAGGTCTGGAGCTTGTCGTCGCTTTCAAGGCAGGAGAGTGTCGTGAAATAGTCAAAAGGTTCCCTGGCTTTGATGGCAAGATCCTTTCCCTCGCCGACAATCTTGGCGAGAATTACTCTGTTTCCAAGATCCACATAGCTGATTTTTGTCGCAAACCTTACATGGGTAGTGTATAGTTCAGATACGTATATCGTGTCTATGGGGGCGCTGGCACCCGCAGTGGCGGAGCACGACAGTCCAAGGCATATTGCCATGGACGCGGTTAAAAGAAGATGTATGTGTCTATTGTTCATGATTGATGGATTGTTTTTATTTCTTGGGTTTTGCGAGATAGAATTCATATCCGGAAGAGATGCTTACGGTAACCTCTCCCTTTGCATTGCGGGCTATTGACGCACCAGTCCGAAGCATGGTGTTGGCAATGTCGCCTATTAGACCTCCGAATGTGGATGTGGCGGCGCTCATTGCATCCCTGGAAGCATCCTTCGCCCCTTTTGCCGTAGCTGTTTCAGGACAGTAGATTCCCGGGAGCCCATCCGTATCGTATGCGTCAAGGTTCAGTTGGTAGATCCTTCCATTGAGCTCGACAGAACGGACCTGCATTTCAAGGCGGGACCCTATTCTGCATATTGCCGCAACATGCGTATTGGCAGGTATCCTCACGCCATCGGAATGGTACTCTTCAAGCATGCGGAGGATTATTCGTTGTCCGCTCTTGACCTTTTCATTGCGTACGAACATGCATCTTACAGGACGCATGATATCAGCGGAGTACCGTATCGCCTGGTCTTCGGTGCTTCCGTCAAGGGAGGATATAATGCCGTCTGAGACCCCTTCGTTTAAATCTAGCGGGACCGGTGTCTCATCCTTTGCTTCATCCGCATTCTTGTCTTCGGCTTCATTACCAGAGAGGACATCACGGATCATCTCCGCACGCTGGCGGTCGTACTGAAGTTTCTCCTGCGTAGACATTGGCTTCTGGGCATATGATGCCGTAGAAGGGGAGCGCTGTACATTTGGCTGGGGCGAAGGGGAGGGAGGAGGCCCGAACACTTTTTCCGTGGCACTCTCATACATTGGTGCGTCCTCCTGCTCCTTTCCTTCCTCCTCTTTAAGTGAAGATGAGACAAGAGATATGTCCTCTCCGTCATCAAGCGTCTCTTCAAGTGAGAGGAAGTATTCCTCATTGCGGGACCGCCTTCCGTTGCGGTATGCTTCGCTTTTCTTTACCGCTATAGGCTCTTCCTCTCCGCTTGGAATCTCAGTGTATCGTCCGCCGTTATGACGTGATGCGCTCTTTCTTTCGGCATCTTTCTTTAACTGCCTCTCTTCCTTTCTGAGTTCCTTTGCGTTTCTGGGCAGCTTGCCCTTTTCCTCGAGGTAGATTCGCTCGGCTTTTCGCTCGGCATTGTGCTCTCCTGCAGCGAAAGCCCCTGCCATAATAAGGAGTGATGCAAGCATTGCTGCTCCGCAAATTAGATAGAGCTTCTTCTCTTTTGATGTCTCTTTCATAATGATATCTTTTCATAGGTGGTTGAATTAGGTTTATGTGGTGTGCGGTTTCTTGCTATGTAGTGGTCAAGCACAATATGAATTTGTGCAGGTACCACAGTGAAGCCGCAAGGGATATTGCAATTGTGGCTAGCATGACTCTTCCGGCAAGGAGCCTTTCGTCATCGCTTAGCATGTCTTTGGATGTATTGTCCTTTCCTAGAAGCTTTGATATTCGCCTAAAGGTATCGAGAAGACGTTCTGGCTTTTTCATACCTACCTCCTTTTCCTGGTCTCAATGAGGGTATTGTCTATTACTTGGAATCTTTCTACCAGAAGCCCGTGGGGATTGACGTCGGAACGGGAAGCGTCCCTCACCTGGCACGTAGATACGAATGAGTACTCGCTGACGGTGCTTTCCCTGACGACATACTGCCGGGCATAGGTCCTGACCTGGTAAGGATAGGAGTTACCGTTTATGGCAACTGAGTCTACAATCAGCTGCTGGGATACATTCGCGGACACTATTCGTGCGTAGTAGCCTTTCTCGGCAAGGTCCTGAGTATAGTCGTAAGCGCTCCTGTCAGAAAGATTGAACGCCCTTTCGAGGTTTTCTTCGATTGTCTGTTTCTGTGGAGACAGGCTGAACATCAGTTCGTGGAAGCGTGTCACATGGTCCTTTATCTCGATCTCCTTGCTCATGATGGCATCTGTCTGGAGAGCCAGCAGAAGGCTTTTCCCTTGGTCAAGGACATAGATCTTCTGACGCTGTTTATTGGCATAGGAGAAGGCGGATACCAGTGCAACAACCACTACTATGAGTGATCCGGCCACTGCGGTAATTGCCAGGTGCCTGACTTTCCTGAAAGACATTTCGATGTCTTGTGTGATTTCAATTATCTTGTTCATCTTGTTTGAGTTGACTTTGTTTTATCATGTTGTTTTGCGTGTGTCTACTTCGTTGCCGCGGAAGCCATCTTAGATGCTGATAAAAGTCCGCCTTTGAGTCCTTGCGCTCCGCTGCTGGATACGATCCACGAAGCTATGGCAGGTATGGCCATGATGCAGACTATAGATGCTACATCTATTACTATGAGATGCCCGCCGGGAAGGGTCTTAAGAGTCTCTCCGAGACCTATGTCAAACATTCCCATCAATCCTTTTTTGAGATGATAGTTGACGTAGTTTATGATAGATGCGATAGGCATCCAGAATGAAATCTGTATGTAGCGGGCCAGCCAGGCGGAGATGTTCCCGCCAAACCCCGGTATTAGTGAAAGGGCGAAGGTGAGAGGCCCTAGAATTCCTAGTATAATGAGGATTACCTGGCTCGCGCTTGTCATGACATAGCCCATTATCCTGCATAGTGCATCTATCAGAAGGCAGGTCGTAAGGAAGATACTGTCTATATTAATTTTGTAGACAAAGGAGAAAGCGTGCTTGGCGGTCCCCATGATCCTTTTGAAAAAGCCAGGCTTCTTGTCCCTGCCTTCCACCTTTGCTTCGGCTTCAGCCTCGAGAGTGGAGGATGTCCCGTAGGATAATCCTTCGATGTCCTGCTGGGAAACATTGTCTTCCATTTCACTTTTCAGGGATGAAGAAAGGTCGGATGTCCTCTCCTTTACAATGCGGACAATCTGCTCGTTGAGCTTTGGACGTCCGGCCTGCGCACTTGATGCAATCGCCTTCGATACCGTAGTGGTCATGCTATCCAGTGGCATAAGGACGAATGAATGGAAGTTTATTGTGAAAAACAGAATGGCTACGGCCTTTATTATCGCCCTTAGGTCAAATCTTCCATACGGATCGTTCATCATCTTGTTATACCAGAATATCAGGGATATGCTCATGGCTATGCATGCAATCGTGCATGCCATCATATAGATACCGCTATCGGATGTGAACATCTGAGCTTTGACGGCGGATACCTGGTCTATGAAATTTTCGTTCTGCATCGTATTGATTTTTTACTGGACAAGGGAGAATGCATCATCCAGGCTCATGAGGTTCTCGGCAAGGGCCTGGCCCCTGTCAATTTCCTCATATGTTGAGAGTATATGGTCATACATGGTGGCGGTGACAAGTGAGACGGTGCGGTCTATCTCGGCAAGGCCTTTCCGCCTCTCTTCCTCGCTAATCCGGCTATCGGAACTGAGATATTCCCTGGCTCGTTTAACAGCTCTGGATGCCAGTAGCAGATATTGGAACCCTTCGTTGACAAGGGCCCTTCCTCCATAATAGGAGATGGTTGCCGAATCAATGGATTTAAGGCGGTTGACGTAGGATGAGAACATCTTAATCTGGATCTCGTAGTTGCGGGCAATGCGTGCTACCTCCTGTCCCTTGTAAATTGCGCTCTGTACCTTTTTGTAGCGCTGGTCCATTTCACGCAGGAACTCAAGCTGCTCCTGCATGACGCCGAGATTCTCCAGAAACTGTACGGCTTCGACGCTCATCTGATCTCCGTCCTGTAAAAAAGAAAGGATGGCCTGGGCAAGCGAAGCAGCATCGAATGTCGCCATCTGTGCTGATGCGTTACGCTCAGTAGGGACGGAGAGTACAAGGACTGCAATTAGTGGGTAGAGTATCTTTTTGATACCGGTAAATGTATTATTCATGGTTGCTTGTTTTAGGTGTAACTTTTTAGATGAATGGCAATGTGCCTTTTTATGTGAGAAGGGTAGGGCGAAGCATCATGATTTGTTCATGGCGGCTTTTCTCCTGCTCCTTTTCCAGGATGCAATCTCTTCCACGGCTTTCCTCCATGATCCAAGTTCTTCCGCCCGCTTTCTGAGCTGTGCCCTGTCCTCTGCCTTGGATGAGAATGCTACAGCTTCCTCGGCGGATACTTCCAGCCTCATCACAAAACTTTTCTTGCCTCCCAGATTGAAGAAGGCTTCTCTTCCGGGGGCGGTAGGATTGCAGGTGTTTAGCGACATTACCAGTGCAATGTCCTCTTTGCTCAGGGAAAGGGCCCTGGCTAGTTCGTCGATACGGTTTACATATTTTCTCTGGTCCAAAAGGATCTTCACTGCGGAGTTCTCCAGGATGCTGTCCTTGATGATTGAAGAAGACGTGACGTCCGAGAGCTCCTGACTCACCAGCATCGCCGCTGTTTTCTTCTTTCTGGCGGTTTTCCAGAGTTCAAGCATGTAGGTGGCCATGTTTGTCCCCATCATTGCCTTCCACGCTTCTTCGATGACCATGACCTTGAATCCTTCCGTGTAGGTCATCTTTTCGTTGAAGGCATCTGTTATGATTAGGGTGGTGATGGGATATAGCACCTTGTCGTCCTTGATCCGGTCGAGCTCTATTACAACGAACCTGTTTGATAGGATGTCTATATCCTCTCTTGAGTTAAGTAGGTAGCCATAGTTTCCGTTCCCTCTGAACTGCTTGAGTGCATTTATGTATGCAGTGATGTCGAAATACTCTTTCGTGACGTTCTCCTTCTGAAGGTATTGGGGAAATTCCTTCTGCACGAATGTGAAATAGTCATCAAATATGGGATCCTCTTTCTTGTTCCATCCTGAGATGAAAAGGGTGACGGAGTCCCTTATCTGGTTCTCCTCGGCGGTGGTTATCCCTCCTCCAATCTTCCAAAGGGTGCCGAGCAGGCTTACAATGAAGTTCTGCGCCATCGTATCGTCCTTGAACCGCTCCCTTCTCCTGAAAGGATTGAATGAAATAGGGCGGCCTTTCTCAAAGGTGTAGTATACCCCGTCCCTGCCTTCGCTCTCTTCATTGATGATCTTGCATAGCGCGCGGTAGGAGTCTCCGACATCTATTAGAAAGCACTGCTCTCCCGAATGGTAGCAGGAACTGAGGAACTTGTTCATGAAGAAGGATTTTCCACTGCCGGAAGGTCCGAGAAGAAAGGCATTGTAGTTCGTGATGAGTTCCATGTCCATTGCTTTTCCCTGCAGGTCGAAGCTCTGTGGAATCAGCTTTACCCTGTCGCTCATCTTGAGCGTTCCGCCTGGAATGCCCATCTCATCTCCGTCCCAGTTCCACAGGCACAGTGAACTGCCTGCCTCCATTGTCATGTATTCTTCATATGGAATACCTGCTTCGTTTCCGGGTAGGGAAGCCCAGAATTGGCAAGGAGCGTCATAGGTGTCCACTATGGGGGTGACACCCATCTTTGCGATGGATCCGGTAACCTTGTCCCTTGCCTTTGCACCGGCATCGGCACGGGCGGAGGACAGTATGTTGACATAGGCCTTCACCGTAAGGGTTCCCTTTGCCGCACTCTCCTCCATATACTGTCCAATCTCATCGGAGTACACCTTGTTCGGGGCGGACTTGGCTGAGAGGGACCTCATCTTGCGCCTTTTCGTATCCAGGGCGGAAAGAATTTCCTGGGAAGGCTCTTTCATGATGAACTGGTTTACGACATGCTCGCAGTCAAGGCTCTGTCCTATCTCCCCGAAATATGACATCAGGATATCTGTAGAGGATGTGCTCATAGAGCTTATCTTGCGGAAGGGATCTATGTCGGAAGGTATCTGGTCAAGGTCTGAAATGAGATGGCAATATACTTTCCGGTCTCCAATGGTAATGCTGTCCCTTTCCACCTGGATATCATAGAGCACGTCTTCGTCAGTAAATGAAAAGCAAAGGATCTGCTGAAGCAATCCAGGTCTGTTTCCTTCTCCGAATATGTCCTTCTCATTTAGACGCTCTATTCTCATCAGGTCGCATGCGCCAAGGACTGCCTCGAACTGGTCCGCTTCCGAAAGGAACCTGCTAATGTCCTCGGGCTTGGGAAGGGATGCACCTATGATGCCGGAAAGGCCGCTTGTCGCACTCTTGATATTCTTTTTGCTGGACAGCGTCAGAAATATCCTGCAGACGTGTTCAAGGTACTCTCGTCCTTCAAAGTGCCTTTCATAGGCTTCCTGCAGGAAACCGTTGGCGGGGGAAGGGGAGTATCTCTTTTTGAAATAGATGTCCTGCTTGTGAAGTATTGTGTAAGGAGGAAGCAACGCTATTGCGGAAGACATTGTGTCTACCATCTTTTTGTACATCTCCCCATTGCATCTGAATGCTGGAGGCAGGCGGAGGGTCCATCCTATGCAGATATCCCCTCGCTTTGAAAGTATGATGCCATCTCCTCCGTTCATCACGGGGAAGCATTTCCTTATATAGATCTTTTCCATATGTTCCAGGGTTTGGAATTGAGGATGACGTAACGGGGCATGGAAAGGGATGTGATGAATCTTGACAGTCCTTTGGCTCCGAAGCGTCGCTGTATTTCCGTAAGCGCCAGGTATCCGACAATTAGAATTGTGACAAGTGAGGCAAGCCCTATGTAGAGTCCGCATGCTGACCCGATAAGCAACGCTGCTGCAACGGATCCGAGTACAATGAACAGGGCTCCTTTCAGATACTTTCCCCTTATGCCTGCGAATACGATTTCCTTGTCAAGGTTCCTCCACACTCTCATAGACCAATGAAGTTCTTGATTACTGTGGCGGCTATGATGCAGAAGATCATTCCTCCGCACCATCCCATGGCACGCTGGGCGCTGTTGGTGTCGGCACTGTATAGCTTGATTCCGACAGCGATAAGCGATACGATAGCGATAAGGGCCAGGACGGCAATTACCACGTTGTAGACGAGGGAGCCGGCTGTGCGGATTTGAGAGTTGGCTTCGTTCAGGAAAGTCGTCGCATCCTGGGCGAAGGCATGCGTAGTCATCAGCGCGCATACCTCCATGGTATATGCGCAGATTCGTCGCCTTTTGGCTAAGTTAGGTTGTCTTTTCATAATTTCTGAATTTTTGATGATTGCTGATTAAAACTTGTATTTCGTTGGGTTGAAGCGTTGTCTCAGAGACTGCCGGGGTGCCTGGCGTATGGTGTCGGGGATGCATTCCTCCATGTCAGGATAATCATCCGCTCCGCTGTCGTTTTCGGTATAGGTGTCATGGCTATCGTTCTCATCTCTCGCATTGGTCGTGGGAAAGGCTTGAACCGCAGGCTGGAGATCTTCCTTATGAATAGATGGTAGGATGCAAACCTGGCTGGGTGCGAGGTCAGCCGGCAGGGGATTGCTGGCACTTTCTTCAGACACCTTGTCGTTACCATGGATATCCTCCGCATCGCTTTTTTCGATAGGGGAGTCGTCATTCACGTATCCTCTGTTAATAGCATGGGAGTTGTATTCAGTTTCGTCAGGAGGAAGAATGTCGCCGGTATGCGAAGGAGGAGAAGGAACTGCCTGGTCCGCTACGGTACTGTCGGGAACACTCTCATTGATACTCCCAGTCTCTTCGTTTTCGGAAGGAATCTGCTGTTCTGTGCTACTATCCGACCCAGAGTCTTCCGCAGATGTCGTAGCGGGAGTAAGGCCTTCTTCGTTCTCTTCTATATAGGAATCTGCTCCGCTGTCTTCTTCGCTTCCTATAGGACTGTTTCCCTCTAATATCACAACATTGGACATGGGAACAATGGACCTTATGTCCACTGCCGGTTTTGTATGTAGGGTAGCATTGTCCTCGGGAAATTCTCCAAGGAATCTTGTGAAGAATGTACTGAGAAATCCATTTTCACTTATGCTATTTCTATTTGTCAAGCCTTTCATGATGGTTGCAAATAAAAATAGCCTTATGCAAAAAGCAAAAAAACTAGCCCGAATCGCGTAACTGGTGACGGGATTCGAGCAATGGCTTTGAAATTAAGTTTATTTTGTAAATAAATTATCTTGGCGACATACGACATTCCTGAGCCTGTCGAAGACGAAGGCTCTTATTATATGAAATAGAATGCAGTGATTACTTTTTCTTGCAGAGGAAGTATTTGAACCTGCACCCGAGGGCATGGGCTATCTGTTCCATTCTGGAAAGCTTGCAGTCGTCCTGTTCCATAAGGATGTAAATTGATTGCCTGGTTGTCTTGAGAGCGTGGGCTAGTTTAGGTATCGATATGTGCTCTCTGTCCATGATGTCGATGATGGGGGAGAGGCGTATGATGTTTTTGCGGTTGATGGAGATTCTTTCGCGTTGCCCCTTAGGCCTAGCGCTGGATGCTACACTATGGATGTAGTGGTTCTTTTGCAATAAAGTCCTATTGCGTGCGGGTTTCATAATGTTATTTTTTAGGTGCAGATATACCTGCGGGTAATATGAAGCAAATATCCTAAAAATTAATTGCTTGTCAAAGGGATATTCCGGATATGTTAAGTATGAAAAAAAAAGAAAGCTCTGGCTTCACAGTCAGGGCTTCTTACAACACATAGAACCATATAAATTCCCCACTTTATTATGGGGAAAAGCTGGTACGTTTAAGTATTTGCAAAGATAGCTATTTTTGAGCAGAGGCGTATATGTTTTCCTGGGAGAAATACAGCAGTCCAGATGCAATCAGATTGAAACTTTTTTTTAACTTTGCATCAAAGCCAATCCAAGGGTTGCGGTCTTGTGCTGCAAGTCAGGATTCGCTAGACATATTGTGTGACTCGGCTCTCATAAAAACTGCAAATTTTTAAGTTGTAACCTGAGTCACCTCACATTTAATGCTTGAAGTGTCGGTAAGGCTTTCCCTTGCCAATGGCATAGGCGTTAGTGTGGGGTGGTACCTCGTTACAACGCCTTTTGCAGTTAGGTATGGGAGAGGTATTGCCCCGCACTTTTTGTTTATTGCTACTTACGGGGCGGGTAGCAGAAAACCTTCACAGCTACGGCACGCGATTCTTCCAGCTTTATAGTGATGCAGCACCCCGGTCAACCGGAGCGTCTTGTCCTGTATCTTGAATATCCTTTTCTGATGGCTCAGACAAAGGTATTCCACACCAGGAATACCAGTATGATTGACACCTTTCTTAAGTGGACCTCCGATAACGGAATCCTATACTCCAAGGTGCCGGGGTATCAGATATACCTGATCTACAAGGGATCGATGATAGGGGAGAGGATCCAGAAAAAGTCCGTGCCCGAGGAACTTGAGAGCCTTGCCCAGGAATTCCTCACACAGGTCATAAACGCGCATCCGGAAAGATACTATCGCTCGAAGGATGGCGGAGATGTGCCATCTGACTAGAAATGGGAATGTGGCGGTTCACTTTCTGCTCTTAATTTCAGTGAACCACAAAATGGCTGTTCTGAAAGGTGTATCTTCCGTCAGAACGAACTGCATGTTCATTGCCCAGTCAACGATGGGGCATTTGACAAAGCGCCTGTATCAAAAAAAAGGACCGATCGGCCCTTTTGAAAAATTCCCCGGCAACGCCTCCCCTGAGGGGTTCGACCTTGCACCTGACATCTCATATTGCTATGGGAGCAGTTGGGTATTTCTGCAAATATAGTGAATTTTACTCTCTATCAACAATTTTTTCCACAAGTTCCCATTACCCTGTTACCATGCCTATCATACTCTACTATGTTGGCGTATGATGCATCCTCCTTCTCACAGGGCCTATTCTCTAAATCAAAATAGTATATGACCGACTTCACTCCGCCGTTTGGCGTCTCCTCATAGTTGACTTCGCGATATTTTTTCATATGGCAAATCTACAAATTCTCAATCATTATGGGATATCTTTCATGACACTTTTCATAAAGGTTACTGCTTTTATCTCCCTATCACTCGCATACCTGGTGGTACAAACTTTTATAGTAAAGATATACCACGCTTACGAAATGTTTTTTCGCAAAAATGATTAAATTTACAATCAATTGCAGGATAGAGAATCATCGAGACATGCCAACAAATAAGAATGCAGTCCTAAGATACAAGGTGCTGGATGAGTTGCTCTCAGACAGGAACCACTATTATAGTAGGCAGGACCTGATGGAGAAGGTGAATGCGGCACTAGACCGAATGGGGCTGAGACCAATCTCCAAAAGGAGCATAGAACTTGACCTTCATGACCTAGAAATGGGTCCTTTCTATGCTTCATATGAGGAAGGAAGAATCAACGACAAGAGATATATCCGTTATGATGACCCTTCCTTTTCCATATTCTCGAAAAAACTCTCCAGAGATGAACTTGCCCTTCTTTCATCGGCCCTTGATACGCTTGGCCAATTCAAGGGACTGCCAAACTTCGAGTGGCTTGATTCCTTAAAGGAAAAGATAACATCAGAAGGGGATCTGAACGATGAACTGGGAAGGAAGATAATCGAATTCAGCAGTAACCCATACCTTAGGAATTCGAACTTCATGGCTACCATTTTTTCAGCTATATCAAACCGGCAGGTGATAAGGATAAGGTACTCTAAATTCAGAGACAAGAACGTTAAGGTTTTTACATTGTCTCCTTATAGGCTCAAGCAATACAATGACAGGTGGTATCTTGTATGTCGTAACCATATGTTCGAATCTCTGTCGGTATACCCGCTGGATAGGATAATGAGCATTGATATCGTATTCGATGAGGCCTATATTGATATCGATCCTGATGAGATTGACGAGCATTTCGAAGATATCGTAGGCATCTCATATTATCCCAATGAGCCTGTAAAGACTATAACGTTAGCTTTGAGCCAGGAAAGTTTTCCATATGTCGATACGAAGCCGATACACGGAAGCCAGGCTATCCCTTCTGATGAACATCAGATAGAATTGCACAGCAAATATCCCATAGTGCCTCCGGACTGGACGTTCATGACACTTGAATGCCGGACAAACAAAGAGCTTGTAACCACGCTTTATAGTTTAGGGCCTGATCTTATTGTCTTGGCTCCGGAAGAACTTAAGAAAAGCATTATGGAGAGGCTGACGGCATCTATCCATAATTATATAGACAACGAATCAATTCGCGAAAGAAGAGTTCGCGAAGACTAGGTATATTTGCATCGCCAAAGAAAAATGAAATAGTAATATATGAATACCGACTACTCAATTAAGAATTTTCGAGTGTTTGACAGCAAAGGGGCTGATTTCAACATAAGACCGATAACGATCCTTACAGGTGCGAACAGCTCTGGCAAGAGCTCTATGGTGAAGTCCATCCGCTTGCTTTCAAAATGGATTTCTGCGGTCCGTGAAGAGTTTAGAAGCAAAGGGGATTGCAACATATGGAATGTCCCGATGCAGTTCAGTGATGCAAACTTGAAGCTTGGCAATTTCTCATCTTGTCTGAACATAAAGGCGAAGAAGACCGCTCCGATAACATTCAAGGTTAATGTGGAAAGCCCTCTGGCCGGAAAGACTTTCATTGTTGAGTATGTGTTCACTTCGGACGAGGATGACGATCTTAATGACGGGTGGCTGAAGGAAATTACAGTAAGGACTGGGGATAAAGCAGTGGTTTTACACCTTTGGAGAGATGAGAATGATGTTGTCCTTGAAGGCGATCTTAATCCCATTTACGAATCATTTAGAAAATTTGCTTTTGCATGTCTCTGGTATGATGAGTCTGAAATATGGTATGAGGAGAATCATGGATGCATACATGATCCACATTTCGGGATGTCTGATGCAAGTATTGATGTCCTCGTAAACGAAGCAAACGAATTCGAATCTAGGACAGAAAAGAGGGAAAGGAATCTGCTGAGCAGCATTTTCCTTGATAAAGACCTTCCCATAGAGATACCAAATTATAGGGATGCGGAGGAAATACTTGATTCGAAGACACCTTTTGAAATGCAATTCGTGAAGAAACTCCGTGGTGTGGATAAGAAGGATGTCCGAAAGACTCTTGAAGATGGTACTAGAAAACTAGCCGGACCAGAGTCTGTCGTCATAGATGTTTTTGAATCATCACCCTATAAGACATTTGATGAGTTTTTCTCGCACTATTCGGAGGCCGCATTGAAAATGCGTATTGATGCCAGTATCGATACATCGTTCCTGGGCTTATTAAAAAGAACAAAGTGGCGTTTTTCTACTTTTAACTGGGAATTTAACAATCTGACATATCAAGGGAATGTTGTATCTAAAGTCAGTCATTTGGAAATTGAATTTATGCATGTCCGACGTCAAGATAAAGATGGTAATTGGGTGCCGTATGAGATTGAAAATAAAGAAATAACCTTGTGGGATATTTGCGGAGCATTTGTCACCTATGATGCGGGAGAAACGTATAGGCCTTATCCCGATTCTGACTTGAAAAAGATCGGAATATCTCAAACAACGAAAGTATATGACAGATTTGCGGATTATTATAAGCAGGTCTTCAAAGGACTTATTTTCTCGGAAATGCTGGTTAATCTCAGCTATTTAAGTTCGTCAAGGGTGACTCCTCAGCGCGTGTACCAGTTGAGGGACAGGGAAGAAGGAGACGAGTTTAATATGACACTGAGGGATTATATGTCCATCAAAAGGCTTTTTTCGAAAAGGGAATCATTGTCATCATTCACCCCCGGTAGTTTTATTGATAAATGGATCAAAGAGTTTCGTATTGGAGAGCATGTAATCTTCAAAAACTCGGAAGATGGATTCGGAGCGAATATAGTCATTGAGAAAAGCGAAGGGGAAAAACGGTTACTTGCTGACATGGGGCACGGCATAACCCCATTATTAGCTATGCTCATTGCTATCGAGGTGAGAATCATGAGAAATAAGCTTGATTCGACTCGTTCAGCCGAAGAACTTGAAAAAATCTTTAAATGCTACAGCAATTCCTGTGGTCTGTTGCACAAGGGTATTGTCGAGTATTTAAGTGAAGAGTATAGGGAAATAAAGTATGAAGGAGTAGTGGAACTTATTCAGGACGGAGAGACAATACTGATTGAGGAACCAGAGATACACCTTCATCCTAAGTATCAGTCCATGCTTGCCGACATGTTTATGGATGTCTACCATAATTACGGTGTCGGGCTTATCATTGAGACACATAGCGAGTATCTCATAAGAAAGTTGCAGACTCTTGTGGCTAATCCAGATATGCCACTTAAGTGTGATAAGATTGGCATATATTACTTCTCTGAGCCGGATCCGAAAGATCGCGCTTACGGAGAGCCTCAATACTGGGAAATCAAGATTTCCAAAGAGGGCGTTTTAAACAGACCTTTCGGAAAGGGATTCTTTGATGAGAATGATTCTCTCGTCAGTGAACTGTTTGGCTTCTAGGATGTATGCGCTATGGCAAACATTTATAAGGAGATATTCTGCGAGTGGGATGCTCTTGTAGAATTCGCGGACCTTATGCCGGCAGCTCCTGCCGCTGATTCCGAAGACAATGCCGCCTCAAGGGAATATGAATCATGGCGATCTGTCAGGAATCTTTTACTGAGCAGTGTCGTACACTTTGACAAGACATTTGAAGAGTTTGTCAATTTTCTAAACAAATATGCAAACGGGAAAGCACCAGGCATATTCAAGTCTATACAGAAGAGATTGTCTTCAGGGTATATCAAATGTGATGGCCCAAATTTTCCTGATTTGTTGGCTTGTGAAGACATCAATCAATTGAAATCTTCCGCACTCTATATTGTTAAGGATGAGAGGAAGGAGAAGGTAGGGGAGAGATGTGGCTTATTTGTGATATCATCTGATCGGTATAGGGAAATAATCAAATATACTCACGTGAAGAATCTGTCCTGTAATAAGGGAATAGAGTGCGATAACTGGAATTTCCTAGGTAATCACTGCATCCATAACTTTAATGCGATAGTCATTGTAGACAATTATCTCTATAAAGGCGATGAGACCTTCGATGTAAACCTGGGCGCCCTATTAAGAAAACTAATTCCTAAATCTTTGTCATCCGAATTACAGGTCTCTGTTATTACGACAAAGGTGAAAGAAAGGAACGGCAAGGAATATCCGCTAAGTAATCTGGCTAATCGCATAAGTAATTTGTTGGGAGATATCGGGGTAAAGTATCTTTCCCTCAACATATATGAAATTACTACGTCTGAGATACATGACAGGTTTATAATTACAAATAATGGATATTTTTCAAGCAGCATTGGCTTCGGAGATTTGTTCCATGAAAGGAAGAATACGGCTAGAAAGAATGCTGAGATTCTATCATCCTATCCGATGTGCGTACCATATGACAATCATGGTATACAGGATATCCTGGTAAACAGAATCAAAGAATGCAGAGAGTGTACGAACAATCATAAACCCATATATGGTGTTGCAGGAAACAGACTCCTATCGGATGATAATGGACAGCCATATGTGTTTGGAAATTAGATATGCATCTATGATTGTCGCTTTCCATAGTATGCATTTGAAATAAGATGAAGAAATCGTACATAATCCCATTCTTACTCATATTATCCACAGGTCTGTCATGTAAGCAGAATGTGGACAATCCCGTTTTGTTCAAAGATACGACAAGTCACTTTGCCCATTTGCAAATCATTGACTCCCTATACAAGAATGAGATTGCATCGTTACAGGGGAGGCATAATGAAAATGAAAGGCTTACCAAACCCTTCTCCGGCATGATAGACAGCGTCCTGATGGAGCCATTGGATACGGGAATTTACCCTACACTCCTAGCACAACTGTTTAACAGAGGAGAATTTGACAGGCTTGCTTGCTGGTATGAGGATGCCTTTTTGGAAATTAACGGGACAAGGAGGAATCCTAGGAAGCTTTGGAGACCGGAACTGGCAACTGACGAGGACTTCCTGAAGGCAACCATGCTGCCAGAGTATAAGCTTGATATTGCGCGTGACATATGCGATGGATTCCGCTTGGCAGGCACCTCGGAATCAGATCTCAAGGAATTCAGAGGAAAGGTCGAGGCTTTTATCGAGGATCCGGTCGCACCGCCCGGTGGATTTGGAACGTTCGGTATCGCAAGTGTCGGGACGTGGGTGGACTATCTCCATGATTTCTGGAAGTGGTACGATAAGTCAGAACTCGTCCCTGACATACTTGAAATCCAGAAAGGGAGAATGAGCTGTGACAATGCTTTTGCCGTGGATGCTGATAGCCTTTACAGGGGGCTGGAGAAAGAGAAGGACGCCATGGACAGTTTTGATGCCAGATGCGTTCTTGCAATCGAGATGTTTCACATGAAGGGAAATCCTGACGTACTTGCAGACTTGCTGGAAGAAGGGATGTATTCGAAATACCTATTGGAGGTCTATCGCCTCTGGCGCGTTGGAGTCCAGAAGTCTTTCGGCACGGCAGAGAAATCGTTCATCCCTCAGATATATTACGACTATGTGCTACGCAAAGTGGCTGAAACGTATTGCAATCATCTGCTATCTTATGACGATTACGATCCAGATGATTCGCCATGTGCTCGTTGCATGTACATAAACCTGTATAGTCTGGGTATACTGTATAGGAATGACGTGGATCACGGATATTCGATATCGAAAGAGGCTGCACAGATGAGAAGCGAGCTGTACCTTCCTCCGGGAATCCTTGGATACGATACTGTAAATCCGTCTAATCTGTGAGTATCATGTATCGTAGTTTGTGCCGTGACAGGTTGATTAATTTATTAAACCGTGCGGGTTGCTTCGTCAAACCCAACCTCTTTTTATCTTCAGTATCTCCTTTGGTAGGGCATACCTCGTTATAGCACCGTTCCATCTGTCGACAATGATTCTGCCACTATCGTCCTTTATCTCCAGGTGCTGTATCTCACTGTCGCTATAGTACCATATCCTTACTTGGTAGTTCTCGTATCGCCAAGTCCTTTCCTCAATCCAAAATTCATTGCTTCCCTTGCCGTATTTGTGCTTGATACCAGTACTTTCATTCCAGAATCGATCGCGTATGTCCTTATAGAAAGATCTTCTTTCCTCCTGTGAAATAGGAGTGGGGGAGAACATGGAATCAATGCCGTCATAAGTGTTATCCTTTTGGTCGCATATAGGAACATCTATGGCTGAATCTTTGTTCTTTTCAGCTCCATTTATCAACCTAGACTTGAGATGTGAATTTTTCATTGATTGACTGATTTTTATATCGCATGTACCTTTGCCATGTATAAAAAGATAGATTGCCATGTTCAAAATTTCAGTACAAGACGAGCAGATGATCCATACTGCCGACTATTCTCAGAAGGATACTCCAGATTGCCCTTACTACCCGTCCGTAGAGGAAGCTGTTGATGCCGCCATGTCCCTTCTCTCATGTGTGTATGGAAGAAGAGAAGTTGCCATGTGCTTAAAGGAAGGCCTGCCTGCTGAAGACTATGCGAATGATGATTCAGAATAGGGCGCGTGGAAGGATGAATGCTTGTGAGCGCCTCTTATGACGGCATATCCTATCACCAGCTACAAATATATGGTTGAAGATTGGACATACGCTTTGCGAAATGTCTACCGGATTTCTTCACCATTAGTGTTGATAAGGAATCTTCTGGCGTTTTTCTCAACCTGGGCTATGCCTTCTGAGAAGTCGCCACAGTCGTCATATGTCATTTCAATCTGCGTTACACCGTATCTGTCTACGTAGCCGTACTTGCCGTCTATTTCGCTTGCGGCGACTGCCAGGCCATCATGGAATTCGGATACGACAAACGTAGGCAGGGGTATCACTTGAGATCTGTTGACAAGGTCCATCATCACTGGCTTTTTCTCGAAGATGAACCATAGCACCCCGCATGAATAGGATACGGGGTAGTCGAAGGACATTGCGCAAATCAAATGTCCATTCGCATCCAGGGGAACCCATTCGCAATCCAGGCAGATGCCTCCATCATCTTTATGTTTAGGCGTGATTCTTTTAAGCTCTTTCAGTAAGCTATCATAGATCAGCAGGCCTCCTCCATCAGTGAATGCGACAACACGCGAAAAAGGAAGATCGCATGTAGGGTACACCCTTGAGGAATAAGCTTGGCGTCCTTTCTTTTTCATTTCCCTCCTGAACTTGTCTTTGAAGAGAAAGGATTTGTTCTTCAATATCTCCGTATTGATGCGGGAGATTGATCTATCATTGATTTCGCGGTAACTCATTTGTGGCGGGTTTTAGGTTGAATTGCATATGTGTTACTGTGAGTTAATTAATTGTTGTGCAGCAGACCTTTGATAGGAGCCTATCGTGTAGCGGCTTTACATGAACTTAGGTAAGGTCATTTTGTGACCTTGTTGTTGTATTCCTTGTTATTGCATTCCCAATGTCTTGCCCTGCGCACTGACCTTAGGAAGTTCTGGGTATTGACGTCATTGATTTTCTGGGCGAGGGTTATCTTTTCATCGTGGGAGAGATGATATCCTGTCCTGTTGATCCTTTTGCAGGCATAAAACAAGTTATCGTTCCCTGTCGCCGATATCAGGTCCATGATACTGTTGACAAGGAATATCCGCACTTCTGCGACACGCTCTGCGGATGCTTCTGCCCTCTGGTCAAAACGTATCCTGTCAAGGTACTTTATAGCCCATACGATATGCCCGGCGGCCTTTTCCGCCGATCTCCTATTCTTAGTCGTCTGGTAATAGTATTGGGCCATTCTTCACAGGAATAATTATGTTGGGATGCACTGCAACCTTAGATGGTTACAGTGATCGTTTCAGCATCCCAACTGTTAATACTTATGATATATGTGCCCGTTGATACATCTATCTTGAGATAGATATCCTGCAGGTCGGAGGTATCCCATCTGTACCCGCTCTCCTCGATGGCCTTTCCTATCTCAAGAGTGTCATACAGCTCGCCCCTTATGTACAGCGCACCGGAAAGCGTCGCGCTCTTCTGCCTGGGTACCCTGAATACGAACTCGCCATCAGAGAGGACCGGCTCGAAGTAGAACGCTCCTTCCCTTGCTGACAGGTCTAGAAGGTCAAAGCCTGAGTAATCGCCAGAGATCTTGATAGAGAAGTCTGCGCCCTTGTCGGAAAGTATCATGTAGACGGTGGCAAACTGCTTGTGCAGGACTACCTTGTCATAGGCGGTCTCTCCGGTGCAGTCAACAGTGGAGCAATACGCATATACGCTGTCCATCTGCCGCCCAGCACCAACGGTGTAGAAGCTACCGCTAACTTCTCCTTTGGTTGCACCCTTCCTTGATATGGCGGAAAGATCTACCATTCCTTTTGGCACCCGGTATTCATCCTCTTCTCCATTTGGAATGGTACTGTCAACGACCTTTTCGTCCTCCCATCCTCTCACTTCAATAGGGGAGAGGCCCCCTAGCGAGGAAGCCTCCCTGCAGTCCACAGTAAGGAAGCTCGGACAGAGGGTCCTGTCCTCCTTCACCGAGCATGCACTTAGCGTTCCGATTGCCATCAGAAGGGAAATGGAAGCAAAGAGCGCCTGCTGGAACTCGGGCGGTAATGTTTTCTTGAACATGGCTATCTGTATTTATAGGTTACAGGGATGGCTTCAAGGTCCTGCCTCGGAACACTCCTGCCGGCCTTTGTCGGATCTATGATGAAATTGGAGTAAGACGATCCCTCGCTTTCCAAAAGAATGTTCCCTACCTTGTATATGGTGTTAGGCTGAGGAATTCTGATGTAAAGGGGGTAGAATACGGTCTCCCCGTCAACGGAGAGCTCGACAACCAGCTTCGGTTCGAGATCCTGGCCATCGTATGTGGAGAGGGACGACGTGTTATCATCGCGGATGTATCCGGGGAGCCCGTAGAAGCATTTGTCTAGGGTATAGGTGTGAGACAGGGACGCATCTGTAGAGGAGCAGAGCTGCACTCCGTTTCCATCGAAAGTCTCGACCGTGGCATTTAGAAGATCTCCTGAAGCGTCTATAGAGAGTACACCTTCATCCTTTTTCCAGTTGTTGTTAAGGAAGAAGTTCTCGCTGTTTCCGCATACGTCGGTGAAGGTCTCTGAAGGTAGCTCGTTGTCCCCATATGCATCAGCCCCAGCCATGCTGTATCCCGTCGTGATGCCCCCGAATATGGGATTCTCGGAGTAGTCCGAAGTCTCGCCGAAAAGAAGCTCGGGAGTGTTAAAGGAATAGCTACTGAAATTGAGCGTAAGGAATGCCATGGCATTGTACGAGTTTATGAGTGCGATCCTTTTAAGGAACACGTCTTTCGAAAGGAACTCCTTGTTGGTAACTGTAATGTCTCCGACGTCAATCCTGTACTGCTGGCGGTACATCTTTACGACAACTTCCTTGACCGTCCCGTACCTCACCTCTGCACTTCCAATTATCGGAAGCCTATGGGATGAGTAGTTCCCCTTTGAAAGGGAGCAGTAGGCGTATCTCGGGAGAAAGGTCATGCTGTATTTCGAGGCCTTCGTGGCGTAGCTGTCCGCTGACTTCTCATCCATGTTGGTGACGAATATGTACCTATGTCTCGTACCCTGGGGATACTGAAGAATAAATCGGTTATTGACGATATCACCGGGAAATAGAGTTATGTGCTCGCTATACTTGTAGGATGAGCTCTTCTTCGTAAATATGAAGATATCCAGACGGTCGATGGTCTTGTCATCGGCTGAGTCTTCGTCAATTCCAAGGGCCTTGGACTCTGGTGAGATGGTTCCCATGTCTAGGCATACCTCGAGTGAAGCAAAAGGGCCGGTGGCCCCGTTCTCTTTCGAGCACGAGGCCAGGGCCGCAAAAGCAAGGGCCAGTAAGGCCAGTTTAGATAGTCGTCCCATCGCTTACAGTAACAACGGTCCAGTCCTGAATATCGAGAATGAAGGTGCAGTCCTCGTAGGTGACGGGTTTGTCGGGATGGTCGGATCCGGGACGTGTGAGAGTAACCTCCTCGATCTCGTAGCTCTTGTTGTTCTCAAGGGCGGGGAGAGTGATGGGGTAGTAGTAGGTCGTTCCGTCAAGGGTTACCTCGATAACAAGGCGGGTGTGACGGGCGCTCCAGGTACCTGCGTATGCATCGGTATCAGTCGAGTTGGGATAGGCATAGTATCCATGCTCCTTTTCGTAGGATGAATTGTTCGAAAGGCTCTGTCCTACGGCATCGTAGGATAGCTCAGTAATCTCGCTCTGGTAGCCCATCTTGTTGTACCATACGGTAGGGTCGGCGTCAAGGCCGTAGTTGATGTCACCTGCTACGTTGGTAATGTAGATGGCATCAACAGAGAAGTCGAGATTGGCCAGGGCCGAGGACTTGAAGGCGCGGGTGATCTTCTTAACGATTACCCTTGAAACAATCCTGTCGACAGGGATGGTTACAGATGAACTCTGGGGGAGGGTGACGGATACGTTTCCTACCATCTCGAATGTGCTGCCGTTGTTTGAGAGCTGCGATGTCGCTGCTTTCAGTGCGGAAAGGGTCGCAATGGATGAGAGGTCGGGTGCGTTTACAACCGCATAGACATTACGCTCTCCGCTGGTGCAGGAAAGGGTGATGGATGATGAGTTGTCCACACTGCCGTAGGCATCGAGAAGATCTCCTGCGAAGACGAACACCTGGAGGTTTTCGACCTTCACCTCGTTCTCGGCGCTGATGGAAGTCGACTTTGTGGCATTGCCGCATACGCCGACAGTAAGGGATGCAGGAGCTGACACACTTGTCTGCTCTGTGGAAGTGGTGCAAGGAGTGATGTCCTTGTTGCATGCAGTGACACCTAGTGCCAGTGCAAGGGCGAAAAAGAGGTACTTTTTCATTTGCATTTGATTAAAGGGTTAATGATTAAAAAAGTAAAAACCAAACGGTTCTGTTTTTTTGTTAAAAGGGGCGGTGCCAAAAGGCAGGGGCACCGCCCCGGGGTAAGAAAAAGAAGCAATGGGCTAATAGCCTAGGTCTTCATCATTTTCCTGCTGGTTTAGACCATATCTCTTTATTAGCACGGAGATTTCCGGATCGAGATTCCCTCGATGGACGAAGGAAGGGTTCTGTCGGCAGGACTTCAGGTAATGGTCTACGGCCTTCTGGTCGTCTCCCAGACGAGAGTAGATTACTGCAAGCATATAGTTCACCCTATCGGTCTTGTCGAGACTTTCAAGTATGTCCAGAGCAGAAGAGTTGTAGTCCATGGCGCAGAAGGCGACAGCGGCGTTGTAGTCATGGTAGGGACGAAGGATTGTTACCGCCGCTTCATAATCCGCATTCTGCAGGGCCTTCACTCCGCGCATATAGGTAGAGTCGATCACTGTCGTATGGACAGTGTCCTTCACCATATCTTTGCGATGGAGATGGAAGTCAAACCTTACTGTCCTAAGTCTCGGATAGAGTTCTTCGCGCATGTATCTGTAATAAGGCTGGGCGGAAAGCATGGACTCTCTTACGTCAAGGTCAGAGAACCTTGAGCATATGTCGCGATACATGTCCTTCTCATGCTGACGCATTGTGGTATCATTTTCTACAAGGGCATCTAGCATAGACCAGTTCTCGGGATTATTCCGGGGAATGAAGGATATCGGGGTGAAGTCTTCGCTTCTGTAGCTGTTAAGATCTATGATGTATCCAAGTTCGGCCTTTACGGAATCCCTATAATGTTCGAGATATCTGCTGAAGTAATCCGATACGCTATGGCTTCTTCTGAGAGTGAGCGCCGTATTGAGTGCAAGCGATCCTTCGGGGGATGAGGATGCCGTCACAACTATCGAGTCAAGGTCGAATACTTTGTTCTCTGCAAGGGATGCAAGGTTTCTCTTTATCCGGCTGATTTCCTCGGCGTTGTGCCCAAGCGATTCGTCGATGTCATGTCTTCCAAGGGCGAACTCTATGTAGCATGCGGTGTTTGCCTTGGCCCTTCGTTCTATTACCTGCGTCATGTAGTGCTCGCTGTCGTCTACGAATGCGGAAAGGGAGCTGATGTAGTAGGTAAGAGGGGATGTGGGTGGTATGGTATAGATCTGCCTGTCCTGCTCGAAGATCTCCCCGGAAAGGACTATGTCGGCCTTTCTCATTCCAGGGCTGGTGTTAACTGTCTGGACGTACTTGTAGACGAAGTCACCGTCGGTGCTTGTAAGCACGGTATCGAGGCGAAGACCCTCTGTCACAATAGGTGCCTTTACATACTTCGCGAACATGAGGTCCATCTGCTCTATTTTTCGGTTATTACGATTTATGAGCCAGGTCCTGGTGTAATGCTCTACGGCATCCTGCTCGGTAACTCCGAATACGCTTTCAAACCTTGCGTCATCCACGAACGTGGAATCCATCTTGAATGCGTACAGGTCCGGAATATTCCTTTGGATGAATATTTCCAGGAGTCTCTGGAAAGCGAACCTCGTAGTATCCGTTATGATCGAGTCGATAAACCTCTGGTATCTCTGATATCCCCGAAGCTGAGCCTTGCGGTAGTCCGCTCCTGTTATAACCACGCTTTCAAGCTTGGCTGAGTCTCCCATTGCGTACAGTGTTGGGTGGAAGCGAAGCTGCCACTTGCTGTCCTGCATGCTCTTTGGAACAATGATATCAAATGCCAGATCTACCTTTCCGTGCCTTTCGGCAACGTTTCTGAACCTTGCAGTCACAACTGCTGCGTCAATGATGTCACTGGCCACCATCTCTCCGTTCTCGTCCTTTACTGCCTTCATGATCAACATCTCTTCTCCGTTGTCACCGTGGACGACAAGCGTATCCCTCTTAGGATGAGTATCTGTGGAGATGGTTGGGATAGTCCCCATTTCGTCGGCGATGTTAATCTGCGCTCCGATAGACTCCTTCCTAAGGGTGGAGAGCTTTCGTGAAGTGGAGCATGATATGGCTGAGAACATCGCCACGAAAAAGATCAGTGCAATGACAAAGGCAAAGCATACCTGGGTGATTACATACCTCGTGAAGCTGTCATTGTCGAGATGAGATTTTGAACTTCTGTATTTTTCCTTTAGTTTCATTTTTCAGATTCTTGTAAAAAGCCCCCAACCCACGTCATTTGGTGGATCAAAGTCTATATGCAGGCTGGGGGACTGACTAGAAGAAAGGATTTAAAAGAGGTTTAGAATATGTACACGAGTGATAGTATTGCCTCGTTTGGCAGGAGAAAGCCTTTCTCTCCGGATTCGACTATCTTTCCGCACTGCGGGCATTCGTAGGTCGTATATCTCGTTTTTCCGCCCCAAAGTCCGAATCCGAAATCAAGGTTGATGTTGTCCTTCAGCATAAGGGAGTATCCGGCTCCTATGCCGACACCAAAGGCGTCACCCTCTTCTGTAATGTCACTTCGAAGGCCTCCTCTGTTATATTCCTGATACTGCCCCTTGGCGCAGATCCACCATCCGGAGTAGACGTTCCAGGGCCAGTACCTGCCTCCAAGATAGTAGGTCTGCATTCTGTTTTGGAATTGCTGGGGACCGTTCTCCCTATAGGTCCAGGGATTGATCCTGACGCCGGCATGGGCGCTGAAATGTTGTGAGAGCGCATAGCCGCCATCAAGGGAGATGGTCCCAAGGTACGCCGCATCTGCGAAGTTCACCGCTAGGGATGCGTTCTGCCCTTGTGAAACAAAGGAAGCGGCAAAAATGGCTATGGCCGCAAGAAAAGATCTGTTAAATGTTTTCATATGTTAAGTAAGATTAGGTATCTAGGAAAAAGGAGTGACATCTCACGACGGACTCCTTTATTGCAAGGATTGCACAAGTGAGGATTGTGCTTTGGATTTAGGACTCCCAGAGTGGGAGAGGATATAGGTATCGAGAGATACCTTGTCTATGCATCTATCTATTATTGCTGTTCTCGTGTTCATTTGCTTTTTCATAGGTGTTGTTTTATATGTTGTTGTCTGGCTTTAAGCCTTTTGAATTTTCTTCTTTAAAAAGGAGTGTATCTCGCGACAGACTCCTTGGTGTGCCTATTGATTCATTACATAACCATTTTACCTACAACCAATTTGTAATTGAACAATGAAATCTATAAGCTCGTAAGCGGGAATCATCAATAGGCTATTTCTCTGAAATTCTGAATCTGTGCTTATATAGTGGTGGATATAGCCATTGCATTTGGTCAGATTACGATCCTGAGAGCTGCTCCTATCTGGTAGCGTATGGCTCCATATCGTGATGAAAAGCTCACGGGTGCTTTCGCATTGAGAATTACCGCTAGCCGCCGTCCTATGTAGGTCTCTATTTCCAGGGCAGGGGAGAGTCCGTAGATAAAGGTGTTTCCCCTTTCCATTGTGGCGATTTTCTTGAAGGGATCGTCCATCTCGGCTCCGGCAAACACTTCTGCTCCGGCGTAGAGATTCAGCCCCCGGCTTCTTGTCGCTATTAGCCGGTGGAGGTAGGACGCTTTTGCGCAGATGTGCGCATATTGCATGCTGACGGCGTCTGCTTCATTTATAACATCTGCCATATAAGTTCTGCCCGTTATTCCGGTGTCCCAAAGGCCTCCTATGGTGTATTTCCCGGCAGATATTTCTGCTGCCGGACCGCTGCCGGTCCAGGCGCCTTCCATGTTTGTTATGATATTCCCTTGCATGGTCCTCTGGGCATGGCAGTTTACGGTAAGTATGGTGCCTAGGGCAAGCATAAGGGATGATATGATTCTTTTACTGTTCATTTTGAATGTGTCGTTATTGCTCGATGTTATTCTTTCGTCAGGAAGGGTAGGTGTCATTTGTCAGGAATCCTTCCTTGAATACCGTATAGTATTTGCCAGGGAACAGACTGATGTATCCGTCCGGGATGACCTTTCCATTACGATTTTTTCTTAGCCACATCTTTATTATGGGCTCGTTGCTATAGGTCACGCTGCGTTCTAGCATCAGGACTATGTCGGCATCCTGCTCAATGCTTCCACTGTCTCGAAGGTCTGAAAGGATGGGGGATCTTTTTTCACTCTCTGTCGCTCTGTTCAACTGTGCCAGGAGCACTATTGGAATTGAAAGCTGTTTGGCCAGCAGTTTCAATCTCGATGTGATCTTGCCTATGATCTGATAAAGCGGAGTGTATTTCCCGTAGGCACCGGGGACATCGATAAGACCGAGGTAGTCAATGAATGCGATGTCGCAATTTTTCTTGTTGTTGGCGATGATGATGTCCTGGACTATTTCGTCCAGAGTTCTGTATTTGTCTACGATGGATATCGGCAATTTGGAGATCCTGTCACTGGCTATGTGCCAATTGTCCCAATTGACATTCCCATTTATGATTTCTGCGGGGGAGACCAGGTCGGTGGAGAGCATCAGCCTCTGGGCTATCTCCATTTCCGTCATCTCCAAAGAATAGATGGCAACACTCTTTTTTACGCGTGCGGCTTCACGGGCCATCTGGAGCATCAATGCAGTTTTGCCGACCGAAGGGCGTGCTGCCAGTATGATGAGATTGCCTGGCCCGAAGCCTCCATATGTCGCTGCGTCCAGTGACTCGAAACTTGTCGGGATGCGGTTCGCGAGACCGGATTTGTGGAGAGTCTCGTTCTTTTCAATCTCGTCCGCAAGCGATATTATAATATCTCCGATTGCCCTTCCCGATTCAACATTTCCTATGTCCTCTAAAAATCTTTTTGCCTCGTCAAGCTCTTTCATGAGTGTGGCAAAATCGGTTTTGTCTTCCCTGCAGATGCTCATGAAAGAAAAGGCTTTTGCAGCCAGGACCCTTCTCGCATACAGTGTCCTTATGATGACGCATGCCGTTTCGAAGTTGCAATAATATCCAAGTGAACTTCCGTTGGTTACATTCAAGAGCTCAAGTACTTCCTCTGTCCCGCCGAGTTTTTCGGCTACGCTGGTAAGGTTGACATCTCCGCCTTCTTCCCAAATGGATATGATGGCTTCAAATATTTTCCTGTTGCTTTCCTTGGTGAGCATATCCTTTGTAAGCCATTTCGATGCAAGCGATATGTGCGTGCTTGATGTCAGGAGGTCGGCGACGATTCTCGTCTCCATCTCAAACGTGTCCTCTACGTATGGCGATTTTGAATGTTTTTTAGGCTGTTGTTCCATTTTTCTCAGGTTGTCCTAGGTTGTTTTCTAGAATGGTTTTATCTAAAAGAAAAATTAATAAAAAGAAAGACCGGGATCGTCAGGTCATGAAATCATCAGCATTTACCGGTTTGCCTGCATCTATCTCCGGATGGTTGTCTTTTGCCTTCTGCCATTTCTTGTAATCTTCGTAATCGCTCGCGTAAACAATTCCCTTGTAGTCTTTTGCAATGGCCCTTTCCATAAGCTTTATTGAAAATTCTTCATCGAATCCGTTTAGCTCTTTCAGACACATCAGCATTGATGTCGGCGATTTCTTCTGCCAATAGTGCTGCCCGAGGAGGCAGGCCCATGTGTCCCGGAATTTTTGTGAATATTTGCCAAGTTGCAATTCAAGTTCTTTCTGTTGGGCATTTCGGTTTTCATAGGATTGGATGGTTGTGCCTTGGTTGAATTTGGTTGAATTTGGTTGGATTTGGTTGTCTTCTGAGGACCCCGACTCTTTACCATTGTGCTTTTTCCCGTTGCTGTTCCCCTTGGGGGCGCCTCCTTTCAAACTCGCTTCGTATCTCTTGTGGGACAGGTCAAGTTTCTCTTTGAAAAATTTCCAGAGGCTTTCTTCCAATACCTGGTGCTTGTCACCCTGGAAACTCGGTGGAGTTCTTCCGATCCCGTAGTCTATTATTGCGTCATACATTTTCAATCTGGCTTCGTCAGGCAAGCTTCTCAGCATCTCTTGAAAAATTCCGTAGAAGGCGAAGTTCTTTCTTTTGCTTCTGTCGCTCATAGTGAGATTTTTTTAGTTTGTGACCTTTGGATAATGCTTTTTAGTGGTGCTTTTTCCGTAGGTCCATCCTGGTGGATCTCTCGCTGATGGCTGATCGTTCAATTCTTTCATAGAGTCAAGTTTTACCGCCTTTCTCTGGCGCAGGTTTATTGATTGTTGCAAGACATTCTTCTTATATCTTCGGTGGCAAAGGAAAATAGAAAAGAACAATGCGTCAATAGCGGTGGGACTTTTGAAAATTCAAGCGCATAAAAATGTTTTCATTCTTAGCGTAGAATGGCTATAAAAAGAAGTGTGTCAAATATTTCCAAGAACGATGGTTTTGACGTTTATAAACTGATTTTCCCGTCTAAGGCAGATGTGCGGTATTGCTTATGGGGTTGAATGCCAAAGACATTAGGCATCTATAGTAGTGAAAGGAAAAAACGACAATCGGTCCCAGAAAAGCGACAAATAGTTCCACCCATATCTGCTCCCAGCCTCTGCTTTCAGGAGAAATCTGATTAAACAATCATCCTTGGACTGCCCTAGCAGAAGCGTCCGGCAGGAACAGATGAGCTTCGTTGTCGGATATAGGATATAGCGTTCCTATAGTGCCGGTGATTGCTCACCCACTACAGAATGGAACTTGTGTTGAGATGCTGAAGAGAAAGTGTCCGGAATACGTAGTTTGGACGGGCTGATACCCGAACTGTCGATGTTATAAAATTCCGATAGTGAAAACGGGGGAGGAGTTTTGGATTGATACCGAAACTAACGAAAGCGTGAATGCAGTTATCAATGTTCTAGAAAACTTTTCGGATTAGTAGACGTTAAAACCTCTATGGTAAAGTTTTTTATGAGGAATACCCAAACATACAAGACATTCTGATGTTCAAAGGAGAAAAGAAATTTACGTAAAGAAGATTTGTATATTGCATAAAAATATACGATAATCCATCCTTGAGTGGACAAAATAAAAGCAGGTGAGCATATAGCCGTAGCATCAACTCACCCCGAAACTATACATGGTTTCTACACGAATTTAATCGGTTTTGGCCAGCTGCCATCAAAATATAGCTTCCACTCGCCGTTGCAAATATAATAATTTACAATCATAAAAACTTTCCCTCGCATTTTATAAGAATATTCCTTTTGTAACCGTTATCTCATTATATAAACTGGATAAGCCTTCTTACGGAGACTTTGTCTAATCAGTACAAACGCAGTGCATCAATTAATCGGCCCTATCTTACAGATCTTTCTTCCATTGGTCCCTAAAGACCTAGGTGGCTATCCTCCGAAATATTGTGCGATTATGGTTGGAAAAAGAATTATTTCTCACTTACCCTCAGTGCGGAGCGAGCCTTTACAGATACCTTCTTACCTGAAAGCGTCTCCACGATACGGTCTCTTTTGCTGGTATTTACAAGTATGTCAGCCTTGTGCCCTGATATATCTATCCACTGAGAAGCCATGACTATTGGATTGGATCCGTAGGAGGGGATTGTTTCCATCCCGTTATCACCGGATGGTGTGTATTCGCATATGAATCTTCCCCCGAAAAATACGTCGTGATTCCTTTTTCTGAAAGATGCCACTTCTTTCAGGAACTCTCGTTCTTCCTTGACATCGTCACTCATTATCTTTGATGGCTCTATCCATCCAAGCTGAGCGCCAAAAATGAGGCTTTTGGCGGTTATGTGGATGAAGGGTCCTTCCTTGAAATTCTCCGGGATGTATGTGTATCCGCTATATACGCACCTGTCCGAGTAAATTAGCGGAAATAGGGGAACCATATGCACATTGTTGCTATGCGGGCCGTTTACTATTAGCAGCTCGTCGAAAAGGTCTATGTAACATTCGGCGTTCTCTTCCGTAGTCATCGCCTGGTCCTTGGAATACTGCGAAGCTCTGATGGATGTAAACATGTCCCTGTATGAAAGGTGCCACCAGGGGCCGCCTCCCTTAGGATGTGGATGTGTCGGGGAGTAACATGTCTCACCCGCCGCGGCTGCCACCTGGTCGTAGTAGACTCCGTCTGTGTTATAGACATTGAGGAGTGTGTCGGTAAATCCTGCCACCCTGTCTCTCCACTGAGGAGTGGAAGGGCACGATACGGTGTTCACAACCTTGGATGCGTATAGCTCCGTGTAAAGGGTGCCGTCAAATTTCCTGCATGAGGCTTCTCTTCCGCCTTGGCTGTCGTACATCTCTGTAGATGGATCCCAGAGCCTGGCATTGGTGTATGGAGTCACATGGGCTCCCAATGCCTTGCAACCGGATACCATTTCCTTCCACCCGTCCTTTGCAGGGAAATATTCCGGATACTTGGTGTCGAAAGGATGGTTGTGCCATTCATACCAGTGGACCCCCACTTCTTTTCCGAAGTATAGCAGGCTTCTTTTGACATCTTCAAAAACGCTCTCGTTGACTCCAATTGGACGGAGCCAGAGGTCCGCATTTTCAATCCAATCTGGTATGTCCCTTTCCCTTATGTTTTTCTTTCCCCAAGGGGTTGACAAGGCGAAAGGCCTATACCATTTGATGGCCGTATCCTGCCATGAAGATCCGTTATAGCCTAGCACTGCCGCCCATGGAATGGAGAAGTCCCCTCCGCCGGACCATGCGAAAGAACATGGAACCTTCTGTATCATACAGATAGAATTACCCTCACCTCTCATTATGAGGGTCTTTAAGGAAGCGTCCCTGTCAAGGGATGAGAAATATATGCTTTCTTCTCCGTTATGGAGCATCACCATTTGCATCCCTCCGGTGCATGAAGGGTACCTTGCATGGAACTCACCGTAGGGACCTGCATCATATTCCACTCCGTATCCAACGGGAAGTATCGCCTTGGCGTTTTCCCACCTGGCTACCGATATTCTGGGAAATTCCGACTCGAAAACAGTCCAGCCTTCCGGGAGAGACGCTTGTATCCTCCACTGCGGAAGCTCTCCGTCGAGTGTTACACTGATTTTCACTTTCCACTGCTCTTTTCCTTCCAGATTCATCACCCAGGTGAACGAGGCCGTCTTTCCGTCAGCCGATACGCTGCCTCCCTTGTAGGTTGCGAACCTGGAATTCATCCAAGGGGTTTCCCCTTTGGGGCCGAGCAGGGTAAGTATCCAGGGGTCGCAGCGGCTTCCTCCCTCCGGCAGGATGTTCTTGCTTCCCACACGGAATTCTTTGAAAAGAAAATCATCCCCTCCTGAGAACACAAGGGAAATGTCACCGCGGGATAATGTCAGGTCCTTGGAAAAAGCGAAAAAAGACATGCCAAGGACCAAGGCGAGGGAGCAAAAAAGCTTTTTCATATCCTACCCTGAATGATTATGTGAAACTTTGTCCTCTCCTGTCCCTTCATGGGTGGCGTACCGCATATCGGGGGCCGGAGGCTATCTGGATGATTTCTTGCGAATCGTCACAATCCTTTGCTCGGGGTCCATTTCGAAAGAGAGCTCGGGGGATACCTTGGTGAAGATTCCCATTATTTCGCTCAGACTTTCGTCCTTGAATTTCGCCCTGTAGCGGAGATTCTCGCAACCCCTTGCTATCTTGAAGGAGTATCCGTATTTCCGCTTGAGTTCGAGCGCCTTGTCGGCTATGCTTTCATTGTCGAAGATAATCTGGCCTTTTTCCCATCCGAAGAGGGAGTCTTCTGAATCCAGGATCTCGCATTTGCCTGATGTAGGGTCGTATGAGAGTGTCTGTCCGGGAGTCAGCAGATAGCTTCCTCCGCCCCCATCCAGGTCAATCTTAACGCTACCTTCCTTCAGTGAAATGTATTTTTTCGAAGCGTCTTCGTATGATCTTATGTTGAATTTGGTGCCTAGCACTTTCACCTTGAATCCATCACAGTCCACGTAGAAAGGACGCTTGCTGTCATGGAAGACATCAAAGGATGCTTCTCCCTGAAGGGAAACCGTCCTATTCTTCTTTATCGCCTTATGCGGGGCGTAAGATACGCTTGAACAGGAATTCAGCATGAGAGAGGATCCGTCGGGAAGTGTGGCGCTAGCCCTTTCGCCTATACCTGTCGATATGGTTATCGGATCGTTCCCGAAAGGTAGTGAAGCCTTCCTCCCTGCTAAAAATGACAGGGCACAAATGAGCAGGGCAGCCCCCGCGGCCACCATTATCTTATGCCATGGTATGGCGTTCCTTGAGGAGGGGATTGACAGTCTCGACCTTAGTTCCTTCCATTGGGATTCCGTTTTTGCTTTCTTGACAGAATATGGGTAGCGCGAAGACATGTATGTCTCTTTCAGGGATACAAGGTAATCTCTGTTCTCCTGACTTTCTTTCATCCATGCGCTAACCTCCCTGGCCTCGTCTTCCGTGAGCGTCCCGTCCAGGTATCTCAATATTATGTCTGCATCCAATTCTTTCATTGCACGAATATGTTCGTTATGATAAAAGCGGCCACTGCGGGAATATATTCCTTAAGGGACTTTTTCAGCACCTTGAGGCTCCTGTAAACCTCATTCTCCACAGTCCTTTGCGAGATTCCCAAACGGGATGCGATTTCGCTGTACTTCATCGAAGAGTCGCGGCTGAGCGAGAATATTTTTCTGCACTGTTCGGAAAGGGTGTCGAGAGATTTGGAGTACTTCTCCTGCAGCTCCTTCGAATAGATCTCATCAAGGATCCTGTCGCGTCCATTCCAGGCTGAGAGTTCCATTTCCTGGATTTCCATCAGGCTGCGGTTCTCAAGTCTTCCCCTTATGGCCCGTAGCCGCACTTCCCTAAGGCAAAGGTTGCGCATTATCCCGAAAAGGTAGCCACCAACGTTGTCCGGGTTGCGTACGTCGCGATGCGATTCCCAGAAAGCAGCGAAAGATTCTTGGACAAGGTCCTTGGCCAGCATCTCGTCATGGAAGTAGTCATAGCAGAAGGCGAACATCCTGGGTTGGTATTTCTTGAAAAACCACTCGAATGCTTTGGTGTCACCCTCCAGCAAAAGGGCATATTTCCTTGAATCTTCTGTTTCCATAATCATCTCGCCAAGGACAAATTTGATGCATAAAATCCTATTATGCAACTTTTTTTGCACCCTATGCAACTTTTGCATTTTTTTGTGAGTACCTTGCCGGAAAAAGTTCACTATTATTAAAAAGGGCGCGCCGAAGACAGGGCGCCCGCCCTGATTCATTATTAACTAATAACCTCTAAAATCATGGTGCAAAAATCCAAAGACGCGCCCTTCCTAAGAAGGATCGTCGCCGTCGTCCTGATGGTAACCCTAGGGTTGACCTGCTACCATCTCCCTGCCTCTGCGCAAAGCGGCGGAATCTCCGTAAAGATGGACAGGGGATCTCTCTCCCAGCTGATTTCCCAGGTGGAAAGACAGTCTGACTACACATTCTATTACGAGACGAATTCGATAGATGTCGGTCAGAAGGTAAGCGTGAACGCATCGGGCGCCTCGATAGAGTCGGTGCTTTCTCAGGCTCTGGGTGCCAGCAACGTCTCCTGGAGTATTTCCGGCAAGAAAGTTCTCCTCTATCCCAAGGGGTCCGATGCCAATAGCGCCGACTCACAGCAGATCGTGCGCGGAAGGATAACCGACAATATGGGAGAACCCGTAGTGGGGGCCTATGTCATGGTCAACGGCACTTCCACAGGAACCATAACTGACGAGAACGGAAATTTCTCTCTCAAGGCGAAACCAGGCGATGTGCTTACTGTTACATCCCTTGGATTCCAGACAAGGCAGATTCCCGTCACATCCTACCAGCCTATCAACGTGGTGGCTGAGCAGGATATAGACACTCTTGACGAAGTTGTCGTGATAGGATACGGTACTGCACGAAAGGCCGATCTTACCGGTAGCACCTCATCCCTTTCGGGAGAGAAGCTCCAGGCAAAGAACAATCCAAATATCTCCTCCCAGCTTCAGGGACAGGTAGCCGGTCTGCAGGTCACCAGGAGTACAGGTGAAATAGGCTCAGGGGCAACACTCCGCATCCGTGGAGTCACCACGATGTCAACCAACGATCCCCTTGTCATCATTGACGGAGTTCCTGGAAGCCTTGACTACCTTTCCCCTGAGGATATAAAGGACATACAGGTTCTCAAAGATGCCGCATCTGCTGCCATCTACGGATCCAGGGCTGCCGCTGGTGTCATTCTCGTAACGACCAAGAGGGCTCGCACCAATGAGTTCAAACTCGGTTACACCTTCGAGTATGGTATAGACAAGGCTACCGAGGTTCCCAAGTTTGCTGGCGCGGTGGATTGGATGAACGGACTTAACGAATTGGCATACAATGATGGAGCGAGCGACCTTTATTCCCGTTACAGCCAGGAGTTCATTTCAAGCTACGCTGCCAACCACATTTCCGATCCTGACTCATATCCGGATACGGATTGGATGTCAGAAGGCCTCAAAAAGACCACACATCACCAGAAGCACAGCCTCACCCTGTCGGGCGGAACCAAGAAGCTCAGGACCAATTTCTCCCTGAACTACTACGATGCCAACGCCCTTTACATGACAAAGAACTATAAGAGGTACACCGTCCGCATGAACAACGATTACGATATCAACGATTGGATTCATGCTAGTGTGGATGTCAACCTGCGTTACAGCAAGTCCACCAAACCACGTAACATGGAAGGCACGGTGATGCAGTCCCTTATGTATCGTTCACCCCTTTACAATGCATACTGGTCAGATGGTGAATTCGCTGACGGAAAGGATGGAGACAACCCCATCGCCGCGTTGGCTCTTGGCGGAAAGAGCATTAACGAAATATACTATATGACAGGTAAGGTGCAGCTTGACCTCACACCGCTAAAGGGACTTACTCTTACGGCAATGGTGGCACCTAACTATTATTTCAATAAGGTTAAGACTCACCATACGAGTTACCAAGTGAGGACCCTGAGCGGCTCCTACATCTATGGCAACACCTTCGGATCCACATACGTTTCCGAAGGAAGAAATGACAGTTTCACCTTCACTTCCCAGCTCTACGCCAACTATAAGAGAGATTTCGGAAAACATAACCTCAACCTCATGGCAGGATACGAGGGCTTCAAGTCATTCTGGGAGAGCCTCGGTGCGAGCAGGAGCAACTATACACTTAACAACTATCCATACCTGAACCTGGGGCCTGCGGACTACCAGTACAACAACGGTTCAGCCGGACACAATGCCTACAGGTCCCTTTTCGCAAGGCTCATGTATTCCTATGACGGCAAGTACCTCTTCCAGGCGAATGTACGTCGTGACGGATCTTCCCGATTCTCCAAGAACTACCGTTGGGGAACTTTCCCTTCGGTTTCTGCTGGATGGGTGATCTCCAAGGAGCCTTGGTTCAATGTCAGGTGGATGGATTTCCTCAAACTCAGGGCATCAGTTGGCCAGCTCGGAAACGAGAGGATCGGCTCTGAATTCCCTTACCAGTCCTCTCTGTGGTTCGGTACGGGTTACATCCCCAATGCCGCCACGGGTGGTGTTGACATAGTACAGACAGCCTACCAGCCCAACTACGCATTCGAGGACATCACCTGGGAGACCACTACGACTTATGGTGTGGGTGTCGACATGGCTATGCTTGGAAACAGGCTCCGTTTCACGGGTGACATCTATAAGAAGAAGACCAAGGACATGCTCATGACAATAGGATTCCCTTCCTATTTCGGATACAATTCCCCTGAGGGCAATGCAGCAGAAATGACCACCAAGGGATGGGATATCGAACTGAGCTGGAACGACCACATTGGCGAAGTAGCCTACGGTGCATCCTTCAATCTCTCAGACTATCGCTCGAAGATGGGCTATATGGCCGATAAGAACTATATAACGGACTACACCATAACGGAGGAAGGCTCCTACTACCAGGAATGGTACCTCTACAAGAACAACGGCATAATTCTCAACGAGGACGCCATGACCGACGCTTCCGGAAATCCCATAGCTGTACTGACCAGCAGCGACAAGCCCGGTTGCATCCAGTATGTGGACCAGGACGGTGACGGAGTCATCAACGCCAGCGGTGACCGCGTAAAGATGGGTAACTCCCTCCCTGAACTCCTCTACGGAGGATCCGTCTGGGCTCAGTGGAAGAACCTTGATTTCAACCTCTCATTCCAGGGAGTGGGACATCAGCAGTGCTACTGGTCCTGGCCTTGCACGCCTTACCTCTATCAGGCATACTCCTGCCCTGCAACCCTGATCGGCAACCATTGGAGCCCTTCCGCTGACGATGCTACCAACGCTAAGGCGAAGTATCCGATGCTTACTACCAATACGACAAACGTGTTCGCCCCCAGTGACTTCTACCTCTTCAATGGAGCTTACATGAGGATCAAGGACATAACTCTGGGTTACACCCTTCCTTCCAGCCTCACCCGCAAGGTTAAGATCAACAAGCTGAGGGTATACGCATCCATAAACGACCTTCCCGCATTCAGCAAATATCCCAAGGGATATGATCCCGAGTGGAACCGCAGCGGTGACCTCATAATGACATCATTCATTTTCGGCGTAAACGTAACACTGTAAACTATCATGAATACCATAGGAAAAATCTTAAGCGCATCGCTTGTCGGCCTTATGGCCACGGGCTGCGTAAACCTAGACCTCAATCCGTTGTCGGAAGGGTCCAGCGAGAACTGGTACAAGGATGCGACGGAGATAGAGATGTCGCTGAATAACTTGTACAATACCGACTTCTTCCCCATAGACGACGTATCTTGGGATGATGACTGGATGAACCGTAACAGCGGTAACGTAATAACGCTCGGCCAGATGACTTCCCAGTGGTGGGATGCCAGCAACCGTTGGGCAAACCTCTACAAAGCTGTGTCCCGCTCGTTGAAGATAGTCGACGCTCTTGAAGGTGGCTCCGCTTCGGACATGTCCGAGGACATAGTCAAGCAGTATGAGGGCGAAGCCTATTTCGTACTGGGAAGCGCATACTGCATGCTCGCATCCTATTATGGCGACTGCGTCCTGAATAAGGATGGAATGGAACTTGCCCAAGCCTATACTGCATCCCGTACACCTAAGAAGGAGGTTCTGGCTTTCGCTTACGAGTGCCTTGACAAGGCTGCGGAGTATTTGCCCAAGAGCCACTCCGGACAGCAGAGACCCACCTGCGGTGCAGCCCTTGGAATGAAAGCCCGCTATGCGCTTTTCAACGAGGATTGGCAGATTGCGGCAGACGCAGCCCAGAAGTGCATGGATCTCGGGGTGTATTCACTTCACGAGAACTACCGTGATCTTTTCAGGGCTAATTCTTCCCCTGAACTTATGTTCTACTTCAAGGGAGACCTCACCCAGAGGGTCGGCATAGGAATGTTCTCGAATGTGAAGAACCTTGTCATCAGGAAAATCGGAGGATTCTCAAACCAGGGACCTTCGCTGGAACTTTTCTGCTCCTACACTTGCACTGACGGTCTTCCCATCGACGAGTCTCCGCTCTTTGAGCCTCGCGATCCATTCCGTAACAGGGATCCTAGGATGGCTTATTCAATCCAGCCCTTCAAGACGAAATATTCTCCCGATTACGAGGAATATGAGCAGTCCAAGCTTGACGGTACCTTCCCTTCGAAGTATCCCGACTACATTACTCTCGGTTACGAATACAACCCCAGCCCTTATGCCAACAGGGTATACGAGGTGTCTACCGGACAGATGGTAGTGAACAATGACTCCAAGGCTTCCAACCAGCACTCTGTATATACGGGACTTCAGCTGCGCAAGTTCGTCAAGGACGAGTGGGCTTCATATGCTAGCTTCAATAACGTGGCTGACAACTGCTACCCTTATCTTCGTTACGCTGAGGTGCTCCTGACCTATGCTGAGGCTAAGAATGAGCTGGGAAGCATCACCCAGGCTGATCTTGACAAGAGTATCAACCTGGTGCGTCAAAGGGCTTATGCCGGGACCGGGATTGAGTATCCAAAGATTACTGTGGCATCCCAGAGTGCGCTACGCAAAACTATAAGGATGGAACGCAGGGTGGAACTCGCTTTCGAGGGACACCGCTATAGGGACCTCCTACGCTGGAAGATTGCGGATTACGTATACTCTGGATCCAAATACTACCTGCCACGTACATGGTCTGGCAGTGTAGAGTGGAACGGAAGTGTGGAGAACTCCAACGTGGCACTCACTGACGAGTTCAAGACCATGCTGAAGAACTGGGATGCGGGTAATTTCCCGCTCGGCGGAATACCTTCGATTGACGAAAACGGAATTCCCGACATTGCTTACATGGAAGACCTTGGGTATATAGCGACCTTCTATAAGATGAGTTTCAACAACCCTACGCATTACCTTTGGCCAATACCTGCTGACGACATACTCGTCAACAGCAACCTGACACAGAATCCAGGCTACTAGTCTCTCACCACAACATGAAAGTTCGCTTTCATTACCTTTTCCTTACCCTGGCCGTGGGTGTGCTATGTTCTTGTTCGAAGACTACGAGCGTGTGCATCTATGGCGGAAGTTCGGCCTGCGCCACAGCCGCTTATGCGGCTGCGGCGAAAGGCTGCAGGGTGACTCTCGTGTGTCCCGATTCCGTTATAGGCGGGATGACGACCGGTGGTCTTGGCCAGACCGATATCGGTAACAAGCAGGCCATAACCGGGTTGTCCCGTCAGTTCTATCGTAGGATAGGGGAACACTACGGCAAACTAGAGCAGTGGATCTTCGAGCCTCATGTGGCGGAAGAGATACTCCTCAAGTACCTTGAAAGTCCCAGGGTCAAGGTTGTGAAGGGGTACCGTCTGGAGTCTGTTGTAAAGGAAGGCACCAGGATAGTGTCCATAAGGTGCGTTCCTGTGGGTGATGACGGTGATGATATTGAAGTGTCCGCGGACCAGTTCATAGATTGCAGCTATGAGGGGGACCTCATGGCAAAGGCAGGCGTGAGCTATTTTGTAGGCAGGGAATCTTCTGACACCTACGGTGAAAAATGGAACGGCGTGCAGCTGCTTGACCAGCACCAGTTCCCTGACGGTGTGGATCCCTATGTCGAGGAAGGCAATCCGGAAAGCGGACTGCTCTGGGGAATCAGTGACAATGTCCTTGAACCTGACGGCAGCGCTGATAAGAAGGTGCAGGCATATAACTATAGAATATGCCTGACCGACGACCCTTCAAACATGATTCCGATAGGAAGGCCTGAGGGGTACGACTCCACCAGATTCGAGCTCCTTCTAAGGCTTTTCAAGGCCCAGGGGGAAGAATCCTTTGATGTGAACAAGTACTTCATCTGGAGCAGGATGCCTGGGAGGAAGACAGACATAAACAACCGCGGGGGCTTCTCTACAGACATGATAGGGATGAACCATTCCTATCCGGAGGCTTCCTGGGAGGAACGCCAAAAGATAATCAAGGCCCACAAGGATTACACCTTGGGTCTTCTTTATTTCTATGCTAACGATCCCCGTGTGCCAAAACCGCTCAGGGATGAAGTATCCAGGTGGGGGCTGCCCAAGGATGAGTACATCACTACGGGCCATTGGACGCACCAGCTTTACATACGTGAAGCAAGACGCATGATAGGGGAGTATGTCGCCACTCAGAAGGATTGCGAAAACAAGACTACGGTCCCTGATGGTGTCGGCTATGCGGCCTATCAGATGGACTCCCACAACTGCGACCGCATCGTGGTGCATAAGGATGGCAAGGCCATGGTGAAAAACGAGGGGGATGTGCAAAAGCACGGTGGAGTACCTTATCCCATATCTTACAGGAGCCTTACTCCAAAACGTTCTGAGTGCACCAACCTTTTGGTGCCGGTTTGCCTGTCAGCATCCCACATCGCTTACGGCTCCATAAGGATGGAACCAGTATTCCTTGAAATGGGACAAGCCTGCGGAATCGCATGCGCCATGGCAGGAAAGGGTGATGTGCAGGGAATAGACGTGAAGGCCCTTCAGGAAAGCCTAGAAAAGGATCCTTACATGGATGGCAAGGGCCCTGACATCCTCATTGATGACGATAGCGACCTGGTGAAGGGAAAGGAAGGCTGGGAAGTTGTCCGCAACGGCATGGACAGCTACGGCCCTACACATCTTCGCTATAGGGGAGAAAGCGGTGACAATCACCTTGAGTATGTCCTTGATGGGAACTTAGATGGAGAATTTGACATCTATTCTTTTCAGTCTAAGTGGGGATGCGATTCTACGATGTTTACGGTGACAATAGGTAAGGAAGAGCACAAGGTGTCTTTCCTTAGGAAAACACTCAACGTTGAGGGACAGGCTTTCGGGGATTGGTTCAAGATAGGAAGGTTTGAATTCAAAAGGGGTGAAAAGGGAAAGATCACCCTTACTTCCGATTCTCAGGATATCTGTGCCGATGCAATACTTCTTATCCGCTGACGCTAAGTGGTCCTGAGACGACCACGCAAGGTAAAAAGGTTATTATGAAGTCCTGTCCGGTTTTTCGGGCAGGACTTTTTGCGAGGTAGAGAAGAAACAGGATGTCACAATTTTTTCCTTGCTTCTTCTACCATTTCATCGATTGCCTTCCCGAGACTCCAGCCCTTGGCCTTGAGCTCTTCTATGCCCTCGCGCGTTTTCGTATCTACCCTGGCGGTTATCGTCACCCTCTTCTCTTCCCCGAACCTTTTACGGCCGGATCCTTCCCTCTTTCCGCCGTGAGTGTTCTCTTTCGTAGTGTAGGTCTCAACAATTTGCCAGTCGAAGTCTGGGTACTGTTTCATGTTTTCCCATATCCTGACATAGCATTCTTTCCAGCCTTTCATCCTGGAAAGCTGGTCCGTTACTAGACATTTCAGCGTGTCGATGTCATTGGCTGTGTAGGAGAACACGCTCCCAATTTCCTTGGATGCTACCGTGAGGGAGCCTTCGACCCTATACTTGTTTTTCGGACTTCTATAGCTCATATTATTCAGTGTGTTGTTTGACTTGGTTCTGCAAATATAACTCTTTGGCTTTGAAATAGCAATACCTTTTCATTGGGTTTTCTGAAAAAGTTTCTCAAGGATAAGATAGGCGCCAACTTGTAGTCGTTTACGGAGGTCGTAGGCGGCGTCATTACATGAGCGCATTGGGTGGTTATGCTCCGAAATATCCAGCCAAGTATGTCTGACATATGGTACAGCCTTCATTATGCGAGTATAGGAAATAAGGGGAAGTTTACAGGATAAAATTACGTTCAAAAAAGTTGCTGGTATCTCGTCAGTTGTTTTTCTAATTAGGGCAGTTTTTTGGTGTTTGTTACGACTCTATTTTCCTTTGCTGTCAGACATCGCCGATTATAGTTCATGACGAAAAGATTGCAGACATATCCAGTATCTCCGGTCCTATCCTATACGATAGGGAAGGAAGGAGCATCATGGAATCCTCAGCCGAAGACGGCCTCCCTATGTCAGACATCAAGGAATCCAAATGAAAGAGCTGGGGTAATACTGTCTGGTGGGATGATTGATGATTGTCAGACACCCTCTGCATGGATAGCGGATGCATCTTTGACGCTAGTCTTTTCTGGAATGTCTGACAAGGCTCATTGTTCGGTCATCCCTTTCGGGAACGTAGGTAAGACACATCTGCCGGGCATTCTCTATTCGTCCGACATTCCTTTTGAATCTTTCCAATACAGGAGTTTTTCTTCTCTGGATTCTGTTTCAAGATGCCTTCTGATGAGACCGATATCCGTTTCCAGGACACTGTCTGCAATGTCTGACATGGGACCATTTCGAAATCATATGAAGGCAAGATGTGCGTTTGTCGGACATTTGGAGGGTGTGGGAGAGAAAGGAAGGGAAGTGAGAGACGGCGGAGCCGGGCACGCAAGCGTGCCTAATCCATCTCTCCAAGGTCGAGATGGATCCAAAGGCTTGTTTCCTTTGAAATGGTTTGTTCCCCTTTTTGTCTGTTTATGTGAAGGAATGAAGGCAGGCTTCTTTATTGGGATGGGTCTATTCTGTCGATTATCGTTTACTCGTTGCTAGATATGGATAAGTTCAGACGTATTACTTTCCGGATGACGGATATGGAACTGGAGAGGCTTCTCTCCATTATGAAGGCGAAGGGGTACAATTCTTTTTCCCGGTGCATAAGGGAGTCTCTGAGGCTTGGTGAGAATGTTCCCTCTAGTGGTGGCCGGGCTCCTTACAGGGGGCACGTTGTCCCTGATGTGGAGAGGCTGCGTCTCGAAGTCCATCGCGTCGTCACTTCCTTCGACCGTTATGTTGCGACTCTTGACAGGGGCTTTGAAAGGCTGTCCAGGGCAAAGGGTGGCGTGGATGCCTATGAGAGCGCTACCTATGCTCTTGTGGAGGAAAGCCTAGCAAAGGCGATGGAATACATTGAGGGCATTGCTTCGATGTTTACTGATATCCGGAAGACTGCCGTATCCGGTGTAGCGCTCAATGGAAGGGATGGAAGGACGGGCGATTCTGTCGGACATAGGATGGGTGAAAAAGGAAGGAAGAAGGGAAAGGGGAGTGCGATCAGTGGCGGAAGTGCCGATGGAGGAGATGCTAACTTTAATGGTGAAGAATCCAGTACGGTTAAGAGTGATATGAGTGGGGAGAGTGTGATTGCAGGATCCTGTGATGGTAGTCCGTCCGACTTGGAAATGGATGCGATTGCGGGGGATGATCCTGGTGATGTATTGGATGCCTATGCGGATGATACTGGCGGAGATGATGCGGAAATGGATATGTATAGCGATAATGCATCAAAGGCGGATGAGCCTGAGCGCGCTGAATCTGTTGAAGTTTTGGATGATGGGTATGCCTATGGTGATGGCACGGAAGATATGGCTGATTTGTCTGACATGAATGAAACGACTGACATGGCTAAACCGGATGCTAGTAATGAAATGTCTGACATTGATGGTGCTGGTGCTTCCGATGATGAGACAGTTGAGCCTGCAAGCGTAGATAGGATAGATGGGGAGGAAGGCGATGCCACATCTTTAGATCCAGGTTCGGATGAAGATGATGAGTGCGAGTATTGGTGTTAAGAAAAGGCTTCCGCCTATGCATTGCTGGATTTGTCCGACATTACGAATGATTTGAAATACGAAAGAAGGCCTTGGCCTTATATAGTTGGCGGTGTTCCGCCTTATGTTCAACCTAAAACTTTTTTTATGCAGCTTGTATTCTTATCAGGCAATCTGGTCTCCAATGCTGAGACCATTGCATCGAAGGATCCCAAGGGTGGAGACTTCATGAGGTTCACCGTTGCGGTCAAGGACCGCCAGGGTGATCGTGACGAGGCTACGTATTATGCGTGCCGTATGCGGAAAAGTGGCGTTCTGCAGTATCTGACCAAGGGAAGGAGTGTGTGCCTTGCCGGCACCCTATCCATCTCGAAAGTGGAGAAGGATGGGAAGACCTACGTCAACAATGACGTATGGGTAAGCCATCTAGACCTTGGCAGTGCCAAGAACGGTGCTTCGTCTTCGGAGGAGGATCTGCCCGAGTAGCATCTCTTCTGTACTATCGTTAGGAGGGGATGTCTAGTGGTTACTCTAATGGGTGCGTCTGGCATCCCTCCTTTTTAAGATGTCTTTTTGTGTCTCTGCCGGCATGGTGATAAAGATAAACAAGCCGTCTGCCAGCTGCATGTCCGCGATACTCTACAATGGAAAGAAAGTCGAAAAAGGTGTTGCCGAGATGCAATTCTCCAGCGGGATTCCTGAAGGGGAGAGTCCGCAGGATGCAATTCTCCGCTATGAACGCGGGTCTGTAAGGACGGTGCATACCTGCTTTCACTGCTCTATAAATCCAGGGCCGGGCGAACTGCAGACAAAGGAGGATGCGATGTCCTTCACTAGGGCGTTCATGCAGATGATGGGCTATGGGCAGCAGCCGTACTATGCGGTGGCGCACTATGACACGGGCCGGCCGCATATACATGTGGTGTCGGTGAGGGTGGACACGAAAGGACGGAAAATCAATGATTCATTTGAAAAATACAAGGTTATGTCTATTATCGAAGAATTGGCGCCGGATTACGATCTGTCGCTAGGAAACAAGGAAGTGTCAAATGCCGCCGCTCAGGACGAGCTTTATGAAAAGGCGCGCGCAATGATGTTCGATGCGTCAAAGGGAGATGCCCAGGCGCAGCTTCGAAAGATTGTGCGAAGTGTAAGGGACAGCTTGCATCTGTCTTCATTCTACCAGTTCAACCTGTACCTTCGCGGGTACGGCCTAAGCGCCAAGGCGGAAGGGCCGGCAGGTCTCGAGAAGATGATCTTTTACGGGATTGACCAGTCGGGCAACAGGACAACGGGCCCCATGCATGCGGATTCCATAGCTGGGCTTTCAGATGTGATGTATCTTCAGCAGATCCAGGTATGGGTGCAGGACACTTTAAGAGACCGGAAGCGGGCTTTCGCCAACGGGCACTGGGATGACGGGATGGCAAAGGTAATCAGCGTCTACAATTCTGCACGCAAAAGAACTGACAGCAAACAGGAAATCGCCGAGTTCATGGCTGGCAGCGGGATTGTTCTGGAATACTCCAGGAATAGGGATGGCGTGATAAACGGGTCTACGTTCATAGATTATGAACTGAAGAACTGTTTCAAGGGAAGCGAACTGGGGATCTACATGTCTGAAATTCCCCTTAAGAACGGCCCTCCGAAAAGTATCGCAAGGCTAGATAGCCATGGCCATCTTCTAAGTGCCAATGACAAGCCCACTCTTCCGGAGCGGATTACTCTTCGAGGAAATGATATGGCTCCTGGTGCGGACAAGGATAGGGAGGCCGGAGATAAGGTAGCGCCAAGGTCGGATATCTCCGAAGGCTCAAAGGAGACCATTCCCGCTTCGAAGATAGGCGTCTCTTCAGGACAGCCGTTGGATTCCTCGATCCTTGATCCTAAGGAATCCGCAAAAGTCCAGGCGACTGATAGGAATAGCGGATCATCCAGTGTCACGGAAAAGGAGGATGAAGCGAATAGTCAGGATCGCTCTAAAAGTATGGCCAATGATGCGAACCAGCACCGGTCGATGCTTTTCCTGAGGGCGTTGTCATTCGCTGCAGAAAGGATGGCGGCAGCGGCGACGCGCCAGGAAAAGAAGCCTGCTTACAAGATCGCCGTGAGACTTCCTCGAAGAAAGCCTTGATCAGATGCGACATGAGCAGAAGCCCATGTTCTCGATGTTCCTTATCCTGTCGGGGGCATTGCTGGCCATCATCATATGCTATTACTGCTATCCTCTGTGGGGAAGGCTTGGATACACTAACGCTCTGACAGACGACCTGGCTCTCCAGCTGTACCGCTCTTCGCTCATGAAATACGAGTGTCCGGTGAGGCTTATATGTCTTTTCTTCTGCGCATATGCCGTGATAGTCAGAAGTGGTACGTCTAAGAGATACCCTTGGAGCAAGATACTCTCGTTCATCCTGTCCGGGCTGGGACTGTTTCTTGGCTCCATCCTACTTCCGACCGGAATGCTTTACATCCTTGCGACAATTGTTGGGTATGTCCTCTTCCTGGCAGGTGCCATCATGCTGGGGCGGATGTACAGGAGCTTCGACTCGAAACTCCCCGGATACCTCGACACCTTCCCCCAGTGCGAAGATCTTATCGAGAACAGATATAGCGTGAACATTCCCATAAGCTACCAGTACGGAGGAAAGACAAGGGATGGAATGATAAATGTCGTCAACCCGTTCAGGGGGACAATGATACTTGGAACACCTGGATCTGGAAAATCCTACTCCATATACGGGCACTTCATCCGGCAGATGATAAGGAAGGGGTATTCAATGTTCGTGTATGATTTTAAATTTCCGGACCTGACACGCCAGGTAATGGCCGAACTTCTTGACGGAATAGACTCATACCAGGTAAGGCCCAAGTTCTACTATGTGAACTTTGACGATCCGCTGCATTCGCATAGGTTCAACCCGCTTGACCCGAAGTACCTGACCGATCCTATCGACTCTACCGAGATAGCGGAGATCATCCTTAAGAATGCCCACCGGGGAGGAGAGAAGAAGGATGATTTTTTCTCGTTGTCGGCAAGGTGCTACATCGATCTTCTTATATGGTTTCTGAAGATATACGCTGATGGAAAGTTCTGCACTTTTCCACACCTTATACAGCTCATGGGGCAGGACTACAAGGAAGTGTTCGATGTCCTGAAGGATTATGCGGAACTTGAAGTGAAGAGGAACACCTTTTCCGATGCCATCAAGGACCAGGCTCTGGAGCAGCTCCAGGGGCAGATAGCAACGGCTAGGGTGCATTTGAATGCCTTTGCATCAAAGACCCTATACTGGACACTGTCAGGGGATGATTTCTCTCTGGACATAAACAACCCTGACGAGCCGAAGATTATTTGTGTAGGCAACAATCCGAAGAGACAGAGCGTATACGGAACAACCCTGGCGATGCTGATGAGCCAGCTCTTCAAGATCATAAATGTTCCAGGGAGAATGCACTCCGCAATTCTCATAGACGAGCTTCCTACTGTCTATCTGAAAGGTCTGGACAACCTTATCAATACTGCCAGGAGCAACAAGGTCGCAGTTGTAATCGGCGCTCAGGATAAGTCCCAGCTGGTCCGCGACTATGACAAGAAAGAGAGCGACGTGATCTTCAATACTGTCGGAAACGTGTTCGCAGGATCAGTGAAAGGCACAACGGCGGAAGGCCTTTCAAAATCGATAGGGAAGGAGGAGCGTCAGATGTTCTCGCATTCGGAAGGAGAGTCATCAGAGAGCAATTCAATATCGTATCAGCTCCGGGAACTTCTTCCTGCCAGCAAGATAGAGGCCCTCTCTCAGGGATGCTTCTGCGGATATGTAGCTGATAGCAATTCTCAGAAGATACATCCGAAGATATTCTGCGGGGAAGTGAAGGTGGGTGAGAGGGCGGTTTGTACGCAGGAACTTCCTTGCACTGTCAACCTCACTCCTGAAAAAATGGAGGATTACATAAATCTGAACTATGCAAGCATATGCAATGATGTCAAAGCGATGATAAAGAATAAAAGTGAAAAGAAGAAGGAAGATCCTGCCTCCGATGAATAGTGAACATTCAGCATGGACATAGACATGAATAGGATAGGAAAGATTTCTTGTGTTGATGATAGAAAGCCCTTTCGGGACATTATTTGGGTTCATAATTAAGTGATTTGTATTGTCTCTCTCGGCCATGAGGTCCAGGGGAATTTTTATGTCTTCAAAAAAAATGCATCAAAAAAGTGTAAATATTCTTGAAAAGGTATTGCGGAATCAAAAATTATTTGTACCTTTGCATAGAGACAAGAACAAAACGATATAAGCTATGAAGACAAGCGACTACAAAGCAAAGCAGGAGATGGCAAGGGCACTTGAGGGTGCTGCATCTGTAACCCGTAACGACCATCAGGGCCACGAGTGTGCTCAGGACGATATCGCAAGGTTTTGCGAAAAGGTGAAGAAACTTCCCGTATTCGCAGCCAAGATCGCCGAGACAGTTCTTGAAAGCGTTGAGAACCCCTACTCCTTCAATGCTGCAAAGATAAGTAGCAAGCAGGCATGGATACTGGCTTGTGCCGCAGTTGACAACAATATAGAATTCAGGAAGTAAACCTTTATAATAACAAGTAATCATTAAACCATAAACGCACAAATATCATGAGCTATCAAAGTCCAAAGAACAAGTACCGGGTTGAGGCATCTCTTACGGTAGCCTCCAAAGACATGGGGAGCGTATTCTCCTACACATGCAACGACACAGAAACGCTAAAATGGCTGGTGACAGACCAGCTTTCCAGGATGAAGGGCTGGAAAGAGTGCTACGTCAGGATCTGGGAGAACAAAAAACAGTATCCGGAGTTCGACTGGCAGATCGTGGAGACCTATACCTCGAAGGAAAACGCCTAGGTAAAGGGGATTGATGACATGGAGAGTAGGGGGATGCTCTCCATGTTGCTTTTCTACGACCTTCTATCCTTCCTTTCCAGCAGGATTACATTCATTCAGTAGAGGCATTTGCTTCAGACTGCATGGACATCGCATCAAAGGTGTTATGTCTTTTCCCATTGCCGTCGGTATGGGGGCTTTGTCGTCAAGGATGTATCCGGATACTATGGATGGATGATGGCTCCAAGGAACGGGCAATCCTAGGCTAATAAAGGGTGCTACATTGCGTTCTGCGGATGGCTCTGCAATCCAGAGAAAAAGATTTTCAAAAAGGCTGATAAAAGTTATATAACTATTTGATAATTCGAAGATTATGGCTATATTTGAATATAGAAAACTTCAAATTTTACATCCTTATGAACAACTTGGATTTATGCTTTGCCGGTACCCTTTTCGAAGAGCAATACCTTGCTCCTGGATATGAAAAATACTACACTTTTTCGCAGGGTGTGTCACTTTATGGGGTAAGACGTGACGGCAAGTGGGGATTTCTTCGCGGGGATGACGTCATCATTCCCTGTAGCTTTGACAGTATTGAGTTTGCGAGCGGATTCGCTTGCGTCGTGAAGAGAAAAGGGAAGTGCGGTCTGCTGGACGCAAAGAAGGAAGCTCTTTCACTTCCATGCGTCTATGATAAGATCGAGCCTGTATCCTATACCGATGATTGCGATGTATTCATAGCTTCACTGCGCGGCCTTTCGTTCCTGACGGATGTTTCCGGAAAGAGGATTTCTCCGGCATCCTTCGACCTTCGTCATGAATTCGATGACATATATTCCACACGTGATGAGGACGGGAAAGTTAGGTACTATCGCCTTGAAGGCAGGTCTGTGGCAGACATCGGAGTAGAATATGAGAAGGCGCACTACTTTGACCGGAAGAATTCTGTTTGTGCGGTATTCGGAGGTACGAGGTGGGGATTCATTAACAAAGATTTCCAGGTGGTGAATTCCTTCATCTATGATGAGGTAGGGGAGTTCTTCCAGGGTCTGGCAATGGTAAAGAGAAGGGGAATGTGGGGATATGTTGACGGAGCGACGGGCAAGGAGTCTATCTCTTGTCAGTTTCAGGCCGCCGGAAACTTCAATGCCATGGGTTGTGCCGCCATATGCAAGGGAGGACAGATGCTGGTTATCGACCGGTTTGGGAAAGATTACCCGTTATACAGCAGAAGATGGTAGGAAGGTGAATTCCTGATGTCGGTTTTTGAAAGTGCCATCCATCTTTCAGTCAGAGGATGGCCACTTCTTACTCTATTGAAAAGATTTTACTTGAATTGTTGATTCTCAAAATGTTCTGGAAATGATAGACCTTGAATATGTGGCTTGGGGGATGATTGCCCTCGCTTTTGCATTCCCACGCCTGGAAGATGCTTGGAGTGACGTAAGACGTCGTGTCAAGGGTGCAATGGGGGAGAGGAATGTCTCGCGGATCCTTCACCGTAAGCTCCCGTCAAACAGGTACAGGGTATTCGATAGTGTCCTTCTCCGTTTCCCGGATGGAGGCACGTCACAGATAGATCATATAGTGGTTTCACAGATGGGAATATTCGTGATCGAGTCGAAGAACTACAAGGGTACGATTGTCGGCCTTTGCGAAAACCAGAAGTGGACTCTGATTGTGAAAGGCGGAAGGTATGAAAGATACAGCCCTATCAAATAGAATGAAGGGTATATAAGAGCGCTCAGAGCATATCTTGATGACCGGAGGTCTGAGCTGCCGATATACTCTATCGTTGCATTCTCACCCAGAACCAAGATACGGGTTTGCCCTAATAATGCTTTTGTGATTCCTTGGACGATGCTGGTGGATGTGATAAGTGGATATAGCGAGGAAGTTCTTCATAATGATTGCGTAGATGCGATATGCCAAGGATTCAATATGCTAAAATCTTTGTGAGATGAGTGAGGCTTTGGCTGACTTCTGTGCTTGATTCATGAAGTACGAGAATAGGATGTGTTCTTAACGCAAGATAAGTTGGGCCAACCTTGAAATGGATTTTTTTTGTAAGTTTGCATTATATTAGTTGAGAGAATATGGCAGTAATTAAAGTAGGAAGTCTTTACGCTGGCGTTGGTGGCATTTGCCTTGGTTTTATGAATTCTGGGTTTTCGATTGAATGGGCAAATGAGTATGATAAATATGCTTGTATCACATATAGAAATAACTTTTCGCATACTCTTATTGAGGGTGACGTCTTCAATATCAATATAGAAGATCTTCCTAAAGTTGATGTGATAGCCGCGGGATTTCCATGCCAGCCTTTTTCTGTAGCCGGATACAGAAAGGGCTTCAATGACCCAAGGGGAAACCATTTTTTCAAGGTACTTGATTTTGTTGATTCAATGCGTCCTAAGGTGATTTTCCTTGAAAACGTGAAGAATCTTGTGGGACATGATCACGGAAAGACGTTCGAGGTTATTAAGAATTCAATATTGGAAAGAGGGTATTCTTTCTCTTATAAAGTATTAAATACAAAAGATTATGGCAATATCCCTCATAACAGAGAGAGGATATTCATTGTGGCATTCAATGAAGAAACCACTAATGGTGCCAGCAAACATTTTGCTTTTCCTAAAAAGGAAAGATTGACAAGAACCATTTCGGATGTTATAATAAAAGAACCGGTTGATGAGAAGTATTACTATAGGGAAGATAAACCTATGTATGAAACGCTGGTTTCTGAAATAACCGATAGGTCTACAGTATATCAGTGGAGAAGGCATTACGTTAGGGAAAATAAAAGCAACGTATGCCCAACCCTTACTGCTAATATGGGTACGGGTGGGCATAATGTTCCGCTTGTTCTAACAGATAGCGGAATTAGAAAACTGACTCCTGAAGAGTGCTTTGAGTTACAGGGGTTCCCGATATATAGTGAGAAATATAAACTCCCTAAAATTTCTAATTGCCATCTTTATAAGCAAGCAGGAAACTCTGTAAGTGTCCCAGTAATAGAGGCTATCACAAAAAATATAATGTCGGCATTAATAGGTGTTTCAGGAGTTGATAATCCTAGGGAATAGATTTCTTGGTTTTTTAATAATACCTTTATTGAGGATGATAAAGAGCTAGCTTAATACGCCTGAATTTATGATTTCGGATATTGTGTAAACTCAACGGAAGTTAGAGTAACAGGGGGATTATTTTATTAATTGGTTCTAAATCATAAGTCATGATAAAATAATTATCTACATCCATGAGTGTTGTTGTGCCGAGCAAATCTCCCTGATGAATAATGTTGCTTTGACTGATAGCTTGGATAAAAGTGGAATTGTCAATCCATCCCGGTATGTCATATTCCCAATTGATTCCATTAATTAAATTTTTAATATCTACTAATTTAAAAGAATATAAGTCTTTTATTTTATATTTGACGTTGGGCAATCTCTGCTTCTTTATGTCAGGGCTTATGCGAACTAATATGTGAAAATCATACGCTTTTGGGGCGACACCATTTTGTGTGTGGAGATATCGCCCTTGAGTATCGTAATCGCTGGTTTCTAAAAGCAATAAATTAGCTTTATCTGTGGATGACTTTATACTTAATAATTTCTCATTAACCTTATTATTATTAACCTTAAGGTCAAAATTATCCCATTTCCCTTTTGGATAACATTTAAAGTCAGGTTGTGTGCAATTGATTCCTTTATTCGTTAAATATTCATAGACTATTACCTCTGCTAACTTTCCTTGGAACTGGTTGCAAAATATTTCTCCATTTTTTCTGGTGTAGCCTCCTTGACCCCTTGCAGCTCTTGCATTGTTGCCAAAAGCCATATCGTACGCAAACTGTATAACTTTATCGAGATAACTATTACTCTTGGTTATTGTACCCTTAAAAAGAGTATTACTTTGGAATGGGACTTTAAATCCACTGTCTATAGTCCAATGAACTATAGGCTGAGAATTTGGGCTATTAAAATGCATAGTGGTAGATTTTATTGTTTTTTGTTTTTGATTGCTTGTCCAAATATTTCGGAGGAAAGCTTTATATGTTTTTTACTAGTGTAAATTTATATAGAACAGATTCTACTTTGAGTCCAGACTTAATATTCAAAGCTATCATCATTGCATGTTTCTATACTGTAATCCAAATAGCCATTCTTAATTAAGCGTACAGAGTCAAAGTTCGCTATGTTTAAATCATTCATTGTAATTATTCTTCCAACAGGTATTTGAAGAACTTTTCTGAGAAGCCATTCGCCTAGATCTTTATTGGGATTAGACATAAGGGCTTTGGAATTATCTTGGCAGAGTTTGGCACTCATTGTCTGTCCGTCTGGTAGCCGCAATGTGAAAGCGATATCTCTTGGAGGAAAGAAATCAGGGTAAAGCTTGTGGAATTTCATTGGGACAGGAATGTATATTTCATTTGGATCTCGCAAACGTCCATCTGCATTCCATTGATTAAGTCCGGATTTCTCAGGAATAAATTTTACTTTTCTGCCGTCTTTATTCTTGTGAGAGAATAATGGCAAAATCGCAGAATCTTTAATCCCCTTATTTTTTGAAGACGCATCATCGCCTTTAATTTCAATTATTTGTTTATCCTGTATTTGAATTTTCTTAGAAAGGAGTCCCTCTAATGCTTTATACGGATCTTCTAGTATCTCTATGTTTATAGTTTTAAACTTGTCCGGTTTAATGAATTTCATCATCAAAACGGATTTGCTCTTATTATAGTTGTATTCATTTTGGCTGTCTCGGAATCGAATGGATTTATCTGTCTCTATTATGTGAGATATCTTATCGATGTCTATATAGGGATATGGTACATTGAATATTTCAAATCTGCCTTCCATTCGGCTAACGATATGGTAATACTGGTCCTTAATCCCGTATAGCCTATTTGCCAATTCAATCCTTTCGTTCCTAAGTTTTGCAAGCTCTCGAGCAAGGTCTGTATTATGTAGGTTTTGTAGAACGTTTGAAAGTTTATCGAATTCTGCAACTTTTTCTGTGGAGGAATTGCAGTTCTTATCAAGGAGGAAGGTTTTTAAACCGATTCCGGTACTATCTATTTTGGCGTCATATGCAGTGTCGGTTCTAGCTAAGTTATCTGCATTATAATATTTACAAAAAATATTTTCAGCATGCCTATAGTACAGGTATGGTGATGTAGAATCTGAACTTAGCTTAGAGAGCTTTCCAATAAGCTCTAGCATCTGAAAATATTTTGTATTATTTATCCATTCATTAATAAATGAATTCATATCTTTTGCAGGTGTAAATTATGTTGGTAAGAAAAATGCTATACTATTAATGCCTAAATCTAGAGACATTTCCAAGCAAATTTAAAAAAAATAGTCTAATAATAAATATCTCTTAACTTATCTGGCCGAGTGAAGATGAAATGAAACGTGTTATAGTGGTCTAGCTTTTGTAGCATTTAAGTTTTTCATAAATTTTTTTGTGTTTTTAATTAGAGCGGGCTTCGGCCGGCTCTTTTCCTTTTACGATGCTACAATAGCCATGTAGATTAGGTCCCTTTCATGTCATGAAACCTATTGGAATATAGAAGGTATTTATGTATCTTTATACGTGTGCTAAGGAAGTCGGTAGAATCGTAGATAAAGCAGATGACCTAGACCAAGAACTCTGCCCACCCTTAATGTAAATATCAATAAACTCGTAATATGAAAAAGACCATTCTTTCAATAGTGATACTTATCCTATCAGTATCATTATCCGCCCAGTCTGTAATAATGGATAATCTTGATAAAGCAGGCTACAGGCATATAGCCGTTTCAGGCGTGGATGCTTTAGTAGAACATAACAAATACACCTTTTATCTTGAAGGATGCAATGGCCTAAATGATATGAATGGGATAAAAACTTGGTTTTTGCATATTGAGTCACTAGCATACATTCCGGATAATGCCATACTTCTAATAAAGCTCAAGAGTGGAGATATTATTGAAGGTACCTTCGAACAAACCGATACATACAATTCGATATCTCCCGCATACATCCCCATTCTCGGCACATCATCTGGACTGCTTTTAGATCAAAATGTCCAGATGCATCGTGCTACATTCAGGTTGACCGACAATGATGTGCGAAAGATTACCGAAGATGGTCTGGCTAAACTCAGGGTATCTTCAAAGAACAGCTACATAGAATGCAAGGGAAGGAATGCAAGGCATCTAAGAGAGTTTTTCAGTGCCGCAAAAAGAAAGATTAATAAAAGGCTAACAAAAGAATATACTGGAAAGAAGTCCATTAGGAATGATTTCTAGATAGATATGAGAGAACTGTAATTATCTCTACCACACTCGGCTAAATGAAGCGTAGTACGACATGAAGACATCACAGACAATAGATAAGAAAACGATGCTCAGCATTGAAGGCTATGACAGCATCGAGGTACTCCGGATATGGGCACCGGATATGCCTTTAGTGGAAGACAATATCGTGCCGGGGCGCTATAGGATTAAGGATGTACCTGACACTTTCCAAGGTACATATGAAATAATGGATGAAGGGAGATACAATGAGACTATCAGGGCGGACTCCGTCATCAAGGTGGATTTTAAGGAAAAGTTCAAGAACAAGGATGCCAAGGTCTTGGTTGTAGGGCTCTTCGTTCCATACTCTCATGGAGGAAAGAGGAAAGGCGCCGGAAGAAAGCAGACATACAACGCCAAGGTTCCCGTAAGCTGCCGTGTTCTGCCTAAGACCAAGCTTGCTATGGAGATGTATATGGACAGGCATCAGACCACCCTTGGAAAATTTCTCGACAGCTATTTCGAAGATATCGAGAGGACTTTATAGTCTAAGTGTCAAGATGAGTCATTTTATGACTTTGATAGACTATTTTACACTCACCCTCAAAAACCTATTGCTTGTTTCGGTCATAACCACCCACGAAGTTATGCATACCTGATGGCGCATTAAAGTTAGTCCTTTTCCCCTTTTTACGTTTATTTCTCATACTGTCACCACGGAGAGATATCTGTGTGACATCCTTGCGAGCCTGTCGATGATAACATTCGCTACGGTCTTGTTCTTGGTCAGTATGTCATACCCGCTTTAGAGCACATTTTTGATGGATGGCATTTTTTAATAGCTACTGTTGCAGGTGGTCATACTAACATACGATTGTAAAAAAATATTGTACACACAAACCATTGTGCATCTGCTGTTTCAGATTATCTTTGCTACAGAACAAAGAAAGTAAATCCTATGGCAGAAGAAACAATCGGAGGCCTCATACGCAAAGAGGTGAATAAGCAAGGTCGGAATATAACAGAATTTGCAGATGCAATTGGCGTATGTCGCCAAGATGCTTACTCTATTTTTAAACGCCATAACATTGATATTCTTTTACTCAAAAGAATATCTGTTGCGCTTCAACATGACTTCTTTGAGGATTTGTATAAAAATCCAGGGCTAACCGATCTTAACGACCCAGCCATTGAAAAAGAGGTAAACAATAATAAGGCAATGATGCAATTTATGGATGTTGTTCCTAAAATTATGAAGCGGTGGAATAAAGAAGCTAATATTGTTCGTACTCTTATAGATGTTGATGGGGGGACTCATATCCCAGATATGGGGCTACAGATAATGGGTTGCCCAGATATTCTGATTACTCTCACCATAGGAGAATGGCTAATCGAGAGATATGAGGGGGACCCAGGTTCTTTACTAAAAGCATCATCTATTTACTCTGACGATAATCCTGAGGTGAGGGTTGATATATGGGAAAATATATATCACGGTAACAATATGATTGAGGTAAAATTAGATTATAAGACCGAGAAAGAATGGGAGGCAACTTTAAAATTTGCCATCGAACAATTTTACAAGCACAGCAAACAGTTCAAGTACTATGGATTACGATAGGCGCGATTTCATTAGCATTTTCAATGAGGAGAAAGTCTTTGATTATAAAGGATATGAGCGATAGTTAAGAAAACCGATTTTTCCGAAATATTTTTAAGGATGGTAAATTTGTCCATAGAAAAGATGGCTATTTTGTTACTCTCGATGGTGGAGAACTACGCTCTATCTTTAGGTAAAGTATGGACTGGCGGATATGTATTTGAGAATTACAAACTAAATTATCCTGTGCTATGATTATCCACAACATGAATCCATTTGAGGCATATGAGAATCTGGCAAAAGATAAAGATAGGGTAAAGTACGCCTACCAAAAACTCAGGACAAAAGTCGAAAATCATATACACAAAGAGAGAAAATTCCCTTTTTGGAGAATGAAAGAGTTTACAAGCCGAGATACAAATAATAAGTATTTGCTTTTTGTGTATGTGGATGAGCGAGGTGAAATACAAGATATACTTAGTAATTCTTTCGCTCTCATGGCAAATAGAGATGGAAAATCGTACATTGAATTTGGCTGTATGCCATATCCAGACCCAGATGGGGGTTACCGCGCTGTACGCATGTTAAAAGTCTACGATACACATTTTGCTCAACGGTATAAAGAGAGAATTTTACGTGATCCAAATTTGTCTGCAGATGAAGCCATGTGTCGTTATATAACCAGAAATGGGAATAAAGAATATCCCATAACATTGAATGCCGATATTCAAAAAAGATTTGAAGAATACGACACACTCTATGCGTTAAAATCTCCCGATGGACTTTGTTTTATGACGATGTATGCAGGCATCGTTAACGAAGAGCCTTTAATCGCAGGTTTCCCAGATGTCCTTTACTATGAATATAGGACAATCATACCTTGGTCGCAATTAGCCCCTATACAGCAGGAAGCACTAAAAAAAGAATCAACTGATTCATGGTTTAAGTTGGTACAATCCGCTGCGATTCAACAGAGGAAGAAACTGTGCAGATGTACACCTTTTGATAGTAGAAAAATCTAATGACCTTAGAACATCCTAAGAAAATCACATTACTATACGTCTTGAGGTATGAAGGAGATGAAAGCCTAAAGGTGAAAAGTGGTTTCATGTGAATTTGAATTTTCAAAACTAGTCCCATTACTCATAGAGAGTGTGGGACTAATTGTTGTTTTTATGGGACTGTTTGTCGTTTTTTTAATGTGTCATCAAATCATTCAATTGTGTTGAATGATAATTATATATGAGGAGCACACGGCGATGAAAATCTTATGAAAACATCATGAATGCGTGAAAAATGGAATCTCTGGAAACTCCTGTTTCACTTTTCATTAGATTATTTTCGTCTTGAAAATGGGAGCGTTTTTATGCACTTGAACTTTCAAGAATCCCACTGCTATTGACGCATTGTCTTTTTCTGTTTTCCTTTGCCATGGAAATTACAATGGAAACCGAGATGGTGTCCAAGTTAAATCACATATTAACCAAAAACTTAATTATCTATGAAAAAGAAATCTCTTGATGACTTCAGGGTTAAGCCAGGCAAAGTAACCTATCTTCTTGTAGTGGATTCAGAGCAGGTCCAGAGAATCCAGGATTCCATTGCATCAACAGTCTATTCTGCTATTGACAAAAGGCGGAAAGAAGAGTTGGCGTATGATGAGACTTGCGGGTGCAAGATGCTATCTAGATTTGATGTCATGGGACTGCTAGACATTAGTGAAGCAACGCTATGGCGCTATGAAAAGGCAGAAAAACTTAAATCGGTATCAGTAGGCTCCCGAAAACTTTTCCCTTTATCCGAGGTGCAGAAGTTAATCTCAGATATGCGCTCGAGTAAAAGCAATCCAACGGTGCAGAACTAATACGAGTTTCGAGTTTAAGGGATGCTTAAAATGCGTTCCTTATATATACTATCCATAAACTATTAAACCAAGAAAAAGTATGAGAGAAGATTACGGATTCTCATATCGTAATTCAGCTGCGGATGGAGGCATGAACGACTGGCTTCCTAGCACGTCACCAAAAGCGCAGAGAGAACCTTTAAAGGAGGTGCTGTCAAAGTCCCTTTTCCAGATGACTGGGCAGGACGTCATGACATTATTACTCTACGTCGATAGCCAGAAACATGGTGATACACGGCGTGAGAATGAAGAATTCGCCTTTGGAATTACGGAACTGGCTCAAATTCTGGGATGCAGTTCCACAACGATACATAAATTGATGAAAGAGGCGAACTTGAGACAAGCCGTAACATCAAAGCTTGGAAGGAAATTGGTGTTTGATGTAAAGATGGCCAGGAAGCTGGCAAGGGAATATACCATCAAGAACTGCCATTTTTCAGTAGGATCAGAAGAGGAGGACGATGAAGATTATGAAGAGGACGACGATGTAGAGATGAGACGTATGGGGCGGAGATGAAATAGAAGGGGAGTGTGTTGAACTTTCATGATATTGCGAAAGACTAGATCTTACTATAAAGTATTTTATTAATTAGAGCTGGCTTCGGCCGGCTCTTTTTCCTTTTACGATGCTACAATAGCCATGTTTTTCTGTTTTGATACAATCATTTCACTCATCTGAAACAGATATGATTGAAGTATTTTATCTCTGATGGTTCAAGATTATCACGAGAAAAGACACTATTAGAGCTGGAGAAAAGCTACAATTTTCGCATAAAATGCAACATTCTTATCAATTCGCTTATTCCTGAGCTAATGTAGATTGATAAGATTCGTGGATTATCCTTAACTTTAATGCGAGGATAGTATCAGTTGTCATCTTGAATTATGAGAGTTCCATTCTATATTGTAGTCTCTTCCATTTTGTTAACAGGATGTGTCTCAACAATAAAACCATCTATTTCGCAAGAACCTTTTGGCACTTTATCAAGTGGTGAGCAGGCAACTTTGTATCATCTTGAAAACTCCAAGGGGCATTACGTTGATGTTACAGATTATGGATGTAGGATAGTCCGGATATGTGTTCCTGATAAGAAAGACTTGATGGATGATGTAATTGTTGGCTACGGGTCGTTAGGCGAATTTGAAACAGGAGTGGAAAGATTTTTTGGTGCAGTGCTTGGTCGTTATGCTAATAGGATTGAGGATGCAACTTTTTCTGTCGATGGTAAAACATACCATTTAACGCCTAACGAGAAATTTGGTGAGAGGAGTGGACATTTACATGGTGGAATAATGGGGTTCGATAGAGTAATGTGGAAGGGCGAGACAATTTCAAATAGTGATAAGGTAGGTATTCGTTTTTCTCGCACAAGTCCGTCGGGAGAAGAAGGATATCCTGGTAATCTTGATTGCTCTGTTACATACTGGTGGGATAACAACGATGTTTTACGAATTGAGTATAAAGCAACTACTGATAGCACAACAGTAATATGCATGTCGAATCACAGTTATTTCAATCCAAAAGGACAATCTGGTGGTTCGGTTCTCGATCTTCAACTGTTTGTTGATGCTGATTGGTATTCTCAGAACAATGAAAGATATGTCCCTGATAAGATACTCTCAGTAGAAGGCTCTCCTTTTGACCAGAGGGTTAGAGGGACCAAGATTAATCATGGATTGGATATTCCAAATAAACAGTTGGAATTAATGAAGGGATACTCGGTGTGTTGGACATTGAACCGTAGAAAACTTGATCCAGATAATCGAGAGTTAGCGTTTGCGGCAGATGTCTATGATGAAAATACAGGAAGATACATAGAGGTATGGACAAGCGAGCCTTCTCTTCTGGTTTATACTGGGAGAGGGCTAAATTCAAAGTCAGTAGGCAAGGATGGAAAGCCGATGGAAAAATTCGGCGGGATGATTCTTGAAACCATTCATTCCCCAAACTCTCCAAACATAAAGGAGCTTTGCGATGGCGTGATTCTGCGCCCAGGTGAAACGTATAAATCAGAGACAGAGTATCGTTTTGGCGTCCGTTAAGATTTTATATCGTAAGTCGATTCTTTTGAGAGTCTTCATTATGATGGCATTTCTTTTTCTAGTGAAATCGCCATTGGAAGGGAAGAACATATCCGATGGGCTATACTTCACCCACTATAATACATTCAATAGTGGCCTTCCATACGATATGATCTATGATATCATTCAAGATGGAGATGGTTTCATTTGGATTGGAACATCAACTGGAGTGGCTCGGTTCGATGGGCTTCATTTCCAGTCTTGGAAAAGGGATGATTTGGGGATAGGAACCGACTTTGTCACTTCGATATGTGCAGATGAGAATGATAACGTGTGGCTAGCCACAGATATGGGGGTGACTGTATATAATAAGATACTAGGAAAGTTCGTGCCATTTCAAAAGAAGAGTAACATAGGAACCGTAATATCAAACAAGGCTAACCGCATTAGGCGTTCCAGGGATGGAAAGATATGGATTAGCGTTAATGCACAGGGCCTTTTTTGCTATGATCCTTCAAAGGATGAACTTGAAAACTATTTTTTTGAAAACGATAAGCAGGTATTCGGAACAAATATACGCGCTCTTTGTGTGGACTCAAAGAATGATGTGTATCTCTCCCTTTATTATAATGGTATCTATAAGGTTTCAAGAGATCGCAGGTCACTTCAACCAATCTTAAAAGGCCAACACTCAAATTTCTTTGACGATGATGACATAAAGGGAATAGTGAGCCGTTTTTCCGATGACAATATCTTATATGTCGCCAGTATATCCAGAGGCCTTTGCGAGATAGACATTTCCAACGGAAGCGTGTCAGTACTTGTCCCACAACCAGGTTTAGGATACTCTCCGGAAAACCTTTTTATGGACAGCAGTCAAAGAATATGGATGCCAACGACAGATGGCGTTTATGTCTATGATACGATGACGGGGGAAACGGATGTCCTGAGAGAATCAACTTTGGATATGTTCTCTCTTTCAGATAGCCATGCATGGTGTTCTTACGTCGATAGGGCAGGTGGCGTCTGGATTGGAACCAATGTGGGAGGGCTCAACTATTCTGGAAGTTTCCAGAAAAATTTTGAGAAGCAGTATGCTGTTAATGGCCAGTCTTTAGGAGATTGTCTTGTCAGGGGAATTGCTGATGACAGAAGAGGAAGTCTATGGATAACAACAGAGAAAGCTGGTCTCCTTAAATACGATATGCGGACATGTAGCCTTTCCCGTTATGAAAATCCATCTCTTCCGTCCGCACTCCTGGCAGTATGCATGTATGATGGCTATCTATGGCTTGGATCTCTTAAAGGACTCTATCGTCTCGATACATCAAGTGGAGGGGTAAGAGTGTTCCAGACTTTGGAATCATATGCAGGAAAGTCTGATAGCAATGTATATGCATTGCACAAGACATCAAAAGGAGATCTCCTTGTGGGGACGACGGTTGGACTTGTAAGATATGATTCTTCATCTGACACATTCGTACCACTCAAGGGGTTTGACGGGTATTTTATAACAGATATCGATGAGGACTCTGATGGAAACTACTGGGTGTCAACATACGCAGATGGGCTTTTGAAATACGATTCATCTGTGGATAGTGTTGTATGTAAATATTCATATGATCCTAAAAAGCTGAATGGGATTCCAGCCAACAAGCTTTTCTCAGTCCTTGTCGATTATAATGGAGATGTTTGGGGGACTAGCTTCAGTTCAGGATTTTTTCGTCTAGATGTAAAATCTGGTGAATTCCAGACCTATAGCATATCATCGACACCATCTCTTACTACCAATATATTTTTTGAGATACTTCAGGATCAGTCAGGAAAGATGTGGGCATCTTCTGACAAAGGCCTTTTCCGTCTTGATCCTCAAACCGGGGAAGTTAGAAATTTTACTACTGCGGATGGCCTCCTCAATAACGAATTCAAGAACTGCGGACTACGTACGGATGACGGAGATTTGTTCTTCGGGTCCAAGAATGGATTCATCCGCTTTTCCCCTAGTGCTTTTGATGCCGATATCGGTGATAGTAAAATTGTCATAACTGGATTTAAGGTGGGGGATGAAGAGATTACTACGTCTTCTCCGGATAGCCCCTTAGAGAAGAGCATAGATCTTACAGAAAAATTAAGTCTTTCCTCAAGGAATAATTCGTTCGGTTTCTCCTTCTCTGTCCCAGGACCAGAGTCGCCATCTGCAAAAAGGGTGATGTGCTTTTTGGAAGGTTATGACTCTTCATGGCGTAATCTTGACGAGAGTAATAGTGTATTCTATTTTAATGTGCCTGCGGGAAACTATCGTTTGCATCTCAGATGTTCTGGCAATTATGAAGACGTCTCACTGGGACATCCTGTTCTTACGATATCGGTCGCACAGAAGTTTTATAAGACGCCAATAGCCATAGCTCTTTATTTCTTGGGGATATTGGCAATGGCGGCACTCGTTTTCTATATCATGTATCAAAGGGCAATGAAGAAGGAGATGCGGAAAAGCGAGGAATTCAGAAGGGCTAAGGAAGATGAACTATACAGGGAGAAGGTAGCATTTTTCTCAAACATAGTCCACGAGATAAAAACACCGTTAACGCTTATTAAGACTCCTCTTAATAATATTATGGCAAGTGAGGGGCTTGCAGCTCCGGTTAAAGATGATTTAGCGGTAATAAACAACTCTATGGAGTATCTTGACAGATTGGTAAAGGAGCTACTGGAGTTTGTCAGAATAGAGAAACACGGGTATGTTTTAGATATACGGCCACTTGACATTGTCGAGAAACTGGGCTTTATCTGTTTCAATTTTTCAGAAACAGCAAAAAACAATAACCTTAAATTAAAATTTATCCATTCGGATGAAAAGATATTAGTCCATGCTGACGAGAATGCAATGGATAAGATTTTTAATAACCTTATTCACAATGCCGTCAAGTATGCTGAATCATATATAGAGATTATTGCTGAGCGAAAAGAAGGAAAGGCCGTCGTCCGTTTCCTAAATGATGGCCCGTCTATCCCTATGGAAAGGCGTACCGAGATATTTAAGCCCTTTGTCCAATTCTCCCAGGGAAAGAGGCAGCGGTCTCAGAGTTTTGGAATAGGCCTTTCTCTTGCTAAGACTCTTGCTGAATTACATAATGGGAATTTAACTATTTCGAACAGAACCGATATTACAGAGTTTGTTTTGTCCATTCCTCTTGAAGCGAAAGGCGAAAGTGTGGAATCAATTGATAATCTGCAGTCGGATAATAGGCCTTTGCCACTTGTTCTTATCGTGGAGGACAATGACTCATTGGCGGCTTATATGAGGAAGAAACTTCGCACCGATTATAGGATTCTTACAGCGTCTTCTGCTGAAAGTGCCATTTCTATTCTTCAAAATAGGGATGTGGATCTTGTGATTACAGACGTAGCGCTGAAGAATATGTCCGGTGTGGATTTATGCCGCAAGATTTCGCAAGACTTTGAGCTTTCGCACATTCCTATAATCGTTGTGTCAGGAATCTCATCTGTGGAGACGAAGATTTCTTGTATGGAGAACGGTGCAAGCACCTATATAGAAAAGCCTTTTAGCCTAGATTACTTGCAGGCATGTATGAAGGGCATTTTGGATAAGAGAAAGTCTCTTCGCGCGGCATACCATGAAACACCAATTGATGCCGCATCTGTGCAGTTCGATCTTAATAATTCCGATGAAAAGTTCCTTAGAAAGCTGGACGAACTCATTGCAAACAATTTGTCTAATCCCGAGTTCTCCATTCGCAATATGGAAGATGAACTCTTCTTAAGTCGCTCTACGCTTATTCGTAAGGTTAAAGCGTTGCTGGACACGACACCCAACGATTATCTCAAGTCTAAGCGCTTAGCCGCAGCCGCTAAATTACTCTCTGATGGGAATGTGCGCGTTAGTGAAATTTGCGATGCTGTAGGATTCAATTCTCCTTCATGGTTTGCAAAGTGCTTTAAAGACGCGTATGGCGTTCTTCCTCTTGAATACAGGAAAAAATGCAAGAATGAAAAAGCTTCCAATGACTCTTCCTTATCCGACTAAGTCTATCTAAGTTGGAGGAATGATAATATATTCAACAGTTTCAATTTCCTTCCCATTCTTGCCGTCTTACGAATTCCTCATATGGGAATTCATGATAGAAGGATTTTTCCAAAAAATGATTTTATCTTATCAACATGCGCGCTAATTTCCAATCAGTGTGCGTATGGATAATATCTTTGTTCTTGGTGAATGGGCTTAGTGTGCCTAACACCAGAGAATAACCATACAACACTAAAACACCACTAAATTTTATGAGCCTATGTTTCAGAGATCATCGACTGTAATGGCGTGGAGATGTATAGTGACTCTAATTGCTATAATACCTCTATTCCTTTGCCTGAATCCGGTATCGTCAATGGGACAGACTGCCGGTCTGTGTACCGTTACGGTAACGGATGCAGATGGAGCACCTCTGCCTGGGGCCGGTGTATTTGTTAAGGGCACTTCAAAAGGGGCCGCTACAAATGCTTCGGGAGTATGTACCATCTCATCACTAGAAAGAGGGACAGTTCTACAGGTTAAGTGCCTAGGATTTGAAGACAAGGAGATTGTCTATGATGGAAGAGCTTCAATATCAGTTGTAATGGACGACTCGTCTATCATGATGGACGAACTGGTCGTTGTCGGATATGGAGTTCAGAGAAAGAAAGACCTATCAGGGTCAATTGCTCAGGTGAAGGGGGATATCATTAACGAATTCTCCAATCTGTCTGTTGCAAATGCTCTTCAAGGAAGAGTATCCGGAGTTCAGGTGACTCAGCTAAACGGTATGCCTGGCGCAGGTGTCCAGGTTAGGATAAGGGGAACCAATTCAATAAAAGGAAGCAATGAACCTCTTTGGATCATTGATGGATTCCCCGGTGATATCAACATGATAAACACATCCGACATTGAGTCTGTAGAAGTGCTGAAAGATGCTTCGGCAACAGCCATCTACGGCTCAAGAGGAGCCAATGGCGTTGTGATTGTAACAACGCGTCGTGCCCGCGAAGGCGATGTAAGAGTCGAGTATAATGGAAGTGTCGGAGTGCAGTCTCTCGCTCACCAGATAGAGATGCTCAGTGGTCCTGAGTATATGGCCTATCTTAATGAAAAGGCTGCTATTCAAGGTAATGACCCCGTTTTTACTGAAGAGCAGATTGCAGCTAACGAATGGGACACGAATTGGCAGGATGAAATTTTCCGTCCTGCTCTCATAACCGATCATGCGGTAAATGTCTCAGGTGGTTCCCGTAAACTTCAGGGGGCTTTTGGCGCCAGCTGGTTTGATCAGCAGGGTATCATGTTGAACACTGGTTATAACAGGGCTTCAATCCGGACGAACATACAGTACAACATCTCTGATTTTATTTCGGTAAATGGAGGAATTATCTATAGCCATGCGGATCAGGATAGGATGACGTCTCAGTCTGGAGGTCGAACTTCCGTGATTACATCCGCCCTTGTTGCATCGCCTCTTGCAACACCACATTACGATGATGGCACCTGGAATGATTTCAGGACTCAGCCGACTTCAGGACTAAACCCAGTTGCATATCTTAATGAGGTCAAGAATAAGTTCTACTCAGATAGAATCGTGGCTAATGGGGGCGTTACAATTCGTCCTCTGAATGGACTTACAATACAACTCTCCGGGAATATGCTCAATTCAAAATCTAGGACCGAGTATTTTAAGTCAAAGGAATATCCTGGCTCCAAGGGATCTGCTTCAATTTCTTTCGGGGAGACTCTTCACATAACAAGTAATAACATCATTACATACGAAAAGACCATAGACAAGCACTTTTTTAGTGTTATGGGCGGAGTAACATATGAAGAGAATACATATAAAGGGACATCTACCGGTACCGCTGAAGGCTTCTTAAGTGATGTCGTTGACGTATTCGATTTGGATGCTGCAGATATAAAAGGCCTTCCATCGTCGAGTTATACAAATTGGAAGCTCCTGTCTTTCCTTGGAAGGGTGAATTACAATTTCGATAATCGTTATCTCGTGACACTCAATATGCGCTCTGACGGCTCATCAAGGTATAGTAAGGGCAATAAATGGGGGTACTTTCCTTCTGCCGCTTTTGCATGGAGAATCTCGCAAGAGGACTTTATGAAAAATGTATTATGGGTGTCTGATCTTAAACTTAGGATTGGTTACGGCTATACAGGAAGCACAGCAATCGCTCCTTATTCAACGCAAAATACCTTGGAGTCTGTTAACGTGGTGTTCGATAAGAACACTGTCGTGGGATACGCTCCGTTGGACACTTATCAGGGTGATCTCAAGTGGGAGACAACCGGGCAGTTCGATTTAGGTGTTGATGCGTCGTTTTTGGGAGACCGGATAAAGCTGACTGCTGATTACTATAGTAAAGTCACCAAGGACCTTCTGAACGATGTGGAGATGCCGCGCTCAAGTGGATATACGACAGCCTTGAGAAATATAGGCTCGGTACGTAACCGTGGTATCGAACTCGCTCTAGATACGAGAATTCTTCAAAAGAAGGATTTTGCTTGGGATTTCGGTCTGAATTTCTCCCATAATAAAAGTAAAGTACTTTCCCTTGCTGATGGGAATGATATTTTCGGCAATACCATATCAAATGACCTCATTAGCGGTCAGCTCGGTATAATGCGAGAGGGGGAGGAGATGTTCCTTTACTATGGCTATGTAGATGATGGCTATGATGAGACAGGGCAGATAGTATACAAGGACCTTGATGGCGATGGAAGCATAACAACTCTTGATCGGACAATAATAGGAAATCCTAATGCTGATTTCCTGCTTAATTTCAATACGACTATTTCATACAAGAGATTTTCTTTATCAACTTTCTTCCAATGTTCTTACGGTAACGATATCTACTCTATGACGCTTTGTGCGCTGGGATATGATTATGGAACTAATCAGAATACGTTACGTGCTGCATGGACAGATCACTGGACAGAGACAAACACATTGGCTGCCTATCCAAATCTTTTGTCAAACCTTAATCTTAAGATGTCGGACAGATTTGTCTATGATGGCTCGTACTTGCGCTTGAAGAACATAGAACTCGGATACGATATTCCTGTAAAGAAGAAGATTCTGCAGAAGGCGAAGGTGTATGTCAGTGCCCAGAACCTCTTTACGCTTACAAGTTATCCAGGATGGAATCCTGATGTGAATATCTACGGAGGAGAGAGTTCGCTAACTCAGGGTGTCGACTCATCTGGTTATCCCGTCGCCCGCAGCTTTACAATGGGTTGTAGGCTTGTATTCTAATTATAAAAGACATTGAATATGAGAAAATTGAATATTCTAAGATCGCTTGCTGGGTTCGCATTATGTGTAATATCTGTCAGCGGATGTGAAGGATTACTGGATGAACATCCTAAGAAAATTGATGCAACCACAGCTGTCTATGATGCAGAATCTGCAGAAGCGGTAATCAATTCCATATACTATCAGTTGCATAGGCAACCTGCGTTTGGAAGATATCTTAGCGTACTCCCTGAAGCACTTGCTGATTATGCTTATGGTAGAGGTAACTATAATACGTCATATGAGACCGGACTCACAAGTGGTGCAATAACATTTAGTGAGGATTCGTGGGCTGTTCTTTACAGGGCGATTCGCTTTGCAAATGAAATACTTGTGGAGATGCCAAATGCGACGATGTCTGCGTCTGACCTTTCAAGACTGACCGCTGAGACACGCTTTTTGAGAGCGTTCTCCTATTCATACCTTGTAAAATATTACGGGGCTGTTCCATTTTTCAATGAAGATAATATGGATGACTTCAACAAGGTAAGGACATCAGAGGATGAAATGTGGGAATGGATAGTAGATGAGGCTGCGTATGCGGCGGAGAATCTTCCAGCTGTGGCATCGGAAGCGGGACGACCCACTAAGTATGCCGCATCCATGCTCAAGGCGGAGGCGGAGATGTATCTTGAGAGGTGGGCAGACGCGGCCACATCTTTGGAAACCATAATAAGCTCGAGAAAATATTCCCTAATTGAACTTTCAACATCTGACGACTTTGAAAAACTCTACGGATCAACAGTTAATAATACTTCAGAGGAAATTTTCTACATAAAGTATAACCAGGATGTAACCGCAACGTTTGAGTGGATGTTCCTTTGCAAGCCTAACCCTGTATATCCGACTGGAGCGCTAGGTATTTATACTGATTACGTGAAGAATAATTTCATATCGTCATGGGATACTAACGACTTTAGGTATCAGTGGTCCTTGTATAAACAGACAGAGAATGGAACACTTAATGGTATTACAAAGACTGGAATGATATGCCTTAAATATAGGGATTACAATAATGGTACAAGTGCGGCAAATGATTGGCCTGTATACAGGTATGCGGACGTCCTTCTTTATTATGCAGAGGCCCTGTGCCACAGGGATGGTAAGCCTTCGGCTGAGGCTATGGAATACCTCAATATGACGAGAAGAAGGGCGTACGGACTCGATCCGACACAGAGCCAAGGTATAGATTATAACATCTCAGAGTACTCAACAGAAGATGCGTTTATGGAACTTCTTCTTAAGGAGAGGGGATATGAGACCATCTTTGAAGGGAAACGCTATTGTGATCTAAAGAGGTGCGGAAAGCTGGCAAGTGCGGCGGTTGCTGCCGGCAAAATAGCATCTGAAGGAGCAGTAGGGGTCGCTGCATACTGGTGGCCCATTCCAACAAGCGAGTTCAATTACAATACCTCTCTTGATCCAGAAAAGGACCAGAATCCTGGATATTAAATCGAAAAATATGAAAGGCAGAATAACTCAGTGCATTGTAGCATTGTTACTATTCTCTGGATGCACTTCGCAAGCAAGTGTGCCAGCTCAGAGATGGTCTGAGCAAAAAGCAACTCAGTGGTATGCTTCTCAAGGATGGCCTATAGGTATAAATTACGTATCATCTAATGCTGTTAACCAATTTGAAATGTGGCAGGACGAAACATTTGATGGTAATCTTATAGATAGGGAACTTTCCTTGGCAGAGGGACTGGGCTTCAATGCTGTTAGAATTTTCCTACATGATATGTTGTGGGAAAAAGACCCGACCTGGTTTAAGAACAGAATATCAGAGTTCCTTGAAATATGCGACAGGCATGGAATGAAGGCGATTGTAACTTTTTTTACAAATGGAGGGACATTCGACAGGCCTGTTTTAGGGAAGCAACCGGATCCCATTCAGGGGCTGCATAATTCCAGATGGATACAGAGTCCTGGAGCGCAGAATGTCAATAATCCGGATGCCTGGCCACGCTTGGAAAAATATGTGAAAGATGTCATGACGGAATTCAAGGATGACGATAGGGTTCTCTATTGGTGCTTATACAATGAACCAGAGAATTTTAAAGGAAGCGCTAATAGCATGCCTCTTCTCAGGGAGGTCTTCAAGTGGGGGCGCGAGGTAAATCCTTCGCAGCCACTTACGTCACCGATATGGCTTCGTCCAGGATATAAAGGGACAAAGACCGCCCTTGATATAGTATCATTTCTTGGTGAAAATTGCGACATAATGACATTTCACTGTTACTATGGACACGAAGAGATGCAACTTTTCATCGATATGCTAAAACGCTTTGGCCGTCCTATGATATGTCAGGAGTATATGGGAAGGCCTCAGTCTACATTCGAGGATGTACTTCCAATACTAAAAAAAGAGAATGTTGGTGCTATAAGCTGGGGATTGGTGAAAGGAAAGTGCAATTTCCATCTGCAGTGGGGAAGTCGTGAGGGGGATCCTGAGTCTGACGTATGGTTCCATGACATTTTCAACCAGGATGGAACGCCTTATAGCGAGGAAGAGATCGCATTTATTCGGTCCATTACGGGAAAGACAACACAAATAGAACAATAAATCAAATGATATTTCCATGAAAAGATTTTACATAAGAATGTTAATCTTCGGATGCATCTTGGGTATGGTAGCTGTCTCATGTGACAAACCATCGGCGGATGTGAATCCAAATCCTGCGCCAGGGAGCGAGGATACTGAAGAGCACGTTATAACAGGAACGATATCGTCTATACATAACTTAAATTCTGTTGTGGGATATGTAAATTCCCATAAGAAAGATTGGAAGACTAGTTCTCTGGAGGCAGATAACAGAACACTTGTTTCTCTGGAATACCCGAAACTTTCCGCCGTTAATGCTCTTTATCCCAGGATAAAGAAACTTGCAAACGGAACGTATATGCTTATTTACCAGCAGGGGCCATCTGCGCATGATGTCTACTACGCTTTAAGCAGCAATCTTGTAAGTTGGGTGAACAAAGATACCCAGCTATTTGAGAAGACAAATATGAAGCAGTATGATTCAGATGTGGAAGACAGGGTCCTCTTTTCTTCAGCTGACGCAGTAGTCCTTTCAAATGGCGACATATTGGCTTTCGCCTCATTTAGATTAAATGCCGGTTATAAGCTAAACCAGCTAAACAATGGTATAATGATGAGGCGCTCCTCTGACAATGGCCAAAGTTGGACTGATCCCGAGGTCATTTACCGTGGAACGACATGGGAGCCATTCCCATTACAACTTGAATCTGGTGAGATTCATGTGTATTTCACGTCTTCCGATCCTAACAAGGGGGATTCTGGTACTGCGCTTCTGCGTTCGAATGACAATGGAGAATCATGGGAAAACGTAGGTAAGATAATCAGGCAACTTTCAGGAACGGCTACCGATGGTTCGGGTGATAACATCTATACGGATCAGATGCCTTCAGCTGTGGAGCTAAATGAATCAGGGAAGATAGCAGTAGCGTTGGAGTCTCGTTTTTCAAGTAAATACAACATTTCTTTTGCGTATAGCGATAACAACTGGGCGGATGCGGCTCTTACTGGTGACGAGACAGGTCCGTCAGAAAGGAAAAATAGTGTTTATACCAATGAGGCTGCTCCTTATCTTAAACAGTTCCGTTCTGGTGAGACAGTCTTGACGACAAATGCTTCCAATGTATTCAACTTCCGGATTGGCAATGCCAAGGCAAATGATTTTGGAAGCGCCAACGGATTAAAAGAACTAGGGACAGGATATTGGGGGTCAACAGAAATCATAGATGATCATACAATAGTCGCTGTCTTTCCTAATACGTATACGGAGGATGGTACTTCTAAGGCAAGCATCCAGATAATAAAACTTGTCCTTAACCATCGGATAAATGCGACTAACGCGACAATGGCTCTTGAGCCTAATACGGATAACTGGGCAGGTGTTGATGACGCTTTTTTCCTTGGAAGCGTATCACAGGCACAAGCTTCATTCAGATTCGCATATGATGACTCCAATGTATATTGCCTTGTGGAGCGGCTAGATGAAAATCTGACGTCATCAGACGGGGTGACACTTATGTTTCAAAGCGGAGATGGCACTGGAAGCCCTCTTTCCATAAGCATTACCGCGGACGCATCATCTTCGACACTATTATGTGATAACTCTCAAGTCGGTTTTGCTTACGGTATTGATGGAACATTCGATAATGTGGAGGATGATAACGGTTATGTGCTTGTACTGTCAATTCCAAAGAGTTTGCTCTCAATAGTTTCAGATAAATTTTTATTTAATGCTGAAATGTCTGATGAGGGAGGAACTGATACCTTTACAGGGCTGACCGCAAATAATTATAGCAAGTGGTTGCCAGTACTGCTTGGAGAGCCAGCAGAGCCGGATCCTGATCCACAACCTGGCGTTGGAGAGTCTACCGGCGATGGACCATCTTGGGAGGAGGGATCAGAAGAAGTTAATCCTTGGTAACTCAATTAGAAGATTAAAACGATGAAAACAATATCAAAATTAATATATCTACCGATTTCTCTAATCATTTGCGGTTCTTTAAGCTGCTCCAAAGGTGAGAAATCATACATGGATGTGCCCACTTCCAATAATGATACTAAGGGAGCATTGACATGTATTATTAATAATGTGCAGACACGTACTTCACTGGATTCCGACCTAAAGGTGGTTTGGAATTCGGGAGATAAGATAATGCTTTTCAGTGAGTCATCACCTAGTGGAGAAGAGTATGAGACATCAGATGATGGAACAACAACAGGTGCATTCAACCCAACAGGCAATAGTGTCAAAGGCGATGTCCGCTATGCAATTTATCCATCAACGGTGGTTTCGGGAGCAACAATGTCTGAAAAGTCAGTAGAAATAGATTTTTCCGCCTTAATGGATCAGACGTATTCGGCAGAATTAGGAGAAACGACCACAGTATCCTCGCTCCCGATGGTGTCATCATCATCGGATACGAGTTTTGTCTTTGAGAACATATGCGGGGGAGTCAAATTCCAGATTAACGAATATCAAGGTCTCAGCCTTATGATTAATAGCATTGAGGTTACAGCTTTGGGAGGAGAGCAGATATCAGGTAAGGCTACATATGACTTCGCCTCAGACTCCCTTATCCTTGCATCATCAGGGGATAACAATTCTGTGAAGGTAACATCGTCTGGAGGTGTAAATATTTCGACGGATGGTGTACTTTCAGAGTCTCGTTCTTTTGTTGTGTTCCTTCCCGCGGGAACGTATTCTGAAGGATTTACGTTCTGCCTTACAGATGAAGACGGAAGGCAGTACATCAAGAAAGCAGCTGGCCCCATAACAGTAAAGGCTGGAGTTGTAACACCATTGTCGCCACTTTGTCTTACACTCTATTATGGTACCGCCAATTGCATTGTAACTTCATCATCAGGCACGCTCTCGATAGATGTGACACCATACTATGTTTTTGGAACAGATTTCGTGCATGAAGGCATAGTCGCAAGTGATAGTGAAGGAAATCCTGCAGGTTGTGCAACTTCGGCGGCTGTTTTATGGCAGCAGGTGGAGAAGAATGCATCAGGTAATGTTGTAGGCACTCCTTCAATAAGCGGGACTACTCTATCTGTCCCGGTCACTGGAACAAAAGGGAATGCTGTGGTGACAATAAAGGATTCTGATGGAGTAGTCCTTTGGTCATATCATATATGGGTGTCTGATGTTTCGGATGTGTCATATTCAAATGAATCTAGGGGAACCTTCCAAATGATGGATAGGAACCTTGGCGCAACGTCGACTACTCTAAAGGACCGCAATACATATGGATGTTTCTATCAGTGGGGACGAAAGGATCCTTTCCCTAGAGATTTGAATGCGGAGAGACCATCTGGCAGCCCATATAAAAATGAGGGAGCTGAGACACTAACAGGAACGACAGATTCTGATGCGACTACTGGAACAATAGGGTGGAGCGTTCGCAATCCTGGAACAAGACTACTGTCAAGTAGTAATTGGCATTATGCCGGAGACATCCCTCAGCTATGGGGAAATTCAGAAGGGACTGCAGATGAAGGAGTTGGCACCAAGACTGTCTATGATCCATGCCCCGAAGGATATAGGGTCGCAGACCCGTCTTGCTTCAATAATGGTTGGACTTTTAACAAGACATACTGTAACTCTAATTACGGATATACATTTAAGACAGATGATTCCAGTACGTCTACATTTACAACAGGTGGCGATTTGATGAAGAATGCCAATGGTATAGAGTTTCTTGAGTATAGAGGATATCTTTGGACTAATTCACCGGTTGCTTACAGATTCTACTATAACAATGCAAGTGTCAAGGTTGATGCATCGGGTCTAGTGTTCGCAAATGGCGCAGGTGTCAGATGTGTCAAGGAATAGCCGTATTGTAATATGGAGAGGGGATGGTGTATGCCTTGGGGAACATCCCCTCTCTTTACATCTTGATTTTTGAATTAAAGTTAATAAAGGAGATAAAAATGAGAAGAACAGTGTATTATTCCCTCATTGCAATATATGCAAGGATTGTGGCATTATCGTTTGTTTTTTTGCTTTTCCCACTATTGGCAAACGCGGGCGATGTGAGGATATGGGAAGGTACTATAACTCTGCCGACGTATAGAGTGAATGCGCCTGAAAAGGCTCCACTTTTTTCAAGAGATTTTGCGTACCAGAGAGCGCGTAGGGGAGTCTATCCGTATGCTATGAACGATAATCCTACATATGACAAGGTGGATAGTACGCATAGGGCTCTTTTCCTAGAAAACGATTATGTGAAACTCTGTGTCCTTCCAGATATAGGAGGAAGACTTTTCTATGCTATAGATAAAACCAACGGATATGACATTTTCTACCATCAGCATGTCATTAAGCCTTCAAATGTCGGAATGCTAGGTGCTTGGATTTCTGGAGGAGTCGAATGGAATGTTTTCCACCATCATAGAGCATCTTCGCAATACCCTATTGATTGGAGACTGGTGGAGAATGAGGATGGCAGCAAGACAATATGGCTCGGGGAGATTGAACCGCGGCAAAGAATGTCTTGGGCGATAGGCGTAACTCTTCATCCTGATAAATCCTACATTGAAATAACAGGAAGGCTTGTGAATGATACTTACGATCGTAATTCATTCTTGTATTGGTCCAATGTTGCTACGCACGCCAATGAGAACTATCAGATTATATTCCCAGAGAATACGGATTTTGGTACCTATCATGCTAAAAATAGTTATGTCCGTTGGCCAGTGGCGGATGCTCCATACTGTGACAATAGCGAATACATAGGACGTGATATAAGTTGGTGGAAAAATCTTCCTGGCTCAGCTTCAGTATTCGTTAACGATCTTAAGGATGACTTTATAGGGGGATACGACCATGGGAAAAATGCTGGTACAATGTTGGTCGGAGATCACAATATTAACAAGGGCGGAAAATTTTGGTTGTGGGGACCTAGAGCTTATGGACATATGTGGGAGTGCGTTTCCCTTACTGATGACGATGGACCATATGTCGAACTGATGACAGCTGCCTATTCAGACAACCAGCCAGACTATTCGTGGATTAATCCGTATGAGGTTAAAGAGTTTACAAGTTATTGGTACGGAATACGAGATTTAGACAATGTTAACAGGGGAAATCAGTATGCAACCTTGAATATGGATATTTATGAAGATGGGAAGGTGCATCTGGCTGCAAACGTGACGGAAGTGCAGAATGGCGCAAGAATTCTCGTTACAGCAAAGGATGGGACAGAGTTGTATAGTGAAAATATAGATATATCTCCGGGTAGGCCATGGAAGAAGGATATAAAAATATCTTCATCATATGCTAAAGAGCCTTCTGATGTGACGATGACGTTGTACGATTCTTCCCATAAAGAACTCCTTTCATATCATCCTTATAAGAAGGATCTGACATTGGAATTCCCCGAGACCGTAAAACCGCCCAAAAAACCATCAGAAATAGAAAGTACTGAGGAAGTATACTATACGGGATTGAGAAATTTGCAGTTCCACAATGCGCACGTCGAACCTGTGGACTATTTCGAGGAAGTCTTAAGGCGTGATCCATTGGATACAAGGGCGAATACTCAGATGGGGATATGGTATAGGAAGAGGGGAGATTACGATAAGGCTGCGAAGTATCTGCGAACGTCTCTTTACCGCCAAACCAAGGATTGGACACGTCCTTCAGACTGTGAGGCAATGTATAATCTCGGGCTCGTTTTAAAAAATACAGGAAAATATGATGAGGCGGTTGATACGTTGTATCGTGCGGCATGGGATTATGCCTACGCATCACCGGCCTATTACAACCTTGCGCAGATGTCATCCATAAATGGAGATGCTAATAAAGCCTTGCAGCAGGCGGATATGGCCGTGAAATATAACGGAATGAATCTCGAAGCAAAAGGACTTAAAGCATCTCTTCTCAGACATGAAGGGAAAAATGATGAAGCAATGGCGTTAGTGGAAGAAATCCTTGGAGAAGATCCACTTAACTATTATGCTTTAAGAGAGAAGAACCTTCTGGGGAATCTTTCTACTGGAGAATTGGAAAAATTCCTAAGAGATCAGCCGGAGACATACATTGAGCTCGCATTGTATTACTATAGCAATGGATTTGAGGATGAGGCAAACAATATCCTAATGGAGATAGATTCGAAGAAGGAATATCCGACCGTAAAATACTATCTCGGATATCTTGCAGATAAAAAAGGAGACTCGACTTTGGCAAAGAGATATTTCCATCAGGCAGAAAGTCTTTCTACGGACTATGTATTCCCATTCCGCTTAGAGACAGTGAATGTCTATAACAAGGCGTTGGAGTATCTCCCAGGTAGTGCGACGACTTACTATTATCTAGGTAATCTTTATTTTGATAAACAACCTCAAAAGGCAATGGATGCATGGGGAAAAGCTTTGGAGATTGATCCTCAGAATGCAATGTGCCATAGGAATATGGGGTGGGCTTACAGATTCTATAAGAATAATTATGATAAGGCTATTTCTGAGTATGAGCAAGCTATTAAGTTTGACAAGACTTCATCGGGATTGTTCTTGACAGAATTAGACGAATTGTACGAATTTACAAACGCTCCTCTCGAAAAGAGGTACGAGATGCTTACATCACATCATGATAGAGCACTTCTGAGATATGATTCTTTGACACGAGAAATCAGGCAGATGATTTTGCATGGTGACTATGATGAAGCGCTCGACTTGCTTTTAAATAATTTCTTTTGCCGCCGAGAACACATCGAAGACCTGCACGACATTTACGTTGATGCATGTCTTCTTGCCGGACTTCGTGCGATGAAGGAAGGAAAGGGTAATGATGCTGTCAAGTACTGCCTAATGGCTGATGAATATCCGGAGATGCACTTTTATGCTAGGTTGGAGTATTGGCCAAGAAATTCCCAGGTTTACTATCTTACCGGTAATGCATATGAAATGGTTGGCGATATCGATAATGCGCGCAAGTACTGGAAGATGGCGATAGATAATGCAACGGGAGATTCAGACTATAATTACGACAAGGCTCTTGCTATGAAGAAGATTGATTCGGATTCAGATGTGAATGAAATCTTTAATAGTCTTGTAAGCACGGGGAAGAGCAAGGAAACAGACTATGTAGAACGATTCTTTGAGTCGTTTGACAGGGGACCTTATGAAAAAGACGTAAATAGTGCCGCATATTATACGACAGGTCTTGGGTATTTAGGACTTGGAGACAAAAAAAATGCAGAAGCATTCTTCCGGAAGTCCATTGAACAGCGCAATGACAATGTGTGGGCGAATTTCAATCTTGGGAATTTGAGGTAGTCTTGTTTAGGACGAATGTATGATAAATAAATTGCTGATAGTTGGATTAGTTTCGATTCTTACTGCCGCTAATCCTGATTGGAACAATCGCAAAGAGAAGGTTGTAGTTCATACATGGGAGGATTTCTCTTCTCCAAGGACGTTCTTGTTGCAGGATAGTCATGAGATAAATTCCTCCTTAGAGAGAATACCAGACATGATGAGCATCGTATGTCCTGGTCTTTATGATGGAGATGAGACTGCAATCTATCCAAGAATGAAGAAACTTCCTGATGGGAAATGGCTTTTGCTCTATCAAGGAGGAAGGCTTGGACCGCGTATCTATGCTACGCAAAGCGAAGATTTTAAGACATGGAGTCCTCCTTGCCTGCTTTTCGCTCCTTATCCTATAGATGAGGGTAAAGATAGGATTTGTTTTGCTACAGCTGATGCGGCAGTACTTCCAGATAGCAGTATCCTTGTCGTAGCCTCTTTTAGAGCAGAGAAGGGATATAAAAATTCATATGGGTGCGGTCTAGTGACGAGACGATCTACAGATGGGGGGAAAACATGGTCTGTACCTGAAGTTATCCTTGATGGTCCTAATTGGGAACCTTATTTGCTAGTGCTTCCTGACGGCAGGGTGCAGTGCTATTTCACAGATTGTCTGCCATCCGAGAGGGATTCTGGAACTTCGATACTTGAGTCATATGATTATGGTGGTTCTTGGACTGGGTATCGCAAGATTTGTAGGCAATACAAGTATTCGAACGATAATGGATACAAGGTGTATACTGATCAGATGCCTTCATTCCGTGTTCTTTCGGATGGTAAGACAATATTCGGATTCTTGGAGGCACGTCTCGAGCCTGACGGACAGCATGGGAAAAGTATCTATAAGATGTCGCTTGTATGGAATCATGGTCTTGATTGGGAAGGTCTTGACCACAGTAATGGAACCGGGCCATTGGATAGAAAAACGAATGTAATAGATGGCTGCGCAGGCTATGTGTCTGTTTTCCCTTCAGGGGAGGTGCTTATATCGTGTAATATAAATGGTATTTTTTCTATGAAGATAGGCGATTCCACGGCTGAGAGATTTAGAGGCAGGGAATGGAATAAAGACTGGTTCCAACCTTTCTCAGGCAAAGGATATTGGGGGGCTTCAGAGATAGCCAGCAACCGTGTCGTAGCTGGATCTATGCATTGCAAAGACGGTCTTCAGATGGGGATGTTCTTCCTAAATCGTCCAATGAAGGCTATTAAGAAAGAAATCTTGATTGATGGGGATAATATTGAGTGGAATTCCGATGAGGCATTTTGGCTTTCGGATGAGCGCAAAGGGGGAACTACAATTCGGTTCGCTAATGATGGGGAAAATCTTTATGTTTTGTGCGAGACTAGTTCAGTTGAGAAATTTGAAGGGATTGAACTGATTTTTTCTAAGGAAGGAGCTGATTCACCGCAATCTATTATCATAAATAGAGAGCATGATGATAAAGTTAAATCAGCTAGTGTAGTTGGATTTACAAAAGAAGGTGAAAGGGGTGTTGTCACTGAAGTTTCAATCCCTTTATCATCGTTATCGCTCGGGGGGGGAGATTCTTTGATGTTCAATGCATCCCATATAAATGATAGACCGAGAAAATGGTTTGACGGAACTCTCAAGGATGAACCTGATACATGGATGAAGGTTGTTATAGAATAGCATACAGGGTGGATGGTGTTTCCATTCACCCTGTATTAGATATAGTAGTATACTAGATTTTGTCAGAGTTACGCTGTAACTGGGATGCCTTTGCTTTTACTGGAATTATTATGTGAAATTCACATAATAGATTAATTTGATTTCACTGGGCGTTTCATTCGTTCATTAAACAAAGCCATGGATGCTGCTTTTGCACTGTCAACAATATCAATATATGGCTTCATTGCCTTGTAATCTGAGTGCCCAGTCCATTTCATTACAATATTCGGTGGTATTCCAGAGGATAGAGCATTGACGATGAATGTTCGTCTTCCACAGTGGGTACCAATGAGCTCCCATTTCTCCTTCACGACGTCCTTGCGGACGCTGCCTGTGTAGGTGGTTATGCGTATTGGCTCATTGATGCCAGCCAGTTTACATAAAACCTTTAGTTCTCTGTTTGCAACTTGGTTCGCATAAACTGGCAAGGCTTTCCCTCCAGGCAGGGGTATATCCTTGTATTTGTTCAGTATTTCCGCTGAAACATCGTTTAATTCAATCGTCAGGGTATCTGCCGTTTTGATGGTGGTAACCTCTATATGGTCTTGCTTGACATCAGACTTTAATAGATTTTCGGCGTCTGAATGCCTTAATCCGGTATAGCAACAGAAAACAAATACGTCTCTTATTGGTTCTAGGCTTTTGTAATTCTGTGACAGATCCAAATCCATTAACTTGTTCAGTTCATCGATTGTCAGGTAGATGACTTTTTTCTGAGCTTCCTTCAGGGTCGGTCGGAAGGTTTTGTAGGCCATATTCGAGTTGAACCCATGTAATGTGGCCCAGTTCATGAACCATGTAAGGTAGCGCAATTTCTTCTTTATGGTGGAATTCATTAGACCGACTTCATCGGCATCACTCTTATCATTCCCTTGGAGCCTTATTTTTTTTCTGGGTGTTTTTAGGATTTTCTCGTCTCTTAGAAAAATGACATATCTAGTGAGTCCATGCTCGTCAAAATCGGAGAATTTAAGATCAATCTTAACCTCCTCCAAGTCATTTCTGAAAGCCGCCCATTTCTGATATGTGGCATTTGACCAAGCATTTCTTACACCACATTCTTCTACAAATTTATCGAAGACATCCAGAACCTCTCCATGTTTTTTCTTTTTTTCTTTTTTCTTTTTCTCTTCAATCCTCTTGCTTTCGTCTTTGAGAGCTTTCTCGGCGGCTATTCTTGCCGCTTCCTTTTCTCTCTTTCTTTCTTTTATTCCTTTCCTCTGCAATTCTTCCCTATGGATAGGTGCATCTGCCCATCTCGAAAATAGCTCTGCTTTATATTCTCTTTTAGTGGGATATACGCCTTGTATCTCGAAGCTTTTGAATGTTTCATCGATTGCGTCATTTAGAATACCTAGATCGGCATTAACTTGTGCAGCTAACTTATTCCCGTGCAATCCGAAACCAGGTTTAACGATATGGTTCGATGAATCCCATGCTGCCTTGCTATTGACTTTGCTTCCGCTCACGACATCCAAGCGATCATTGTTGAAACAAATGCGCGCCACAATGCAATAGTATGTTCCTTCCTTTTTCTTCGTGTATTCTTTAAGCCGATAGCCAATAGTTCTCTTAATTTTCATGGTACATATTTAGTTTTCGGTCCCACTTTTTCGGTCCTAGCCTTTTTCTTTTTGCAAAGATACTCATTTTTTTAATTTTTGGGTCCCATTTAGGTCCCAGTTTTTAGTATATTCATATGGGTTCATATGAATTAAAATAGCCCTCAGAAGTGCGCTGAGAGCCATTTTCAATGTGTACGAATTTAAGGTTCGAATCCCTTCCGCACCGCCAGAAAAGTTGCCCCGCGGGGATTAGCAGGGGCGCTTTTTTTTTTTAAAATA
>Ga0181612_119931_pt1 | contig 81238 bp, 63 predicted proteins | sample HoacroProtozoa21_FD_119630 | JGI IMG/M metagenome (GOLD analysis project Ga0181612, IMG submission 119630) | Hoatzin crop microbial communities from Cojedes, Venezuel. Combined Assembly of Gp0051906, Gp0051904, Gp0051908
AAACCGCCTGCCTCAATAATCTCATTCTCATAGGCTCTGCACAGGCGGTGCACGTTCTCCTTTGTCGCATCAGGGCTGTAGGTGTGGACGTTTTGCGGATCGATGTCGATTTTACTGAACAAGTGACGCTTGAGGCGTCCCATGGTGCTGTGCTCATCGTCAACGGGCGCGCCCAACCCCAGCTCGCTCAAGCTGAATGCCACCACATTAGCAAAACTCAGTTTATCGGCAAAATATAGCTTGACCAGCTCGTCATAGACCTTGAGTGCGCATTTGCCTGACCCGAAGCCAATGACACAGCGACCCGTTTCCTTCACGCAGCGGTTGATGGTGTCTGCCACGTCTTGTGCGACATCGGCAGCACCCTCGTCGGCTGTTGCGGTCACCTTGGTGTACACTTTCTCAAAACGAGTCAGCGATGCTAACTCAACCTCGCCTTCTGGGCGATAATAGCGGCTGGAAACCAAGTCGCGCTTAAGCTGGGATATGAGGTTGTTCTTCATCTTATTACCCTAATGGATTGCTATGAAAGAGCAAAGTTAGTTTTTTTCTTGATATTGAGCGCAGATGAATATAAAAAATTACCATTTTCGATAAGTTGCCCGCCTTAGTTTTTTGGCAATTTAGCTACGTCAGTGGCAGCTGGGCTATGCTGGCTCTCGCTGCGGCGATGATGCCAAATCTCCAGACTGTTGATAGCATTCTGCCACAAGATATAACACCCAGGACCGGCAACTGACAAGGGGCTCAGGTAGGTGTATGCAATCCAAACGGCAAAAGCAGTGTTCTTTTGCCCCAACGCCTGCCCGCTCTCGACCACTGTGCCAAAGAAATGGCCTATATAGCGTCCCACAGCAAACTGCGCCAGACACAGCACCAGCGCAATGGCAGCAATAGCCAGCAAAAATGCCACCGGCGCATGGCTGTTGACAATGTTTTTCACTGTGCAACCCGTAACGATGGTGAGCGAAATGCCCCACATATAGAACGACAAATCGTTGATACCGACCAGCCAACGGTGCAGCCTAGGGATATAGTGCTTAACGATATAGGCGGCTACCATGGGCACCACCAGCACCAGACATACCTTGTACAAAATCATGACAAAAGACTGCCAAAAGCTGATGGTCACGTCGCTATCGATGAGGGGAAACACCACCGGCACCAGCAAAGCGGTGACAAAATTGGACAAAAAAGTATAGGTAGTCATCGCCTCAAGATCGCCGCCCAGCTTGCTTGTGACTACGGCTGCGGCTGCGGCTCCTGGACAAATCACACAGGTGAGGATGCCCTCCATCATGATTAGGTCACGGTCTTGCATCTCAAAGCCCTTGATGAGTGCCACAATGAGTACAACAAACACAATCTGGAACAGCGTGACCCACAAGTGCCACTTGCGCGGCCGCATCTTGTGGAAATCGACACGGCAAAATGTGGTGAACAATATCAAGCCCATGAACAAGGGCAAGATGGCATCAAACACAGGGGCAAGCGCATTGCCAATGGCATCGAGCGCGGGCACCCAATAGAACACCAGATAAATCACTGTCCCGCCAACGATAGCACAGGGCAATGTCCAATTTTTGAGAAGGTTGATGACAGCATTCATAATCGCGCGGCAAAAGTACTCAAATTCGCCGATATGTCGTTCCAAAAGGGACATGAAATTTGTGCATATCGGCGAATTGTAGTAATTTCGCAGCCCGCAAGCCACCACATCCAGGGGGGCATAGGCATTGATTTATGAAAAAGGCATTAGACAACCTGGCTTACTACCTGTTGTGCGGCATTTGGTACTCGCTATCGCTGCTGCCGCTATGGCTGCATTATGTGTTTGCCGACGTGCTATATGTGCTGCTAGCCCACGTCATAGGCTATCGCCGCCATGTGGTGGACACCAATCTGCACAACGCTTATCCCGACAAGAGCGATGCCGAGGTCAAACAACTGCGTCGGCAATTCTACCGGCACTTTTGCGACATCGTTGCCGAGACAGTGAAATATTCCACTATGCGCAAGCGCAACATCATGCGCCGCATGACCTTTAAGGGCTGCGAACAGATTGCCGAAATTCTAGACAGCGGCCAGTCAATCGCCTTGCTGCTAGGCCACTATGGCAACTGGGAATGGGTCACATCGTTTGCCCTGTGGCTACCGCCCGTGAAACGTGATGTGGTGCTGGGACAACTCTATCACCCGTTCGAGAACAAGGTGTTCGACCGCGTGGCACTCAAGATGCGCAATCGCATGGGTCCCGTGTGTGTACCCACGCAAGAGGCATTGCGCTGGATTATCGGCAACAAGAACGAGGGGCGCGTGACCATGCTGGGCTACATCAACGACCAGGTGCCCCTGTGGCACAGCATCCACCACTGGCTGCGCTTCCTGAACCAGGAAACGCCCGTGTTCACTGGCATCGAGCGCATCACACGGCAGCAGCGGCAAGCGGCAGTCTATCTGGAAGTGAAGTGCTTGCGCCGTGGTTATTACGAGTGTGAGTTCCAAGTGATGACCCGTGACGCAGCTGCCATGGGCGAATATGAGTTGACCAACGACTATTTTGCCCGCCTAGAGCGCACCATCAACCGTGCGCCGCAGTATTGGTTGTGGAGTCACAACCGGTGGAAACGCACCCGCGAGGAGTTTGACCGCCGTTTCAAGATTGTTGGCGGCAGGGTTGTTGAGCGTGAGCATCAATGATTCACCACCACAGGGTCATCGTGTCAGTCGATGGCCCTGTTTTTGAGAAATATATCACTGCTTTGACAAAAAAACGGCTGCATCTTGATGTGCCATTGCAAGAAAAGTTATAACTTTGTAACGAAATTTTTGACTATATCACTAATAACTCCAACACAAGATTAACAGATGGATTACTCCATAGTTGATTTCCTTGCCCTGCTGGGTGCCGTGTGCTTGTTCCTGTATGGAATGAAAATCATGAGCGAGGGGTTGCAGAAGTCTGCCGGAAATCGCCTCCGTTCCATTCTGGCCTGGATGACCAAAAACCGGTTCATGGGTGTCATCACAGGCGTAGTTATTACCGCATTAATTCAGAGTTCGTCGGCCTCGGTGTCGATGGTGGTCAGCTTTGTCAACGCTGGCCTGATGCCGCTTGAGCAATCAATGGCAGTGAGCTTTGGCGCCGCTCTGGGTACCACCTTCACCGACTGGATTGTAGCCATCTTTGGCTTCAAGGTCAAGATGACGGTGCTGCTATTGCCCCTGCTGGCTTTTGCCGTGCCCATGATTTTCATGAAGAACAACAAGTATAAAAACATCGGTGAATTAATCATCGGCTTTGTGTTCTTGTTCATGGGACTTGATGCCATCAGCGCCAATGTGCCCGACTTGTCCAAGTCGCCCGAGATTTTTGCATCGTTGCAGCAATACACCTCGATGGGGTGGGTATCAATCTTGATTTTCACCGCCGTGGGCTGTCTGGTGACCATGGTGATTCAGTCGAGTGCCGCCACATTTGCCATCGTGCTGGTGATGGCAACCAAGGGGTGGATTTCGTTTGAGATTGCATGTGCCATGGTGCTGGGTGCCAGCATCGGCACCGCCATCACACCTGTGCTTGCCTCACTAGGCGGTAATGCCGAGGCCAAGAAAGCCGCACTGGGTCACGTGCTGTTTAACGTCTTTGGCTCGGTGTGGGTGCTCATCGTTTTCATCCCCTTTGTCGCCATGGTGACGTGGGTAGTGCGAGACCTGTTCGGCATGGGCGACCCCACGGCACTGTATAACAACCTGCACCAGGGCATCACACTCGACGACGCTACCATGGCATCACAACAGGTAGCCATGTCGATTGGCATGTCGATGTTCCACACCATCTACAAATTGTGCAACTTGTTGATTATGATATGGTTCACTAAAGTCTATGTGAAGATAGTGAACGCCCTCATCAAGTCCAAGAAGCACGAAGAGGAGTTCCAACTCAAGTACATCAGCGGAGGTCTGCTCAGTGCCAGCGAGCTTAACATCACGCAGGCACAACGCGAGATTGTGGTGTTTGCCGAACGTGTGGAACGCATGCTGGGCATGGTCAAGACACTGGTGCACACCAAGACGGGAACCGTTGAATTTAACAAACTGCTGTCACGCATCGAGAAGTATGAGGACATCAGCGACCGCATGGAGTATGAAATTGGCAGTTACCTGAACAAGGTGCTTGACGGCAGGCTCAGTAGCGAGGCCAAAGCCCGTGTGGCAACCCTGTTGAGCATGGACAGCGAGCTTGAGAGCATTGCCGATAGCTGCAACAACATCGCCAAGACGCTTGTTCGCAAGGAGGAAGCCGACGCACACTTCAACGACTATAACTACGAGAACATCGACGTCATGCTCAAGCTCATCAGTGAGGCGATGAGCAACATGCTGGCAGTGCTGTGCGACCTGGACAACGTCACCGCCGAGGACCTGATGCGCAGCTACAACAAGGAGCGTGAAATCAACAACTTCCGCAACCAATGCCGCACCGAGAACATTGAGAACATCAACCAAAAGAAGTATCCCTACAAGGCTGGCATCTTCTATATGGACATTGTGTGCGAGGCAGAAAAACTGGGCGACTTTATCGTCAACGTCATCGACGGAGCCGAAGACCTGATGCGCCGGCGTTCTGCAGCTAGCGGTGCCGTGCGCGGTGAGCTTAACCCCGAAAAGACCGCCAAGCCAACAACGGTGTAACAGCCGCCAACGCAACACACCTTATATGTAATCAACACAATAACTAACAATAAACAACGACACAATGAAAGATTTAAAAGGAACCCGCACCGAGCAAAACCTGATGGCTGCCTTTGCCGGCGAGTCACAAGCACGCAACAAGTACACCTACTGGGCCAGCAAGGCCAAGAAGGACGGCTACCAGCAGATTGCAGCCATCTTTGAAGAGACCGCTAACCAAGAGAAGGAGCACGCCAAGATGTGGTTCAAGTACCTGGAGGGTGGAGCCATCAAGGACACCATCGACAATCTGAAGGCTGCTGCCGAGGGCGAAAATTATGAGTGGACCGACATGTACAAGCACATGGCAGAGGAGGCTCGCGAAGAGGGTTTTGACGAAATCGCCGAGAAGATGGAGGGCGTTGCTGCTGTCGAGAAGATGCATGAGGAGCGCTACCTCAAGCTGCTGCAAAACGTGCAAGACCGCATCGTGTTCTCACGCGACGAGGAGTGCATCTGGCAGTGCCGCAACTGCGGACACGTGTGCATCGGCAAGCAGGCTCCCGAGGTTTGCCCCGTGTGCAACCACCCACAGGCCTATTTCCAAATCAAGGCTGAGAACTATTAATGCTGCTACCTGCCCCGTCAGGCACATACTCATCAGGCGAAATCATGGCATATTGCCGTGGTTTCGCTACTTTTTATCACCCCGTGGCAGCACAATCTCGTCGAGCCAGCCGCCCTGGCGGTAACGGCATAGGTCCACATAGGCGTCGATGCCTGGGATGATGCCCGTCTCACTATATTGCCAGATGGTGTAGCTGCCCTCCCAGTTGATGACGGGCTGTTTGCTAGAATATCGCCCGATGTATAAGGGATATTTGTTAAAATGAGGTGCCAAATTCTTGTTATAAAAGCCCATGGTCGAATAAATCATGGGTTTGCTGCCATAATGCCGCTCGGCGAGGGTGCAAAATTTGGCAACACTGTCGATTAGCTGGCTACGTGACCAGTTGCCGCGCACTTCCACATCGAGCATCGGAATCAGGTCTTGCGTCGTCCGTAAGGCAAAGTGTGCAAAATTTTCAAACTGGGCATCCACACTGCTGGTGCTGGTCAAGTAGTGATAGCTACCCACCAAGATGCCATGCTGGTGAGCCTGGGTAACGTTGTAGCCATAATGTGGCGAGCGATAAGTGGCACCCTCGGTAGCCTTGATATAGACGAAGCGTATGTTCTCGTCGCTGCTCACCTTGTCCCAATCGATATGCCCCTGATGGCTAGAGATGTCGATGCCATCATAGGGGGCATCGAGGTTGCGTGCAGCCACCTGCGGACCACCATTCGACACGGCATCGCCAGTGTTGTGACAAGCGCACAACAGGCAAAGTGCCACCAGCAGAGCACCGCTAGCAGCCAGTCGTGTCGAGGACAGTGGTTTAATCATTGTCTGCTGAGCTTTTGTTGATTTTGCGCCCCTTTTGCTGCGCAGCCCGAGCACTGTCGTTGCGTTGCGACTGTGTGAGGTTGCTCTTTTTTGACTGCAACAAGGTCTGCCGCTTGGTGGTGGTTGAGGTGCTTTGCGCCTTTTTAGCCTGCTGCTCTTGTGCGCGTTGTTGGCGGGCTTTTTGTGCCTGAGCCTTGCGGGCAGCCTTTGCGGCAGCCTTTTCGTCTTGAGCCTCTTTTTTGGCTTTTTCCTTGGCCTGCCGCTTTTGCTCCTCTTGCTTTAGGCGTTCTTGCTTCTCCTTGGCTTTTTTAGCTTCGGCGGCTTTCTTTTTAGCCTCGTCTTGCGCCATCTTTTCTGCACGTTCTTTGGCTTTGCGGTCCTTTTCAGCTTGTTTTTTCTCTTCAGCCTCTTGTCGCTTAGACTTTTTGGGAGCCTCTTTTACCTTATTGCTCGTCGTGCCGACGCTCACATGGTCAGGCTTCTCCTTACGGTCCACCTCATCGGCGACACTGCGGCTGCGGTTGCCCGATTTGCCTGGACGATAGGCGATGTCTTTAAGTGAGCACCCCTTGTTGAAACAGCTCAAATCCACATGATGGTCAATGCCTGCAATGCGCCCTTTCTCACTAAATTGCCACAACGTCCACTTGGCGCCATTCAGCACAGGCGGATTGGTGGCATAGCGGGCAATAAATAGCGGATAATCGGCAAAAGCCCTGCCCAGTATCTTGTTAAAGAACGACACACTGGTATAAATCATGGGCTTGCAGCCATAGTAGTCCTCTAGCAAATCGGCAAATGCCCTGACACTATCGCGCACCTGCTGGTCGGTCCATCCATTGCGCACCTCAACATCGATGAGCGGAATCAGGTCTTGGTCTTCTTTGCGGGCAGTGCGTTTAAAATTCTCAAACTGCGCTCTGATGCTTGACCCCGTGCGCAAAAAGTGGTAGCTGCCCACCTTCACACCATGCTTGCGGGCGTTGCGGATGTTGATTTCATAGTGCCGCGACACATAGTCTCTGCCCTCGGTGGCCTTGACGTACACATACTGGATGTTCTTGTCACGGGCGGTGGTGCTCCAGTCGATATCCTTCTGGTAGCTAGACACGTCGATGCCATCGTAATGGATGCCCTTGGCGGGTTGAGGCCCGTCAATGACCACTTCGTCTTTAGCATCGGCGAGCACAGATAAAGCCGTGAACAAGAGTATCAATATGTAGATTGTAGTCCGCATGAGGCAAGAATGATTGGAAAGGTGCATAATCCCTAATCGGGGTGCAAATTTACGAATAATGTCCTAAAAAAATGCCCTCGGCTAAAACTTTTTTCAGCGGTTATTTCAATCTCTGCATTCTGCCAGCAGAGTGCCACGGCGCATCACGGCAGCAGGCGGTTCTCGTTCATGCGGGTCATGTATTGCTGGATGAGGGCTTTGAATACAAAAGTGAGGGAAGCTTGATGCCCCCTCACTATCATGATATGCCTAGAATGAGTTTTGGCTGTTAATCGACCTTGGTTAACTTAATGGTGTTGGTCAGCTTGTTCACATTCTTGCGGCTGCTTGGAACGGAGGTGTAGTTGTTCTTTGCCTTAATTTGGGCAGGGGCATTGCTACTGGTGTAGTCAGCGATAGCCGATGCCGTTGTCTTAGTTTCGGGGATAGTCACTTTAAAGCCCTCGGCAGTAGTGAACTCGCCGCTAAACGTTATTTCCTCACCATCAACAGCTAATACAATTTTAGGTTTATATAACATCTAGGTATCAAAATGTCTAAACAATCTTGAACAATATCGCAAAGGTAATAAACCTTAGTTTATCAGGTGATATAGTTATTTTAATACCATCCCATAAAAAGACAAGTTTTTGCAGCCTTATCTCTCAACCAGTCACTGAAGCCTGAAGCATCCGAAGCCCAACCAACTAAATCAACTCCCACATGAACTCCAGTTGCAGCAAGGTTGGCTAAATGCGGATTACCACCTGTGAGTTTGTACACCATCATTTTGGCAGCATCAGCAGTAAGACCTTCAAAGACATGGCCCAAAGCCACACATGGTTGGTCTTCAAATTCACGGCCAAATTGATACAAGCCAATAGCGGTATCTATTGGAAGATTAGCCATAATATTGCTAACTTTTCCTGTCACTTTCTTGACACCACCCCATAACGTAGATCTGGAAGATGTTGCGGTCTGAGTAATGGCTTGAGCAGCGGATTGAGATGTACCATTAGAGATATTTTCGATTTTCTCGAGTCCCTTAACTAACAATTTATCCGCACTTTTTCTCACCATTTCATCTTGTTTCGCCAATTCAGCTAAATTCGGTGCTACTGTATTATAAATATATTTCACTCCTCGTACAGTAGCTTTAGAAATTTCCGCGACATCAGGCAAAATCTCTAGACTTCTTCCTGTCACATCCACATTCATAATCGGGTTGTTGTTCACATAGGGATAGAGATTTGCGCTCCATACGGGGTCTTCAGAGAGGAAGCGGCCAATGGTCGGGTCGTAATGCCTTGCACGCATATAGTAGTGAGTATCCGTGTTGTACATCATACCATATTTGCCAGCAAATCGGAACGGATTGAAATCAGTTTCTTCGCTCTGCAATACATTTCCGAATTCATCATACTGGTATTTGTGGGTTATCTCGCCTGCTTCATTCACTATTGCCAAGACATTACCCTGCAAATCAGTTACGTAGTAGCATGTCGTTCCATCTTCTTGAATCCTAGAAAGAAGACCTTTTCCATATATATAATATGAACTAGTCTTGGTATCCGCAATGACATTGCTGTTGATAACATCCACCACATATTTTGTATCACCGTAAGCCCGAATATTGCCTAATGGATCATATTCGTAAGCCACATCGTCGGCATATATCAGGCGGTCTGACTTGTCCCACTTGTAGAACTCGTCACCACGCTGCATCGTGTTGCCATTGTCATCGAAGCTGAAGGATACGTCTCCTGCCTTTAGAATGTGGTTATAATCATCGTATGTGTAAGCAACATCGTCCGATTGCATAACAACATCATCATACGGCGCTTTCAAGTCAGCTGAAATGATATTTCCCTTTTTGTCGAGAGTGTATTCAGCGGAAGCTATTACAGTGCCGTCTAACAAACTTGTGTTTCTCTTAGTCAGTCTGCCTGCGGCATCGTATGCATAGCCCACGTACATGCCATTCGGATAGTCAATAGTTTTTATTCTGCCATCCTTGTAGTATGTGTACTTTATCGTCTGGTTGTTCCAGTCAGTCACTGAAATGAGACGATCCATGCTGTCATATTCGTATGCTACGCTCTTTCCGTTATGATAGGTGATGCTCGTCAGGTTGCTGTTTTTGTCGTATGAATACGAAATCTTGTTTGAAGTATCACCGTCATAGCTGATTGACGCCACCCTGTTGAAGTCATCATACTCGTATGTCAGCGAACTGTTGGAGTCTTGCAATTTTGACAGCCTTTGCTTGTCGTCGAAAGTATATGTGTTTATACCGTCAGAAGCCAGACTGCCGTCTGAATTATATGTACGCTCCAATCGGGTTCCATCAGCTTTCACAAAAGCTTTTACAGAGCCGTTTTCGTTATATTCAAACGATTTCGTCGAACTGCCAAATGCTATAGAGAGCAACAGGTCCGTGGCATTGTCATAATTCATCACTGTTGCGCCACCAGCTGCATTGAGGATTTGCGTCATATTATCATTGGCATCGAACGAATACCTGAGATAGCTTCCGTCTGGATCAATTTGCAAAATCAGGTTGTCATTGTTGTCATACTGATATTGGATACTATTTCCCAGTTCGTTGGTATATGAAAGCAACCTGCTGGCATCATCGTATGCGAATGATTGTGTGGCGTCTATTGACGGTATTTCACATTGCGTCTGATTACCGTATGTGTTGTAGGAATAATTTACTACAATGCCCTCTGGGTTGGTATAAGACTGCATCAATCCATTTGAGTCGTATTCATAAGTTTCTGTTGAACCGTCTGGATTTTCCACACGTGTCATATTGCCGTTGTCATCGTAAGTGTATTTTGTGGTGAATCCTCGAGGATTGGTATTGCTTACCATATCGTTTGAGCTGTTATACGTCATTGTTTGCGTATAAGAATCCGAACCAGATGCAGACTTAACGGTCACGGAAGTGGCATTGCCTCTGTCATCATATTTTATATCGCTCAGCGTTACTGTGTTCGTTTCAATATTCGTTGGCAAATGAGGATTGCTAGAATCGCCGTATGTCGCTTTAGACCATGCTCCTATATTCGACGTCACTGCTGAAATCTTGTTATTAGAACCATAGTCATAGCTGACTGTTATGTTATCGGTGCCGTTGTTGGTAACGATATCAGAATGTGTCGAGCGGTCGTTAGACTTGTAACTAGTGGCAACATCGAGGCTTGTTGAACTCGTCGGAATTCCGTTTACTCCCGATGTTGTGTTCTTTAGGCGACGGTTTGCGTCATACTCGTTTTCGATATAGTTGCCCTTTGGCAATTGAACTTTCTCCAGCAGCCTAGATGTGCTTAGCTTAGATGCATCGCCGTATGTGTAATTGGTTGTCTGTCCTTTGGCGTCTGTAAACGACGTGAGCAGATATTCCGCTGTCTTAGTGTTATACGTATAACCGAACGATATCTTTCTTCCTATCGGGTCGGTGACGCTCTCCAAGAGGTTGGTGCCAGACTTATATGCGAAGGTCAGCGACCTGCTTCCATCCGATACGGAACTGATGTTCTTCATACCATTCTGTCCTTCGGCATAATCCAAGGTCAGCGTGTTGCCATTGCGGTCTGTAACCTTTGTGAGATAGAAGAGTGTTGCCTCGTCATTGCTCTTATAGCTCTTGAATGTATATGTCACCTGCATCTTGGAGACAATCGTCGCTTCATTACCGTTGACGGTAAGGTTGTCATACACTCCTGCCGACTCTGCCTTATATCCGCTGCCGTCATATTTGTACACTTGCATGTTGCCGCCGCCCCAATGTACCACAGCACGAGTGTTAAGACCTTCACCTATCTTGTTGATGTAAGTATGGTAGGTATGTGTCCAGCCTGCAGTGAGCGGTTGGTAGGTTTCGTTGCCGCCGTCTGTGGCTGTCAATGCATAAATCACCTCAGGAAGTGTGGTGTTGTAGGAACTGTACTGATGTGAAAAACCTAGCGGCATTTTGCCCATAATCCCAAAGCTGCTCTTCTCATAATGGTTGAAGTTGCCTTGTTGGCTGCTTGTACCCAATGCGAGCGTGATAAGTGTAGTATTCAAGGGCTCATAATAGGCCGTGGCATCAGGCGTCGGAGCGGCAATGTCGCCCGCCACCACTTTCTGCATGATGCGATAGAGCATCACAAACGCCTCGCCTCGCAGACAGTCGTCGTTCGGGCGGAATGTATCATTATCTGATGATATGATGCCCAAGTCGTATGCTTTGCGGATATATCCGAATTTTTGTGGATTATTGTTTATGAGGTCTGCCACCTCCGAATCATTCGGGTAGGGATTCGTCTTATTCGACAAATTAGGCTTTATGTCAAATGCCTCGAGCAATGCTTTCACCACGTGCATACGTTTTATCGTATTGTCCGGGTCGAAATTCAGGCGATTTCTGTCAAACGGTGTGATGCCATCGCCATAGTCAAGGAACATCAAGGCTTTGGCTGCCTGATAGTAGTATTCGTTGTCCTCCGTCAGTTCGTCCAAGTCAGAATAGATGGCCGGATAAAAATCTGATGGCACCAAAACGGGAATCTCGCCGTAGGTGGCCATATACAGTCCGCGGAACGCAATTTTCGCCAGGTGCGCACGCTTCAAGTTCGTTTCAGGCGAAATCTTGCCATCTACCTTAGAACCAGATATCACGCCTGCGCTGCACAAATACGATGCAGCATCGTAATACGGACTGCTTTCATCAATGTCCGACAGATCACAATCGTCACCTTCCATTTCCTTGATGTTACTGAAACTGCTCCAATAATCTGTGGAGGCATAAGCTTCTCTCGTTCCTGCAGGCACATATAGTGTGGCTGACGAATATGTTTCGTTAGAGAAAGTTGTAGAGCTTATCTCAAAAGGTGTGGTGATGGAACTTATGACTGAAGTTAGACCAGAACAACCCTGAAATGCATAACTTCCAATATGTGTCACGCTGTTGGGAATGGTGAGCGAACCTGTGAAACCAGAACAACTTCTGAATGCGCTCTCTCCAATAGACGTCACACTATTGGGAATGGTGAGCGAACCTGTGAAACCAGAACAACTTCTGAATGATTCATATCCAATAGACGTTACGCTGTTGGGAATGGTGAGCGAACCTGTGAAACCAGAACAATCTGCGAATGCAAAACCTCCAATAGACGTCACGCTATTGGGAATGGTGAGCGAACCTGTGAAACCAGAACAATTTGCGAATGCGCTCTCTCCAATAGACGTCACACTATTGGGAATAGTGAGCGAACCTGTGAAACCAGAACAATTTGCGAATGCGGTCGCTCCAATAGACGTCACACTATTGGGAATGGTGAGCGAACCTGTGAAACCAGAACAATTCCGAAATGCTCTGTAACCAATATCCGTTACGCTGTTGGGAATGGTAAGACTGGAGAAACCGGAACAACCGTCGAATGCATAACTTCCAATATGTGTCACGCTGTTGGGAATGGTCAGCGTACCTGTGAAACCAGAACAATCCCAAAAAGCGCCATCTTCAATCGATGTCACGCTGTTGGAAATGGTGAGCGAACCTGTGAAACCAGAACAATTCCGAAATGCCCAATCCCCAATATATGTCACGTTGTCGGGAATGGTGAGCGAACCTGTGAAACCAGAGCAACCCTGGAATGCTTTACTATTAATAGACGTTACGCTGTTGGGAATGGTAAGCGTACCTGTGAAACCGGAACAACCCTCAAAAGCGCCATATTCAATCGATGTTACGCTATTGGGAATGGTAAGCGAACCTGTGAAACCTGCACAATCTTGGAATGCCCTTCTCCCAATATATGTCACGCCGTCGGGAATGGTGAGCGAACCTGTGAAACCAGAACAGTATTCGAATGCGCTCGCTCCAATAGACGTCACACTATTGGGAATAGTGAGCGAACCTGTGAAACCAGAACAACCATAGAATGCGCCATATTCAATCGATGTTACGCTATTGGGAATGATAAGCGAACCTGTGAAACCTGCACAATCGCTGAATGCCCAATCCCCAATATATGTCACGCTGTTGGGAATGGTGAGCGAACCTGTGAAACCAGAACAGTATTCGAATGCGCTCTCTCCAATCGATGTTACGCTATAGGTAGTTCCTTCGTATTCAATCGTTGACGGAATAACCACGTCTCCTGCATATTGCTTGTTTTCGGCATGTGCTAGCGTGGCAGTTTTGTTGTCTTTGTCCAAATTATATGAAAAAATCAGACTGTCAGCGTGTGTGATGGTCACATCATAGGCATACACCCCGAGCGTAACTATGCAGAGCAGTGAGAATAAAATATATCGTTTCATTGGTTTTCCTCCTTTCTTTATTTAGACATTACTTTCTTTGCCGATTTGCCCACTTGTAAGATGAAGAAAGCGTTCTCCATGGCACGGAGGCAGGCTGTGCCGTCAGCGCGCGACTTAGCACGGCTCACCATGCGGCCGTCTAGTGTATAGAGCACGCAATAGACATTTGCCGGTGCTCCATTGATATGGAACGACTGGTCCGCCTTGTTGTAGGCTATGCATAACTTTTCGTCTTCGGTTTGAATGGTTTCAAATACCATCGATTCATCTACTACAAATTTCACGGTAAGTCTTGTTTCATTTGTCAAGGTGAATTGACGTTCGTCGGTGATGTCGATAGTAACCGTTTTTTCCCACGAAGGTGTCTTCCGCAGTGCCTTCTGCAGTCTAACCGCATCGTCCACGTTAATGCCTTCCAGACTTACGATGCCAGGGCCATAGGTTATTTTGATGCTCTCCAATTTCCATCCTTTAGCTGGTTCTGCTAGAACCATGACAACATCGTTCTCGAAGTCGATGTTCAGGCTGTCATTCATTCGGAATGCCGCAGAGGTGGTGACGTAGCCACCAATCACATCTTCTATCAGAATGGGAAGCGGAGAGTGGAAGGTCTTGTTAATGCGGTTGCCAAGCTCGTCGTAGGCATATTCCGTCTCACCGTTCAAAGTCTGCACATAGAGCAGACGATCCAAATCATCATACTCGTAGCGGATGGTCTGCCCGTCGCCGTCGCCAGCAGCAGCCCACGTTGCCCCGCACCAGACAAGGCATAGCAAAAGTAAAAATGTTCTTTTCATTGGTAATTTAATACTTTTAATCATCTTTCTGTTTTATTTGAGTAATTACAGGTGGCGACCACCTTGCGTGATTTCACAAAATATAAGAAAAAAACAACTTTGGAACTTACTCAAATCACAGAAAATGAGTGATTTAGTGGTTAATAAGTGACGAAATACAACATCAAAGTTGTGAACAAAGATACAACAATTATATCAGATCTGAGAAGCTTTTTCTCAAAAAGTGAAGATAATCGTGCATTTCAGTGCATTATGGGAGTGATGGACCATATTCCATTGGCCTTTTCTACCTCGCTTGCAGAAAAACAAGCGGACAGTGATACCGGCGAACTTCACATCGATAGTACAGTATGTGTGTCTTTTTCACAATCGAACATGCGGCGTAGAGACGAGTCCTTATATCGATATGCGTTCTTGACCATGAAGAATGCAGCTGGAGCATCTGCACGTTGGTAAACTTGCAGTTGTCCGTCTTCTCAACCCCTATCTGCCTGAAGCGTATTTTTACAGCCTGCTTACAACGGATTTGACCCTCAGATTCCTGAAAGCATACAGGCATTACTCTATAAGATGGAACACATATCAACTCACGGCAGCAGGCGGTTCTCGTTCATGCGGGTCATGTATTGCTGGATGAGGGCTTTGAGCAGCTGCAACATGTCGTCGGTGCCTTCGGGAGGCGTGTCGGCAAGGTTGTGTTGCAACAGCGGGTCGGCCTTGAATTGATACAACCCCGTGACACGCTCACCGTCAAATTGCATCATCAAGTCGCCCTTGACAAACTGGTAAATGCCATTGTTGTAGTTAAACGCCCATGTCTGCTCGGGCGGTGTGGAAAGCAAGTCGCAGCCAAATGCCAGATAGGGCAACTTGCAGCCCACGGCATGCAACAGGGTGGGGGTGATATCGGTCTGCTGGGCTATCACGTCACTACGCACGGCGGGGTGCAACGAGCCATCAGGCGTGAAAATGATGATGGGGACGCTATAAAGCCCCAAGTCGGTCAGGTACTCATCGTGACTGGCATGATTGGTGTGGTCTGCCACCAGCACAAAGATGGTGTTGTTATACCACGGCTCACGGCTTGCCCGCTCAAAAAAGCGGCGCAAAGCCATATCGGTATAGCGCACACACTTGTACATGGGATGGCCACCCTCCTCGACCAGCGAATCGGCATACTGCTCAGGCACATGGAAGGGGTGATGCGACGAGGCGGTAAACGCCGTTGCCAAAAATGGCTGGGGCATCTGCTCCATCTCGTCGAGCATATATTGCAGGAACGGCTCGTCCCAGATGGCCCACCAGCCATCCCAGTCGTCCATGCCACCATGCTTTGTGCTCTGACAATACTCGTCCAAGCCATAATAGCGCTGATAGCCCACCACGCGGGCAAATCCACTGAAGCCCATCGACAGGTTGCGTGCACCATGGAAAAATGCCGTGCTATAGCCCATGCTATCAAGCAGAGCCGCCAGACCACGCACCTCGTTGGTGGCAGCCGAGGTCAAGAAGTAAGGCTCGTTCATCATGGGCAGCCCTGCCACAATCGACGGCATGGCATCGATGCTCTTTCTGCCGTTGGCATAGCTGTAGCGGTAGGTGAGCGAACGGCTCACCAGCTCGTCAACAAACGGCATATAACCTTTGTAGTTGCCACCGTCAAGGTGGGTGTTCAGCGAGCCGATGTACTCTTTGCCCATGCTCTCCACAATCAGCACCACCACGTTCTTGCCATTGCGGCTTAACGAATCTGTCACAGGATGACTGTGCACGGGCGTATAGGTCGCTTCCATTTGCTCGGCAGTCATATAGGCAGGCGAAACAAATGGTTTCTTGTCGATGGTGCGGATGATGGTGAATGGCGTGTTGAGCACCACAGCAGCCTCGATGGGGCGATAGACATACTGGTTGGCGTTGATGATGGACAATGGATGAGTGCCGTGCCCAAAGCTGCCGCGTATGCCACCAACTGCCACACCCACAGCCAACAACAACGACAACGTCTGCATCAGGTAGTAATGCCATCCATACCGATACACTTCAAGCCTGGGACGGGTGAAGCATCGCCACAACAACCACACCAGCACCACAAACACCAGCACCAGATACCAATGGTTTACCACCTCGGTGCCCATGATGGAGGCGATGTTGCCCTCGTTGCTGAACTCACTGAACACCGAAGCAGTGGTGCGGCGACCCGTGAATTGAAAGTACACCGCATCTATCAGGTTGGCTGCCACACCCAAGCCATTAGTGACCACATAGAGCCACCGCATGGCGCGATGAAAGCCCTGACGCTCCTTCAAGTGCAGGGGAAACAGCGTCAATGCCAGATAGATGCTATTAAGATAGAGCAACGCCGAGGTGTCAAACTTGAAAGCTCCGCGCAATTCTAGCCAAAACAAGTCCCACGACATGTATGGCGCAAACGTCGCCCAGTTTTCAGCAAAAAAAGCCACGCGGCTCAACATAAACACCACGTATGCCAGCAGCATATTCAGCAATGCCGCCCCCAGGTTGGTATGGAAAAACTTTCTCATCAGCGCTTTGTCTATTAGTGCAATGTCGTGCGCAAAGTTACATCTTTCGCCGCCATTTGTCAACAAAAACAAGTTTTTATTGCCCGTCAGTTCCGAACCAGCCAGTTCGGAACTGACGAGTTCGGATATCTCTTATGCTCTTACATATCCTTCATCGACAGCCCTTTTATAGCAGATTGGTATTCTGTAAACTGCGCATTGACCGTGAGAAATCGATCCACTTTAGCTTTCAGTGCTTTCATATTTAATTCTGCTGCTTGCCGTTTCACCTCATAGAAGTCGATTTTTTTTCCAATATCATCAACGGCAATAATATCTATTTCATTCTCGCCTTTGCGATCCCACCATGAGTCAATGCGGGTAAACTTACCCATTTCACGCATCTTTTCTTTAAAATATTGCTCCAGCACATGCCCGCTATAAGTGGTGTAGTTGTCTGCGACGATGGCTTCAAGTTTTTCGTAGGCATGAGCCTCTATAACATAGTTATACTTGTAGATGAAACGAAACCAGAACCGCAGAAAGTTGTCCCTGATGGCATAGTGGATGTTTTTGTTATTTGATTTTTGCAACATGGGCTTGTGTTTAGATATCAACCCATAGTCATGCTCCATCCTTGTGAGGTAACCACCTATTTCGGCATGCATGATGCCCTCGAGTTCACCGCGAGTGTTGTGACCTTGGGCAATCAGGCCAAGTATCTCAAAATAACGGTCATAATCACGCCCAAACTCCTCGATAAGCATTTTTTTACCTTCTTCGAGGAAGAACGAATTTTTTGAGAGCACATTATGACGCATATCCTGCATGGTGAATATCTCGGCATCAATAAAAAGTTCCACATACTTGGGAACGCCACCCGTAAAGAGATAGAGAGCCAACAAGTCTTCGCTGTTGTAGGCAGGATAATACTCAGCCAAGATGTCATGAAGAACTGTGGGCATGAATGGTTCTAGCTTGATCTCACCCATCTGGCGACCATATAGCGGCTCCTTGTCATCACGGAATAATTTGTTCATTAATGAGTTCATCGAACCGCAGACAATCAAATTGATTTTTGACTCCCGTTTGTTCAAATCCCAAATGCGCTGCATATCCGAAAAAATGGAGCTGTTGACACGCCTAAAATTCTGAAATTCATCAATCATTAGGGTAACAGGGGTGCTTTTGGCATAGTCCATCAGAAATGCGAACAAGTCGGAGAAGTGCCCGGGCTGTCCTAAAGGCGTGATGTGTAGCTTGTTCACCATTTCTTCGGTGAACTCACGACACAGCTCAACCTCAGACTTCCGTGACACAAAGAAGTAAAGCATCGGGGTGTCCTCATATGCCTTCAGCACAAGCGATGTTTTACCAATCCGCCTACGGCCAGTCAGCACCGTGAATTGTGCCACACGGGTTGAACGCCTACCAATCTCTAACAACTGCTTGATTTCGTCTTGACGTGAAAAAAATCTCATAACACTCAGCTTTTAACGACATAAGAACTCGCCAGTTCGGAACTGACGGTTTCGGATGCAAAGATATAATTTTTTTTCCACACAGGCACACCCCACATTCATTTTTGTGCCAAAATGTTATGGGATGAGTGTCAAGGCAGCAGACGGTTCTCGTTCATGCGAGACATATATTGCTGGATGATGGCTTTGAGTTGCTGCAACATGTCGTCGGCGCCTGCTGGAGGTGTGCCAGCAAGATTGTGTTGCAATAACGGGTCGGTCTTGAATTGATACAACCCCGTGATGCGCTCACCGTCAAATTGCATCATCAAGTCGCCTTTGACATACTGGTAGATGCCACTGTTGTAGTTAAATGCCCACGTCTGCTCGGGCGGAGTGGAAAGCAAGTCACAACCAAACGCCAAATAGGGCTTATCATAACCTAACAAATGCAGCAGGGTGGGGGTGACGTCGGTCTGCTGGGCAATCACATCGTCACGCATGGCGGGCGACAAACTGCCATCGGGGGTGTAAAAAATGATGGGGATGCTATACAGCCCCAGGTCGGTTCTATAAACGGCATGGCTGCTCAGGTTGGTATGGTCTGCCACCAGCACAAAGATGGTGTTGCGATACCACGGTTGTTGGCTTGCTCGTTCAAAAAATCGCCTGAGTGACAGGTCGGTATAGCGCACGCACTTGTGAATGGGTTGCCCGCCCTCGTCAACCAACGAGTCACGATATTGTGCCGGCAGATGATAGGGATGATGCGACGATGCGGTAAATGCCGTGGCAAGGAAGGGCTGCGGCAACTGATTGATGTTGTCAAGGGTGAATTGCAAGAATGGCTCATCCCAGATAGCCCACTTGCCGTCCCAGTCGTCCATGCCACCATAGTTGCTATCGCGACAATACTCGTCCAGACCATAATAATGCTGATAACCAATGCTATGGGCATAGGCACTGAAGCCCATCGAGATGTTGTGCGCACCATGAAAAAATGCGGTACTATAGCCCAAGCTATCGAGCATCGACGAAATGCCTTGCACATCGTTGAGCGAGGCTGGCGTCAGGAAAAATGGCTCAACCATCATGGGCAGACCCGACAACAGCGATGGCATGGCATCCATGCTCACACGCCCATTGGCATAGCTATATCGATAGGTAAGCGAACGACTCACCAGCGAGTCGATGAAAGGCATGTAACCTTTGTAATGACCATCGTCTAAATCACGGTTATAGGCACCTATGTATTCCTTGCCCATGCTCTCAACGATAAGAATCACCACATTTTTACCTGGATGGCTGAGCGAATCGACCACAGGATGCTGATGAATGGGGCTATATGTGAGCTCCATCTGCTCACGGCTCATATAGTCGGGAGTGACAAAAGCCTTCTTGCCAATGCTGCGGATAAGTGAGAATGGCGTGTTGAGCACCACAGCCGCCTCGACAGGGCGGTTAACATATTGGTTGGCGTTGCTGATGGTGATGGGGCGGGTGCCCGCAGTGACACTGCCTCGAATGCCTATAATAGCAACAGGAATCATGACGAGCAGCGCCAATGCTTGCGACACATAGTAGTGCCAACCACGGCGGTACACCTCTAGCTGCGGCGTGGTGTAACAACGCCACAGCAACCACACCAACGCGACAAACACCAGCACCAGATACCAGTGGTTAGCCAACTCGGTGAACAAGATGGAGGCAATGTTACCCTCGTTGGCAAACTCGCTAAACACCGACACGGTGGTGCGCCTGCCCGTGTATTGGAAATAGACGGCATCCATCAGGTTGCTCGCCACACCGGCAGCATTAGTCACCACAAACAGCCATTTTAGTCCCCCGTGCACCGGCGGGCGTTCTTTGAGATGCAGCGGCAATAGCATCAATGCCAAATACAAGGCATTGATGTAGAGCAATGCCGATGTGTCAAACACCAAGGCTCCTTGTAGTTCAGAGCCTAACAGCTGCCACGACATGTGCGGGGCAAACATAGCCCAATTTTCACAGAAAAATGCCACGCGCGAAAGCATAAACACCAGGTATGCTAACAGCATGTTCAGCACAGCCGCCCCGATGTTGCTGTGTGTGATTTTTTTAAACATGGCGTTACTTATCAGATATGAGTGCCAACATTTGCTCAATGATGTCACGGTTATTGCTCAGGCGCGGCACCTTGCGCTGTCCACCCAATTTGCCTGTTGACGCCAGCCACCTATCGAACAATCCCACTGGAGCGAGCACAATGGTGGGTACATCCAGAAAAATGCCACCCGTGCGCTTGGCATCATAGTCGCTGTTCACCTCACGCAAGTGGGTGTCTAACAATGACACGAACTGCTGCAAGTCTTGAGGCTGCTTGGCAAACTCGATGAGCCACTGGTGATGACCGCGACGATTGCCATCGGCATAGACCGGTGCAGCGGTGTAGTTGAGCACCTCGGCTCCGGTTTCACGCTCAACCAATGCAATGGCATGGTCGGCATTATGCACCATCAGCTCCTCGCCAAAGGCGTTGATAAAGCTGCGTGTGCGTCCGGCAATGGTGATTTTCACGGGATTGAGCTGCTCCACAGTCACCGTGTCGCCCAGGCGATAACGCCATAAGCCATTGCAAGCCGTGATAATGAGCTCATAGGTGCGACCAGCCTCAATTTCCCAAATGGGGTAAACCTCGGGGGTCTCGCTATCAATATCCTCGACAGGCACAAACTCATAGAACACACCCACATCCAGCAACAACAGCATAGCAGAGCTGTCCCAATCGCTCTGCACGGCAAAGAATCCCTCGCTAGCGTTATAGGTGTCCATAAAATGCATGCGGCTCATGTCGCACAGTTCCTCATATTGTGCACGATAGGGGGCAAAAGCTATGCCGCCATGAAAAAACACCTCAAGCTGCGGCCACACCTCGTGAATGCAGCTTTTGCCCGTGACAGCAAGCACCTGCTTCAGCACCGTCAGCATCCACGATGGCACACCACTCAGATTGGTCACATCTTGCTGAATGCAGGCATCAACCAATGCAGGCAGTTTTTTGCTCCAATCGTCCATCAAGGCTATCTGCTTGGAGGGTGTACGCATATAATTGGCCAAGGGGGTGATGTGCTCAATCAGGTTAGCGCTCAAATCACCCACTTGCACACCACGCGGCAAATTTTTCAGCCCGTTAGCAAAACTACCGCCCAAAATCAGTCCCTTGCCTGCAAAGATGCGGCTATCGGGGCACAGGTTCAAGTAGTGTGAAACCACATCACTGCCACCCTGGTAGTGATTCCACTTGAATGACTCACGAGTGATGGGAATGTACTTGCTTCGCCCGTCGCTGGTGCCCGACGACTGGGCATAGTTCATGCACCTGCCAGGCCACAGCACGCCTGCCTCGCCGTTCATCATTCGCATAATGAGTGGGCGCACATCCTCATAGCGATATAGAGGCAGCGTGGAGGCAAACTGCCGGTAGGTGCGGATTGATGAGAAATCGTATTGACGGCCGATGGTGGTCAATGCAGCTTTTTCGATAAGGCGCACCAGCTCGCCTTGCTGCACGGCATCGGCGTGGTCGATGTAACGCTGATGCTGCTTCAAGCGACTCAAAAAGTGCCCTCTCGCTATGGGTGTGAAGTCCATCATTCTTGCAAAATTACGAATAAACAGTGAAACAAACCACTTGGTTTGCCCTTTTTTTGTACTTTTGCGAGTGAGCGAGAGTAATGAGAGCTTGTTCTCATTACCGAGCGTGAGCAAAATATCTACTTTTGCGAGTGAGCGAGAGTAATGAGAGCTTGTTCTCATTGCCGAGCGTGAGCAGTGTTGCCATGCAACGTCCATTATTTTAATGTTACAACCGATGAAAAAAAACAACACCCCATTTGGTATCTTGTTTGTGTGTCTGGGCAATATCTGCCGGTCGCCAGCGGCACAGGCTGTTATGCAACGCTTGGTTGACGAGCGCGGGTTGAGCCAACGTTTCGTGCTTGACTCGGCTGGCACCTATGGTGGACATCAAGGCCAAATGCCCGACCACCGGATGCGTGTACACGCACGGCAGCGAGGCTACGAACTTACCCACCGTGCACGCCGCATCACTGCCGACGACATGGAACGCTTTGACCTGATTGTGGCGATGGATGCCGCCAATGCCGATGACCTGCGCAACCTGGCTGCCTCGCCGCAACAGGTGAGCAAGGTGGTGATGATGGGCGATTACATCAGGCTGTTGCGCTCACGCTACGACTACGTTCCCGACCCCTACTACGAGGGCAGCGAGGGATTTGAATTGGTGCTCGACTTGCTCGAAGATGCCTGCGCCAACCTGCTGGACAGCATTGTGGGCAAATAGACAGTGCCTCCCTCACTTTTTTCTTGTTTTTTATGTTCTTATCGACTACCTTTGCAGGGTGTAAAAAAGCCTATTGACAACTATGAAATCAGCCAGCAACATCAGCGACTTGCTCCAATTCTTGCGCGAATTGGCTGCCAACAACGACCGGCCGTGGTTCAAAGCCCGCAAAGAGCGTTGGGACGCATTGCGCCTGCCATGGGAGCAGGACATGCAACGCCTCATCTCGCTCGTGGCAGACTATGACCCGCAGGCTCGCGGCTTGATGGTGAAAGACTGCGTTTACCGCATCTATCGCGACATTAGATTTTCACACGACAAGAGCCCCTACAAGACTTGGATGGGTGGCGTGATTGGCAAAGGGGGCAGGCACACCGTGCAGTCGAGCTACTACATCCACTTTCAGCCCGACAACCTGATGCTGTGCGGCGGCATCTGGTGGCCCGAGCGCGACATTCTAGAACGACTGCGCCGCCTGATTGATGCCGAACCTGAGGAGTTTCTTGCCATTGTGAACGCACCTAGCATCACCGAGCACTACCAGTGGGAGAGCAACACGCTCAAAACCATGCCTAAGGGCTTCCCGCGCGAGCATCCGCTAGAGCAGTACATCAAGATGAAAGAATACATCATGGTGCGGCACCTGACCCCTGACTATTTTGACTGCGACGACTGGGTGACACGTGTAGCCGACGACTTGCGACCCCTCAAGCCACTGCACGACTTCCTGAACTATGTGTTCGAGTGATGAGCAACGTCTCCGCTAGTAGCCAACCTGCATCACACTACTAACCAGAACGAAAAAAAAGACGGCCTACGCATCACGCGCCAACCGCCTTAAGAAAAGCTATGAGAAAAAATATCAGTTGTGGAGAGTTTTGTCAATCAGCTATAACCTTTCGGTTACTTTGACAGAAATTTAGTGTTTAAGTAGTTGAAAAATGCCTCCTTATAGATGTCGCCAATGGGGAGTGAGATATCACCGCCCAGCGCAACATGATTTTTGTTGACCTCGCGAATCTTCTTGAGGTTGATGATGTAGGAGCGATGGATGCGCATAAAGCGGGTGCTGGGCAGATGCTCCTCAATCTTCTTCATGCTGAGCAGCACCATGATGGGACGGGAATAGTCGTCGCTGAAAATGCGCAAATATTCACTCATCGCCTCGATGTAGCGTATGCTGTCGATATCGATGCGAACAATCTTATAGTCACTTTTGACAAAGATAGCGTTGTCATCGTCCACCGTCGAGATGTCGTTGGCTGAAGCCTGCTGCATGAGCTCGTACTGATTTTTTACCTTGTCGGCAGCACGCTCAAAGTCGTCAAAGCTATAGGGCTTGAGGACATAGTCAACGGCATTGACTTTATAACCCTCAAGGGCATAATCGGTATAGGCAGTGGTGAACACAATGAGGGGCGGCTGCTGCAAGGTCTTGACAAAGTCAAGGCCATTGAGGTCAGGCATATTGATATCGATAAACATGGCATCAACCAGACCACCGCTGTCGATTACCTGTTGAGCCTCGATGGCGCTTTGGCACTGTGCCACCAGCTCCAGATAGGGCACCTGATTGATATAAGACACCAGTTTTTTGAGCGCTAGAGGCTCATCGTCGATGGCAAGACATTTAATCATCATAGCTTCAAATTTTATTATTTTTTAGGATTAGTGTGATTGTTTGTATTGTTGTTGCTATCAAGTCGCGTCGGGATGTTGAGCGTGACATCAAAGCTATCGTCGTTGTCTGTAATGTCGAGCGTGTAGTCATCACCAAAGATGATGTCCAGGCGCTTGCGTACGTTGGCAATGCCCACACCGCCGTAATCATACTGCACACCATTCTTAGTGTTGCTGCAAGTGAAGATTGCACGCCCGTCGCGCACCTGAGTGCTGATGTCGATCTTCGACGGCTTGGTGTAGCTCACACCATGCTTGAACGCATTCTCGACAAACGGGATGAACAGCAGTGGCGGCACCACCACGTTTGACACCTGGCTGTCATCGGGCTGCGTCAGGTTGATAGTCACCTTGTCTGTATAACGCAGGCGCATCAGTTCCACATATTTTCTCAAGAATATGCCGCCGCTCTTCAGGGGCACAAAGTCCTTGTCGGCCTCATACAGCAAGTAGCGCATCATCTTCGACAGATCCACAATGCTATCCTTTGCCTGATTGGGGTCAATGTCAACCAGTGCATGGATGTTGTTGAGCGTGTTCATAAAGAAGTGGGGGTTCATCTGGTAGCGCAAGTATTCCAACTCTTGCTTCAGATTCTGCTCCTTGAGGCGTGCCGTGCGTTGGCGCTCTTCTAGTGAGTCAAAATAGAACTTGATGCCCAAATTAGCACCTAGCATCATGATGGTAATGATGAATGCTAAGATAGCATGGGCATCAAACGGATGCCCCTCACCACCAGGCGGGGGACCCATCGGGCCTCGCCCCTTGCCTTGCAAAGCCCGCGGGCGAAATTCATCAATCGGCTGCTGTGCAGATGCACCTGCGCCACCTTCGTTAATACGTTGTTCTGTGGGAGGGCCACCATTGGGGTCGGGCATGTCGGGGGGGCGACGCGAGCACTGATAGACCTGAAACACACCCACCAGCAGCACCATACCGACGATGTATTGCTTGATGCGACCATCGTTGATAAGCATGGGTGCCAACATATGATTGTGTATGATAAACACTATCAGGAATGCCAGCAACATGCCCCATGTGATCCACACTTCTCTCCACATGAAGGGCAAGCCCTCGTTGGTCAAATACTGCGCCCACATGCCCAAAACAGGCGACAAGAACATGATTATCCACACCACGGTATAGATAATGGATTCTTGTTTAGTCTGTTTCTTGAATATTGACATGTGTTCTCTCAGGTGTGGAAAACCCGCCTTAATGCTCTTTCGTTAATAAATGATGAAAACAAAAGTAACACAAAGTGGCTATAGCCGCAAAAACATTCAGCGACTCACCAAAAACAATCAACAAAAAGGCAATTTACCGGTTCGCTTAACGCCAGATGTAGGTGATGGTGCCAATGCCCTCGGTAGTCGTGTTTTTAGGCACCGAAAATCGAGATTTGAGGGCTGCTTGCTCGCAGGCGCGGCGCATCTCGGGGTGTGAAGCGATTTCACCCGATATGCTCACCACCTTGGCTTGGGTGACCTGACCACGCGGGTTAACGTTGACACGCACCGACACTTTTCCCGACCACTTGCTGTTGGGATTGGGCTTTGCCCAGTGGTCTAGTGTGTAGCCCACCAGTCCGCCAATGCTCGGTTTGCCGGCAAACACACCTTGCGTGGTGTTGCCATTGGGCGAGCCCTGCTTACCGCCACCGTTGCCACTACCGTTACCAAAGGCATTTTTCACACGGTTTGTGGTGGCATTGCTAGTGGCTGTGGTTTGGGCATTGTCAGCCTTTTTAGTCTTGGTTTCCTTGACATCAGTGTCCTTAGCCTTGGCCTTGGGTTTCTCGACCTTTTTCTCATTCTCTTTGGTGGGACCTGCGGGCTTTTTAGGCTCCTCTTTGGGTTCCTCCTTCTTCACCTTGTGCGGCGATTCCCGCTCTTGGGTAACCAGCGGCGGGGTCACCTGAGTAGCAGGACCGGCATCTTCCATATCGTCCGCCTCCATGTCGGGTTGTTCACCCTCTTCGGTAGCGGCGGGGTTGTCGGCTGCCTCGTTGTCCATATACTCATCGTCCATGAAGTCGAGCGTGTTGCCCAGCTGCACAAACTCACCGCCAAACATGATGGAATCTTGCTTGAGCTGCGCCAAATCGCCAAGATTGGGAGTAAACTCGCAACGCAGGTTGGTGATTAACAGCAGTGCCACAACTCCCACGGTGAGCAACAACGTGAGCAACAGTGCCAGCAGGCTATATTTACGGCGATCGTCTTCCATGAGTTACTCTGATGGAACGGGAACTTCTTGTGGGGTGGTCGATGCCACGTCTTGCTGCATATTTTCCTCAACAGGTGCGGTGGCAAAAGTGCCGTCCTGGGCAGGCTTGGTGGCTAGCACAATCTTGATGCCGTTGCGCGAGCCTTTGTCAAGCACTTCCACAATCTTGCCATAGTTGACCTCCTCGTCGGCATACACGGCGACAAATTCGTCGGGATTGCCGGCACGCAGAGCCTGCATGAAGCCATCGAGCTGCTCGGCGGCTATAGGCATCAAGTCGCTCTCGTTGCCGTCGGTTGCCTGAGTGGCATACATGTTCAAGTTCTTGTCAATGTAGATGCGGGTCGATGGCTTGAGCGACGTCTGCTGGCTGCTTTGCGGCAGGTTCACCTCAAGTGCCGACGGAAACACAAAGGTAGAGGTGACCATAAAGAAGATGAGCAGCAGAAAGATGACATCGGTCATAGATGCCATACTAAACATCGACAGGGTTTTATGTTGTCTCTTGAGTGCCATAGCGTTATCTTTACTTGGCAGGCTCGTTGAGCAGATCCATAAACTCCATGGTGTTACCCTCCAGCTTGTTCATCACCTTGTTGACACGCGAGGTGAGATAGTTGTAGGCAAACAGGGCGAGAATGCCCACAATCAGACCTGCAACCGTGGTCACCAGCGCCTGATAGATGCCGCTTGCCAGAATGGTCACGTTGCTGTTGTTGCCAGCACTAGCCAGCTGGAAGAATGCCTGAACCATACCAGTCACCGTGCCCAAGAAACCAATCATCGGGGCACCGGCGGCTGTGGTGGCAAGCCAGTTAAAGCCTTTTTCCAAGCGGGCGATTTCCATATTACCCACATTCTCGATGGCTACCAGCACATCGTTCATCGGGCGGCCGATGCGGCTAACGCCTTTCTCAATCATCCGCGCATAGGGGGTGTTGGTGTCCTGACACAGCTTCAGTGCCTGGTCAACCTCGCCACGGTGGATGAGGTTCTTAATTTTCTCCATAAAGGAGGTGGCATCAGTGCGGCTGGTGCGGTTGATGACAAACAAGCGTTCAAAGAAGATATAGATGCTAATGATGGCAAGAATGGCAAGCGGAATCATCAGCCAGCCGCCAGCCATAGTGAGGTCCCATACCGACAGCTCCTTGACCACGGGCTCTTCAGCAGCAGGCTGAGCCGCGGGCTGCGTTGTTAGATCAGGTTGCACAGGAGTCACTGCCACAGGTTCGGGATTCATGTCGATGTTCATCTGCGCAGCAGCAGGCATCTCCTTATAGATGCCATCGGGTGTGTTCACCTCGATAATGGTGCCCTCGGGCACCGCTGCCATCGAGAAATTACCATTTGTGTCGGTGACGCTTGTGATTTCGGTGCCACGAGCATGCACCTGTGCCCCATTGACGGGGTTGCCGATAGAGTCTTTCACATTGCCGTTCACCGTGATTTGCGCCCAGGCGCACACCGTCATGAACGCCACCATAAACAGGGTGGTTAACAGTCTCTTGTTTTGGTTGTGATTGTTTGTCATCATTTTTTATACTATGTTCTTATATTGTTTTTAACGGAGAAACGACAAATTTATTTCAAGCAGGCTTTATAGGCCTTGATGGTTGCCTCCAGTCCCAGATAAAGGGCATCGCTAATGAGCGCATGACCAATCGACACCTCGGCAAGATGCGGCACACGTTCGTGAAAGAACTGAAGGTTTTCCAGGCTCAAGTCATGGCCTGCATTCACACCCAGACCTGCATTGTGGGCAGCCTGTGCAGCCTCGGCAAATGGGGCAACCGCAGCCTCGCGGTCGTCAGCATATTGCCTGGCATAAGGCTCGGTATATAACTCCACGCGGTCGGTGCCTGTGCGTGCCGCAGCCTTGATGTTGTCCACATCGGTCCCGACAAAGATGCTGGTGCGTATGCCCGCCTCCTTTAACCGGTCAACAATGCCAGTTAAAAATTCCATATTGGGCACCACGTCCCAACCTGCCGACGAGGTCAGCACGTCAGGGGCATCGGGCACCAAGGTCACCTGTTGGGGCTTAACCTGCAACACCAGCTGCAAAAAATCCTCGCTAGGATAACCCTCAATGTTAAACTCGGTGTGTACCAATGGGCGCAAGTCATAGACGTCAGCACGACGGATGTGCCGCTCATCGGGACGCGGATGCACAGTGATGCCGTCAGCACCCCACCGCTGGCAGTCGGCTGCCACTTGCAGCACGTTAGGCACATTGCCACCTCGCGCATTGCGCAATGTGGCTATTTTGTTAATGTTTACACTCAGGTTTGTCATGATGAAAGCAGTTTTTCCTCTGTCTTCGTTACTTCACTTTTAATAACTGACAAAGGTAAACAATATTTTTCAGATAGGATTGCCGTTGGGGCAATATTTTTTTTCAAGCCCATTTGTCGCCGTGGATCCACAAGCGCACAACAGCCCACACAAGGCATCATTAAAACCTTGTGACACGCAAAAATGGGTGATTAAGCAAAATGAGTCGGCACAAGCCACATCACTTGTACAAGCGTCTGTGCATGAGCATCGAGCGATAGATATGCATCATCCTTTCTGCCACCTTGGCACTCGAAAACCGCTCTGAGTTGGCGAGCGCGATATCGGTGAGGTGCTGACGCGCACCATCGGTGGCAAGCAGGCTATTGAGCTGCTCGGCACCATCGTCGGGGGTATTGAAATAGATGCAGCCGTCACCACCATACTCACGAGCCTGCTCACTGTCGCGGCACAGCACTACTGCCCCGCACCGCTGGGCATTAATCAGCTTATACAGGTCACGCGGACGCGAGGTGTTGGGCATCACCACTGCCTGCGACATTTTGACCACGGCGGTCAAGTCGGTGTGATGCACCTTGTCAATTTGCTTGAAGCGGTGGTAGAGGTGCAAGGCGTGCGCACAATCCCTGATTTGTTTGTCAAAGTGATCGGTTCGGTAACCTAACATCACCAGCGAGATTTTGCGGTCGTCAAGCTCGTGCAGCAACTTGACAGCATCTTCCACATCGTCTTCACTCTCCATGCGGCCCTTGTAGAGAATAAACTTCTCGGGCAGGTGATATTTTTCCCTGATGATGTCATACATATTCTCAGGCACCGCCTCGTCACACGTCTCATGGTAGCAGGGATACACAACCTCTACACTATCAGGATTCACCTTATAATTGTCGATGACCTGCTGCTTCGCCACTTCGCTGATGGTAATCACACGCTTGGCCATGGCAACCGCCTTTTTCGCACGGTGATGCCTACTGAACGCTTCTAGCCAGCCATATTGCTTGAACAACGGGTCGGTGAGGGTAACCACGCAGGGTATGTTGGTGTAATGTTTAAACCCCGAGGGCAACTGCTCATCAATGCCATGAAACACATTGATGCCATGCCCCTTGGCTGAATTCAAGATGCCATGCCCCTTGTACCACCCCTCTTTGAAGTTGACGTGTGCGCGGGGGAACTTCACCCTGACACTCTCGTTGTTGAGCACGGTCATGAGCTTTTTACTGGTTTTCTTGATATTTTCGGGTGTGTAAAGAATATAGTAATTGTTAGGGAACTCCTTAACCAAAGCCCGTACCATGATGCGGCCATAATAAGACAAGTCATTGTCAGCCATTATCACTTGCTTGCCTCCAAATCCTACTACCATACTTTAAGGTTTTTGTGGTCGTGCTGTATGATTTAATCTCGCATTAGTTTTAAAAACAGTCTGCAAAGTTAATAAAAAATATGCTAGCACTATACCGAAAACGGCATTTTTTGCAAAAAACTCTTGTATTTGATAACATTCAAGACGAAAACGGCTAGACCACACCAACATATCACACCCCCTGTTTTCCCTGGACAACCAGACACCCGAACGAACTTAATTGCCGCATTTTGTTGCCGCACGCGCACAAAATGTTTAACTTTGCAGCCATTAAGTCTGTTAACGAACAAATGAAACAATTTCTCGTCATCATTATCTGCCTTTTGGCAAGCGGCACAATCAGCGCGACCACCATTGACCCCGACTCAGTGTTTGTAGTCACGCAAGACGACATCGAGCAAGAGACCCGTCAAGTCAACAGCACCATTCAGGGTCACTGGCACTATGGTGGGCCTAGTGTGGAAGTCAAAGGTAAGAATCTGCTTGCAGGAGCCGGCAAGGCGATTGCCAAAAGCAAAGTCAAGAAAAAACTCAACAAGGCATACAAAAAACTGGGTTTGCACAAAGCGGGTCCCGAGGTGACCCTCAACCAAGACGGCACTTGCCAACTTGTCTTGCTGGGACGCAGCATGAATGGCAAATATAACTATAATCCTGACACCGAGAAGATTACTTTCAAGTGGCTAGGTGTGCCATTAAGTGCCAACCTCAGGCGCGACGGGTCCAAGAAGCTGCACCTCACTTTTGATGCCGACAAGCTGTTGTGGCTGCTGCGTGTGGCAGGCGGCATCACTAATAGCTCAACGCTCAAGGCGGTGAAACTGCTCACCGACAACTATGAGGACGTGATGATGGGATTTGAGCTCAAGAAGTAGCCAATGCGCTAAAGAATTGCCACATGACGATGGCAGCACAGTTAGCGATATTCAGCGAATGCTTAGTGCCATACTGGGGAACCTCGATGCAGCAGTCACTGGCATCGACCACCGTCTGGCTCACCCCCTTTACCTCGTTGCCCAGCACTAGGGCATACTTAATGTCTGGCTCGATAGACATCTGCCGCAGGTCGATGCTGTCGTGCACTTGCTCAATGCTACACACGGTGTAGCCCTGCTGATGCAACATTGCCACAGCCTCGTCGGTGGTGGCATAGTGTTGCCACGCCACACTCAACTCGGCACCTAACGCCGTCTTGTGGATTTCGGGCTTGGGTGGACAAGGAGTTATGCCACACAAGCAGATGCGTTCCATCATAAAAGCATCGGCTGTGCGGAACACCGAACCCACATTCATCTCGCTACGCACATTGTCGAGCACAATGGTCACAGGCAGCTTGGGGCTTGACTGATATTCGTCCACGCTTACGCGCTGGAGCTCCAGCATTGATTTCTTCTTGCTCATCGGTTGCAGCTATTCATGTTATTTTGAGTACGCAAAATAAAGGTTTTTTTGCGAAGTGCGCAAATCTTCTATATCAAGCGTTCAAAAAAATTGAGTAACTTTGTATCGCAAAAACATCAAATTAATCAGACAAATGAAAAGAACCAGACGATTACTATTGACGACCATATTGCTCACAACTGTTGCATTGTCGGCAATGGCGCAACGCTGGCTGGGTGGCGACATCTCGATGATGAGTGCCAATCAACATGCCGGCGTGATTTATAAGAATGCCCATGGCGTTGAGGTTGACCCCTACGACCTATTCAAGCAACAAGGGTGGAACATGATGCGCGTGCGGCTGTTTGTAGATCCCGCCAACGCCCCTGGGGAACACCATGATGAAGGTGTGGTGCAGGATTTGCCCTATGTGATTGACTTGTGCCGCACCATCAAGGCAAGGGGATTCAACCTCATGCTTGACTTTCATTATAGCGACACCTGGGCTGACCCAGGCAAGCAATACACCCCCAAGCGTTGGCAGGGACTAGACGCAACAGCCCTCGCCGACAGCCTATATCACTACACCCGTTATTGCCTGACGGCTCTGTGTAATGCGGGTGCGGCACCCGACATGATTCAGGTGGGCAACGAAATCACCTTTGGCATGGATTGGCCCGTCGGCAAAGTGGACCCTCTGCTCGACGACAATTGGGACGTGCTGACGTCACTGCTCAAAGCGGGTGTACGGGGCTGCCGCGAGGTGTGCCCCGATGCCAAGCTCATCATACACACCGAGAAAGCGGGACAGTGGAACACAACACGCAGTTACTATCGCCATCTGGCACAAGCCAAGCTCGATTATGACGTGATTGGGCTGAGCTATTATCCCATGTGGCATGGCACAATCACTAATCTGGGTACCACACTCGACTCACTGGCGGTAACGTTTCCCGACAAAGCCGTGATGATTGTCGAGGCTGCCTACTATTATCAGCACGATGGCAAATCGTGGGACGACAGTGAAGATTTCAGCCAGTGCCCGCCTGGCACAGTGGAGGGGCAACGCCAATTCACCGAGCAGCTGGTCACCGAGCTGAACAAGCACCACAACGTGACGGGACTATTCTGGTGGTTCCCTGAGGAAAACCGCTTTGGCACCAGCCACCAGCACCATGGTGGGCTCAACCGCGGGTTGTTCGACAGCGAGACGGGAAGAGCCTTACCCGCTCTTGATGAGATGAAGGCGTTTATCAACCAGCCACAATAACGGCGCAGCCACATCAAGGATGGTGCATTCTTGACAAGTTCATACCGCCCAAGCGGGCATCATTTTGCGGCGTTTTTCACCTTTTTGATAGACCAATGGCGTTGAAAACGTTGAAAAAACAGCCTGCTTGTCGTTGGAAATTGAAAAAAACATTATCTTTGTGGCTACGATGAGTGAGAAAAAGCGCAATATCTTGGTTCGCGGGTGGCGACGCTTCAAGCACTGGTACAAAGGATTGTATCAGGGTCGCCCGTGGTGGGTCAAGACGTTGGCGGCAATCGTGACATTTTTGGTGCTGTTCTTACTCTATTTGGTAGCGGTTGATGTGAATTTCTTGTGGCTGTTCGGCAAGTCACCCAGCACCCACAGCATCATGCATCCGCGCAATCCCGAGGCGAGCTACCTGTACAGTGCCGACGGGCAAACCATAGGCAAATACTATGACGAGAACCGCACACCGGTGCCCTACGATAGCATCAATCCGCAATTTTTCCAGGTGCTTATCGACACCGAGGATGAGCGCTTCTACAGCCATCACGGCATCGACTTTGGCGGGTTGTTTGCCGCAGCTAAAGACATGGTGCTGCATGGCCGCCCCCGCGGAGCCAGCACCATCACGCAGCAGCTGGTTAAAAACATGTTCCGCACCCGCAGCGAGTATTCAACAGGACTGCTGGGCTACATTCCAGGCGTGAAGATGCTCATCATGAAGAGCAAAGAGTGGATTATCGCCACCAAGCTGGAATTTTTGTACAGCAAGCGTGAGATTTTGGAAATGTATGCCAACACGGTTGACTTTGGCAGCAACGCCTTTGGCATCAAGACTGCTGCCAACACCTATTTCAAAACCACGCCGCGCCAGCTGCAAGTGCAAGAGAGCGCCGTGCTCGTAGGCCTGCTCAAAGCCACCAGCACCTACAACCCGCGCATCAATCCCAAAAATAGCCTCAAGCGGCGCAATGTGGTGCTCATGAACATGGTGGAACACGGGCACCTCACCCAAGCACAATATGACAGCATAGCCGCGCTGCCCATCGGCTTGCACTACACCACCGAGAGCTCCTACGACGGCATCGCCCCCTACTTCAGGCAAGCGGTGGCACATGAGATTGAGGAAATCGCACGACGCAACGGGCTGGATTTGGACCTCGAACGCGACGGCCTGAAAATCTATACCACGCTCGACACCCGCATGCAAGCCTATGCAGAGCAGGCGGTGAGCGAAAAGATGAAGGTGATACAGCGCAACTTCCGCCAGCACTGGGGCAACCAAGACTGCTGGCTCGATGAGACGGGCAAACCCATAGCCAACTTTGTGGAAGACAAGGCACGCAACACGCCCACCTATCACGAGTTGCTTGCCCGCTATCCCAACGACCTGGACTCGGTGAACTACTATATGAACCAGCCACACAGGGTGCATCTGTTTGACTATGAAAACGATTCCCTATACATGGACATCAGCTCCATGGACTCGGTGCGCTACATGTTGCACTTCATGCACACGGGATTCATCGCCATGGAGCCCAGCAACGGTCACATCAAGGCATGGGTGGGCGATGTGGATTTCGACACGTGGAAGTATGACAAGGTGCGGGCAAAGCATCAACCAGGGTCCACGTTCAAACTCTTTGTCTATGCTATGGCGATGGAGCGGGGATTGGTGCCCTGCGACCGTCGGCTCGACGAATACATTGACACGCTGGTGTTTAACGAGGAAAAACATGAGCTGGAGCACTGGCGTCCTACCAATGCCAATGGCTACTTCACAGGCACCGAAATGACCCTGAGGTCAGCATTTGCACAAAGCATCAACAGCGTCACCGTCAGAGTGGGGCAAGAGGTTGGCTTTGCCGAGGTGGCTATGAAAGCGCGAGAGATGGGCATCAAGTCGCCTCTTGAGGTCACACCTGCCTTGTCACTAGGTGCCAGCGATGTGGACCTGCTGGAGCTGGTTAATGCCTATTGCACAGTCATCAACGACGGCATGACGCATGACCCTGTGCTGGTGACCCGCATTGTAGATAGGGACGGTAACGAAATTTATCGCGCACCCGACGACCAGCAACGCGCCCTCTCCTATCGCGCCGCATTCCTCATGCAACAGATGCTGATGGCTTGCCGCACCGATGCCGGAGGCACTGCCATGGCTCTTAACGGCTACATCACACGCCCGCTCTACGACACCGACTTGGGCGGCAAGACGGGAACTAGCAACCGGCATGCCGACGCCTGGTTTGTGGCGGTCTCGCCCGCTTTGGTATGCGGCTCATGGGTCGGTGGTGAGTATCGGCAGATACACTTCCGCACAGGCGCATTGGGACAAGGCAGCCGCACGGCGTTGCCCATCTGTGGCAGGTTCATGCAGCTCGTGCTAAGCGACCCGCAATTCCAGCACTACCATCAGCGTTTTGCCCCTGCGAAAGAACCCATCGACAACAATCTGTATCAGGGTTGCTTTAATGCAGCCGACACCACTGACTATAACGGCATCGAGGGCGATGAGCTTGACATGGACTCGCTGACCATTCCGCTCACCGACGACTACAACCCCAGCGAGGAGCTCATCATTGACGAGCCGCTCACCTCAGACACCATCGGATAAATCAAAACCAGTGTTTTTTACTCGGAATGTGACTTGCTGCCTACCTCACCGCAGATAGCCGTAATGCGTTGTGCTAGTGTGGGATGCGAATAACTGAACCACACCACCAGCGGGTGTGGGGTAAGGTTGCTCAAGTTGTTAGCAGCCAATTTTTTAAGTCCGCTAATCAGAGCCTCGCCATGACCATAGGCTGCTGCAAAAGCATCAGCACGATACTCAGCACGCCGTGAAATAGCATTTGACAACGGATTCAGCAAAATGTCGATGGGGGAGAACAGCAGTGAAAATGCCACCAACGCCAGCACAAACGATGGTGCCGTGCCGCCCAGTGCCGCCGGCAGGTGTTCGTTACCCACCAGCAACGAAAACACAAACAAGTTAACCGCTATCATCACAATCGACATCACCATGCCGCGCAACGTGTCGCGATGCTTATAATGGCCGAACTCATGAGCCAGCACAGCCACAATTTCGTCGGTGGTCATCTGCTGCATCAGCGTGTCATACAGCACAATGCGTTTGCGGGGGCCAAAGCCTGTGAAGTAGGCGTTAGCTTTGGTGGAGTGCTTGCTGCCGTCAATCACATAGATGTCTTTAAATTGCGAGCCAAAACTTGCCAACGCATCCTCGATGGCACTGCGCAACTCACCTGGCTCCAGCGGTCGCTGTTTGTTAAATAGCGGCACAATCAAGTCGCTATAAAACAGTGAGAAAAAGATGATGAAGGCGGCACACGCCAATGTAGCCCAAAGCCAAAACCGCTGACCAAATGCCTGATAGAGCCAATAAACCACGCTCAGCAGCAAGGCTGTGAGCAATGTTGAAACGATAAATGATTTGATGGTGTCGAGCCAAAAAGTGCGATGCGATGTGCGGTTAAAACCAAAACGTTCCTCGATCACGAAAGTCGCATAGTAGCTGAATGGCAAGCCAACGATGACCTGGAACACATTGAACAGCAACAAGAACAGCAGCATCTGCAACATGGGCTGGCTAGTCCATGATTTGCACAAGTCGTCAACCCACCCATAAAGCCCAAATGCCAAAATCAGCATCGTCACAACATAGGAGAAACACCGCTCGACCAGTGCCGCACGCTTGTTGGTGCGCATATAGGCCTGCTGGCGGCGATAACGCTCATCATCATATAGTCCCTGCAACACGGCAGGCACAGGGTGCGTCATCCAACGTGTGTTGAGCCACGACAAGAAGCTGCTGAGCGCAAACTCCAGCGTGACAAACGTCATAATCAGCAGCAGTAGCAAGGCAGGTGTTGACATCGGCATGAGGCTGATTTGTTGTTTATTGCTTATAGTAGCATTTCACCTCGCCCACGGGCAGCTTGCCCACCAGCAACAGGGGTATGCGGTCTGCGTCGGTTGACATCCAGGCGTTGATGTCATCACTTGATTTCTTGCCGCCCTTTTGAGTGAACTTAAACGAGATGCGGTAAGCCTGACGCTTGGTGCCATCGCGCATCTTGATGTTTTCCACACCCATATATTTGATGGTGAGATACTCCTTTTCTTTACCGCTGAATATGATGGTCGTGTAGGTGCGCGACCGGCTCAACTCGTCAAAATTTAGCTGACGCAACATATAGAAGACGCTCACCATGTCATAGGCTTGGCATTTGGCGCTCAGGTCAATGGAGGTGGCACCGCTCTTGCGATAGCGGGTGCAATGCGCCTGCGTTTGACTATAGTTGTAGCTAAACTGCACCACGTCGCGGGCATAGTAGCTCTTCTCATGGGTAAGCTTCTCATACCGTAGGGGTTGCAGCTTGTTGTTCATTGAGCACTTCAAGGTGTCGCGCACGGGATATACCTTGTCAGCCCACGAGCGCGTCTTGCCTACCAGCTGAGAGAAATAGCCATTGCTGGTTTTCTTGATGCTCAAGGTGGCATCACCAGCATGTTTCCAAATCATCCCCCAGTGATAGACAATCTCATAGTTGAGCGTCTCGTTGTTAAAGTTGACCGCACGCGCTGCTGGTAGCAGCAACACAGCCATTAAGGCTAGTACCAGGACCCTTTTCATTGATTATTCACGTTAATTTCTGTTGTTGGTTAGACTTACAAACGCCCCTTTCGTTTAATCAGCGGCTAACAACTGCCAAACGGTGTCGTTATCGCTAGCGGGGGCGATTTTTATGGCTACCATTAGGGTGTGTTTGGCAAAGATTTGCTAACTTTGCATCATAATAGCAAAATCACCATGGCCATGATCGAGGCAAGACATATCGTGAAGCACTATGGCGACCTGCAAGTGCTGCGGGGAGTGGATGTGCAAATCTCCGAGGGCGAAGTCGTGTCGGTGGTGGGACCCAGCGGGGCGGGCAAAACCACCCTGCTGCAAATTATCGGCACACTCGACACACCACAACAGGGGCAGGTTCTGTACGACGGGGTTGATGTGCTGTCGCTTGGCGACCGTCAGCTGGCTCACTTTCGCAACCGCAATATCGGCTTTGTGTTCCAGTTTCACCAGTTGCTGCCCGAGTTTACCATGCTCGAGAATGTTGCCATTCCGGCACTGATTGGCGGCGACAACCGCGCCGAGGCCTACAAACGTGCAAAGCAACTGCTCGAGCGAATGCACCTGGGCGACCGCCTGAGCCACAAGCCCTCGCAGCTGTCGGGCGGCGAGTGCCAGCGGGTAGCCGTGGCACGTGCCCTGATAAACAGCCCGCGTGTGGTGCTTGCCGACGAGCCATCGGGCAGCCTTGACACACAAAACAAGCAGGAGCTGCACCGGTTGTTTTTTGAGCTGCGTGACGAGCTGAAACAGACGTTCGTTATCGTGACCCACGACGAGGAACTGGCAGCGCAAGCCGACCGCACGTTGCACATGCGTGATGGCGTGATTATAGACCAACCAACGGCAACCATTCAGCTATGAACCGTCTGCGACTACTTCCCTTTATGCTAATAGCACTAGCCTGCTTGCTGGCTTGCAGCGACGATGAGCCCATATCGGCCGCCGATACCGACTATCGTTACGACATCGTGACCTATCAGGGGCAAAACGACACGGGTGCGTTGTTTGAGTGCGTCGGCCGCGACGACTCTGGCTCGGTGGTGCTGCAATCAGCTGTTAATTTGTCGGGCGAAGCCAACGTTAACCAGCGTGTGATGCTACGCTACGACTACACCGACGCGGCAAACCCGCCACAAGCCAAATCGATTCGCAACATCAACGTGTATGGTTGCTACGCCATCATCAGCGACACGGTGCGTCGCAGCGCGAATGCGCTTGCCGACTACCCCATGCACCAAGTCAAGTTGCGCAGCATGTGGCGCACGGGCAACTACATCAACCTGCATGCCCAGGTCGAATATACCGACGCGGCTCGCACATTCATGCTGCTAGCCGACAGTGCCACGCTCGACGACGACACGGTGCATTGCTACCTGGTGCACGACTTGCGCGGTCAGCAAGGCACATTCTGGCGCGACTGCTACGCCTCGTTTTATGTGGGGGCACTGTGGCACAAGACTTCATGCCACACGCTGCGCATACACCTCAACGACGTGACTTATCCCGACGTGACCTATTATGATTTTAACAAACAACATTAATCAATAACAGAACAACAACAATTATCATTTTAAATTTTTGACAATTATGGCAAACGAAAACAACCAAAACCAGAATCAAATCAAAATTGAAGTGCCCAAAGACCAAATGATGGGCCGTTACGCTAACATGGCAATGATTGCCCATAGCCCCAACGATTTCTTCATCGATATGATTCTGCGTGCTCCTAACATGCCACAGGCATTGGTGCAGAGCCGCATCATCATGGCCCCGCAGCACGCCAAGGAGCTGATGCTCGCCCTGCAAGAGAACGTGCGCCACTACGAGAGCAACTTTGGCGAAATCAAGCTCAACCGTCCCACAGGCGGCAACGGCAGCGGCATTATGGATTTCCCCATTCCCAAGGGTCAAGCATAAACAAGGCGTGGTGATGGAACATCCGCTATTTGTATATAACACGCGCACACGGCGCAAAGAACGCTTTGTGCCAATACAGGAGCCCATGGTGGGCATGTACGTGTGCGGTCCCACGGTCTATGGCGACCCCCATCTGGGCCACACCCGACCCGCCATCACCTTTGACGTGCTGTTCCGCTACCTCAAGCAGCTGGGCTACAAGGTGCGATATGTGCGCAACATCACCGATGTTGGGCATCTCGAGCACGATGCCGACGAGGGCGAGGACAAGATTGCCAAGAAGGCGCGGCTAGAGCAACTGGAGCCCATGGAGGTGGCGCAATACTACACCAACCGCTACCATGCAGCCATGCAGATGCTCAACGTGCTGCCGCCCAGCATCGAACCACAGGCTACGGGCCACATCATCGAGCAAGAGCAACTGGTCAAGCAAATCATCGACAATGGTTATGCCTACGAGAGTAACGGCAGTGTCTATTTCGACATCCAAGCCTACAACCGCGACCACCACTATGGCGTGCTATCGGGGCGCAACCTCGACGACATCATCAACGCTAGCCGTGAGCTAGAAGGGGTGGGCGAGAAACATAACCAAGCCGACTTTGCGCTGTGGAAGAAAGCACAGCCCGAGCACATCATGCGATGGCCGTCACCATGGAGCGATGGTTTTCCAGGGTGGCACTGCGAGTGCACGGCAATGGGGCGCAAATATCTGGGCAACCACTTCGACATACACGGTGGTGGCATGGACCTAGTGTTCCCGCACCACGAGTGCGAGATTGCCCAGGCGGTTGCCAGCCAAGGCGATGAGATGGTGCACTACTGGCTGCACAACAACATGATTACCATCAACGGCCAGAAGATGGGCAAGTCGCTGGGCAACTTCATCACGCTCGAGCAGTTCTTCACCGGCGACCATCCCGCTCTCGAGCAGGCTTATTCGCCGATGACCATCCGCTTCTTCATCCTGCAAGCCCACTATCGTGGCACCGTTGACTTCAGCAACGAGGCGTTGCAGGCAGCCCAGAAAGCCTATGAGCGCATGATTGACGGCTGGCGACGCCTGAATGCCCTGACCGCCGCACCCTCGTCGTCGTTGACGCTGGATGACTATGGCAAACGCTGTGCCGATGCCATGAACGACGACCTGAACACGCCAACGGTCATCGCCACGTTGTTTGATGCCTGCAAGGTGATCAACCAAGCCAACGATGGTCATGCCACTCTCTCGCAAGACGACATCGACACGCTCAAAAACGTCTTCCAGACCTACCTGTTTGACGTGCTGGGCATACGCGACGACGCAGCCAGTGGCGACAGTGTGAACCTCACGCCCTATTGCAAGGCAGTGGACCTGTTGCTGCAAATGCGCCGTGATGCCAAGGCCGCAAAGGACTGGGCAACCAGCGACCTCATACGCGACAAGCTCAGCGAGTTTGGCTTTGAGGTCAAGGACACCAAGGACGGCTTTGAGTGGAAAGTGAAATAAATAATAATCGTAGTAGTAACTAATTATCGTTTGCATAACCCGCTGATATCGGTCGTTGTTCCCGTCTATAATGTGGAGCGTTATCTGTCGCAATGCCTACAAAGCATTGTGAGCCAGACCTATGACAACCTAGAAATCTTGGTTGTCGATGACGGGAGCACCGACGGCAGCGGCAACCTGTGCGACCAGTGGGCTAGCCGCGACAGCCGCATCAGGGTGTTTCATCAGCCCAACGGCGGCTTGTCGGCTGCTCGCAACACAGCCCTCGATGCTATGCATGGCGAGCTGGTCACCATGGTCGATAGCGACGATGTGGTCGCCACACACAGCATCACCACACTGCTCGACCTGCTGCAACGCCACCATGCCGATGTGGCTGTCGGCAGTTGGAAGCACTTTAAAGACGACGAGACCATCGGTGACGAAAAGCCTGGCACCACCCCAGTGCGCGAAAGCTGTTTCGACACCACACACGCCATCAACGAGATACTGTATCAGCGCACCATCACCAACTCATCATGCAGCCGCCTGTTCAACGCCGCGCTGTTCAACGGTTTACGCTACCCCGTGGGCAAGCTCTACGAGGACGTGGCTATCGTCTATCCGCTCATGCGGCGTGCCTCAACCACGGCGACAACCAGCCGCATCGTGTACTACTACAGGCAGCGCGAGGGCAGCATCTTGCAGCGCTTCACACCCAGGCGAGCCGACATCTTGGACATCCTGGAAGAACTGGAACAGCAGGTGCAACGCGAAAATGCGCTATTGCTGCCAGCCACGCGCAGCAGGCTGCTCAGTGCCAGCTTCAATATCTTGTTGCTCAACTCCAGCTCACCCACGCCCAATCAGCCGCTCGCCCAGCGCTGCTGGCAAAGCATCAGGCGGCTGCGGGGCGGCTGCCTGACCGATAGCCATGTGCGGCTTAAAAACAAGGCAGGCATCATGGCATCCTACATGGGGCAGCAGGCATTTTGCGCCCTGTTCGGAAAAAATTATAAACCATCAAATTAATTAGGAAAACACGGCATGAAAAAGAAAATTTTGTTGATTGCTGCCGCTGCGGCACTCGCCGTCCTGGCTGTCATTGCCGCCACAGGGTGGCAACGGGGCGCGATGAACCAGCAACAGCCACCACCGCCGCCCACCGGACTGCACGGCAAACCCATGGGACCGCCTCCTGGCGGCATCAACGGACAACCGCCTGGCAAGCCACCTGGCGCAGGCACGGGCAAGCGCGAGGGCACCGTCAGTCCTCATGGCATCAGCCTGACCAAAAACAGTGAAAACGTGTCTAGCAAGGTCTTTACTAGCGACGGTGAAGATGAGGTGGCTGTTAAAGTGAGCGGCGGCAAGCTGATGATGAAAGATTGCCGCATCGAGAAAACAGGAGCCGATAGCAAAGAAGGTGACGGCACCAGCTTTTTTGGCATCAACTCGGGCGTGCTGGCAACTGGCGACGGGCAAATTATCATGAACGGAGGCAACATCACCACCAATGCTGTGGGTGCCAATGGCATCGTGGCTTATGGTGGCAAGGTCATTGCTAACAATGTGACCATCGATTGCAAGAAGAACCTGTCGCGCGGCATCCATGCAACGGGCGGTGGCACCATCATCGCCAACGACCTCAACATCACCACAGCAGGCAACAACAGCTCAGTGATTGCCACCGACCGTGGCGGCGGCACAGTCACCGTCACGCGCGGCTCCTATCATGCCAAGGGCAAGGATTGTGCCGTGTGCTACTCGACAGGCAAAATCATAGTCTCAGATATCGACGGCACTAGCGAGATTGGTGAAATTGGCGTCGTCGAGGGCGACAACGAGCTGCTCATCACCAACTGCCGCATGACCTCGGGCGACAAGCGACGCGGAATGCTCATCCTGCAAAGCGGCTCGGGCGATGCCGAGGGTTTTCATGGCATCATCAAGGTCACTGGCGGCTCGCTTAAGACCCATAAAAAAGCCCCCCTGCTCGAAGTCGCTACCAGCACCGAGGGGTCGCTGGAGCTTTGCGACGTGAGCCTTGACGTGCCCAGCGGCGTGCTGATGCTCGTGGACTATAACCGCAGCTGGAACACCAGCAACCCCGTGGGGCACCTCTACCTGCGCACCGCTAAGCAAGCCAGTTATAGCGGTAACGTGGTGCTCGATGAGTATGGCACTGCCACCGTCGAGGTCGGCAAGGGCGTGACCTGGAATGGCGCTATCGACAACAAAGACAAAGGCAAATCAACAGCCGTCAACGTGCTGGGCACCTGGAACCTCACCGCCGATAGCTATGTTGACACGCTGACCTTGCAGCAAGGCGCGACCGTCAATCGTGGCGGACACCGCCTGACCTATAAAACATTAACTAATAACGGAAATATTAACTAATTGTCAAAAAAAATTCACAAATTGCAGCTTTTTATTGATAAAAATGCCCGATTTGTAGAAATTATTTGGTTAATTGGTTGGTTTAGATTTCCTTTGCATTGTCAAATCACAAACATTTTGTTGAAAGTAATAAGATTGTTTTAGGCTTGTTTATTTCTAAATCTGGTACCATGGACATTTGGGTTTAGTTAAAAGTTTTTAGGCTTCAGAACACTAAAAAAGGAAAAGACAGGATGCGAACCCTGTCTTTTTCATTTGTACTTATACCCGAGTGCTGAGGCACAGTCTCCTAGCTGTGCCATTGTTGCTCCTCACCATAATCCAACAAGCAAAATGTTGCGAATCAATGTATCGTTGACAATCATCAAAATATTTAATCAGACCATGGCAAAACAATAAAAAAACATAAAAATGCCTTCTTGCATCTTGTGTATATTAAATAAATGAGTATATTTGCCTAATAGCCTATAACGTATAGATATTTATATGATAACAAGACCAATAAGAATTTCTGGTTCTGGCAGGACTTCCAGACTGTATATTTACGGTAAAACAACTCCACTTTATAATTTAACGCAAGGAGGCGGTAAACGGCAATGAAAATCAGAACGTTTATCGACCGCCCCATCTTAGCGTGCGTTATCTCGGTGCTGCTTGTGATACTGGGAGTGATTGGGTTGCTGCAACTGCCCGTGGAGCAATTCCCCGAAATTGCACCGCCCACCGTGCGCGTGAGTGCCAACTACACTGGAGCCAATGCCGAAACGGTGCAAAAAAGCGTCATCGTGCCCATCGAAGAAGCCATCAATGGTGCCGAAAACATGATGTACATGACCTCGACGGCAAGCAACTCGGGCAGCGCATCGGTATCGGTATTTTTCCGCCAAGGCACCGACCCCAGCATGGCGATGGTGGATGTGCAAAACCGTGTTGCCACCGTTCAAGGCAAATTGCCCAGCGATGTGGTGAAGGGTGGCTTGAATGTGCGCAAGCGACAGACCACCAACATCAAACAAATGACCCTGTATAGCCCCACCGATAGCTACGACCGCATCTTCCTCGCCAACTACGGAAAAATCAATCTGGAACCACGCATCTCGCGCATTGCCGGCGTGGGCGATGTGACCGTCATTGGTGCCGACTACTCGATGCGCATCTGGCTGGACCCCAACAAGATGGCAATGTATGGCGTCACACCTAAGGATATCAGCACCGTGCTTGACGAGCAAAATGTGGAGGCTGCCACTGGCACACTGGGTGCCGAGAGCGACTATGCTTTTCAGTATGTGCTCAAGTATCGTGGACGATATGAAGAGGAGCCCGATTTCGAGAACATGGTCATCAAGTCGCTGCCCGATGGCAATGTGTTGCGCATCAAGGATGTTGCCCGCGTGGAACTGGGTGGACTCAACTATACTTTCCTAGGCGAGACCGCTGGACACCAAGGGGTTAACTTTATGATTAATCAGACAGCTGGGTCTAATGCCAACGAGATCATCACAGCTATTGACAACGAGGTGGTCCAAATACGCAAAGATCTGCCCAAGGGTATCGTTATCGAGGATCTGGAGAGCAAAAAAGACTTCCTGGATGCATCCATCAAGAATGTGGTGAAAACACTCATCGAGGCATTGCTGCTCGTTATTCTGGTAGTCTATATCTTCCTGCAAAACTTACGCTCGACCATTATCCCAACCATCGCAATCATTGTGTCGCTAGTGGGCACATTTGCCTTCCTATATATCATTGGATTCAGCCTTAACCTACTCACACTGTTTGCATTAGTGCTGGTCATTGGCACAGTGGTTGACGATGCCATCGTGGTGGTCGAAGCCGTGCAGGCACGATTTGACGCTGGTTACCAGTCAGCCTACGATGCCACGGTAGATGCCATGGGCGGCATCACCTCGGCGCTGATTACCACCACACTGGTATTCATGGCGGTTTTTATCCCCGTGTGCTTTATCGGTGGGGTTTCAGGTAAATTTTATGTGCAATTCGGTGTGACCATGGCAATTGCCGTTGCCATCTCGTGCCTCAACGCCCTGACGTTGAGTCCCGCATTGTGTGCCCTGATTATGCGTCCCCACGCCGATGTCGCCAAGGGCGAGAAGCTGGGATTTTCATCCCGTTTTCATCTGGCATTTGACAGTGCATTCCAGCGCATGTCGGCTAAATATGTGCAAGTGTTCTCGCTGCTATTCCGTCGCAAGTGGATTGCATGGCTGCTGGTGGCAGCCTCGGTGGTGGGACTGGCATGGCTAATGAAGTCCACCAGGACAGGACTTGTGCCTGCCGAAGATATGGGCTCCATTCTAGTGAACGTGCAAACAGCACCAGGCACGAGCTTAACCCAAACGCACAAGGTGCTTAAACAGGTAGAGCAGCGCATCCAGGACATTGACGCCATCAAAATATACTCGTTGGTAGCAGGCACCAGCGTGAGCCACGAACAATCATCGTCTAACGGCAACATCACCATCAAGCTCAAGAGTTGGAAAGAGCGCACGGGCGAGGGACAAGACCAAGCATCAGTAATCAAGGAAATCTATCGCCGCACAGCAGATATCACAACCGCCAAGATACAAGTGAGCGCCCAGAGTACATTGCCAGGTTTTGGTCGCATTAACGGTCTAGACATCAATGTGCAAGACCGCAAGGGCGGAACCATGGCAGACCTTGCCAAATATACCAACCAATTTGTTGAAGCATTGAACAAGAGACCCGAAATCTCGCGGGCATACACCAACTTTAGCGACAAATACCCTCAATATCGCGTCGAGGTAGATGCCGCCACCTGCAAGCGCAATGGTGTTTCGCCCACCGATGTGCTAAGTGCGTTGTCAGGCTACATTGGTGGCACCTACGCGTCTAACTTCAACCGATTCACCAAGCTCTACCGCGTGATGGTACAAGCTTCACCCGAATTTCGCGCCGATGAGCAAGCGTTGCAGTCCATCTATGTGAAAAATTCATCGGGCACGATGTCTCCCGTCTCACAATATGTCACGCTCACCAAGGTGAATGGCAGTGAGACACTTTCACGCTTCAACTTGTTCCCCTCGATTGCGGTTGGTGGTACACCAGCCGAGGGCTACAGCTCAGGTCAAGCCATCGAGGCGGTGAAGGAGGTGGCAGCCCAGGTGCTGCCCGCGGGCTATAACTATGAATTTGGCGGTATGACTCGCCAAGAGGCGGAGGCTTCGGGCACAACCACATTGGTATTCATCATGTGCATCGTGTTCATCTATTTGATTTTGTGCGCACTTTACGAGAGCCTGTTCATCCCGTTAGCAGTCATTTTGAGTGTACCCTTCGGGTTGGCTGGCAGTTTCATCTTTGCCAAGATATGGGGGCTTGAAAACAACATCTACATGCAGACGGGACTTATCATGCTCATTGGTTTGCTCGCCAAAACAGCTATCCTGCTCACCGAGTATGCCAGTGAACGCCGTCGCGAGGGCATGACAATTGCCCATGCCGCCATTGCAGCTGCCAAGGTAAGGTTGCGCCCCATCTTGATGACATCTGCTACGATGGTGTTTGGTCTGCTGCCCATGGCGTTTGCGTCGGGTGTGGGAGCAAACGGTAATCGCTCGTTGGGTGTGGGCGTGATTGGAGGCATGCTGTTAGGTACGATTGCTCTGCTGTTGCTTGTCCCAGTGTTATTTGTAGTGATGCAATGGCTAGAAGAGCGTGTTATGCCACGCAGAAGAGCCAACTCGACACAAAATCTGCAATGATGGTTTTGGGCTGTTACTTAGCCCTCCTCCATTGTGAGTTAGGAGGGGTCTATCTTTAAATCTGTGAAACGCCGCTTGTGCCGCAGGTAGTAGGCGGTGATGATGTTCACACGCTCCTCGGGCAGCTGCTTGAGCAGGTTGACGGTGGGCTGGCTGGTGTATGCCTGCCGCATGCGGCGGTAGTCGCGATGCGCCCGCACGATGGCACGGGCATCGCCCCAGTGACCTTTAGCCACAGCCAAGCCCCAAGCCAGGGCATCCATCAGACGGCGTGTGAACAGCAGGCGTTTGCCCTCGGCTACTGGCAGATTTTTGTGTAGCAGCAGCAGATTGTTACGGAAGTTGAGGTAGGTCTTGCGGGGGTTACCCTGCGGCAGGCTACCGCCGCCCAGGTGATAGACGTGGCTGCTGGGCACCACCATCAGCTGGCTGCCCGCCAGGCGGATGCGCCAGCACAAGTCAATCTCCTCCATGTGGGCAAAAAAATCCTTATCTAATCCACCCACTTGCCGGTAGAGGGCACTGCGCACCATCAGACACGCACCGGTTGCCCAAAAGACACTGCGGGCAGACCCGTCATATTGCCCATGGTCGTCCTCAACATCGTCAAACAGCCGTCCGCGGCAATAGGGGTAGCCGTGGCAGTCGATGTAACCGCCTGCCGCTCCGGCATATTCAAACATCTGCTGGTCGTCGTCACGGTCCTGCAACAGCTTGGGCATCACAGCCCCCACGTCGGGGTGCGCTTCCATATAGTCAAGCAGCGGATTCAGCCAGCCCACGGGCGTGCGCACGTCGCTGTTAAGCAACACGGTGTAGGGGTACAGGGTCTGCTCAATGGCAAGGTTATAGCCCTGGGCAAAGCCATAATTTTGGTCAAACCATAACGTTTTGACTTGTGGAAACTCTTGCTCAAGCACGGCACGGCTGTCGTCGGTGCTGCCGTTGTCGGCAACAATGACATCAGCGATGGCGGGGTCAGTGCCCGCTATCACTGTTGGCAGATAACGCCGCAGCAATGCGGCACCGTTCCAGTTGAGGATAATGACGGCAACGGGCTTCATGACGGCAGGGGTGGCGTTGCGACAATTTGAGCATCAACGCTCAAATCGTCGGGGTTGAGGGTTAATAACTTGACACGAACCAGCTGATTGGCAAGCGTGGGGTGGGGTGCAACATTGACGCGGATGTAGTTGTCGGTAAAGCCGTGCATGGCGGTGGCAGCCTTGCTGCCCGTGCCGTGCTCAAGCAGCACATCGCGCTCAGAACCTAGATAACGGCTAATGAAACGAGCTTGCAGCTGGTGGCTCAACGCACCCATGCGTGCCGCCCGCTCTTGCTTGTCGCGCTGGCTCACCACATAGGGGATGCGCAGGGCTGCCGTGCCAGGCCGCTCACTGTAGGGGAACACGTGCAGGTGCTGCACATCGAGCGAGGCAAGAAAGTCGTAACCCTCGTCAAACAGCTGGGGTGTCTCGCCACGGGTGCCCACCATCACGTCCACGCCGATAAAGCAGTCGGGCATGAGCTGGCGCAGACGTGCCACCTTGTCGGCAAACAGCTGGCGGTCGTAGTGGCGGCGCATGAGTTTGAGCACAGCATCGCTGCCACTCTGCAACGGGATGTGGAAATGGGGCATAAATGCCCGCGAACGGGCACAAAAGTCGATGATGTCGTCGGTGAGCAAGTCGGGCTCGATTGACGAGATGCGGTAGCGGCTGATGCCTGCCACCGTGTCCAACGACTGGAGCAAATCGATGAACCGCTCGCCCGTGTTTTTGCCAAAGTCACCGATGTTGACCCCCGTGATGACAATCTCCTTACCGCCTTGGGCAGCCACGGCTTGCGCCTGCGCTGTGAGGTCGGCAATGGTGCCGCTGCGGCTGCGCCCGCGAGCCATGGGTATGGTGCAATAGCTGCACCAGTAGTCACAGCCATCTTGCACCTTGAGCCAATAGCGGGTGCGGTCGCCACGGTCGCACGAGGGCACAAAGCGGCGGATGTCGCGCGTGGGGGTGACGTCGAGCAGACGCTGGCGACGGGCAAGGCCTTGCAGCACATAGGCACAGATGTCGCCCTTTTGCTCACTGCCTAGCACGATGTCCACGCCCTCGATTTGGGCAACCTGCTGCCCCTGCAGCTGGGCATAACAGCCCGTGACCACCATCAGGGCATCGGGCCACTGGCGGATGAGGTGGCGGATGTGCTGACGGCACTTGCTGTCGGCGAGGGCGGTGACGCTGCACGTGTTGACGATGCACACGTCGGGCACATCGCCGTCGCGGGCGGGCATGATACCCTGTGCCGCTAGCAGCGACTGCATGGTTGCCGACTCTGAGAAGTTGAGCTTGCACCCCAGCGTCACTATTTTCACCTTATGGCTACCTGTTGTTGTCGTTGCCACCTGATGTGCGCGTGTTTATTATTATTTCTTTTTAGATTTTCTGTTTGCGCTGGTCTTGCCGCTCTTGCCGCCACGATTGCGACGGGCTTGCTGCCCCTGGCGGCGAGTGCTGTTGCCACGGTTGCCACGCTGCTGACGACGCGAGGCGCTGCCGCCCTCATAACGCTGCCGCTCACGCTCGGTGCGCGACAGGCGAGCCACAGCACCGCTGTTTTGCTCGGTGATGGGAGTCTTGTCGATGCGCTTGCTGCCGGCAGGGTTGTTCTCATCGACCAGCACATAGTCGAGCTGCTTCTTGATGAGGTCGGCACGCGCCACCTGTATGGTGATGGGGTCGCCCAAGTTATAGACCCTGTGGTGGCGGCGACCGCGAATGCAATAGTTTTTCTCGTCAAACTCATAGAAGTCGTCGTCCAGGTCGCGAATCGACACCAGACCCTCGCAATGCGTCTCATCGAGCTCGACATACAAGCCCCACTCGGTCACGCCTGAGATGTGTCCCGCAAACACGCCGCCCAGGCGATAGCCCATATACTCAACCTCCTTGTACTTGATGCTAGCCCGCTCGGCATTGGCAGCCAGCTGCTCCTGACTGCTCATGTGCTGGCACTGCTCCTCTAGCTGCTGAGAGTCAACGCTCTTAGCACCGTCGCCATACAAATCAAGCAGACGATGCACTACCAGGTCGGGATAGCGACGAATGGGTGAGGTGAAGTGGGTGTAGTAGTCAAACGCCAAGCCATAATGGCCGATGTTGGTCGTGGAATAGCAAGCCTTGGCCATGCTGCGGATGGCGAGAATGGAGAGCATCTCCTCCTCGGGCTTGCCAGCAGCCTGCTCCAGCATCTTGTTAATGCTGCGGTTGATGTCGCGGGCACTGCCCTTGGTGCGCACCTTGTAGCCAAAGTGTGCGGCAATATCGGCAAAGTTTTGCAATTTCTCCTCATTGGGCTGGTCGTGCACACGATAAACAAAAGCCTTGGCAGTCTTATTCTTAGGCACCTTGCCGATGTGTTCAGCCACCTTGCAGTTGGCCAGCAGCATAAATTCCTCGATGAGCTTGTTGGCATCTTGCGCCACATGCTGATGCACGGCTATGGGCTTACCCGTCTCGTCGATGTCAAACTTAATTTCCTCGCGGTTAAACGACACCGAGCCGCCCTCTTCAAAACGCCGCTTGCGCAACATTTTTGCCAGCTCGTTGAGCACCGACAGCTCGTGGGCATAGTCGCCCTCGCCTGTTTCAATGATGTGCTGGGCCTCCTCATAACAGAATCGGCGATTGCTGCGGGTGACGGTATGGCAAATTTTGTATTTTTTCACCTTGGCATCTGGTGTGAGCTCCATCACCACGCTGTGGGTGAGCTTGTCCTCGTCGGCACGCAACGAGCAGATGTTGTTGCACAACCGCTCGGGTAACATGGGCACTGTGCGGTCAACCAGATAAACCGAGGTGGCGCGTTCATAAGCTTCCTTGTCGATCACCGATCCTGGTGTCACATAGTGGCTCACGTCGGCGATGTGCACACCCACCTCCCAATTGCCGTTGGGCAGCTGCCGCAACGATAAGGCGTCGTCAAAGTCTTTGGCATCGGCAGGGTCGATGGTAAACGTGGTCACGTCGCGCATGTCGCGGCGGCGTGCCACCTCTTGCTCGGTGATTGTGGCATCCAGCTCCTCGGCTGCCTGGGTCACCTTGTCAGGATATTTATATGGCAATCCAAACTCGGCGAGGATGGCGTGAATTTCGGCATTGTTCTCGCCAGCCACACCCAGCACATCAACCACTTCACCGATAGGGCTATTGGCATCCTCGGGCCACTCCACAATCTTGACAACCACCTTGTCGCCCGTCTTGCCACCGCCCAGCTTGTCGAGCGGAATAAAAATGTCGGTGGCGAGAAACTTGCTGTCGGTCACCAGGTGGGCAAAATATTTCTTAATCACCAGCGTGCCCACAAACTGCTGCTGCTTGCGCTCGATAATCTTGATGACCTCGGCCTCTGGCTCCACACCAGCCCGCACCGCGCTGATGTGCACCAGCACACGGTCGCCGTTGAGGGCGTGCATCGAGTTGCGCTCAGCCACCATGATGGGATTGCCATCGTCGGTGGGAATGCTGACACTGTTCTTGCCATTGCTGCGGCGAATAAAGATACCCTCGGCAACCGAGGAGCGGTTCACAGCCTTATAACGCCCTGTGCCCACCTCGCTCAAGAAGCCGTCAATCACCAGCTGCTCCAATATCTCGACAATGAGGGCACGGCGGCGAGGCGTGTTAGCACCCACAGCCGATGACACCTGCTTGTAGTTGTAGGCAGCATCACCTTGCTGGTTAAAGTAGTTTATCACCTTGTCGTGCAGCTCACGACGCTCCAGCTTCAAAGACTGTAATCCACTTTTCTTAGCCATACGGGTTGTCTTATTTTGTTTTTGATTGTTTGCTTATGCCTTGCTTTGTGATATTTGTTGCAAAAATAATGAATTATTGCGACAAACCAGATAAATTTTTGGTAAAAAAACTGGTTGTGTCGCAATCTTTAACAACAACAACAAGATGTCGGTGTCATTCTTCCTTGCTAGCCGTAATCCACTCTACCTTGCGGCTGCCGGTCATGCGATAGGGGAACTGGCGGCGCAACGTGACCAACTCGTTCGCATAGCCCATATCATGCTCCAGACGCTGGGCAACATCGGCAGCATCGCTCACGTCGATAATCATCGACATGCCGTTGCTCAGGCGGACGTGCACCTCGCGCCGAGCCTCATCTTCAACGAGGTGGTAGTGCCAGGGTTTGCCTACAAAAAAAGCATCGACCTCACGCTGCAATGGCGTTGCAGGCGCAGGTGCATGGGCAGCTTGACCGCCGCCCGACAAACGTTTCAACCACCGCAGCAATCCTTTGGCTTCAGGCTGCTGGGGTTTGTCGGCAACGGCATCGGCTGGCGGCGCCTGCTGCCAGTCGGACCGCGCCTCGTTGCGCACCGTGAAATGGCCATCACGAGCCATTATGGCAAACCGCACCATGTGCGGCCGCACCACATCTAGCTGCTGTATGAAATTGTCGTGGGGAATGGGCAGGTCGAGCGTCTTGCGCCCATTAAGGCGCACCAGCAAGCGAGCCTGCTTGCCATCGGCATGCTTCTTATCGAAATAGTAGGTGATGCCCGTGCCAGCAAAGTAGCGTTGCAGGTACACATCCATGTTGTTTAAAGCCATGTTGCGCAGCTTGCTGCCCTTGCTGTCGGCCTTGTAAGCCGCACCAATGAGTTGTCGCCACTGGTCAGCATGGCTCAAAAAAGCCTCAGAAGCATGAACAAGGCGAGAATGCTCTATCACCTCCATGGGTGCCGCCAACCATTGCTGGTGGTAGTGCATATCTTCCACGTCGAGCGATAGTGTGACCATGCTGCCCTGCACAGCGTGACACAATGTCAGCCCACATGGGGCATACACCTCCATGCCCACGCTATTGGTCTCCCTGAATATCTGCACCGCATCATCAGCACAACCGGCTGCCACGAGTACGGCGCGAGCCGCCTCATACTCCTGCAACATGCGGGCGCACAGGCGTGGACCAGTCATTTGCCGACCGTTAGCCGACGGGCGGTCACCCAGTGTCGGCCTCACCACCAGGTCTATGTTATGAGCCACCTGCTGCGACTCGCTGCCCTCTGTTTGTGTATAACTCTGAATAAACATCACTTGTAGTAGCTCAACAATCGTTCCACCTCGCCAACCGAGCCGTTGTGTCAGTTGCAACGGCATCAGGCAAGCGACGGTGCAGATGCCCAGCAAACGTTATGGCAACAGGCATCTGCACCGCATCATTTATCTCCACGAGATGGCTAATAGGCAATCTCTACCAAATGCTTCTCGCTAGTGTAGGTGGAATAACCGTCAGCCACCGTGAGCGTTCCGTTCACATCAAGAGCCTTGGCATTAAGCGCACAGCTATAGAACGAGCCACCGCTAAAGCTGGCATTTTGGTCCACTTTCACACCCTTGGGAGCCGCATCGGTATTGGCACCTGTCGTCACCACATTAAGCTCACCGCCCTTGAACGTGAAATCTTGGTTGACGTTCACGCCCTTGCCGCCTGCGCCAGTGCACTTGATGTTCAGCGTGCCAGCGGTCATGATAAAGTAGTAGTCAGCTTTCACCCCAGCACACGAGGTGGTGTCGGTTTCATCAATTGCTACCGCACCGCTGTTGATGATGGTTGTCCTGCCGCCAGTGACATACACCAAGCTATCCGTGTTAATGCCCTTGCCACCATCGGCACTAATTTCCATGTTGATGACGCTGCCGGCAATGTGCACATAGTCCTTGCCCTTGATGCCGTGTCCGCTGGTGCTGTTCAGGTAAAGCTGATTGCCTGGACGAACAAACACATAGTCATCACTGGCAATGCAGTTCTTGCCCACACTATACACGTTGAGGCTGCCACTGCCACTCAACAAGATTTGTCCCTCGCTAAAGATGGTTCCACGCTGGTCCTCATCATCCACCTTGGTATAGGTCTCGCCATCGGTGAGTGTGTTAACTGTGCCATCGGCTAGCACCACATACAGGCGTTTCCCACACTGGTTGTTGATGGCTGCGCCTGTGGGGTTAGTCATCGTGATGCCATTGAGCAGCAACTGGAATTTATTGGAGCTGTAGAACTTGAGTGAACCGTTGCTGGTGCTGCCGCTGACCACATATTTCACCTTTTTGCAAGTGCTGGTAATGGTCACATGGGCACCGCTCACCGACGCCACCACTGTGTTGGGATTACCGCTCACCGTTGCCGTCTCACCATCATAAGTGATATAAACCGTGGTTGACCAGTTGGTGTTCTCAACATAGTCGTCATAGTCGTCGGCATCTTCATCATCGGGAATGGTCTCGCTGCCCTCGTCTAGCGCAGAATAATCTAGCGCAATCTCCTTGGGAGTGATTTCGTCATCACTGCCGCTCAAAATGATGTCGTTCACAGCGTTTACATCACTGATTGTTACCTCGCTATCGGCATTAACATCGGCGGCGGCAATCACATCAGCATCTGTCGAGTTGCCTAAAATCACGTCAATAATGGCATTAACATCGGCAATAGACACCTCCCCGTCGCCATTCACGTCGCCCGTGATGGCTGATAGGGTCATTGCTGCAGACAATGCCAACAATATCATCCAAAGTTTTTTCATCATGCGATTGATTTTTAATATTCTATGGTTAATACTTTCCTGTTTTGTTCGTACTTTGAATAGCCATCGGCAACGGTCATCACACCAGCCACATCAATGGGACTGCTCTTGCTGCTATAGCCATAATAGTACCCTCCGCTCACCGACAAGTTTCCGTCAATCTTGATGCCTTTGGGGGCTTTCAGCACCTTGGTACCCGTTGACACGGCACTGAGCTTGCCACCCTGATGCACCATGTTGCCCTTGGCACGCAAAGCCTTGCCTCCGTCGCCCGTGGCTTTAAGCTTCAGCGTACCGCCCGTCATGGTCAGCAAGCTGTCACAACGCAGAGCGGCGCAAGTGGCAGTGTCGCCGTCGGCAATCACGGGGTCACCATAACTCAAAGCCACCGTGCGCCCGCCGTTGATGGTCATAAAGTTCTTGCTACGGATAGCACGCTTGCCGTCGGCATAACATTCCACGTTAATCACGCCACCATCAATGATGATGCCGTCCTTGGCTCGTATGCCATTGCCTGCTTGGCTGTTCACATAAATCTTCACGCCAGGGCGCACACGGATGTAGTCGTCGGTGCTGATGCCGTCGGCACCTGTGGCATACACCTTCAAAGTGCCGCTGCCGCTGAACAGCATCTGACCCTCGCTAAAGAATGCACCCTTTTGGTCTTCGCCACTAATCATCGTGTAGGCAGACCCATCGTGCAATTCATTATAAGTGCCCTGAGCCAAGACCACATAGAAACTCTTGCCGCACTGGTTGTTGATGGCGGCACCAGTGGGATTAGTGATGTTCACGCCATTGAGCAGCAATTGGAATTTCTTGTCACTATAAAATTTGAGCGAGCCGTTGCTTGTAGAGCCGCTCACGACGTATTGCACCTTCTTCTTGGTGCTAATCACCGTGACATGAGCGCCCGTGGCGGTAACAGTCACACCACTCACACTGTTGCTTGCATAAGCCGTGTCGCCATCCATCACAATGTACACGATGCGAGTCCAGTTTGTGTTTTCCACATAGTCGCCATAGGCATCGTCAAGCTCGTCAGTCACCACCACATCGCTATCTTCGTGCAATGCCGTGGAATCAACCTCAATCAGCTCGGGCTGAATTTGATATTCCGCTATCACACTCGACAAGTCGGTATCATCGTTCACGCACGATGCCACCGATAGCGACAACAATCCCAAAGCTATGATAATCAGTGATTTTCTCATCTTTTTTCTCTGTTGCTTTACGTTGTCTGTTCTAGAACTTAAATGTATAGCCTAAGCCCACAATGTGTTCGTTCTCCTCATTATCATCGTCATCACCGTTAAGATGCTGATAGCGATAAAAAGCCTCAAAATAGTGCGTCTTTTTGATATTATAGTCCACACCAACGGTGAAACGCGTCTTTTCGAGTGCCCAAGCGTTATAAAACTCCACGCTGGCAAAGGGGTCAAACTTGCAACGCGGGATGTTCCATTCGACTTGCAACTTGCTTCGCAACACGTTTTTGCCCTTGCCGCTCACTTCTACCGTCTCCCACTCGGCCTCGTCGAAGTCAAAGTTATCGGTCATCTTGTGCGGCCTATAGGTATATTGCCAGCGTTCGCGCAGGCTCAACGTCACCCGATTAATGCTATAAGAACCCGTTAACGACACATTGAAGCGATGGCGCAACCCCCAATACGACGGTCGCCAATTGTTATAGCTCAAGTCGTCGTTAAATGTCAGTTTCTCGTAGTTGTTATCAATCAGCAGCGAGTAGCCGGCACTGGCTTTGAGCCACTTGCACAGCTTGTAGCCTGCGTTAATGCCCACACTCACACGGTCGGCTGTGCGGAAATTGTTGCGTGAACGAAATTCCACATCACCGCCCACACTCCATTTCTTGTCAAGCTTGTGCGAGACACCTGCCGACAACAACAACCCTGCGTCATCGCCAGCCGAGGCCTTAATAGGGCTCAGCACGGCGCACAACGCCAACAGCATGGTAGCAGCTGCTATTGTTCTTTTACTTCTTGCCATTCGTATTTGGCTGGTTTTAAGCGGTGATTGATGTGACTTGCACCACCACCATCGTTCTCATAATAAATTTTGAGCACAGCACTATCCTTGAGGAAATCGATGGAACCCACCACCACATTAAACACGTTCAAGCCTGTGCGTTGGCGCAAGTCCTCGATTAGCTCCTCGCGCTTTTCGGGCGTGATGAGTGCGATGCGATCATATAGCACCAGTTTGCTGGCGATGCTGCGTCGCAGCACAAATAGCTCAAACAACCCTATGGCGACCGTGATAATCACATTGGGTGCCAGCAATTCGGCTAAACTCATGTTGTCTGCCAGAGCATTAATCACCGACAAGCCAATGACGCTGAACATATAGGTCATTTCGCGCACCGGTATCGTCTCAGTTCGGTAACGCAAGATGCCAAATATGGCAAACAGACCCAGTGCAAAACCAATTTTAACTTTGACGCTACCCAACAGATAGATGAGGAAGAATACCGTCACGCTCAGCAAAATGAAGGTGAAGAAGTAGTCACGGCGCTTGCTGCGGCGATAGTACATGAAGTAAACAATAATCCAAATAAAGACCATCATCAACAAGAAGCGCAGCATCAGCTCCCCAAAGCCAATGGGGTCATACAACGTCAAGTTAAACGCCTGCTCAGCGGCTTCTTGTACGGCATCAACATCAGTGTTGTCCAGACCAGTTTGAAGTAGAATCATAACGTTTCATTTTTTATATCGCCTTGTGGCATCACTGCCAGTGACAGGCTTGAGTTAATATTGATTATTATTCATAGTCGCATCACGTCGGGTCAACGCTCCTGACGCGATTGAGCCAAAAACTTCTCCACTAGCCGCAGACGCTGTTTGAAGCGGTTGCGTTTCAGTTCAGGATTGGTCAACGCAGAGCCCATGCAATACTTGCTAAAGCCGCTAGGCTTGATACGCAAGTTGCGCAGCATCTCCAAGATGGGCGATGGCACCAGACCGTCGCGTTTCAGCTCAATGATGGCAATGCCCGTCAGGTCACAGTCGTTGCCAGTCACCAGATTGTGAAACTGCAAGTCTGTGTCGATGGTCAGACGCTCAGTCTTGCCACTGTTCACCAGCGTAATGCGGTGAAAGCGGTTCTCTACCGTCTCGCGCATGATGGCAGGGTCATAGCGCAGGTGCTTGTGCAAAAACTCATCATAGAGTTCATACTGCTCATCCTGACACCTGAAATTGATGCTGTGGTCAGGATTTAACGGGTCAAACCCTACCATGTCAACACGCTTCTTCTTGGTGCGACCGTGGTTGTTCTTGGTCTTCACCTCCAAGAAATTCAATCCCGAGTTCACATACGACCTGATGCGCAGCTTCTGTCTGCCCGCATGCCCATTGTGATGCACCGTGTACATATTCATGTCGGGGGTGTCAAAATAGGCAGTATAGTAGGCAGCGTTGCGGTCACCGTCAATGTCTTGTATGCGGTAATCACTTTTAGCCAGCATCAACAATTGCTTGAGCCGGCCGACCGTTGTGACAAACTTGGTGTCGGTGCGGTTCATCAGCTTAATTCCGCTCATTTCATCAAGCGTGATGGGGCTGAACTGGGTAATGATGCTATCTAATGAATGATCCATCAGGATTAGGTTTTTGTTCATTCTAAACGTAAAGATAGCATCATTATTACCGATTTAGCAAATTTATTCAGCCATTGCGCTTGATTTTTCAGCGAACCAACGCAATGCCGACTGGGGACAGCAGCTCAACGGCAAAATGTGCTCAGCGTTGTCACTTAGCCATCTCAAAGCCTAAGCGCACGCCATCATACTGCTTGCTCAGCTCGCCCACCGTCTGCAACGTGCTGTTGCCCGACACTGCTGCAACAGCTTGCAGCACCTTAAGCAGGTTTTTGCTTTCAAAGGTCAATGCCAGTCCGCCATTGGTGCGTGTAACGTAGGCATTGGTGCTAAAGAGCAAGGCTTTGAGTTTGATGGTGCCACTCGATGGATTGTAGTCATAGCTACCACTCATGGGTATGCCCTTCATCTTGCCCGAGAACTTATGGTCCTGGGTGAATACAAACTGTGTGTTACTGGCAGCTATGCCCAAGCTGTTATATACGGGCAGCAGTTTTTCCTTGCAATTCTCGGCAGCCACGCTGCCGCCTGCCTTGGCTAGCAAGTTCTCGCTTGTAAAGGCACAGCCAGGCTCGGTGTAATACCAAGTGCCATATAGCTCGCTCTCGCTGATTTTGATGCTACCGATAACGAGCCCCAGCAGACCATCCATAGTGTTTTGCGACCCAACGATACCGCCCAACACGCCGCCTAGCACACCGCCCAGTCCCGTACCGCTTGTTGATGTCGTGGATGTGCCGTTGCCCAGCAAACCGGTAGTGCAACCCGAGGTGGTCACCATAAGCAACACCGCACACAAGGAAATAACCATTTTCTTCATATCCAAAATCATGTGTTAGTTAAGTTTATAATGCTTTGTACACGGCAAAGTTATGAAAAAATTTGCAACTTTCCACTTTTTTAGTGCCCAAAAAACACTGAACCCCATCATAGGGCTCACTGGCGTGGCAAAAGGGCTGCTATTTCGCAACCGTTTTTCGGGCTTAGGCAAATTAGCGTTTTTTAAGGATTATGGACACTTTGTTTGCTCTTTTTTTTGTAATTTTGTACGATTTTTCCAGCCCGTATCATTCAAGGGCTGCCAAAACAAAATTTTAACCCATTTCGATATGGCTGAAAACATCAATTATAACGAAGAACGAGAAGAAAAAAACTATTCGGCGCATAACATACAAGTGCTCGAAGGGCTAGAAGCCGTGCGCAAGCGTCCCGCTATGTACATCGGCGACACGCACGTCAAGGGATTGCACCATCTGGTCAGTGAGGTGGTGGACAATAGCATCGACGAGGCTCTGGCAGGATTTTGCGACCACATCGATGTCACCATCGGCGAGGACAACAGCATCACCGTCAAGGACAACGGTCGTGGCATCCCTGTTGACGAGCACGAGAAGCTCCACAAGTCGGCACTAGAGGTCGTCATGACGGTGCTGCATGCCGGCGGCAAGTTCGACAAAGGTTCCTACAAGGTGTCGGGCGGCTTGCACGGTGTGGGTGTGAGCTGCGTCAACGCCTTGAGCGACTACTTGCGGGCTGAGGTGCGCCGCGGCGGCAAAATCTATGTTCAGGAATATTCGCTGGGCAAGCCGACCACCGAGGTTAATGTGGTGGGCGATTGCGGTGACGAGCACGGCACCACCATCACCTTCCATCCTGATGCCACCATCTTCTCCTCCACCACCTACGACTTCGACATCCTGTCGAACCGATTGCGCGACCTCGCATACCTGAATGCCGGCGTCACCTTGTGCATCAAGGACATGCGTGACTTGGACGACCAGGGCAACCCGCGCACCGAGACTTATTATAGCGAAACCGGACTCGACGAGTTCGTGCGATATATCGACGGCAACAAGGAAGCACTCATCGACGGCGTGATTCACATCAAGTCGCAAAAGGGCGACATCCCTGTTGAGGTGGCAATGACCTACAACACGTCGTTCAACGAGAACATCTACTCCTTCGTCAACAACATCAACACCATCGAGGGCGGAACGCACCTCACAGGCTTTAGGCGCGGACTGGGCTCTACGCTTAAGAAGTATGCCGAGGACAACAAGATGCTCGAGAAAGCCAAGGTCGAAATCAAGCCCGAGGACTTCAGGGAAGGACTCACCGCCATCATCTCGGTCAAGGTGCTGGAACCCCAGTTCGAGGGTCAGACCAAGACCAAGCTAGGCAACACCGAGGTGATAGGTGCCGTGGAGACCAGCGTCAGGGACGTGCTCAACACCTATCTTGAGGAGCATCCCACACAAGCCAAGACCATCGTCGAGAAGGTGATTCTGGCGGCACAGGCTCGCCATGCTGCCCAGAGCGCACGCCTCAAGGTGCAACGCAAGTCACCACTGACGGGCGGCGGACTGCCTGGCAAACTGGCAGACTGCTCGTCAAAGGACCCATCTGAGAGCGAATTGTTCTTGGTCGAGGGTGACTCGGCAGGCGGCAGTGCCAAGCAAGGGCGTGACCGCAAGTTCCAAGCCATTTTGCCACTCAGGGGCAAAATCTTGAATGTGGAAAAAGCCATGGACCACAAGGTGTTTGAGAGCGAATCAGTGGTCACCATCTTCCGCGCATTGGGTGTCACCATCGGCACCGATGAAGACCCCAAAGAGGCTAACCTGAGCAAGTTGCGCTACCATCGCATCATCATCATGACCGATGCCGATGTTGACGGTGCGCACATCGACACCCTGCTGATGACCTTCTTCTTCCGCCGCATGCGACCCATCATCGAGAACGGCTACCTCTACATCGCCTCACCGCCTCTGTACAAGGCCACCAAGGGCAAAGTGGAGGAATATTGCTGGAACGAGCCGCAGCTGCGTGCCTTTGTGGACAAATATGCCGGCGGCAACATGGATGCCATCACCGTGTCGCGCTTTAAAGGTCTGGGCGAAATGAACGCCGAGCAACTGTGGGACACCACTATGAATCCCGAAAACCGCTTGCTCAAGCGCGTGAGCATCAGCGACGCTGCCGAGGCCGACCGCATCTTCTCGATGCTGATGGGCGAAGACGTGGAACCACGCCGGCGCTTCATCGAGGAAAATGCCACCTATGCCAACATCGACGCCTAAAAACGTGACGACATAACCTTAAAGTGCAGTGCCTTGCCAGTGATGCGCAGGGCACTGCTATCATAATAGAGTGTGGTCAAAAAAAATACGACTTCAAACAAACAGCTGCCTAAGCACCTCGGGCGAGCGCAACGTGCCTATCGCTGCATGATGCAGGCGATAATAGGTAATCATGACATCTAACACATTGTTGCGCTCATCACGGTTGAAGCTGAAGCGCCCCATGTTGCCAAAGGTCATGCGCGACAACAAGTGAATCACCTGCGCCTGCGAGGGTGGCAAATGGGGGTGACGGTTGTTCACGCCACTGCAAAACACACCATCTGCCATATCGAACCAGTAGCCAGGCCGATAGGTTTCAAGATTGGGCTGAATACCCAAAAACTCGCCCAAGTGATACAAAAAACAGATGTGGAAATTAGCAATACTAGTGGCATCGGTGAGCTGTTCGAGCAGCTGCACCCCCTGCTCGATGTAGTTAAACAATGCCTGGTTGCGCTCTGGCTCCTGAATGACGTGTGACAGCAGCTCGCTCACAAACATAGCTATCGCACTCTTGAAAGGGTCGCTATAGAGGGTAGCCAACTGATAGTTGCGACGCACCTCACGCAAGTGGGACAGTTCACGCAACGGTTGCACATGAGCCACCAACTCAACCAGCGACAGCGGCATCAGCATGGCGTTGCGCTGGCGTGCCGACCGCGAGGTGCCCTGCGACACGGCAAACGACATCAGCCCGCGCCCATCAGTGTAGATGCGCACAATGTTCGTGCGGTCGTTATACCGCACCGTGTTCAACACCACGCCATTCAATTTTTCATACATCTCGCCGCTAAATTACGCAATATTCTTGAAATTATGGCCATACCAGCACAAAAAAGGGGCGATTTTATCGCTTTTCAACAAGTTAAATTTTGCCAATTGAAAAAAACTTTCTAATTTTGCAGTCGCTTTTTTGGAAAATAAGGCACTGGGCCCATTCGTCTATCGGCTAGGACGCAAGATTTTCATTCTTGAAAGAGCAGTTCGATTCTGCTATGGGCTACCTATTTTTAACTCATTAAATATAAGATTTTTTTTAACTAGACATTATGGCTAACCATAAATCAGCTATTAAGCGAATCCGCCAGAGTGAGGCCCGCCGCCTCCGCAACCGTTATTACAGCAAGACCATGCGCAACGCAGTGCGCAACATCCGCAAGATGACCGATGCTAAGGAAGCCGCCGAGGCTATGCCCAAGGTGACTGCCATGCTCGACAAGCTCGCAGGCAAGAATGTGATTTCGAAGAACAAAGCGGCAAACCTGAAGTCAAAGCTGGCTCTTCACATCAACAAGCTGAGCAAGGAGGCTTAAAATCAATGACGAACCACTCTTTCGCCCCCGTGGGGTGAGAGGTGGTGACGCAGGGCCCATTCGTCTATCGGCTAGGACGCAAGATTTTCATTCTTGAAAGAGCAGTTCGATTCTGCTATGGGCTACCGCACAAAGCGTTAAGGCTTTTCTTAACGCTTTGCATTGTGTTTTTATCCCCTTAAAACGGGACGGCAACTATGACCAATGGCAAATGCCTTTGCCAAATTTAAGTGAATACACGACACGCCCCACGACTTGACGCAAGCCGTGGGGCGTGTTTTTAATTGCAGAAAAGCTGGAATAGCCGTCGATTACTTCGCAATGACAATCTTTTTGGTCGTGCCGTTAGGCATCTTCACAATGTTGACACCAGCCTGCGGTTCGGTCAAGATGCGACCATTCAGGTCGTAGTAGATGGGGTCACCACCATTAACATACACATCATTAATACCTGCGATGCCGTTGATGAGGAAGTCTTGCCAATACTTAGCTGCCTTGTAATCATTTACCGAAGCCTCAGGCACATTCAGCGTGCAACTTGTAACATCAACCTCCTCAAACGGGGATCTAGTGCAAGTGGGCGGTACAGTGGCATAGCAAGTTACGGTCTTCAATGCCGAGCAGTTATAGAAAGCGATATCATCTACCTTCTCGAGCGTAGCGGGCAACGTCATCGTTTCAACTGACGAGCAGCCATAAAAAGCAGCATCACCAATGTAAGTGCAACCTGAAGGGATATCTAAAGTGGTCAACCCACGGCATGACATGAACGCCGACGAACCAATCGAGGTGATGGTCTCAGGCCAAGTGATGTTTGCAAGCGCATTGCAGCCAAAGAAGGTGCCACCAGGAATCTCGGTGAGCAACTTCGACAACTTGATGGTCGTCAAACCCTTGCAGTCGGCAAACACACCACTACCCATGGTGGTCACGTTATCACCCATGGTGAGCGTAGTCAGGGTTTCGCACTCGTCGAAAGCACCCTGCCCAATCTCAACAACACTCTCGGGGATAGCGACCTCGCCATACTCCTTGCCGATGGGGGCACGATAGAACTTGGTCATGTCCTTGCTGTACAGCACACCATCCACGTCGCAAAAATTTTCACTCGTTTTATCTACGTCAATCGAGGTAAGGCTATAGCAACGGTCAAACGCACCAATGCCAATGGTGTCCACCGAAGCGGGAATGTTAATCTGCGGCAGACTTTGACAGTTGAAGAACGCCTGAATGTCGATGGTCTCCAAGGTGTTGGGCAAGGTGATATCGCTAAGTTGTGTGCAGAAGTAGAAGCACACCTCGCCAATTCGCTTCAAGCCCTCATTGAGGTTCACAGTTGTCAACGCATTACACATATAAAAGGTGTAGCCGCCCATGTCCTCCACGTTGCCAGGAATGGTGATTTCTTCCAGACTCTCGCAGTAGTAGAATACCATGTCGTCAAACGCCTTGATGCCGCTGCCGATGATGACCTCCTCCAGGTCCTCATTTTCACTCAATGCCTCCTCGCCCAGATATACAGCCGAGTTAGGCAGCGCAATCTTGGTGAGATACAGCCCGTGGAACATGTACGGACCAACGGTGTCGTTAGCAGTGTAGTAGGAGTCGTAGGAGGTCATGTAATAGGCATCGCCGCCCTCCACGATGTTAGCACCCGACAGGTCCAGCTCCTCGAGCGACCATTCGGCCATGTCGCGAATAAAGGCAATGTCATCACCGTTCAAGTCACCCGTGACGGTAATGCTGCTATAATTATACATGTTGTCTTCGCCAATCAGCTCGCTCAGCGTTCCAGGTGTTTCAACATTGAACGTGCCATCTTGTCCAAACGCACTTGTAGCGATAAACAGTAGTGTAACGATAAGATAAAGATGTTTCATAAGTTCTTAAATTTTTAAAATGGTAAAAAAGATTTAGAGATTGCTTCTTCATTATGCATAAGCACCGTCACGATGGACTAGCTTTACCACTCAATCGGTTTTTCATCAATCGTCGCGAGTGCGCTTATTTGCTATGCAAATTTACTGAGCATCATTTAGCACCACCAATTTTTCTCCCTCAAATTGGTGTCAAAAGGTTGTGGTGTTGTGCTGAAATGTTTAGAGACCTTGATTATCAGGGTTTTTAGCCTCTTTGGCATATTGCGTCGCAGTGAGACCTGTTACCTTTTTAAAGTTGGCTGCAAAGTTGCTGCGGCTCTTGAAGCCCACGCTGGCACCTATCGCCTCGATGGTCAAGTTGCCATAGTTTGCTTGGTCGTTAATGCGTCGGCACGCCTCGCGAATGCGGTATTCACCCAGCAGCTGATTGAAATTTTTGTTAAACCTCTGCGAGAGCACCTGCGACACATTGGCGGGTGTGGTATCGACCAGCTCGGCAAGGATCTCGCGGTTAAAGTTCTCCTGGCAGATGAGCTCGGTTTGCTCCATCACTTTAATGATTTTGTTGCTCAAGTCGTCCTTGGTGTTTTCGTCGAGCTTGCTATTGCGGTAGGTCTGCAATGCCTGTTCCATCTTGATGTTCTCCTGCGTCTTACGATACATCAGGCGGTAGTTCTCCTCCAGCTCATGGTTCTTACGCCACAGGAACACCGACAATAGCCCCACAGCCACCACCAATGCTAACAATGCCAGCGCAAACCAGTGCCATAGGCGTGCCTTGCTTGCCGATTGCTCGGCCTCGATGTTAATTTTTTGCAGCTCGTCCAAGAAGTGCAGCTCGTTGGCTTTCAACAGCTTGGCTTGATGCTGCAAAGAGTCCTTGTCTTGATAATACAGCAGGTGGTGCTGGCGTGCCGTCGCATGGTCGCCCAGCTTGGTGTAGTATTCGTAGTAGTACTTCTCGATATCGGCACTGGCTTCGCGTATGCCATATTGCTCGACGAACTGCTTGGCGCGGTCAATCCACTGGATGCTCTGGGCATTATCACCCATCAGCGAGCATACTTCGGCACGACGACTGCAGTTCATGATCTGGTAGCGCTCATGGTTAGGTAGGGTAGTCAGAAGCTTGTCGATGCTGTCACATAGGCTCATGGCACGGCTGTAGTCTCCCGAGCGTTTGGCTCGCGAGAACTTGACCTGGGCCTCAAAGTAAGCCAGCATGGGCAAGTCGCGAGGCACTTGATGGGCACTGATGTCGTGTTGCAAGGTGTCAATCACCGCTGGGTTGTCATCGTCCATGATGTAGATGTTGTTGGCAGCCGTCATTGCCAGGTCCCACTTCTTCATTTTCAGGAAAATATGCCACGCCTGCTTGTAATAGTCAATCCCCTGTTGCCGCGTATCCACGTCGTTGATGTTCTCCATCAGCGACATCAGGTTGCCCAGATTGTTCAGGGCATAGCCCTTGGCGATGTCCTCGTGGTGCTTGTCGGCTAGGGTGACGGCTTTTTGTAGCCAGTTGTAAGCAGTCTGGTAGTCGTAGTAGTAGGTCAAATACAGGTAACCGATGTTGCTCATGGCAAAAATGCTCATGGCACGCTCCTCGTCGCTCTGGTGGCGGTCGTAGTAACGGTTGGCAACGATGGTGTTGCACAGCAGTGCACTGTCGCGATACTCGGGTTGCTGGATGTAGTGCCGCCCTCGCTGCATCAGCGTGTCGGTGGACAGGTCCGCCCAGTTCTCATAGGGAACAAGCGCAAAGTGGCGCGCTGTCACCTCGGCACGAGGGCTCAAGGTAACACACAGCATCATCCACGCTATCAACAGTGCTTGTTTCATTTCTTGTTGCAAAAATACTCATTTTCCATGAAATGCAAGCGCAAAGTTTGCAAAATCGCCCACAGGGATAGAAAACAGTAATTGCAAATAGCTGCCACTCATCTCCCGTTCTTATCCTGCGACTAAACAGAGCGAGATAATTAACAAAGGTACGCCGATGAATAACTTGTGGCACGCTTTTTGCAAAGCATATCATCAAACTATAAACCCAACTATAACAACTTGTTTTGAACCATGTCGTGTTTCAGAGTTTTTTTATCGGTTATTTTTCCGCCGCTGGCTGTGTTGGACAAAGGCTGCGGCTCGGTGCTGATTGTGTTTATCTTGACACTGGCGGGCTGGATTCCAGGCGTGATTGCAGCACTGGTCATCTTGAATAACAACACCAAGCAGTTACCTGCCGGCTATGACAACCAAGGTAACTATACACAGCCAGTAAACTATCACAAGCCGACGGACCGCGGTCCCTATGCACAGCCGTAACCATCAGGAGGGCTTGTAACCCATTGTGGGGAGTACCCTAGAAATTAATGTCTGCTGGCTGATGTCTAGAAAAATGGTAGTATCTTTGCAGCATAGTAGATATTATTAATGTTATCATGATGAAAGCTGTAGTTATTGGAGCCGCCGGACACATCGGCACTTATCTGATTCCGATGCTGATGAAGGCTGGCTATGAAACCATTGCCATCACCCGGAGCATGTCGCAACCCTACGAAGATTGCCCCGAGTGGCATCGCGTGGAGCGTGTGTTGATGGACCGAGAAAACGACCCTGAGTTCATTGATAAACTGAAGGCAATGGAGCCCGACATCATCGTCGATTTGGTGAACTTCAACGTCGAGGAGACCAAGAAGATTGTGGAGAACTTCAAGGACTCGCGTCTGACGCATTATCTGTATTGCTCGTCGTGCTGGACGCATGGGCTGGCCGAGACCATTCCGCTGGATCCCGATGACCTGCGCAAGGAGCCGATCGACGACTACGGCAAAGATAAGTTTGCCAGCGAGAAGTATCTGAAGGAGCAGTATAGGCTGAACGGATTTCCGGCCACCATGGTGTTGCCTGGTCAGATCTCGGGCCCAGGGTGGACGATTATCAATCCGTGGGGCAACATATCGATGCGCGTATGGCAAGACATTGCCGACGGCAAGGAGATTGCGCTGCCGAACTTCGGTCAGGAAACTTTGCACCATGTGCATGGCTATGATGTGGCGCAGGTGTTCTTCAAGGCGATCACGCATCGCCAGCAGGCTCTGGGCGAGTGCTTTGACGCCCAGTCGGCGACGAGCATCACGCTGTATGGCTTTGCCAAGCACCTGTATGAATATTTCGGACATGAGCCGAAAATCAGGTTCTTGCCGTGGCCGGAGTGGTGCAAATATGAGGGCAACCCCGAGGAATGTGAGCAGACCTATTACCACATCGCGCGCAGCGGGGCGTTCAACATCGACAAGGAGCGCCGGCTGCTGGAGTACCAACCAAAATATACCTGCCTCGAAACGATAGACCTGGCAGTGAAGAGTTACCTAGAGTGCGGGCTAATTGCGTTATAACTATCCCACTAGAGTAATAGAGCAGACGAAATCACACACAGAGCGGTGACTTGCCAACATGGGGGGCACCGCTCTGTTGTGTTTTATAGTTCATTGAGTGTCAGGCTGGATGCTCGGCGAGATATCGCCACAGGGGGGCTGCCATGAGGGCTTGGAGCATCTGGTTGTTGCGCATCATTTGTTCGACCTGGTCGCGGGTGAGCAGCAGCACGGCGATGTCTTCGCTAGGGTCAAGATGTTGGCTATCAGTGCGGGTAACACCTTGTGCCAAGTAGCAATGGGTGATGTTGTTGCAGATGCTGGGGTTCTGCCCGATGGTCATGATCTCTTGCCAGGTGCCGCCTGAGTAGCCGGTCTCCTCGAGCAACTCGCGCTGAGCGGCATGCAGGGAATCTTCACCTTGTTCGACCACACCGGCGCATAGTTCGTCAAGCACGACATCCATAGCATGCCTATATTGACGCACAAAAACAAAATGTCCCTCAGGTGTGATGGCTATGACGTTGACCCACTCAGGGTATTCGAGCACATAGTGCTCAGGATTGATGCGTCCATCAGGCAACTGCACCTTATCAACGCGGGCGGTAAGCCAAGGCCGCTGAATGATGTAGCGGCTCTCGAGCGTGGTCCACTTTTTGATTTCCTTTTCCATATCTGTGCCGTTTTTTAATTTTATAACGTTGAAACGTGCAAAATGGTGCACTTTTTATAAAATTTCAGTAACTTTGTGCCACTGACTGTAATGAAACAGAACAATAATACAAAGACGGCAGAAGCCAAAGTGTGGTACCCACTGCGTGTGACCTATAACCGCGAACTCAAGGTCAAGGATGACCTAGATGCGCTGGGCATACGCAATTTTGTGCCTATGCAATACCGCCGCGAAGAGCGTAACGGAGTCATGGTCAAGCGTCTGGTCCCCAGCATACACAACCTCATCTTTGTGCATCTAGAACCTGCTGCCATGCGCGAATATAAGGCTACAACTGCCATGCCTGTGCGTTACATCATGAATCATGAAACGCACCGACCGCTCATTGTCCCTGACCGTCAGATGGAAAATTTTATCAAGGTGGCAGGCACCTACGAGGAGCAAATCATCTACCTGAATCCTAATCCAGGCGACTTCAGCAAGGGTGAGCGCGTGCGCATCATCGGTGGGGTGTTTGCAGGTGCCGAGGGGGTATTTGTGCGCGTCAAGGGTGACCGCCGCGTGGTGGTCAACATTGAGGGTGTGGTAGCTGTCGCCACCACCTATGTGCATCCGTCGATGATTGAAAAAATAGACTCTAACGAATAACGACAACAACATCATCATAACACGACATATAATGAACGCTAATCATCAAAAGGTGGCCCTAATCACGGGCATCACTGGACAAGATGGCTCCTATCTGGCTGAATTGCTGCTAGAAAAAGGCTATGAGGTGCATGGCATCATGCGGCGCAGCAGCAGCTTCAACACTGGCCGCATCGAGCATCTGTATCTTGACGAATGGGTGCGCGACATGAAGCAACAACGCCTCATCAACCTGCACTATGGCGACATGACAGACAGCAGCTCGCTCATTCGCATCATCGAGAAGACGCAACCCGACGAAATTTATAACTTGGCGGCTCAAAGCCATGTGAAAGTATCGTTTGACGTGCCTGAATATACCGCCGACGCCGATGCTGTGGGCACCTTGCGCCTGATAGAAGCTGTGCGCATCGCCGGTCGTGAACACACCACACGCATCTACCAGGCAAGCACCAGCGAACTATTTGGTAAAGTGCAGGAAGTGCCTCAGCGCGAAACCACACCGTTTTATCCGCGCAGCCCATATGCGTGCGCCAAGCTGTATAGCTATTGGATTATGAAAAACTACCGCGAAAGCTATGGCATGTATTGCGTGAATGGCATCTTGTTTAACCACGAGAGCGAGCGGCGAGGCGAAACGTTTGTCACCCGCAAAATCACGGTAGCTGCTGCCCGCATTGCCAGCGGCTTGCAAGATAAGCTATATTTGGGCAACCTAAACGCCTTGCGCGACTGGGGCTATGCCAAAGATTATGTGGAGTGCATGTGGTTGATCATGCAACAAGACGAGCCCGACGACTACGTGATTGCCACAGGCGAATGTCACACAGTGAGGGAGTTCTGCACACTGGCATTCAACTATGTGGGCATTGAACTGGACTGGCAAGGCGAGGGCATAAATGAGCAAGGTGTGGACCATGCAACAGGTCGTGTGTTGGTAGAGGTAGATCCAAAATATTTCAGACCTGCCGAAGTCGATCAGTTGCTGGGTGACCCTACCAAAGCGCAAACTCGGCTGGGATGGAATCCGCACAAAACTTCATTTGAGCAGCTTGTGCGCCTGATGGTGGAACATGACATGCAACACATCCGCAAGATTTATCACCTCGATTAAAATAAAGAACTTAGTTAATAGCTATGATAGATAAAAACGCAAAGATTTATGTAGCGGGACACCGCGGACTAGTGGGCAGTGCCATTTGGCGCGATTTGCAAAGCAAGGGTTACACCAATCTGGTGGGACGCACGCACCATGAACTCGACCTGATGGATGCAGTAGCCGTCAAAGCGTTTTTTAAACAAGAACGTCCAGACTATGTGGTGCTCGCAGCAGCCCATGTGGGCGGCATCATGGCTAACCTGACACGACGTGCCGAATTTATTTACAAAAACCTTGCCATTCAGCAAAATGTGATTGTAGAGAGTTGGCGACACGGGGTGAAAAAATTGTTGTTCCTAGGCAGCACATGCATCTATCCGCGCGAGGCTCCGCAACCCATTAGCGAAGATGCCCTGCTCACCTCACCATTGGAATATACCAACGAACCATACGCCATTGCTAAAATTGCGGGGTTAAAAATGTGTGAAAGCTTTAATTTGCAATATGGCACCAACTTTATAGCTGTAATGCCGACCAACCTGTATGGCCCTCGAGATAACTTTGACCTCGAAACCAGCCATGTGCTGCCAGCCATTTTGCGCAAAATGCATCTGGCACGACTGCTGAACGAGGGCAATCTGGATGCCATTCGCGCTGATTTGGATATGCGCCCTGTGGAGCATGTGAATGGCAAAGCTAATGAAGAACAGTTACTCGCCTTGCTCGAAAAATATGGCATCAATAGCAATAGCCTCACACTGTGGGGCAGTGGAACACCGCTGCGCGAGTTTTTGTGGAGTGAAGATATGGCAGATGCCAGCGTCTATTGCTTAGAAAACATCAATTTCAGCGATTTGCAGGGTGATGGTAACGAAGTGCGCAACTGCCACATCAACATTGGCACTGGAAAGGAAATCAGCATCAGTAGCTTAGCAGAGTTGGTTAAGCAAACCGTTGGTTATCATGGCGACATCAAATGGGATAGCAGCAAGCCTGATGGCACTCCCCGCAAGCTGACCAATGTGAGCAAGCTGCACGCCCTAGGCTGGCACCACCGTATGGAGCTAGAGCAAGGTATCAGTAGCCTTTACCGCTGGTATCAAGATGTTGACCCGCGTGAATGAGTAATGAAGAATTACCCCTGTTATTTTCGGTTGTTCACTACTTCACTCCATCTTGTCAATAAGCCTGTCAATAACTGTTGAAAACTTATTGAAAAAAATCAACAAAATCACTTGACAAATAAAAATCAAGGTGGCTTAAAATTTTTCATCACCTGACAAAATAAGTTAGCACTAATTTTTTATCGCAATTTTAACAGGGTTTTCATCACTTTTTATCAGTTTATGCCATAATAATTTATTAACTTTGCACATTGTTTACAACCTGTTAATAAATTCAATATGTTTTTAAAAATCAATAGAATGACTTGTCAATAACATGTTAATAAGCTAAGAAGGTTATTTAATAACCCAACTGACCGCTAAAAGCATAAAAAAGTTTTTGACACAATTAACAGGCAATAAACATCATCATAAAATTAAGTTTTTAAAAAAATAAAAAAATAATAATTGATATATGAATGTTCAAAACGGCTATGTAGATGAACCCATCCCCCAGGGCATCGACTTGAGAGAGGAGATATTGCGCCTCAAGCAGGAGCGCAATGCCGTGATTATGGCGCACTATTACCAGCGCAAAGAAATCCAGGAGCTTGCCGACCACATTGGCGACAGCTTGGCTCTGGCGCAGCTGGCAGCCAAGACAGATGCTCCCGTCATCATCTTGTGTGGAGTGCACTTCATGGGCGAGACAGCCAAAATCTTGTGTCCCGACAAGACTGTGATTGTGCCTGACTTGAGTGCTGGTTGTTCGCTTGCCGATAGCTGTCCAGCTGACAAATTTGAGCAGTATGTGAATGAGCATCCTGGCTACACGGTGGTTAGCTATGTGAACACCAGTGCGGCAGTCAAGGCGGTGACCGATGTGGTGGTGACCTCATCAAATGCCAAACAGATTGTAGATAGTTTGCCCGAAGATGAGAAAATCATCTTTGGACCCGACCGCAATTTGGGCAATTACATCAATAGCTTGACCGGCAGGCAGATGCTGCTATGGGATGGTGCCTGCCATGTGCATGAGAAATTCTCGCTCGCAAAGATTTTGGACCTCAAGAAGGAATATCCCGATGCCAAGGTGCTGGCGCATCCCGAGTGTCCCAAGCCTATCCGTCTGGTAGCAGACAAGGTAGGCTCGACGCAGGCATTGCTCAACTATGCCGTTGACAACGATAGCAACCAGTTTATAGTTGCTACCGAAAGCGGCATTTTGCACGAGATGCAACGACGCTGCCCCGACAAGCTGTTTATTCCTGCTCCGCCCGAGGATGGCACTTGTGCTTGCAATGAGTGTGAGTATATGAAACTGATTACACTCGAGAAGCTATACAATTCGCTCAAATTTATGGCACCTGCCATCGAGGTTGACAAGGATGTTGCCGCTCGTGCCGTTAAGCCCATCGAGCGCATGCTTGAAATTTCACGCAATCTGGGAATCATTAAATGAACAAGACGTTAATCACATTAATCACCATTATATTAATTCATTCAATAAATATGATGTCACAAAACGTATATGACTTCACGGTCAAGGATCGTAAGGGCAACGATGTGTCGCTTGCAACATACAAAGGCAAAGTGCTGCTAATTGTCAACACTGCCACAGGTTGTGGATTCACTCCTCAATATGAGGAACTTGAAGCCCTATATAAACAATATCGTGAGCAGGGTTTTGAAATTTTAGATTTTCCTTGCAATCAGTTTGGCAATCAGGCTCCTGGCACCGACGATGAGATTCATAACTTCTGCACAGTGAAGTTTGGCACTGAGTTTCCTCAGTTCAAGAAAATCGAAGTCAATGGCGAAAACGAATTGCCGTTATATACTTATCTGAAAAGCCAGCGCGGATTCCAAGGTTTTGACTTGAACCACAAGATTGGTGCCTTGCTCGACCAGATGCTCTCGAAAAATGACCCTAACTATCGCAACAATGCCGACATCAAGTGGAATTTCACCAAATTTTTGATTGACGGCGAGGGTCATGTGGTGGAACGTTATGAGCCGACAACGGCTATTTCTACAATCGAACAAGCTATCAAACAGTTGATTAACGCTAAATAACGAGCGATGGATTATAATTTTAACGAAATAGAGAAAAAGTGGCAACAATATTGGCGTGACCATCACACCTATCAGTGTGAGATTGATGATAAACGCCCCAAGTTCTATGTGCTCGACATGTTCCCCTATCCATCGGGTGCGGGTTTGCATGTGGGTCATCCGCTGGGCTACATTGCCAGCGACATTTATGCTCGCTACAAGCGGTTGCGTGGCTTCAACGTGCTGCATCCCATGGGCTATGACGCTTATGGCTTGCCTGCCGAGCAATATGCCATTCAGACGGGACAACATCCCGAGATAACGACCAATCAAAACATCAAGCGTTATCGTGAGCAACTTGACAAGATAGGTTTCTGTTTTGACTGGAACCGCGAGGTGCGCACATGTGACCCCAGCTACTACAAGTGGACACAATGGGCATTTTTAAAGATGTTCAAGAGCTATTATAACACGGCTCTTGACAAGGCACGACCCATCGAAGAACTGGTGGCGCATTTTGAGAAGCATGGCACGCAAGATTGCAATGCACACACCGCTAGCAGCGACACCTTTACTGCCGAGCAGTGGAATGCCATGACTAAGGTCGAGAAAAATGACGTGCTGATGAACTATCGCATCGCCTATCGCGGCAACACCATGGTGAATTGGTGTGCCCAACTGGGCACCGTGCTTGCCAACGATGAGGTGAGCGAGGGACTCTCGATTCGTGGCGGTTATCCGGTAGAGCAAAAGATGATGAGTCAGTGGTGCCTGCGTGTGTCGGCATACGCTGGACGACTGTTGCGCGACTTGGACACGCTGGAGTGGACTGATAGCATCAAGGAGACCCAGCGCAACTGGATTGGCTATAGCGAAGGTGCCGAGATGACGTTCCGCGTCAGCGGCAGCGATGACAAGAGTCTGCTCATCTTTACCACTCGTGCCGACACCATCTTTGGTGTCACCTTTATGGTGCTCGCTCCTGAGAGTGAATATGTTGACGAGGTAGTGACTCCTGACCAGCGTGAAGCAGTAGATCTTTACCTCGACGAGGTAAAGCATAAGACCGAGCGTGAGCGCATGATTGAAAAGAAAGTCAGCGGCGTGTTCACGGGTAGCTATGCGGTCAATCCCATTACAGGCAAGGACATACCCATCTACATCAGCGACTATGTGCTGGCAGGTTATGGCACTGGAGCCATTATGGCGGTGCCGGCTCACGACAGTCGCGACTATGCTTTTGCACGCCACTTCGACTTGCCCATCATCCCGCTCATTGAGGGGGCTGACGTGAGTGAAGAAAGCTTTGATGCCAAAGACGGCATCATGATTAATAGCAGTAACGACCGCTTGCAACTCAATGGTTTGCAGGTCAAAGAGGCTATTGCCAAGACCAAGCAATATATCGAGGAGGCAGGCATTGGCAAGGTGAAGGTTAACTATCGCTTGCGTGATGCCATCTTCAGCCGCCAGCGCTATTGGGGCGAGCCGTTCCCCATCTACTACGACGAGGACGGTCAGCCGCAACCGCTCGACGAAAGCCAGTTGCCGCTAGAGTTGCCCGAGGTGGACAAGTTCTTGCCCACCGAGACGGGTGAGCCGCCACTGGGACGTGCCAAAAACTGGACCACTCCCGACGGGCATCCGCTAGAGTTGTGCACCATGCCTGGTTTTGCAGGCTCATCGGCATACTACCTGCGCTACATGGACCCGCACAACGACAACGAGCTGGTTTCGCATCAAGCTAACGACTACTGGCGCAACGTGGACTTATATGTGGGTGGTACCGAGCATGCAACAGGTCACTTGATTTATAGCCGTTTCTGGAACAAATTCCTCTATGACTATGGCTATGTGTGCGAGGCTGAGCCCTTCCGCAAGCTGGTCAACCAGGGCATGATTCAGGGTCGCAGCAACTTTGTTTATCGCATTAAGGACACCAACACCTTTGTATCCTATAATCTGAAGGATGATTATGATGTCACCCCCATTCATGTGGATGTGAACATCGTGCACCTCGACGCACTCGACATTGAGAAATTCCGCCAGTGGAGGCCAGAGTTCAAAGATGCCGAGTTCATTCTTGAGAATGGCAAGTACATTTGCGGCTGGGCGATTGAAAAGATGTCCAAGTCCATGTTCAATGTGGTCAATCCTGACGACATTGTGGACCGCTATGGTGCCGACACCTTGCGCTTGTACGAGATGTTTTTGGGACCGGTCGAGGCGAGCAAACCTTGGGACACCAATGGCATTGATGGCGTGAACCGCTTCCTCAAGCGCCTGTGGGCATTGTTCTTCAAGGGCGACAATCTGTTGATTACCGACGATGAGCCCACGCCCGAGGCTCGTAAGTCTATCCACAAGCTCATCAAAAAGGTGACAGGCGATATCGAGACTTTTAGCTACAACACATCGGTGGCAGCGTTCATGATTTGTGTGAACGAGCTCACATCGATGAAGTGCCATGCCCGCGAGGTCTATGAGCACTTCATCGTGCTGCTTGCCCCGTTTGCCCCGCACATCAGCGAGGAACTGTGGCATGTGCTGGGACACGAGGGCACCGTGTGCGATGCCCAGTGGCCGCAGTGGAACGAGGAGTACCTTAAGGAGTCAACCGTCAAATACACCGTGCTGTTCAATGGCAAACCCCGTTACAACATCGAGGTGCCTGCGGGCACGGCAAGCGACGAGGTGCAGCGCATCGCACTTGCCGATGCTGGTGCCGAGCGGTGGACGGGCGGCAATGCACCTAAAAAGGTGATTGTGGTGCCTAACAAGATTGTCAACGTGGTGGTATGACAGCAATGACACAGCTACCCCAACTGGTTTTTGCCACTAACAATCCCCACAAGCTGCAAGAGTTGCGGCAGATGTTGGGCGACCGCTACGACATATTGGGCTTGGCAGACATCGGATGCCATGACGACATTCCCGAAACTGCCGACACCTTGCAGGGCAACGCCCTGATGAAGGCGCAGTGGGTCAAGCAACATTATGGTTACGACTGCTTTAGCGACGACACGGGGCTCGAAATCGACGCGCTTGACGGTGCACCTGGCGTGCATTCGGCACGCTTTGCGGGTCCTGGACACGATAGCGAGGCCAACATCGACAAGGTGCTGGCGTTGCTCGATGGCGTTGCGCAGCGCACGGCGCGTTTTCGCACGGTTGTCGTCTTGTTGCAGGGCGACCAGATGCATCAGTTTGAGGGACAAGTCGAGGGGCGCATCCTCACCGAGCGTCATGGCACAGGCGGATTTGGCTACGACAGCATTTTCCAGCCCGTTGAGGGCGATGGCAGCACGTTTGCACAGATGTCGCCAGCCGATAAAAACCACATCAGCCACCGCGGGCGTGCGGTGGCACAGTTGGTGGCTTTTTTGGCAGGTAGCCGCTGACCGTTGCCCCAGCAGTTAATGGCACTAAAATGTGTGATGTTTTTGCCATTTTCGGGCTGATTCTAATTTTTAAGAATTTAAAATTTTGCAGTTAAAGAATTTTTTCTTTATTTTGCACGCATATAGAATAGCACATATAATATCACCCGCCCGTTGTGAAACGCGCCGATATTACTTAATAAGTAGTTTGCGAGCTGAAAATCGCAAATATGCTTATGGGGTATATATATAGTTTTCAAGTATTAGTATTGGGGGTCTTGACAGTGATGCCAAGGCCTTTTTTATTGCCAAAAATCGGGCCAACCAGCAAGTCCCACAAAAAAAGATGAAGGCACTACCGGGATAAGCAGAGCCTTCATGTTGCCATTGCCACCGGATTTCACATTCACATGCTACCTCGCAGCCCAATAGCATAGGGAAATTTAGACTAAATGATTATTTTTTTGTTCAAATATCCTGATTGGAACAGAATACATGAGTTCACTTGCTATTGTGCTTGCAAATGTAACAATTTTTATTGAATTGGCAAAAAATTCATCCTCCTGTCCGTGCCGTGTGACACCCAGTGCGCCAGGCATCGCCTGATGTGAAAAACGCAGTTCAATAATCAGCTAAAAAACAAAGCAATAAATCACGCTTGCGACATGCGCAGATGCTGCTTATTTCGTGGTGAAACGATTGACTGACTGCCAAAATCGGTGGCGAAAATCTTAAAACATTGCCCTGAAACAATGTTGTAAAACATAACGAGATTTGATATTTAATATTATTTAACAATTAGTTCATCCGTCAAATCATGACATGCGCCGCAGGGGCAGGGCAAAATTGTCAATCGTTGATGTGACACATTGGGAAAATTGTCGTAACTTTGCACTGACGACCGAATTTAATAATTAACAATCAAATACAAGGAAATTCCATGGAAGAGGAAAACAAGAAACAAGAGCCGCAGCAGCCGCAGCGCAAGGAGGTATCGCCCGAGAAGCTTAAAGCCTTGCAGGCAGCTATGGACAAGATAGGCAAGACCTATGGCAGCGGGTCGATTATGAAGCTGGGCGATGACCACATCGAGGACATCGAGGTGATTCCCACAGGCTCTATCGGCTTGGACTATGCACTGGGCGTGGGCGGTTATCCGCGCGGACGCATTATTGAAATCTTTGGTCCGGAATCATCGGGCAAGACCACCCTTGCCATTCATGCCATCGCCGAGGCTCAAAAGATGGGTGGCATTGCAGCCATCATCGATGCCGAGCATGCATTCGACCGCTTCTATGCCGAGGCTCTGGGTGTGGATGTCAACAACTTGTGGATTAGCCAGCCCGACAATGGCGAGCAAGCTCTTGAGATTGCCGACCAGCTCATCAGGTCCAGTGCCATCGACGTGATTGTCATCGACAGTGTGGCTGCCCTCACGCCCAAGTCAGAAATCGAGGGTGAGATGGGCGAGAACAAGGTGGGTCTGCATGCACGCTTGATGAGCCAGGCGTTGCGCAAGCTCACGGCTACCATCAGCCGCACCAACACCTGCTGCATCTTCATCAACCAGTTGCGTGAGAAGATTGGCATCATGTTTGGCAATCCCGAGACGACCACTGGCGGCAACGCCCTCAAGTTCTACAGCAGCGTGCGTCTCGACATTCGCCGCAGCGGGCAAATCAAGGATGGCGACAAGGTGATTGGCAACCAGACCCGTGTCAAGGTGGTCAAGAACAAGGTGGCTCCGCCTTTCCGCAAGGCAGAGTTCGACATCATGTTTGGACAAGGCATCAGCAAGGATGGCGAAATCATCGACATGGGCGTGGAATTGGGTATCGTGAAGAAGAGCGGTGCCTGGTTCTCCTATGGCGACACCAAGCTGGGCCAGGGTCGCGACGCTGCCAAGAAGATGGTGGCAGACAATCCCGAACTCGCCGAGGAGCTTGAAACCAAGATTAAGGAAGCCCTAAAGGCATAACCGCCGTCCTCGCTAGAGAGGGGATAAAAACATAATAACAGTGCCAGCCCACGCGAACATTGCAGTTAGGGCTGGCACTGTGTTACTTGTTTGATGGCTATTCACTGCCCTGATGTGGGCATGTGGATGGCTTTGATGGTGCCCAGTTTGCGCACAGTGACTTTGTTGGGCTCGCCTTGATAATAGACCTTGCCCGTCCCGCTGCCGCGCACATGCAGCTTGCCGGCATTCACCATGCAGTTAATCGAGCCGGTGCCCACAATGCGGCAGTCCACGTCGGTGGCAACCAGTTGGTCTGCCATGATTTTGCCTGCCCCGATGACCTTGAGCGTGGCTTTCTCGCAATGGCCATTGGCGGTGATTTGACCTTTCCCCGTCAGGATGTACAGTTCTATTTCTTGCGCTTTCAAGCCGTTGGCGACAATTTTGCCGTTGTCCGACAGTCGCACTTTAAATTTTTCGCATTCAGGAATCGCCGATGCGAGCACCAGGGTGCTGTCGCCTGCGTTCTCAGCCTCTATCAGCGATGACGAATAGACCGTCAGCACGGGCAGTTGTGGCAATTGCAGCACCTCGGTTGTGACTTGCACCGACAGCCGTCCGCGGTTGTTGAGGTTCAAGATGAGCCCGTCAGCCACTTGCTGGCTGCAATCTACCACCACCATGCCTGCCGAGTCGGGCACGCAACGATACACCACATTGATGTCGTCAACCACCGTCAGGTGCGTGAAGTCGCCCACCTTCACCTCGTGGTGTGTCACCTGGGCAGTCAGGGCTATGCCCGTCGCCAGCAGCGCGATAAGGGTCAAAAGTTGTCGTTTCATGTCTCAACTAGCAGTTCAGGTTTAGTTAATATCTCGTTTTCAACATAGTCCAGCAGTTTTTCAAGCTCGTCGCGGGTGTCGGCTTGCAGCATGGCGATGCGTGTGGGGCGGAAGTTGCGGATGCCCTTGAACAGCGGCGTGGCTGCCAGGTGGCGGCGGATGTGCAAAATGCCGCGATACTCATCGATGCGGTCGATGCTCTCGGCTATCTGGCGGCGCAGCAGCGCCATCTTTTCGGTGGCGGTGATTTCTGGCACCGTGCCCGTGGTCAGGTATTGCTTGATTTCCTTGAAAATCCATGGTGCGCCAATCGATGCTCTGCCCACCATCACGCCGTCAACGCCATAGGTGTCAAAGCACTCCTTGACACGCTGGGGCGTGGTCACATCGCCGTTGCCAATGATGGGGATGGTCATGCGCGGGTTGTTCTTCACCTCGCCTATGAGCGTCCAGTCGGCGTCGCCGGTGTACATCTGCGAGCGGGTGCGCCCGTGTATGGTGAGTGCCGCTATGCCGCAGTCTTGCAGCTGCTCTGCCAGTTCCACAATGATTTTGTGGTCGTGGTCCCAGCCCAGGCGTGTCTTCACCGTCACCGGCACATTCACCGCCTTGACCACGGCGGCAGTGATTTCGAGCATCAGCGGGATGTTGCGCAGCATGCCCGCACCCGAGCCCTTGCCCGCTATCTTCTTGACGGGGCAGCCCCAGTTGATGTCGATGATGTCGGGCTGTGCCTGCTCGGCGATGCGTGCCGCCTCGACCATCGACTCCACGTCACGGCCATAGATTTGTATGGCGGCAGGACGCTCGCCAGGCGCAATCGCCATTTTGCGCATCGTGCGGTCGATGCTGCGCACCAGCGCGTCTGCCGACACAAATTCCGTATAGACCATATCAGCCCCTTGTTCACGGCAGATTTGCCTGAACGACTGGTCGGTGACATCCTCCATGGGTGCCAGTGCCACAGGGCGTTGGCCTAGGTCAATGGTTCCTATCTTCATGATTGGCTAGCTTGATGCTGCGAAATTACTATTTTTTGGCATATTGGACAAAAAACGGTGAAAAATAGAACATAAATGCCGATTTTTAGCTCAAGCAGAATTTAACCTCACGCAGATTGAGCAGATTTTTTTATTTAAATATCTGCTCAATCTGCGTAATCTGCGTGAGATTAAAAACACTAGGCGGGGAATCTGCTTAATCTGCTCAATCTGCGTGAGATTAAAAGTCCCCATGACTCAATCTGCGTGAGAAAAAAATAATGTCAAATGCCGGTGATGCGCACCACGCTGCCCAGATGTGCCAGGCGGTCGCCGTCGGCCCCCGTGGTCGTCAAAATCCACGCTAGCGGCTTGTGAGCCTTGTCGGCGGGCAACTTGGGCACGGCGGCATAGCCATCGG
>Ga0181612_155251_pt1 | contig 80115 bp, 52 predicted proteins | sample HoacroProtozoa21_FD_119630 | JGI IMG/M metagenome (GOLD analysis project Ga0181612, IMG submission 119630) | Hoatzin crop microbial communities from Cojedes, Venezuel. Combined Assembly of Gp0051906, Gp0051904, Gp0051908
AGCGCATAAAGAACACGAGCGTAGATACCCATCGAAACCGACGGGTCGCCCTTTTCCACTTTCGATATCGTGAGACGTGTTACTGTAGCCCTGTCGGCTATGTCTTGCATCGACAAATGCCTACGCTTGCGAGCCAACATGATTTGCTCGCCCATTAAAGTCAAATTGTGCGACAAGGCCCGTGGCATCACTTTTCCAAACGTTTTTCTGCTCATAGAAATGTATATTGTAGGGCGTAAAGATAGATAAAAATGTTTACTACAACAAACATTTTGTCGTTTTTTGAAATAATTACTTAAACTATTTCCGCAATATTTCCAACTTTTGGACGCATGAACCGATTAAATCTTCAGACAAAACATGCCGCAGTGTTGTTTATTTCGCGAATCATGCTTATATTTGCGGCGAAACAAACCAAAAAAGATGAAAAAGATCTTATTCCTGATTTTCGCCATGATGACGTGCGCCGGCGTATGGGCCCAGAGTCCCGTGGAGGTGAGACCTGTCGCGATGTCGGCACCGGCGCAGACAAGAGTACCGGCCTTCCCCGGAGCGGAAGGATACGGCATGTACACCACAGGAGGAAGAGGAGGGAATGTGCTGCATGTGACCACCCTTGAAGACAATGACGCAAAAGGTTCCTTCCGTTGGGCGTGCGGTCAGAAAGGGACGAGGACTGTCGTATTTGACGTGGCCGGTACAATATATCTCAAGCGTCCGTTGTCGCTGGTCAGCGGTGATGTGACCATCGCCGGGCAGACCGCTCCTGGTGACGGAATATGTATTGCCGACTATCCTTTCACCGTCAATACGGACAATGTTATCATCAGGTATATGCGGTTCCGTCCGGGCGACAGGAACGTGGCTCATCACCAGGGCGACGGATTGGAGGCCCATGATTGCGACGACATTGTCATCGACCATTGTTCGGTGAGTTGGAGCATCGACGAGTGTATCTCGGTCTATGGCGGTCACCGCAACACGGTGCAATGGTGCATCGGCGCCCAGAGTCTGGTCAATGCCGGACACCATAAGGGCCCGCATGGCTACGGTGCCATTTGGGGCGGTAGCGGGGCGTCGTTCCACCACAACCTGCTGGTCCATCACTCTTCGCGAAGTCCGCGGCTCGGTCCTTCCGCCAGAACGCAGGACAATGAATTGACTGACATGCGCAACAATGTGATTTACAATTGGACCGGCGCAGGATGCTACGGCGGAGAAGGCATGAGTGTCAACATCGTGAACAATTATTACAAACCGGGCCCGGCCACCCAGACAGGTCCGCTGGTTATTCGGCAAAGAATATTCAGTCCCGGCATCCGGACCGACAGATATACTCATCATGGTACTGGCCGACCCAACGTATGGGACAAGATGTGGCATGTGTGGGGCAAATATTACATTGCAGGAAATGTAAACTCCGGGCATCCTGAGGTGACTGACGGGAATTGGGAGAACGGGGTGTACAATCAGATTGAAAACGACCAGGCGGACGGAACCTTTACCGATGCCACGCGCGACAGTATGCGGCTGATGGAACCGGTACCTTTCGCATATGTCAATACCGTCTCGGCCGATGAGGCTTATGATGCCGTACTGCAAGATGCCGGTTGCAGTCTTCATCGCGACAGTCTTGACAAAGTTCTTGTCAGCGACGTCCGACTGGGCAAGGCGTCGTTTACAGGTCATGGATTGCCGCCCGGCCTTATCAATTCGCAAGATGACGCCGGAGGATGGCCGACGCTGAAATCCGGTCAGGTGCCACTGGATTCCGACGGTGACGGCATGCCCGATGAATGGGAGGACCGTCACGGACTGGACAAGCATAATGCTGACGACGGGAAACGGATTGCCGATGACGGATATACTCATCTGGAGCATTATCTGAACAGTCTGGCAAGACCGCTGAAGCCTCGCGACACGAAATACCTGACGTGGGAATGGAAACAGATAGTGAGGAACAGTCCTGACGAATTCTTCAAAACGGACGAGGCGAAACGAATCGGCGACATCGTACTGCTGTATCAGCGCAAATGGGGAGGATGGCCCAAGAATCAACCGATGAACAGACCGATAACGACGGCGGAGGACAGTGCCAGGATAAATCCGGAGCTCGATGATTGCAACATTGACAACGGTGCCACGGTGACGCCCATGTACTATCTCGCCCGGTTGTATCAGGCCACGAAACAGGAGAAGTACCGTGCGGCTTTGCTTCGTGGAGTGGAATATCTGCTGGAGATGCAATACGGGGACAGTGGCGGTTGGCCGCAATTCTGGCCTAACAAGGAAATCTACCGGCCGCACATCACATATAATGACGGCGCCATGGTGAACGTGATGAATGTCATCCGTGATATCCGTGACGAAAGGAAACCGTTTCAGGGATTGGCGGACGCGGCGCTCAAAGCCCGACTTCAGAAGGCGTTTGACAAGGGAGTGGAATGTATCCTGAACACTCAGATTGTGTCAGACGGCAAGCCTGCGGTGTGGTGTCAGCAGCATGACCATGTTACCTTGAAACCGGCCAAGGCGCGAGCATACGAACTGCCGTCATTCTGTTCGCAGGAAAGCGTCGGTATCATCAGGTTGCTGATGTCCCTGCCCAATCCCGACGCGCGCGTCCGGGCTGCTGTTGAAGGCGCCGTGGAGTGGCTTGCCGCACATCAAGTGGAAGGTATCAGGGTGGAGCGTTTCGTCGATGAAAACGGGAATCCCGATACCCGCGTAGTCAAGGACAAGAATGCTCCTCCGCTTTGGGCCCGTTATTATGATTTGGAGACGGGGCGTCCTCTCTTCAGTGACCGGGACAGCAAGGTGCGCCGGCGTCTCTCTGAGGTAAGCCGGGAGCGTCGTGCCGGATATGCCTGGTATGGTGACGCTCCTGCCCACATCTTTCAGGAATATCAGCAATGGAAGAAGAAAAACGGTATTTTATGATTCAGGCAATTGCTCGATGGCGTCGGCATCTTTCGCGGGTGCGATATAATCGCGATTGTGACGGCAATCCTGCCAAACCTGAACTCCAGGACATGGGTATCATGGCGGTATCGGGTCGTTGACCAATCCGGCAAAATTGGAAAATACGTTCGCATCGGTAAAAAACAAGAAGATTAACGATACCACCATCAGCAGATATCTTGCTTGCTTTGAGGAGGCGTATATCTTGCCTTTGCCATACCCGATGCGGAGAAGCGACAGCAGGAAACCAATTCCCTCAGCAGAATCAAAGATACCTACCGCAAAATAGTCATTGTACGCGATAATATCAAACCGTGGTGTGACGAGAACGGCATCTTTTTTATTGGCATTGAAAATTTCTCACTGAATTACGTGGAAGATCTTTTCAGGGATTAATACATCTTGGGCGCGTGGACTTTTACGTTGGCTCACGAGCATATTTTACTCCTTTTCTTGCGCCCGGTCATACATTTCCACACCGCCGCAATGCGACAGGTGGTCATGGAGTTCGCGCGGAACAAGGATGACGGTGCGGCCGTCGGCACATTCATGGCACACGCGGACACGGCGCTCAGGATTGCCGCACCGCCGCCATACCTCCTGTTCCGTGCAGCACCACTCGGCCATCAGACTTACTACGGGAGCGGTATCACCCTTATACACCTTCACCTCTTCCACCGACACACCTTTCTGCCGGGCCAGACGGGCGTAGGCTTCCTCGTGCAGGTACTGCCGGTCGTAGTTGCCATTTTTCGGCCGCAGGTATTCACCGATACCCTTGTCACCGTCAAACGTCACCCGGGCATACACCTGGTGCAGCGCCTCATAGTCCACTTCGCCGTTCTTGTAGGGAATGCCCTGCTCGCAACCGTTCTCTTTCAGAATCTCGCGCCAGGTCAGATTCCTCATGTTGCTGTACTGTCCGCGCCGCGGCACGGCATCCAAGTTGTCCGGCATAAACACCGACTCGCCTTTCTCTCCGCTCCAACTGCCCTGCGGAAACATCGAGTGCGCAATGGCATAGCGCTCCTCCTGCGTCAGATTTCGTTCAATAATGGGTGAATAGTTCATAGTTGTGTTGTTGGTTTGTTCTGCTCTTTCTTCCGTTTGCACGCACTCCTCCCGCTCACTTTCGGCATTCACAATACTTTTGATATCGTCAATCACGGCCTCAGCCAATTGAATCACCTTCTCCGCTTTCCGCAATGAATCGCTTTCGCAAGACGTAAGGGCGAGAAGCAGGGCGATGATGAGGATTGAAGTTTGCAGTCTCATGATGGAATAACGGAGATTCTCTTACAAAGTTGTTGACGTCTCTTTGACTGGTTTTGTCATTTTGCCGTAAAGGAAGCTTTCGCCGCCTTTGCTATGGTTTTCGTCCCAACTGCGTCAAAACCGGCACTGACAAAGCCCCCGATAAGGGGTACCATCTTAGTGGCGTTGATTACTCCTTTTTCTCCCGCCTTCGTCAGGAAACGCGAGCCAACGGCTTTATTGATGCTCTTGATTACATCTCTGGTTAAATATTTTTGTATCGCTTTGTTGGTCAGCGACTCTCCCAGTTTAATACCGACAGATTTCAGAACGTCCTTTACCGTCTCACCGGTAAGCGTCACATAGACCATGGTCCTTACCTGGTCGCTCTTCAAATCATAACCGCGCAACAAAGCAATTGCCGCCACCATGCGCATATTGACATATAATGAACTCGCCACATCTGCAGGTACTGCCACAGGTAGTGTGATAAGGCCGCCCAATCCTGTGACAAATCCCGCAGAACCGGTTTTTATCATGGCCCAATTAATCACACTACGAATGGCCGCTTCATTATCTTTGCTGCCGCTTTTATAATCGTTAGTGTAATCATAGATGTTTCTTGCCCCAGGCAGACCGGTAATCACTTTGTCATAAGTCCAATCTAAAAGTTGAGTAACTTTTGACGGTGTGATATTTTTATCGTTTCCCATATTTCTTGTTTTATCTGTTCACTAACTTTTTACGGATTTATATGCTAAATCTTTCCCCTTATCACTTAACTTCGCTAAGAGAATCAGCTCAACGATGAGTGTCAGGATATTGAATACGATGCAAATAACGAATCCGACCGGGCACATCCAATCAGGAAAAATGCCGGTCACAAAATCACTGATAGTCCTTCCTATTTCTGCTAACATAATCTTTTTGAATTTATTGTTAATGGCGCAAAGATAATGGTTGGCTCAGCAGAATAAGAGCCGACGTTACGACATTTATGCAGCCTTTTTAATAATTTTCTTACTCGTACTTATGCCACCATTATGATCTACCAGTTGATGCACTTGAGCATCCACACGCATTAATTTCGTAGAATTTTCAATATGATGCCAGGTATAACCACCAGCTTCAATTCCGCCAGCTTTTCTGTATAGACTTTCTGCAAGTTTACGATCTTTTTTACTATCGCCAGTTAGTTTCCCGATATTCACTATTATAGGTTTACCATCCTTCCCTTTTGCAGCAACATTAGAAAAATCTGGGAATCCCTCTTTAGAAAATGGTACACCCCCTGGATAGAATCTATCAAGTTCTATTAATTCCTCTTTTGAATAAGGTGTCAAATTCTTCAAAGAAACTTTTCCTCCATCTTTTTCAATCCTTGCTTTTAATCCGGGATTTAAACTTGGATTAAAATAATACACGTTTCCCGCATATGTTTGAGAATTTATAGGAAAAGAACCATTGGGTGTCTTCACAATTTTACTCTTATCCACATGTTTATGACAATTCAACCACCGTTGAGTATTAAACATAGGATTTTTATGGATAAGTTTAGCAAGCTCATTATCGCTATTCATATTTGCTAAAAGTTTTGCTTCCTTTTCAGGTGTGATATTAAGTTTTTTGACAATCCAATAAATAGAATTGAGATATTTGATATGCTAAGTCATTTTCAACAATGTATGAAATTCTTTCGTCAGGGCTTGGTTTCATTTCTTTCATCTCATCTATTGATACGATAACATCGTAACCAAGATTACCTACGTCATAGGCAGTCACAACCCAACCGATACCTCCCGTAACAGCACCTATTGCAATCGAAGCAACCCAATCCTTTAAAAAGTTTGTAGCCATGCCATTCTTTTCGTCTTCCGTGTACTGATGCACCAATTTAACGGTTGGTTTGGAAAGTCCTGCTTTTATTTTTCTTTTCTCTGGGGCGTAGTCTATCCTACAAGTCTTGCCTGTTAGTTCTTTGCAATATTCATTTTGCGATTCACCAATCATATCAAAATAAGATGAAATATGTTTGGAAATGAGATTTTCATATTTCTCAAGGTCAAAGTTTTTCCAAAAGAATTCTTTAAAATCATCTTTATTTCTTCCAAAGAAAAAGAAGAACTTTTTGTAACTTAAAAACCCACCCGCATAATCTTCCATTGATTTTTTTACATCTTCATTCAACAAAGAATCTACTTCAAATGAGATGGCGGGCATAACGATTTCTGTGAAAATTTGCTGCTCATGAATTAAATTTGAATCAAGTTCTTCTTCAATGACAGCTAAAAGTTCGTCTTTTTTATCTTCAAAAAGTGTCTGAATAGTATTTTCAAATTTAGTTCCTTTTAGGTGTTGTACAACAGCTTTTAATTCATAGTAGTTGCACGCATCTAAGGCAGGAATGATATTTTCTTCATACAGGGAATCTAAGAAAGGCAATTTCTCTCGGTTCATTGCATAGAAAATAGCACCAGAATCAGGAGACAACGTCTCGAAAAGTTCTAATGCCTCCCTTGGGTTAGTTACATCAGACACAAACACAACGTTTTCTACTTTATCATTATTACATGAGCAAAGGATCGCGAACGCAAATAGAACAACGTGTAATCTTAGAAACCTAATGTCTGTTTTTCTCTCGATGTATGAATGTAAATCGACCATAATTTGGATAATTCGAATTGATGCTGTCATTTTGCCGTAAAGGAAGCTTTTGCCGCCGTTACAAACAATGCCGCTAATAAGTGGGTTACCATCTTAGTATAATCCCACATATCCATTTGGTATTATATTGTTATCAATTTTACCAACAGATTATTGAAAGTATCATTGGTTTGACCCAGAAGATCTATTAGCATTCGCTGTTTCTCAAGCGATTCACCAGATAGAGAATTTGATGATTGTGAAAGAATCGTGTCAGTTATTCTGTCGATACGTTCTGATGCCTTTTCTAATTGTTTCTCCAAAATAGGTGCTGCAACCTTGAATTTTTCTATTCTCGATTGTGTTTCTACGATAAATGTATCAAGTTGAGCATCCAATTTTGCTATTTCAAGCCTGACATTTGTTATTGCCTTGGTCGTATCTGCAAGAGAACATGAAACGTTGCTCACTAAAGTACATACAGAATCAACACGATCGAGAGAACTATTAACCATCTGAGAGAATTGACTATCGTCTAATTCTTCGTAATCATCATAATTTAAAATCTCATTCATAGTGATATGTATTTATTATATTTAGTTATTTCCAAAAAGAGAATTAATTGAGGATATTGTTGTTCCAACAGCAGTTCCTACTACCGATTTATATTCGAATTCCTCTTTGTTATCTGGCATAAATCCTGCATTCTTACAACAGATGTCATATAACTCATTTTGCTTTTCAGTCAAAAGTTCTTTATAAATATGGTTTAATTTCTTATATCTTGCATAACAAAAATATCCCATTATGATCAAGAGTGAGAGAGCAACAATGGGTGACTTATTTTCACCAAATGCAAAAGTACACATCATTATAATGAACCCGAAAACTAACAAGATAAAATCTTGTTTAAAAAAAATACTTATAGGATCTGCATTGTAAATTTCATACAGTTCATTGCATTTCTCTTGATATTGTTTAATACCAACGTTACTATATAACAAACCTCTTATTCCACGTTTCTTTTTCAAATCAGGGAGTTGATGCCAATCGTCTTGTTCGAGCAGTATTGTAGACGATAACTGTGGGTCCATCAAATAATATATTGTACTACCTGAAACTGTAGGCGTTGTTTGCTCACAGAGACTTAACAATGTACTCTCAGGATTTTCTCCTGTAGTTTCTTGGAATAAGGATATTATTTTTTTATTTACATCTAAGGAATCAGGACGTTTAGTAGTTGACGTTTGTTTCCCTTTATTCCATGCCTCATATTCGTCTTTTAAGTAGTTTGCTATACGTACAAAGTATTCCGAAGTTCTATACATATCAAGAAACTTATCCATATTATCCACCAGCATGCTCAAAGTGAGAGAAGTTTTCAGTTCTTTTGAAACATATCTCTTTCCTGCTTCGTTAATAAGGAGTTTTTCTAAGCGTTCATTTACCTTCGTTGCAATAGGAATAATCCTAACAATAGAGTCCTTCTTGGCTTCAGCTATTTTCCTCTTTTGTTCCATGATCTTGTCAAGTTTCTGATTGTGCTTATATGCAGCATACGTCTGACCTGCTACATCTACTACAACAGATGCTGCTGCTCCCGCCATAGCTAATTGTGCTCTACGTTTATCTGTAACAAGACCAATTGTAGATTCTGTAGCTAAGTTTGTCAACTCTCTAATATTAGTGGATATTGTCCCAAAATTTTTGTCAATAGTTTCGCTTAAAATCTGTAATTGACTAGTTAATTCTTTTTCTATTTTTTGTATTTCTCTCAAGCACTCTTGTACTTGTAAATCTAATGCATTTTCGCCCATACTCTTATCAGTTTTAGTTATATTTTATAGTATCCTTTAGTATTTGGTCATTGTATTCTCTTGTTCGAGCCATAACTGAGAAAATATCCATTACAAACCATATAATAGCAGACCCAATAGAGAATATTATTAACAGGTTTATTAACACCCCATGTGATAATAAAGAGATAAAGAAGGGAATGATCGAGATTAAAGCAAACTTAAGGGTTCCAAGTTTAATTTGACCCAAGTATAATCTATCAAGCCACAAAAATTCCAATGCTAATGCAATATAAGGATTCTTTATTTTAAGCGAAGCAAAATATAGTTTAGACGGATTGATTTTTTCTTTAGAATCGATGTCTCGTAATCTCATTGCACCAATATCTGACAATCTCCACTCAATGTCGAACATTAGCTCTTCGTAAATTGATCCATATTCCATAATTAAGAGGGATAATACTTTAATTAAACATTTATATACATATTCTTTTTATTGATTATTCGTTCTTTCACCTCTTCACCCAACTTCTCCCTGCATTCCTCGAATAATACAAGCCTTTGGAGGTGTTGGCGAGGAGTTCGCTGCCACTGTCTTGCAGGTTTAAGAAGTCACCGTAGGAGCTGTTGTTGCAGCGAACTACGAAGGAACGACCTTGGTTGGTGGAGACGTAGATGCCTTTGGAGGTGCAGGCGAGGACTTCGCTGCCGTAGGGCAGCAGGTCGCGGAAGATGCCGTAGGAGGCGTTGTTGCAGCGCACTATCCAGGAACGGCCTTGGTTTTGTGATACTTCGATGGCGTTTTTCGCAGTATTGATGCGGAGAAGTTCTGCGCCAAGGTTAATGAGTAGAGGCATGGCTCTTTGTTTTGAAAGGTTAGTATTGCGTGCGGGACATGAAAAGGGGTGTGAACTGCCTTTAACCGTTGTTCCCGCAGTAGGCCCTGGTAAGCCCAAGAAAAGGAAAACGAGAAAGAGGAATCCACACCCTATGCAGGGAGTGAACCCGCTCAGACGGCATCTCCTTTTTCTTGTTTGTAAATTTACCAGATTTACTGCAAGGACATTTTGCCTGCGCAAGCGCACTTTTGCTACTGTGATGTAAGCAACTGCAAATATAGCGATATTTTTCATTGCTCCCAAATTATTCGCAAATTTTTTAGGATTCCTCTTTTTGGCTTATTCTCTCAGCGGGCGATGAAGTTTAGGGATATCCATCGCTCGGTGTCGCCCATTGTGGAAAGTATCAAGAGCAAAAAGACAAACAAGATGCTCCAGATGCTGACGAGAGGTGCGATTTTGCTTTGGCGCACGCGTTGCGGAACTATTTTCCTGATGGTTTTGATGATGCTTTCTTTCATGATGTTTCCTCCTTATTGCCGCATGTGTTCCCTACCATATACCATCATCATGGCAAACTGTGCCGTGGCGATGACGCCACCGACGATGCATGCCGCCTTTCCTTCTGTGCTCAGTGAGTCCCAAGCCTGTCCCAACCGACCGCTTACCAGGTCGCCGAGGGTCTTTCCGATTACTTCTTTCATACGCTTTTGGATTAAGTTTCGGTACAAAAATAAGTGTCCCCTCGGCAGAATGAGAGCCGAGGGGACTTTTTTCAACAAAAAATTGGTGTTTTATTTATCGTATAGCGCAGACATGGCCGCGATTTTCTTCTTGAATTCGTCACGCACCCAGAGCGGTTGGATGACTTCTATCTCGTCGCCGTGGGAGAGAATCTCCTGCATGAAGTCGTAAGTGGGATAGACGGTGAGTTGGAAAATGGAGTAATCCTCGTGCCGTTCCAGTTCTTTTTGCGAGTGGTGCAGCGGCAGGGCACGCAGGTATTGGCACTTGTTATGGGTGTTGTACACCTTCAGTCGGATGTCTTCCACGTCGTAGTCGTCAGGATTGTGCTCAATGCCGAAGCAGTCGATGAAGAAGGCGCGCACGTCGATGCCGGCGGGTACGGTGTACGGTCGGTTCGTGACGGTCATGTCTTTCACGCGGTCGAGGGAATAGATGCGCAGTCCTTCCACGTCGGGAATCTTCGCCACCATGTACCAGCGGCGGTGGAACAGTTTGATGAAATAAGGCTCCAGCACACTGGTGCGGGCCTCCTGGTCGCCGAATCGCTGGTAGATGACGCTCAGGCATTTCTTCCGTTGCATGGCGTCCAGTACGTCAAGGAGGTATTTTTCGCCCGAGGGAATGTTCTCGGTCATGATGCGGTCGCGCATGCGTTCGCTGCCACTGAGGATGTTGTTGACGGCAAAACCGCTGATGAGGCGGTTGCGAAACTCGTCATTGTAGATTTTCTCGGGGTCTATGAGGAAGTATCTTCCGCAATGCGCGTCGTAGCGGATGGATACTTCAAAGTAGGATTCGATGTCGTGAAGGTATTTGCCGAACGACCGTTTGGGAATGCACTCTTCGTCGAAATCGTTGTATCTGCTGCGGCGCCACTCTTCCATCATGTCGTCGTAGCTCATTCCCTGGCGGTGCCGGAGGAGTGTTGTCGCTATCCAGAGGCACCGCCGCATTTGTACGTCTTTGCTCAGTCTGCTCATAATCTGTCTTGTTGTTGGTGCAAAGATAATATTTCCCTCGGCAAAATAGTGGCCGATGAGGGATTTTTTAGTGTAACATAGCGACTGTGGACATACAGGTGTGAATATGTAAATATTTTTCAACGCCGTTAAAAAACCGGTGACAAGGCGAATACCCCGGTTTGGAATTGTACCTATGGTTAAACATAACTCTCTATGATACAGTATGATACGGGAAAATAATGTTTCCCACTAGACCTTTTCATAGAAACGGAAAAGTAATTTAACTTAAATTACTCAGTAAAACAACTTAAATTACTGAGTAAAATAACTTAAATTACTGACAAAAACAAGTTAAATTACTTTTCGGCATTTCTGCTGTCAAGATATTTTACCGCACATCTTACCATTTGTTTCTACAATGGGAACAACTTTTCCGACGTTTTGCGCGCGTCTGAAATGATTTTTTGGTAACTTTGCAACCGATTCGCGGGTGGGAAGCGTCAGCGTTTTTCCCTATGGGAAACATCCCGCGGCCTCAAAAGAAAATCTGAGAAGTGTATCACATCGGACTTGACATCGGTTCGACGACGGCCAAAATCGCCGTGACTGACGAACAGGGCGCCTTGGTATTTCACCGCTACGAGCGGCACAACGCCAAGGTCGTGGAACTGGTGTCCGACTACCTGGACCAGTTGATCGCCCAAACGGGCGACGCCGACGTGGCGCTTTGCGTCACGGGCAGTGTGGGTATGGCCGTCGGTGAGCAACTTCAAAGTGAGTTCGTGCAGGAGGTGGTGGCAGCTACCACTTATGCCAGGAAGCGCTATCCTAAAACCCGGGCGCTCATCGACATCGGCGGTGAGGACGCGAAAGTGGTGTTCTTCCAGGGTCAGCACACCGAACTCCGCATGAACGGCAACTGTGCCGGCGGCACGGGCGCCTTTATCGATCAGATGAGCGCGCTCATGGGCATCGACAACGGCAGGTTGAACGACCTCGCCTTGGAGGCGGAGCACGTCTATCCCATCGCCGCACGCTGCGGCGTTTTCGCCAAGACTGACATCCAGAATCTGATGAGTCGCAACTTGCCCGAAACGGACATTGCGGCCAGTATCTTCCATTCGGTGGCCGTACAGACCATCACGACGCTGTCGCACGGACAGGATTTCCATGCTCCCGTATTGCTTTGCGGCGGTCCGCTCACCTTCCTGAGTGCGTTGCGCAAGGCCATCGCCCATTACCTGAAAATGGACGAAAACCGCGATTTCATCGTGTCGGAGGAGAGTAATCTGGCCCCAGCCATCGGTTGTGCGCTCCGCGCGGAAGGTCCTGGCGTGAGTCTCTCGACGCTCCGCCGCCGACTGACCTGTCAACCGGTACGCGTATGGACCAGCGGACTGGCTCCGCTCTTCCGGGATGAGGCCGAACTCCGCCGTTGGCAAGAGGAGAAAAACCGGTATACCCTGCACGTGGCGCCGCTTGAAAAAGGCGACCAACCCGTGGTCATCGGCATCGACAGCGGCAGTACGACGACCAAGATCGTGGCCCTTCGCATGGACGAAAGGCGCGAATGCGTGTTTACCTACTATGCGCCCAACTTGGGCAATCCTATCCAGGCGGTGAGCGACGGACTGAGACAACTGGCCGCAATGGCTGAAAAAGCCGGCGCGCGGTTGCAAATCCTCGGCAGTTGTTCTACCGGTTACGGTGAAGACCTGGTCAAGGCGGCCTTCCACTTGAGTCACGGCATCATCGAGACAATGGCCCATTACCGTGCGGCGGCCTCGCTGATGCCCGACGTGTCGTTTATTCTCGACATCGGCGGTCAGGACATGAAGGCCATTTTCACCGACAACGGCGCCGTGGTGCGCATGGAACTCAATGAGGCCTGTTCATCGGGTTGCGGTACGTTTATCCAGACTTTCGCGGGAACGCTCGGTTATGACGTGGCGGAATTTTCCCGCATGGCCTGTACGGCGCCCGCTCCCTGCGACCTGGGCACCCGTTGTACGGTATTCATGAACTCGAAAGTGAAACAGGTGTTGCGCGACGGGGCCTCCATTGCCGACATCGCCGCGGGCCTTTCCTATTCCGTGATTAAGAACTGTCTGTATAAAGTATTGAAACTCCGCGGCAAGGAGGAGTTGGGCCACCGTATCGTGGTGCAGGGAGGAACGATGCGCAATGATGCTGTGGTGCGTGCTTTCGAGCAACTCACGGGGGCGACGGTGGCGCGAAGCAGTATGCCCGAACTGATGGGGGCGTGGGGATGTGCGCTGTATGCCGCCTCTCACGTTGAGAATACCACTCCGGCGGTATCGCTTGACAGTCTGTTGCAGGGCGCCGCCTACACCACGAAGGCCCACCAGTGCAAGGGATGCGAGAACCATTGTCTGATTACGCAATACGACTTTGCCGGCGGCGGGAAGTTTTATAGCGGTAATAAGTGTGAAAGGGTGTTCGACAACCGCCGCGAAGAGGCGGTGAAAGGGCGCAACATCTACGCTGAGAAATACAGTTTGGTCTTCGACCGGCCCTTGTCGGATGTGTGGGGCGGCAGGAAAATCGGTATTCCGAGGGTATTGAACATGTATGAGGAATACCCCTTCTGGAACACGCTGCTGCGCCGGTGCGGATTCGAAATCGTCCTGAGCAGTCATTCCACCTACAGAAAATACGAACAGGCCCTCGGTTCGGTGATGAGCGACAACATCTGTTTTCCCGCCAAACTGGTGCATGCGCATATTGCCGAACTGGCTGTTTCCGGTGTGGAACGTATCCTGATGCCCTATGTGGTGTATGAGTATAAGGATGACGAAAGGACGCTCAACTCCTACAATTGTCCCATCGTGTCGGGGTACAGCGATGTGATAAAAAGTGCGATGGAACCGGCTGTTCCCGTGGATTCGCCCGTCATCAACTTCGCCGATGTGAAGTTGCTGAAGAAACAAATCGTCGCTTACCTGAAAACCTTGGGCATAGGACGGATGAAAGCGCTTAAGGCGCTCGATGAGGCGTTGACGGCGCAGGCGCAATACCAAAAGGACATCCGGCGGAAGGCGGAGGAAATCCTTCAGGAAAGCAGAAACAAGGGGCGTCTGACCCTGTTGCTGGCCGGTCGGCCTTACCATACAGATCCGCTCGTGCAGCACAAACTCTCGGAGATGATGGCCGCCCTGGGCGCCGACGTCATCAGTGACGACATCGTCAGGGGTGACACCGAGACCGGCAGCGGGGAGATTTATCCCGTGAAACAGTGGGCGTACATCAACCGTATCGTCAAGGCGGGACAGTGGGCCGCCCGGCAGGACAATCATCTGCATTTTGTGGAAATGACGTCTTTCGGTTGCGGACCGGACGCTTTTATCCAGGATGAGATTCGCGATATCCTGCAACGGCACGGCAAACCCTTTACCCTTCTCAAGATTGACGACGTGAGCAACATCGGCAGTCTGAAACTTCGTGTCCGTTCTCTGGTGGAAAGTCTGGACGCCAAGGTGGAGAAGCGCGACGTCCGCCCGTTTGTGGAGACGTCGGTGTTTACGCCCAAGGACACGCGCCGCAAGATTCTGGCCCCGTTTTTCACTTCTTACATCTCGCCTTTGCTCACGCCCGTCTTCGACCTGTTCGGCTACGACGTGGAAGTATTGCCCATGAGCGACGCCGAGAGCGTGGAGAACGGACTGAAATATGCCAACAATGAAATCTGTTATCCCGCCACCCTTATCGTGGGCGACATCATCAAGGCTTTGAAAAGCGGGAAATACGATACAAGGAACATCGCCGTGGCGATGAGTCAGACGGGCGGACAGTGCCGCGCCACGAGTTATGCGGGCATCATCAAGAGGGCGATGGTGGCCAACGGATTCGCGCACGTGCCGCTCATCACGCTCGGCGTGGCCACGACGGCGGCGGAAGAAGGCAACGAACAGGCGGGATTTGAGGTGCCGTGGCGGAAGTATTCCAAGATTATCGTGATGACGGTGCTCTTCGGCGATGCGATTTCGAAGATGTATCACTCGGCCGTGGTGAGGGAAAAGGAGCGCGGCGCCGCCCGACGCCTGCGCGACCAGTATATGGAGATAGCCGCCGGCTATATCCGCGCCAATGACGCCAAGGGCATGTTGCGCCTCATCGGGGCCGCCGCCAAGGCGTTCGACGCCATCGTGACCGACCGTGAACTGCCGCGCGTGGGTATCGTGGGCGAGATTTTCCTGAAGTTTCATCCCTTTGCCCACCAGTATCTGGCCCAACATATCATCGACCGGGGCATAGAAGTGGTGCCGCCGCTGCTCGCGCCGTTCTTCCTGCAGGAGTTTGTCAACGTGGAGGTACAGAAACAGATGCGCCTGTCGTGTTCGAAAGTGCCCAATTTCATCGTTCACGGTCTGTACCGTCAACTCGTCGGCCGCCAGTTGGAGAAAATCAACAAGGCCGCTTCACGCTATCGCTACTTCATTCCGTTCTCCAATATCTACGACGACGCGCGCAACGTGGAGGACGTCGTTTCCCTCGCGGCACAGTTCGGTGAGGGTTGGCTGTTGCCCGCCGACATCATCGGATATGTGAAGGAGGGGGTCAATCATGTGGTGTCGCTCCAGCCTTTCGGATGTATTGCCAATCATGTGGTGTCGAAAGGAATCGAGAGGAAACTCCACAAGATGTATCCTCAACTGAATCTGCTCTCGCTCGACTTTGATTCGGGCGTGAGCGCCGTGAACGTCACCAACCGCCTGTTGCTCTTCCTGGATGACATTGCTTGAGTTTTTTCTTTGCCCCAAGAGGCAAAGAAAAAGCGTGGAACGTGGAGAGGGAAGCGTGGAACGAGAAATGCTGTAACGCTAAAAGTATTCTCGCTCCACGTTACACGTTACTCGCTCCACGTTATTTACTTGCCCTGATGAAATAGACAATCAGCAGGAGGTAAGCGATGAGGGAACAGATCTCGGAAAGGGGATTGGCCAGCCATGCCTCGTTGATGAGGTTGATGCCGCCGAAGCGAAGGAGGGCGGAAACAACGCCCATCAAAGCGCCGCCGGCAATGAAACCGCTGGCCAGAAGCGTTCCTTTCTCACCGCGTGCCTTGTTCACTTCCTCATCTTTGCTGCGTGTCGTCACGTACCAGTTGACCGCACCGCCCACGAGCAGCGGTACATTGAGTTCCAAGGGAATGAACATACCCAGGGCGAAGGCCAGGGCCGGTACGTGGAAATAGGTCAGGACAATGGCGATGAGGGCACCGATGGCGTAGAGAATCCACGGTGCGCCGACACCGTTCATCAGCGGGTCGATGACCGCCGCCATGGCGTTGGCTTGTGGAGCGGCCAACTGTCCGCTGGCAAACCCGTAGGTCTCGTTGAGCAACATCATCACACCGCCCACGGTGGCAGCCGAGACCAGCGTGCCCAAAAACTTCCACGTCTCCTGTTTGCGGGGCGTTGTACCGAGCCAGTAACCGATTTTCAGGTCGGTGATGAACGAACCGGCCATTGAAAGCGCCGTGCATACCACGCCGCCCATGATGAGTGCGGCCAGCATGCCGCCGGGACCGTTGAGGCCGATGGCCACCATGACGACCGAGGCGAGGATGAGCGTCATCAGTGTCATGCCCGAAACGGGATTGCTGCCCACGATGGCGATGGCGTTGGCCGCCACGGTGGTAAACAGGAAAGCGATGACAACGGTCAGGAGAATGGCCACCACGGCGAAGAGCGCGTTGCCGTCCATCACGCCGAAGAGGAAGAAAGCGAAGGTCAACAGGATGACAATGACCGAGGCGATGATGATGAACTTGAACGGCAGGTCGCGCTGCGTGCGGGGCGTCGCCTCTGTGTCGGCACCGTCTTTCTTGCCGCCTTTCATCTCTTTTCCGGCCAGCGAGACAGCGCTTTTGATGATGCCCCATGACTTGATGATACCGATGATGCCGGCCATGGCGATGGCACCGATGCCGATGCTCTTGCCGTAGCAGCGGAAAATGTCCTCAGGCGACATGTCGCCCACCGCCGTCGTGATGGAAGGGTCCCACATATTGAGTACGTCTCCATGGAAAAGAATGGACATGAGCGGTACGATGAGCCACCAGACGGCCACGCTGCCCAAACAGATAATCAGGGCGTATTTCAGACCAACGATGTAACCGAGACCGAAAACGGCCGCGCCCGTATTGACCTTGAACACCAGTTTGGCCTTGTCGGCCAGTGTCTCACCCAGTCCGATGACCCTTGAGGTGAAGTTTTCGTTCCACCATCCGAAGGTGGCGACGATGAAATCATAGAGTCCGCCCACCAGTCCGGCGATGAGAAGCGGTTTGGCCTGATTGCCGCCCTTGGCTCCGCTGACCAGTACTTGTGTCGTGGCAGTGGCTTCAGGGAAGGGGTATTTGCCGTGCATGTCGCTCACGAAATACTTGCGGAAGGGAATAAGGAAGAGGATGCCGATGATGCCGCCGAGCGCACTGCTCATGAAAATCTTGAAGAAAGAGGCCGTCATCGCGTCACCGTATTTGGCCTGCAGGATATAAATGGCGGGCAACGTGAAGATGGCGCCGGCCACGACGGCACCGCTACAGGCGCCGATGCTCTGGATAATGACGTTCTCGCCCAGTGCCTTATGGCGCTTGGCGGCGGTGGAGACACCCACGGCGATGATGGCAATGGGAATGGCGGCTTCGAACACCTGACCCACTTTCAGGCCCAAATAGGCGGCGGCAGCACTGAAGAGCACCGCCATCAGAATGCCCCAAGTCACGGACCAGGCATTCACTTCGGGCCATGTCTCGCCTGCCGGCATGACGGGTTGATACTGTTCGTTGTCTCCCAATTCCCGAAACGCATTGTCCGGTAATTGAATCTGCTCGTTCTCTTTCATCTTATTTCGTTTTCTTGTTTTTTTGTTTCGATTACTTGCCCGCAAAGATAAGGAAAGAATAGGAGAAAAAAGAATGAAAGCGCTGAAAGTTCTAAACGTGGAACGTGGAGCGAGAAAAGCAAAAACAAAGAAATGGTCAATATTGTCTATAAAAAAAACGGGGCGGGGAAACACCGCCCCGTGTATTCCGGTTTCCAAGACGATTAATCCACCGTCTGAGAAACGTTGCCGTTATTGTAGTAAGCTTTGTAGTCGTCACCACCATACTGCAGACCGAGGTCCTCGCCGGCCAAACCATCGCAGAAGCCCTTGTAGGCCCACTTGCGGAGGTATGACGAATCGAAGAGGTTGGGCGCGCAGTCGGGCAACCAGTACTCATGCTCGTCGGCATTGTCGGAGAGCGTCCATACGGTGATACCGCTCTGCTGTGCCGTCGGGATATTCTCCAGATAACTCTGGACAATCATCTCGTAAGCGTCGCTCTGAGCCTCATACTGTGCGGAAGAGGGAGAAGCGGTGCCGAGAGAAACGTCCAACTCGGTCACGCGGATGAGTTTACCGCTGGCGGCAAGCGTCTGGAACATGGCGTCCACCTTGTCCTTCAGGGCGGCAATCACCTCAGCGTTCTTGTCTTCATCGTCGCTTACGCTGCTGATGTCGATGTGCATCTGAGTACCGATACCGTCGACGATGGCCGAACCGTTCTCACTGTCGATGTTGTTGACAAAGTCGATCAGGGCGGCGAGTTTGGCCGGACTGGTCTCCAAATTGTAGTCGTTGACGAAGAGTTTGGTGTCGGCGGGCAAGTATTGACGGGCATACTGGAAGGCTTTCACGGCGTAGTCGCTGACATAGTAGCCCCAGTAGAAGTGGTTGTCACCCCAGTTGAGGTTGAGACCGTTCTCGGTATCCTCTGTCGGCTCGCTGTCGTAGGTGACATTGCCGTCATCGTCGGTTACGGAACCGCCGAAGATGCCGTTCAGTCCGCGCGGAGCGTTGGAACCGTCGGCAATCGGTTCGTTGACCACGTCATAACCGTAAGGCGTTACGCCCTTCTCGGCCAAGTGGTCGGCGACACCCTTAATCCATGTTTCCATGAATCCGAGCAGTGCCTCGCGCTTCTCGGCAGCCGTCTTGATCACGTAATAACTGGTGGCAGACGCCTTTTTGCGGACATTCTGCTTGGCGCTTTGGTCGACGGCCTTGCCGAACTTGACGTTGTCGATGTAGTAATCGGCACCCACCGCACCGAAGTTGAGCAGGATTCGGTTCACGTCGTCGTAGGCAGGAGTGAACTCATATTCGCAAAGTGTCCAGTCCTGTCCGATGGTGAAGGTGTTGTAACCGCCCTGACTGCCGTAGGTGCTGCCGTTCTGATACTGGAACTGCAACTGACCTGCGTCGACGGACGACTTGGCATAGAACTGGATGATATACTTGCTGCCTTCCTCCAGGTAGTCGTCGAAGGTGTAGGCGCACTGTGCACTCCAGGCATTGGCGTCGGAAGGATTGTTCAGGTGCATGCAGTAAGACGAGTTGTTGTAACCCGGTTCTGCCACGTCCTTGGTGGACGAGTTGCCCCAAGAACCCCAATTGCCGGTGGTGCCGCCCTCAAAGTCGTAGGAGTCGCCGGTCATCACATTCTCCATCGGGTCTTCCACCTTGGTGCCGAACTCGATGTTGTCGATGTAATAATCGCCGCCCACCGCACCGAAGTTGAGCAGGATACGGTTCACGTCATCATAACTGGTGATGGTGAACGTGTATTCATAGGTGGCCCATTCCGTGGTCAGGTTGAAGGTGTTGTATCCGCCCTGACTGCCGTAGGTGCTGCCGTTCTGATACTGGAACTGCAACTGGCCGCCCTCTACAGAAGAATAAGCGTCGAAACGGATGGTGTATTCCACGCCCACCTCCAGATAATAATCAAAGGTATAGGCACACTGTGCGCTCCATGCGTTGGCATCCGAGGGATTGTTCAGGTGCATACAGTAGTTGGAATTGTCCGCACCCGGCTGTGCCACGTCTTTGGACGACGAGTTGCCCCAGGATCCCCACGAACCGGTGGTGCCGCCTTCGAAGTCGAAGGAGTCGCCGGTGAGCAGGTTGTTGATGTCACTGTTGCTCTCCACTACGAGTTTCGGGGCAATCAGTGTCTTCAGATACGACTGTTTCTGCTGCGTGTGCCAGATGAAATTGTGGCCGTAGAGTTTCATGTCGGAAGGCATGGCGTCGATGAGCGCGTCGACCGTCGTGAAGTTGAGGCCGCCGCTGTTGGTCACCATGGCGTCCATCTTCATGGCGTTGCCGCAGGTGAACATCTGGTAGTTATCGTCCACGATGCCCTTGTAGCTCTCATGTTCACCGTCGGAATTGATGTAATAGTCGGCGCTTGCACCCAGACCGACCACCATCTGCGGCGTGTACTGGGCAGCGATGTCCTTGACGTTGCCGTAATTGGCCAGCGCTTCTTTGACGGCGATGGGAATGTCGGAACTCGTCACGGCGTAATGCCCTTCAGGAAGTCCCCATTCCATTTTCTGGTCATCGCAGGCGGCCAGGCCCAACAGGGAACCGCAGGCCACGGCGAAGACACTCAGTTTATTCATAATAGGTTTCATATTCTGGTTCCTTTAAATTAATCGTCAAAATCGGAAACGGTAATGGAAGTAATGGGGACAATGCGGAAGTTGTCCACATAGATGAGAAGACTGCATACGGACGATGCGTATTCCGTGTCATTGTACTTGAAGTCGGTGTTGACGAAGCCCATGCCGAAGTTGCGGTAATTACCGCTGTTGCGGTCTTCCACCACTTCCTGGAATACAGGTGTCTTGTCGTCTTCAATCTCGTTGGCGTACTTGGAGAATTCGCTCAGCGGAATGGTGACGGTCTGCCAACCGGTGGTCTGGAATGCCGTCGTCGTTCCGTCCTCGTTCAACCAAGGTATCCAGACGTAGGTCTGTGTCGTACTGCTCTTGGCCTCGTCGGAACCGTAGCCGTTGAAGGACACGTTGTTCTGCAGGGTAATCTGAATCTGACCCGTGCCTTCCCAAGCCTGGGGAACGTAGACGTCAAACTGGAAGGCGAGTTCGGTCAGGGCGGTGGAGGCATCGTAGTAGTCGTACATCCAAGTCCAGTCGTCGGCGTCGTTGCCGTTGCCGGCCGTCCAAACCTCGGAAGCACGGCTCTTGCCTGCGGCCACGCCACCGGCGTCGATGAGGCGCTGAGGAATGATTTGGCATACCGTACCGCGACCGCTGCCGAGCGGGTCGCTCACCAGGTCATCGGCATTGATCATGCTGCCGGTCTCGCTCCAACTCCAATAGCCTTGCGTACCCACACCGTCGAAATTGATAATCATGGTGTTGGAATTGTTGAAGTATTCGGGCGAGATGGCCGTACCGTTGGCGCCTACGCTGGTGATAGAACCTCCTTCGGTGACGCCTTCGGGCATGACGAACGAGAACCATTCACCGTTATTATCAGACGTAATCTCGGTCACTTCCGTACCGTCGGGCAGGGTGACGGATGACGTCTCCTGCAAGTTGCCGCCATAGACAATGACCGTCTCACCGGCCTGCGGCAGCGTGTTGCTGATGCTGCTGATGTAAGGAGCGGCACTGCGGATGTCGAAATAGTAAATCAGTTCGCAGTCATCTTTCACCAGGCGGATGGTGTTGCGTACGCTTTCATCGGCGTCATACACCGGTGTGTTGGCGTTGAGCGTCACCCAGATGTTCTTGTCGGTGACCAGTGCGTTGTTGAAATAGGTCTCATATCCGTTGATGTAAATCTTCTTCAGACCCGTAAAACCGGATCCTTGAATTCTAATCAACTGTCCCAAGCGGGCGAAAGTTACCTCTCGGTCGGGCACGGACGACTTGACGTCCTCAAGGAAAATCTTTTCAATGGTCATTCCGTCCGGCATGTAGAGTTTATCTTCCTCATCGCTGCAGGCGGTGAAACTGACAGCCAGGAGGGTCAGGCAGAACAGCCATACATATTTCAAAGTTTTCATCTCTTTATGTTTTTGGTTAGGATTCAAAACAAATCATTGACAGACACCTCACGGTCTCCGAATTCGTAAGCGACGGTTTCCACGTCACCGTTGCTGTCGGCTTTCAGGTAGGGGTTCTTGGTCTGGTCGGCGTCCGACATCGGTAATGTCAGATCGTCGGCCGTGGCGATAGAAACGCTTGGACCTGGATAACTCCAACTGTCGCTCAACTCGTAAGTGTGGGTGGATGAAGTGAAGTAACTGGCGTTACGATACTGGTTGTTGAGGTAGTTGACCACTTCCTGCTGCTTGTAGTAAGCGCGGCGGACAAGCTGGTACCAGTATAGGCCCTCGAAGGCCAACTCCACGCGGAACTCGTGGCGCAAGTCCTCATAGGTAATCTTGTTCTTCTTGGCCACACCGGCACGCGTGCGCAGGGCATTGAACAAACTCAGCGCCGTAGAGTCGGTGGTGGAGGTGTTGTTGCCCATGACGGCCTCGACATAGTTGAGGTAAACCTCAGCCAAGCGCAGCATATAAGTGTTGATTCCCGAGTTGCTGGCCTCGCTGAAACCGTTGACTTTCTTCGTACCGATGACATATTTCTTGATGTTGGCACCCTGGTTGCCGGGGTTTTCCGTCACACCATAGACGTAGGGATCGGAAGGATCAGCACTGAGTTCGGGATAACTTTCTCCGTAGGAAGCGACGCTGTAATGACGACGGATGGCATCATCCACCGTGGTGCCGAGCGTGGCGTCCTCGTATTCCTTGAACTCTTCCCACAGGTCGTAGGAGCAATAGGTGGCTCCGCCCCATGCAGGGTAGTCGCAGACCATCGTGGACCAACCCAGGAAGCGCGTCATGCTCTGTGCGGCTCCACCCACACCCGTACCGGTGATAAACTGCAACTGGAACAGGGATTCGGAGTTGTTGTTCTGGGTGGCGGCGGCAAACAGGGTGGAATAGTCGTCCACCAGAGCGGCTCCGCTCTCGGTGATGACCTTCTCCGCTGCCTTCTTGGCCAGGTCGAGGTAGTAGGTGTTGCGCGTACCGCGGTTGAACTCCGTTGCCTCGTTGGTTCCGTCATACTGTCCGCTCGTGGTCAGACCGGCCATGGAGAGATACATACGCGACAGCATGCCGTAGGCGCTGTATTTCGTCACGCGTCCCACGTCGCCCTGTGTCTTGGGCAGATAGTAGGCGGCGTATTCCATGTCGCGGATGGCAAACTCGATGGCGTCGATACGCGGCTGGGCCGGTACGGCGTAGTTGTTGACCATGTCGGCCGTGTTGTCGTACAGAATGGCGCAACCCCACAACGAACCGATGTACCAATAAGCCAGACCGCGCATGAAACGGGCTTCGGCTATGGCCTGATTCTTGGCGTCCTTACTGACGTTGTCGGTGCTGTAATCCTGGATGTTGTTGATGGTGTTGTTGGATTGGGCCACCACGCTGTAGAGCGCTCCCCAGGCTTCCGTCAGACCGGTGCTCAACGACGTCTCGGTGAAGTTGGTATAGGGGTAGATGTAGTCTGAATACTGGGCCGTGATGTTGTTGGCACGACCGTCGCCCATACCGTAGTAGAACTTGTCATTGAAGTCATACCACACATAACTGTAGAGCGGAGAGGTGGCGGCTGCGACGGCCTCATCGGAGTCGAAGAACGTCTCTTGACTCAACTGGTAGGTGTTTTCCTGCTCAAGGAAGTCGTCGGCGCAACTGCCGAGGCCGACCGTGGCGGCCATCGCAAACAAGTATGCTGCTAATTTTGCTTTTTTCATTGTTTGTTCCTCCTTTAATTAGAATGATACATTGACACCGAACGTGTAGATGCGCGGTGAAGGATAACGGCCGTAGTCGATGCCGTTCATGAGAGAATTGCCCCAGAGACTTCCCACTTCAGGATCATATCCTTTGTACTTGGTCCAAGTGTAGAGGTTCTGCAGGTTCATGTACACTTTCACGTTGTTGATGAAGATGTTTCTCAACCATTCTCTCGGGAAAGTATAGGACAGAGACACGTTTTGCAGACGGATGTACGAACCGTCCTCGATGTAAGCGTCGCTCACACGGTTGTTGTTGTTGGAGTAAGAACTGGTGTACAGACGCGGCATAATCGTTCCTGTGTTGGTCACGTAGTAGTTGCGGAAGTCATCCGGGCCGTTGGGATCTATCATTTCCACGTTGGCGTAATCCAGTACGCTCGTAAGCAGGTTGCTCGTCGAACCGGTGATTTCCAGGAAACGTCGGTTGTAGTTCAATACATCGTTGCCGTAAGAACCGCTGAACTGGATGGTCAGGTCAAATCCTTTCCAGGAGAAGGTATTACCCAGACCCCAGGTGAATTTCGGTTCGGGATTTCCGATAAAGGTCTGGTCGTCGTTGTTGATGACGCCGTCACCGTTCAAGTCGGCGAAGATGTAGTCGCCCAGCCATGTGCCGCTCTTGGAGATGGTATTGCCTTCCGGAATGGCCACTTGATGGATGTTGCCCTGTTCATCGGCGTAATAGAAGTCTTCAGGTTTGTCGAAACGTCCGATGACCTTGTAACCCCAGTATTGCCCGATGGGCTGGCCTACGACACTCTTCGTCACGGTAGAGGTCTCACTGCCGATTTGCAATGTCTGCGGCAGTTCACCGGTCTCGGTGTCAAGCGACAGGACCTTGTTGCGGTTGAGCGACAGCACGCCGTTGGTGCGCCACTGGAATCCGTTCTTGTCGATGTTGACGGTGTTCAGGGTGAATTCCAAACCAGTGTTGCGCAGACTGCCGACGTTACGCCAGGGGTTGGATGCGGTACCGTAACCGGAACCGGCTCCTGAACCGAGGAATGCGGGCAGGTCGGGCTTGAGCAACAGGTCTTTGGTCTTCTTGTAATACCAGTCGGCGATAAACTCGATGCGGTTTTGCCAGAGACTCACGTCGATACCGATGTTGGTGCTGTAGGTGGTTTCCCATTTCAGGTCAGGGTTGGCGTTGTTGGCGTTGAGTACACCCACGCCCCAATTGGTGGAATAGGTGGCCAGCATGGCCATGTAAGCCCATTGCTCCACGTTCTGGTTACCCGTGGCACCCCAACCGAGACGGAGTTTCAGGTTGCTGATGACCGGATGGTCTTTCAGGAAATTCTCATTGCTGATGCGCCAGGCGAAGGCAGCCGAGGGGAACCAGCCCCAGCGGTGACCGTCGGCAAACTTTGAAGAACCGTCACGACGGAGGGTTGCGGTGAGCAAGTACTTCTCGTCGTAGTTGTAGAAAGCGCGTCCGAAATATGAGTAGATGGAAGAATTGTTCTGATAACCGGTGGTGCGGCTGTCAGAGTAACTGCCGGCGGAAATGTCCGTGGCGGTGTTCGACAGGTAACCCGTGGTTGTCGACACTTGGGTCTCCCAGTGGTTGTGGCTCATTTCCTGACCGATCATCACGTTCAGGTGATGCTTCTCATTGAAGGTGTTGTCGTAAGTCAGGATGTTGCGCCATGACCAATACTTGGTGTCGGTCTTCGTCCAGCGGCCCGTGCGGGTGTCGTTGGTCTTCACGCCAAACTGATAATCCGGTTCGTAGTAGTAATACTTGTTGAGATTATAGTCGGCCGACAATTCCGTCTTGAACGTCAGACCTTTCATCAGCGTGGCTTCCAGGTAAGTATTGGCGCGGAAGTTGGCCTTCTTGTTGTAGTTCTGGCGGATTTCTGCCAATGCCACGGGGTTGTCGGGCATCCACTGGTCGTCCGGACCGTCATAACTTCCGTCCGCGCTGCGAACGGCCACCGTCGGTTGCGACTGCAAGGCCGTCATAATAATATTATAGGTGGTGGAAGTCTGCTGCTTGCTGTCGGCCAGTGAGAAACTGATACCGCCCTTGAGCCACTTCTTCATTTGTGCGTCGATGTTACCGCGCAGCGTCTGGCGCTTGTAACCCGAACCGATGGCGATACCGTCCTGGTCCAGGTAACCGGCGCTGATGGCGTAGGTCACTTCCTTGGAACCGCCCGACATGGAGATGTTGTGTGACGTCATCAGGGCGTGACGGTACAGCTCGCGCTGCCAGTCGGTACCCTCGCCGAAGAGGTCAGCGCGGATATACGAACTGCTGGCGTCCTTGATTTGGGCGTCGGTAATGTCGTTGTAGTGCTCGGCATATTGCTTCAGGTTCATGACATCCAGTTTTTTCGGCATCTCCTGCCAACCTACATAACCGTCGTAGGTAATGGTGGCTTCGCCGCTCTGACCGCGCTTGGTGGTAATCATAATGACACCGTTGGATGCGCGCGAACCGTAAATGGCCGTTGCGGAGGCGTCCTTCAAGATGTCCATGCTCACGATGTCACTCGGGTTGATGGCTGCCAAGGGGTTGGAGTTACCGTCATCTTCGGAAGAAGAGTCGATGATGACACCGTCAATGACGAAAATCGGTTGGCTGGAAGCATTCAGGGAGTTGGTACCGCGGATACGAATCGTGTTGGAACCGCCCGGCATACCAGTGTTGGCCTGAATTTGGACACCGGCGGCACGACCTTGCAACACCTGGTCGATACTGGTCGGAATAGACTTTTCGAAGGCTTTCTCGCCGACCGACACTACCGAACCGGTCAGGTCGGAACGTTTCATCTGGCCGTAACCGACCACCACCACCTCGTTGAGCGTTTCCGTGTCCTGCCGCATCACGATGTTGAGCGGCGCGCCTGTGACCTGCACTTCTTGTGTGGCATAGCCCAGGTAGGAAATCTGGAGGGTGGCGCCTTTGGGTGCCTGAATACTGAAGTTACCGTCAATGTCGGTCACTGCACCGGCGGTTGACGAACCTTTCACACGGACGGTTGCACCGATGATGGGACCGTCGTCATCACTGACTGTACCCTGGACTGTCGTGTTCTGTGCGTATATCCATAAAGGGAACATACTGAACAGGAATAGCAGGCCAAGCGTCTTGATAGCATTGCTTGTGTGCTTCATGATTTGTGGGTTATTATGTTAGAAATTAAAATAGATTCGTTTGCAAATATAAATAACAATTTTTAAAAATGTTTCAAATTATATTCCTTTTTTTGATGAAAATGTTCCATTTCGGGCGAAAAACACGCTTTTTCAATAAGAATAGAGTTGGACGTGCAGAATTTTGTGTTCCCCGACACTGATGCGCGCATGTCTTCCCTGGTGGTCCTGGTCACCGTTTTCCCGTCTGAGATAGACGAGACGGCCGTCCGCGTCGACGTCGACCTCATCCAAAAAACCGATACCCAACCGCTTGCCGTGGAATTTTTTCTCTTTCTTAGTCTGAGAGGCGTCCTTGTCTTTGCCCGCCGTGGCGAACCCGTCCTCGCCCAATTCCTTCTGTTGACTCTGCCGGTTTTCTTCAGCTGTCTGAAAACTCACCACGATGCCGTTGCCCGCTATGAGGTATTCCAACGGATTCAGCCTGACGATGACGGCACCGCCTTCCGGCCATGTGCTGCCGTCAGTGGCCCGAGGATCCCAAGGCAACGTGAAGTTGTGGCGGCACGTGAGGATGCAGTCGCCGTCGTTGATGACGGTCTCTTTGTCATCCTGACTGAAAAGTACGCCGAAAACACCACCTTTGCCGCGCGCTTTCAGCAGTATCGGACTGATTTTACTGAGCATGGCATAACTCTTCGTGACGGCATCACATTCTTCTCTGGAGGCCTGGTCGATGGCAAACGGACTGAAACCGACCGCCTCGTGGGCGCCGAACACGTACAGTGCCCTTACACCGCTGTTGATGCAACAGCGCGATTCGGGGATAAACAGCGGATTTTCCTTTGTGTCATACTGCGCCGCCCACTGCTTGAACCCCGTATCGTAGATGTCTGGTGCCATCAGGGCGATGCTTGGTGCTTCCTTTTTCCAGATATCCATCAGATGGGCCAGTGGACCTGCAGAGGGATATTCTCCCGGCCGCCGTCCGCGACTGTTCATCGCGGCATTGACATACAGCGGAATATCAGCGATGGAATGGGCGTTTTTGGCCAGTCGTTCCACATATTTCGCATAGTGACAGGCCATGAAACGTTCATCGTCTTCCAGTGTGCCGTCTTTCTTTTCCGTCCACCCTTTGTAGGCTTTTTCCGCCAATGGGGAATGGTCGCGTGCCTCTTCGAGCATGCCGATTTCATTTTCAACCTGCACCATGATGACGATATTGCCGGCAGGGTCTTTTGCCTTGATGCGCCTGATAAGGGCGGTAAAGGCGCGATTGTCGGCCTGAAATACCTCTTCCGAGAAGGCCGAGGCGATTTCCAGCGGTTTACCGCTTTTGGTCAAGGCCCTCGGAAAGCGCTTTGTGTCCCGTTTGAACCACAACGGGGCGTAGCAACTCATTGAGTTTTTCCAAGCGCCAAACCACAAGAAGATGATTTTCAGGTCGTTCTCCCTGGCCTTTGCGATGGTCTCATCAATGAGCGTATAGTCGAATGTACCCTCCGTAGGTTCCAGCAAGTCCCATTGGGCCGGCACCAGCACTGTATTGAGTCCCATGCGGGCCATGCGGGGCAGTACACTGTCTATGTCCGCCACACTCGTTGCGGCCGAATTACTGAGTTCACCGCCCAATATCAACATGGGTTTTCCGTCGACGACAATTTCAGCGCGCGTTCCTTTTTTCTCCAAGGTGATGCGGGCGTCGGCCGTATTGACGGTCATCCAAACGGCACACAGCATCAGAAAGATGTTTCTTGTCATGTTATTTCCGGTTTTTGCTGATGAATGATTCAAAGTAGTTTACGCAGGTCTCCTGCCATTCCTTGGCATTCTCCCGTTGTATCTCCAACCGGTCAGCCACTTCCTGCCAGCGCTGACGGTCCACAAAGGGGCGCATGTGGTTCCACGTGCTAATGTAGCCGTCCGTTTCGTTGACACCCCGCTCATAGTGCGCCTTCAAATTCTCCCACAAAGTCTTGCCGTTTTTCATCCGGTAATCCCACGGAAGATGATGAAACCACAACAGGTATTCTTCCGGACAGGTGGAGAGGTTTTCGTACTCGTCGGCATAAGGTTGGCGATACTGGCTCACTGCATCGCTGCCCGTGGCCTTAGTCCGGTCAAAACCGATACCGGCTGAATCAGCCTTGTGGTAATACACCGGGCACCATTCTATCGGATATTCCGCCTTGTAACCGTCAGGTTCAGGGCCGTAATGATGGTCGAACTTGAAAATATGATGCAAGCCCAGCGGCATCATGTAGTCGACACAGGCCTCCCTACTGCCTTCCATTACCGAGGTCATAGCCTTTACGAAATAAAAATGGTCCGAGAATGTCTGCGTCAGCCATTCCTCCGCGATGGCCTGAGACGTCAGGTCGGGATCCCATGCCAACCGGCCGAAAGCATACCAGTTGGCCTGCGAGAAATGATGCCCGCACCAGTCGGCGTCGTTTCCGATATTGGCCACGCCGGCAATACCCACGAGTTTGTCGGGTGCGACAAACGAAAAGAATTCCTTCCACATCGGGGCCAGGTAGACCAGGTGTTTCGACTGTCCCGTATATTCTTGTGTAATCTGCAATTCGGCCATTTGCGGCGTGCTGACGATGTTGTCGAATATCGGAGCGTATGGTTCCCGCGGTTGGAAGTCGAGCGGACCGTTTTTCGATTGCAGTATCACGTTGCCGGCAAACTTCCCGTCCATGGGGCGAAACTCGCTGACGGCCTGTTTCACGCGGTCTTCACCCTTGTGGTTGGCGCCATAGACAAACGACCGCCACATCACGATTCCTCCATAAGGACGAAGCGCCGTTGCCAGCATGTTGGCGCCTTCGGCGTGCGTCCGATGATAATCACCCGGCCCGGGTTGTCCTTCTGAGTTGGCCTTGACCAGGAATCCGCCGAAGTCGGGGATGAGACTGTAGATTTCTTTCGCCTTTTTCTTCCACCATTTGCCTACGGCCTTGTCGGCAGGGTCTGCCGTTTTTGTGTCACCGAGCGAGTAGGGCGTGGCGAAATTGATGGAGAGAAACACGCGGATACCGTAGGGACGCATCAGGTCTGCCATTTCCTTTACCTGTTTGAGATAGGCACTCGTCAACATTTTCGGAGAGGCGTTCACGTTGTTGAGTACTGTACCGTTGATACCGATAGATGCATTGGCGCGCGCATATTCTATGATACGTTGCCGCTTTTCGCCCGTGAGAGGCGTTTCCGCCTGTCCGTCGTTCCAGAAGATACTCTTTCCGGCATAACCCCGTTCGATGCTTCCGTCAGGATTGTCCCAGTGGTTGAGCAGACGATATTTGAATTTCGGAATACTCACTACCTCTTCCTCAGCGGGCAGATTCATCAGACAGTAGCGCAAGAGCGCATAAGTACCGTAAAGAATGCCCTTGTCACCTGCTGCTATCACACTGTCATGGCGAATAATGTACCCCTCGTCGCCGAGCGTATTCGCCTGACTTTCGTCAATGTCGAGCGTGACCGACTTGCCCGGATAGAAGCGGGCCAATTCGTCTTTCGCGATGTCCGTGGCCGGCGTTTGCCGTGAACAGATGATTTCCGGCGGCGTTGTCACCGGTTCAAGGCGGAGCCACAACCGGTGTCCGTCTTCTGCTTCCACGAACGTGGGCAGCCATAAGGCGGCAAGCATCAGGATGCCTTTCATTTTTTTCATGATGTTTTCTTATCTGGGTTGATGTTCTTGATATATTCTGAGGGCGTGACACCCTTGTATCTCTTGAAGACGGTGGAGAAGTAGGAATGGGAATTGAATCCCACGGCCGCCGCGATGGCGAGAACGTCCGTATTGCCCTCGTCCATCAATTTACATGCCTGTTTGAGGCGCAATTCCCGGATGAAGTCGGAGGGTGCCACGCCCGTCATGTTCTTGAACCTCCGGTACAGGTGCACCTTACTCATTCCGATTTCTGCATGCAGTTGTTCCATGTGGAAATTCGGGTCGCTGATATGCTTGTTGACAATGGTTATGAATTTCTCCATCATCAGGTCATCGTAGTTCTTTATCCGGATTTCCTTCAGGTGGTCCTGCTGGTTGATAAGTCCGGAGAATTTTCCCTTGAGCCGTTTCACGTTCGAGAGCAGGTTGTCGATATAGGCGTGGAGTTCCTCCAGGTGGAACGGTTTGGCGATAAATCCGTCGGCTCCCGTACGGATACTGTTCAGTTTTTCCTCTACCTCACTGCGTGCCGTGAGCAGGATGACGGGAATGTCACACAGGTCATCGTTCTTCTTTACATTTTTTAATAAGGTAATACCGTCCATTTCCGGCATTTTGATGTCGCTCACCACCAGGTCGTACCTGTGCGAGAGCAGTTTCTTCAGAGCCTCTTTGCCGTTGCCGGCGCAGTCGATGTTGTACCATCCGTCCATTTCCTGCCGGATGAATTGGGTCAGTTCAGTGTCGTCGTCCACTACCAGTATATTAGGAAGCATCATGAAATTCTTCCGTTTCTCGTCCGTAGTTCCTGTCGTACTTGTTCTCGAGATATATTCCTGCGGGAGATGACTCTTCCCTACGGGCAATACGATGTCGACACACGTCCCTTTTTGACCGTCTTGACGGTTGTGTGCCTTGATTTCCCCGCCGTGCAGACGGACGACAGCCTGACAGAGATTCAGTCCGATGCCCGTACCCTCATAATGAATGCCCTCGCCGTGTTTACCCTGATAGAACCGTTCGAAGAGTCTGCCGGCCTCGTCTTCATTCAGTCCGATGCCCGAATCGATGACAGAGATGTGCACGTGATTCGCGTCTTTAGCCAGCCTGACGTCTATTTGTCCGTTTTCAAACGAGAATTTCACGGCGTTTGACAACAGGTTGCAGATGACTTTGTCCATCAGTTCGGGATCAATCCAAGCCTTGATGTTCTTGTCTTCACACTTGAGTTGAATGTGAATGTGCTTGTCTTCGGCATAGACGGTATACAGGTTGCAGCACCCTTTGAGGAAATCCTCCATGTCCGTTTCCCGGCACGTGGGTTTCATCTGCCCCTTGTCCAGTCGTCTGGTGTCCAGAATTTGCGTCACCAGTTGCATGAGCCGTTCACTGTTGTGCTCGATACTCTCCAGGTAGGGCAGGTCTTCCTCATCAGTAATATGCTGTTTCAGTTTTGTCACGGCTCCGTCTATCAGCGTCAACGGTGACTTGATATCGTGGGTCGCGTCGATGAGGAACCGCATTTTCTGTTCGTTCAGTTCCCGTTGCCGCTTCTTTTCATAGAGTATGAACAGACTCCAGACGAGGGCGCCCAAGAGAAATACGTATATCCATTTGGCCCATGTGGTAAGATACCACGGCTGGCCCACCCTGAACGAGACTGTTTGTGTTTTATCCGAAGGAGTACCGTTCTCCACCGCCTTGATTTCCAAGGTGTATTTTCCCGGTTTCATCTGGTGGAATTGCACGTCGTTGCCGCCCTCTTCCGTCAGCGTCCACTCCCCTTCGTTGATGCGGTAGAGATACCTCACGTGTTCCGCATCCTGATAGTTGAGCAGCGAAAACTCCAGCGAGAAGGAATTATCCTTGTAGGGGATAAAGAAGTTGTTGCCCGGACAGGGGACATTCTTACCTTCCATGTTGAGCCCGGTCAGATAGACAGGGCGATTGGCCCCCGTCTGACCGTTGACCTGATCGGGCTTGAAACAGACGATTCCATCGGGATTTCCGAAGACGATACGGCCATCGCTCATTGCCAGACAGGCTCCTTGCGCATATTCGTGTGTCTCCAGACCGCTACCGTTCAGATAACTGATCCACTTCTTCTGTGTCTTGTTCCATTGCCACAGACCCATGGTGGTGCTCACCCAGAGGTTGCCCTCAGCGTCGTTTGTCATCCCGCAAATCCGTTTTCCCGCCAGTTCTTCGCTGCCAGGAAATAGATCACAGCGGTTGTTCTGTCTCTCGAAGATGTAAAGACCGTTGTCCGTTCCTATGAGGATGTCCCCGTTTTCCGTCTCCTCCAAGGCATTGGTCTGAACGTCAGCGAGCAATTTGTTCCATTTATATGTGTCGAAGTGATAATTTTCCGGATTCATACAAGCCACGCCGTTGGACGTCGCGGCCCACAGCAGCCCCTCGTGGTCAATCATCAATGCCCGCACCCAGTCGTTGCACAAGTAGCCGTGTCCGCTGCGCTGACTCATGTTCAGGCGCCTGGTCTCGCCGTTTTTGGTGTCGACCACTAATAGCCCCTTGCTGTATACCGACAGATAGAGCTTGCCTCTGTCATCGTCAGTCATACAGAAAATGTCGGTTCCATCGGTTTTGAGTACTTCCTTGACCGTCATTGCCTTGTCATCCCAGAGGTACAGGATGTTTTTGGCGGCCGTCCAGTAGCGGCCTTCACGGTCCTTGTATATCAAGTGGGTCTTGACCGGTGCCTGCTGCTGGCGCGAGATACTGCCGTCCTGGGCGAAAAGATACAGACCACTGTTTTCCACGGCACACCATATTTGTCCGTCCCGGGCTTCCGCCAAAGCCGAGACACCGCTGCCCGTCGGGATGTTGCGGCCCTCGAACGTCATGCTCCGGAACGGTCTGTCCTGCCGGTTGATGAGATATACACCTTTATTGTGACAAGCCACCCACAGATTGTGGTCCTTATCCTCAATGATGTCATTGACATTCGCCACGGATAAGTCAAAACTGCCGTGGTCTTCGGGATGCAGTGTCACCGGAGTCTGTCCGCCTTCCGGAATCATCACCACTCCCTGGTCGGTCGTTCCGACATACAGGTTGCCGTCATGGTCGGCCATCGCGCTCCGAATGGAGATATCCTTACCCAGCGATGCCATCGGATATCCGGCGTCGCGCATCTTGCGGGAGGCATAGTCGTAGGTCAGCATGCCCTGCTTGCACACCACGAGCAACCTCCCCTGATGTTCCAGGAAGGCCATCGGCGGTCCGCAAGGAGAGCGGAAATCCCGGATGACGACACGACCCTTCTCCCGGCGATAACAACTGAACACGTCCCTGTGCGAACTTCTCCAGAGGTTGCCGTAACGATCCTCATACATCCTACTGTAGAAAGCATCCTCCGGTCTGCCCGAAAACGTTTTCTCTGGTACGAGACACTTTCCCTGCCTGTCCACGCGAAACAGACCGTAACCCGACGTACCCACCAGGATGTCGCCCCGTTTGTTCTCTACCAGCGCCAGCGCCCTCAGTCCGCGGTTGTCCTGCCCCTTGAAGCGAAAGCGCTCAAACCGGTTGGCAGCGTAGTCATACCGCATAAAACCCTTTGCGGCGCCAATCCAGAGATTGCCCTCCCTGTCCACCAGAAAGTCCACAATGGAATTGTCCACAAGAGAAGAAGAGTCCTGACGGTCGTGAAAATAATGGATGAAGCGGTAGCCGTCAAACCGGCACAGACCGTTGTCCGTCCCAATCCAAATGTACCCGTAGCGGTCCTGACAGATACAATTGACCAGTGTGCTCGGCAGTTTCGCCGCCGTGTACAGTCGTCCTGTCTCCGCCCTGACAGCAAGCAGAATAAAGAATAGACCAATGTAGAGTAGGATAGATTTACGTCCGTTCATGATGTATTTGTTGTCGCAAAAATACAAATTCTACTAAAGAAGTGAAACATTTTTATAATTTTATTTCGATGAAATCGCCAGATGAAACATTTTTAATTAAATTGGAAACAAAATTTGAAGTGATAATCACTCGATGTTTGAAACAGATTAGTTATCTTTGCAACATCTAATGATTCCGACAGCGATGTGGGAATATCATGAAATAAACAATTTATTGGCTGAATAAGACGTTATACGCGACAACCTGATGATTGACAGATACACTACAGCATAAACAAGCGTAATAAACAACAACAAACAAATGGAAAATACAACCGCACAGGAGTCTAAGGGATTCTACAAACTTTCATGGCTGCAGCGCATCGGATTCGGTTCCGGCGACTTGGCGCAAAACCTGATTTATCAGACGATATGTATGTATCTTCTGTTTTTCTACACTGACATTTACGGTCTTAATCCGGGAGTGGCCGCCACGATGTTCCTGGTGGTGCGTCTGGTGGATGTGTTGTGGGACCCGTTGGTGGGTACGTACGTAGACAAGCATAATCCGCGGTGGGGCAAGTATCGTTCTTATCTGGTGCTGGCCGGTATTCCCTTGACAGTGTTGGCCATCCTGTGCTTTTGGAACGGCATGGAGGGACAGACGGATACGTTGAAATTGATTTACGCGTATGTGACATATGTCGGTCTGTCGATGTTCTACACGCTGATAAACGTACCTTACGGCGCCTTGAACTCGTCGCTGACGCGCGATACGGATGAAATCACAATCCTCACGTCGGTGCGTATGTTCATGGCCAACGTGGGCGGCCTGTGCGTGTCGGCAGGCGTGCCGATTATGGTGGCGCTCTTCGCCGCCGCCAAGGAATTGCCCACGGAGATGGCGCTTTTCATGGGTCTGGGTTCGCTGCCTTCCTTTATCTTTATGCCGCTTGTTCCTGCCATCAAGAAGAAGGTGGGCAAGAAAAACATGTTTTATATCTTCCTCTCCATCGCCATCGTGGGTATGATGATGCTGTATGTCATCAGTCGGATGGGGCCCATCAAGGATCATATTGTATGGGTATATATCGCTCAATTCATCAAATCCACCGGTGTTATCGTGGCTACGGGCTACATGTGGGCATTGGTGCCTGAGGTGATCTCGTTCGCGGAATACACCAGCGGCAAGCGTATCGCGGGTATCGTGAATGCGCTGACGGGTATCTTCTTCAAGGCCGGTATGGCGCTGGGCGGTGTCATCCCCGGTGCCGTGCTGGCTTGGACGGGATATCAGGCGGCCGCCCAAGAGGGCAGTACGTTGCCTACTGACAGCCATGCGTGGTTTATGACCATGCTGATTTACGCGCTCGTGGGTCTGGCGCTGCTTATATTCTGTTTCACGCAGACCAAGGAACGTGTGGTCATGGATGAGAAGGAGATGAAGAACGTGAAGGTGAGCGACCTATGGAACGAGTTTTTCCACAACCGTCCCTTGCGGATTATCGCTCTCTTCTTTATCACGGCTTTCGCCATGATGAGTGTGGGCAACGCTGCGGGCGCCTACTTTATGAACGACCTGGAGGCGCAGACGCCCCTGGCCCAGGAAGGAATCCGCTGGCTGGTGTGTGTGATTCCCGCCATTCTGCTGCTCCTGGCGATGTACATTATCTCCAAATATGAGCTCACCGATGAGGTGATTGACAAAATCAACAAGGAAATAGAAACCCGTAATCAAGAATAATACGATGATGAAGAAATGTTTGATGATGCTGTGTCTGGCCGCTTTCGCCGTGGCGGCATCGGCCCAACCGGGCATGAAGGATGTGATGGGCAAGTATTTTGACGTGGGCGCGGCGGTGAATGTCGACCAGGTATGGGGTCGTGACGCGGCGGTCGCGCCGGTATTGCGCAAGCACTTCAACAGTATTGTGGCTGAAAACTGCATGAAGGGTGAGGAGATTCACCCCACGGAAGACACTTATTTCTGGAAGGATGCCGACCAGACGGTGAAGTTTGCCGAGGACAACGGCATGTCGGTCATCGGTCATTGCCTGGTATGGCACTCTCAACCGCCCAAGTGGATGTTCACGCATGAAAACGGTGATACGGTGAGCCGGTATGAGCTCATTGACAGGATGTATCATCACATCACCACGGTGGTGAGCCGGTACAAGGGCCGTATCAAGGGATGGGACGTGGTCAACGAGGCCGTCAACGATGACGGTACGTTCCGCGAGACACCTTATTATAATATAATAGGACCGGAATATTTCGAACTGGCCTTCAAATTCGCCCATGCGGCCGACCCGGATGCCGAACTGTACCTTAACGATTACTCCATGGCCAAACCGGCCAAGCGCGAGACTTACTGCCGGTTGATCAAGGACTTGAAGGCCAAAGGTTGCCGTATTGACGCCATCGGCATGCAGAGCCATAACGGTACCGACTATCCTGACCTGACGGAATATGAGAAATCTATCGACGCTTTCGCGGCAACGGGCGTGAAGGTGCAAATCACCGAACTCGACTTGAACATGCTTCCCAATCCGGCTTCGTTCGGCGGCGCGGACATCAGTCAGCGTTTCGACTATGAAAAGGCGATGAATCCCTATGCTGACGGACTGACCAAGAAGGGAAAGAAACTCTTCGAACAGCGCTATCTGGCCTTCTTTGGCATCTATGAGCGCCACAAGTCGCAAATTTCGCGCGTCACGCTTTGGGGCGTGAGCGACAAGAACACGTGGCTCAACGACTGGCCCATCAAGGGACGCACCAACTATCCGCTGCTTTTCGACCGCGAGTATCAGGCCAAACCGGTGGTGCAGAAGATTGAGGCCCTGTTCAAGTAATCTGGCAATCTCATTAAAATCAATTGAAATATGAAAGCAAGGTATTTATTCCCGGCCGATTACATGGCCGATCCGTCCGCTAATATCTTCAACGGCAAGGTGTATGTTTACCCGTCTCACGACTGGGACAGCGGTGAGAGCTTTGACGATGACGGCGGACATTTTCAGATGCGCGACTATCATGTGCTTTCCATGGATGACATCATGGAGGGCGAAGTGACCGACCACGGCGTGATTCTCGACGTCACCCAGGTGCCCTGGGCGGAGAAACAGATGTGGGACAATGATGTGGTGGAGAAGGACGGCAAGTATTATCTCATCTTCTGCGCCAAGGATTTCAACGGCGTGTTCCATCTGGGCGTGGCCGTGGCAGACCGTCCTGAAGGTCCGTTTGTGCCGCAACCTGATCCGATTCGTGGTTCGTACAGCATCGACCCATGCGTGTTTAAGGATGATGACGGCGGGATATACGTCTACTTCGGCGGTATCTGGGGCGGTCAACTGCAATGGTATAAGGACAACAAGATGCTCAAGGCGGAGTATTTGCCCGAGGGCGACGAGGTACCGCTGCCTTCGCGCGTGGCCCGGATGAGCGACGACGTACTGCAGTTTGCCGAGGCTCCGCGTCCGGTGGTCATTACCGACGAACAGGGCGAACCGCTCAAGGCTGACGATCCGCACCGTTTCTTCGAGGCTTCCTGGATGCACAAGAAGGACGGAAAGTATTATTTCTCTTATTCCACGGGCGATACACACCTGCTCTGCTATGCCGTGGGTGACAATCCCTACGGGCCTTTCGTGTACCAGGGCGTCATTCTGGAACCGGTCGTGGGATGGACCACGCATCATTCTATCCTGGAATATAAGGGAAAATGGTATCTTTTCCATCACGACTGTGTGCCGTCGCATGATACAACGTGGCTTCGGAGCCTGAAGGTCATGCCGCTGGAGTATGACGAGGATGGGAAAATCAAGACAATGAAGAGCGAATAAAGAAAAAGCGTGTCGGAAACGACACGCTTTTTTATCTTAAAATAGCGCCGCGCTTTTTATATTTGATAGAATCGTTTTTATATTTGAAAAGTGAAGTGCATGATTCGTTGAAAAAATTTGCAGGCCATAGGATTTCGTTCTAATTTTGCGAGTGAAAAGTTCAATATGGTTAGTTAGATTATTTATAATTGAATTATGTTAGGTTATTTCAAATTTACAGTTTTTGGTTTTTAGATTATTCGTTTCAATGAATTATTTTATGGTAACGGCCGCGTCGTGAGACGTGGCCGTTGCCATTGTATATAAAAATGTTTCTAATTCATTTGAAAATATTTCATGGCCGAAAATACTTTTCCCGGCATTTGGAAAGGAAGAGATTATTGATGAATTTTGCAGTAAGTCATAATGAATGTTACATCACCATGAAGCAGTTTCGACACATCCTTTTGTTGTTCCTCGGTTGGGTCAGCGCAGCGCCGGTCCAGGCCAAGTGGGCGGTCTACACCTCGTCATCGATTGCCAGCAGTCAGATGAGCGCGCTCTGCCAGGACCGTTACGGTTATTTGTGGATGGGTACGGAATACGGTCTCACGAAATACGACGCATACCGGTTTACCAATTATTACAGCGAGGCGTCGGACACGGCGTCGCTGCCTGACAACAGCATCGTCTGTTTTCTGTCCGACAGCAAGGGCCGACTGTGGATAGGCACCAACAAGGGTGTGGCGCTGTACGATTACATGGCGGACACCTTTCATCGCGTTCCGCTTTCGGGTGGTGTCGTCACCCGTATCGGGTGTATACTGGAGACGGCTTCGGGAGAGATTTTCCTCGGAACCATCGGGTACGGACTCTGGCGCATGGCGCCGGGAGAACAGGAATTCACGCGGGTCAGACTGCCTGACGGTGAGACGTTCTTCATGCATTTGTATGAAGACGGGCGCGGACGCCTATGGAAGAGCGACCCTTCGGCGGGTGTGACGTGTTATGAGCGGCACGGCGGAGCCTTTGCCCGTTCACGCAGGTATCCGCTCGCGGCAGGTCCCGCCGTCTCGTTTGTCCCGCATCGCGACGGTGACGACCTGCAAGTGGTCTGCACGCACGGCATCATGCGGTGGGACAAAGCGTTGGACAGGATGGTGCCCACGTCGGATGACATGAGCGCGCTCGGCGCGGGCAACACCATACATCACGCGCTTTTGGTCTCGGACGGCAGTCTGCTGGCGGGCACATCCCAAAAGGGCGTCATGCAAATCAGTCCCGGCAGCAGGCGCTTGGAGCCCCGTCGGTTTGACAACGCCCCTTTCCGCGTGGAGGAAGCCGATGTCAATCAAGTGCTCGAAGACCGTGGAAAAGGCCTTTGGCTCAGTTGTTATAATAAAGGTGTATGCTATGTCAGTGAACAGTCTCTGCCGTTCCGGTCGTGGAATGTGACGGGTATTCCCTCGTCGGTCAGCGCTGGTGTCTCCTCCGTTGTCACGGAAGCGGACGGCGGACTGTGGTGTACTGTCTCACACGGTGGCGTCTACCGTCTCTCGCCAGAAGGCGGGACCGTTGCCAGTCCGGTGTCGCCTCCTGCCGCCCAACTGCTCCATCGCGATGCGGAAGGGCGCTGGTGGCTGGCCACCGACAAGATGTTGTATGCCTATCAGCCCCTGACGGGCGCGTCGGTAGCGATGGCTCCGCTCAGGGGATGGGGCGTGCGCTGCATGACCGACACGGGCGACGGTACGGTCTTCGTATCGGATTTCGGTTACGGACTGGTCAGTTACGATACCCGCAGCGGCCGGATGGACACCTTGACGATGGCGGACGGGATGGTCTGCAACGACTGGGTGCTGAGTATGACGACCGACAAGGACGGACGCCTGTGGATAGGAACGGCCGACGGAATCTCCCTGTCGGTCAGGCGCGACGGCCGGTTTGTGCCGCTTTTGCGCCGTCCCCTGTTGAAAGGACGGCAGATATTCTCATTTTGTGTCCTCTCTTCGGGCGACGTTCTCATCGGTGGCGAAGGCAGGATATACCGGTGTGGGAAAAAGACGGGCATCATTCGTCCGTTGGCGCTGCCCGAAAAGATGCGGCGTGCCAAGATATGCGACATCGTGGAAGCCCGGGACGGCGACTTCTGGGTGAGTTCTACGCAAGGCCTTTGGCACTTCGGTCGGAAGACGGGACGCTGGTCCTGCCATTTCAGGGGCAACGGACTGACCACGCATGAATATATTGCGCGGACGGGATTCCGCCTTGTTGACGGCAGGATAGGCTTCGGTACGGGCGACGGACTGACGGTATTCCGTCCCCAAGACTTGTGCCTTACCGACACGGTGCGGCGGGATTTGGTCATGACACGTTTTGAAACCGATGGCGTACCGGTGGGGATGCCCCGCCGTCAACTGAGTTTGCCCAACGCGCCGCGGCAGTTGGTGATGGAATTCTCGCTGATGGATTACCGTCAGGCAGAGAATATCTCCCTGCTGTATTGCCTGAATCCGGGTAAGGACGAGACGTGGAGCGCGACGGAAGCGGGTCAGAACCAAATCCGTTTCAACCGTCTGCCGGCCGGCAAATATCAGTTGGCCGTCAAGGCCGTCAGCGACGGACGCGAGATATCGCACACCCTGATGATACCGTTTCGCGTACTTCCGCCGTGGTATCTGATGCCGTGGGCCCTGGCGGTCTATCTGTTGATGCTGATGGCGGTGTCCACCTTATTATATTATGTATATCTGAAGCGCAAGGAACGCCAACTGGTGCGCGTCAAAATGCGCCAGCTCACCGATGCGGCCAATGACATCCGCACCCCGCTGACCCTGATTCTGAGTCCTGCGGAACAGTTGTGCGCGCGGCTCACCACGGTGAAAGACAGGCAATACGCGCGGATAATCAGACAACACGCGCTGCATCTTCGTCGGATGATAGACGACGTGGCCGATCAGAACAGCATCGACCGTCATCTCCTGCAACTCAATGCCGGTCCGGTGAGACTGGAGGAATATCTCCGTCAACTGCTGGAGTCGGTCCGGGAAGAGACGGATACGGACCGTATTCACCTTGAAATCGAGGCAGATGTCGCCATGCTGCGCGTCTGGGTCGACGGCAAACAGTTCGGCAAGGCGCTGCTCCGCCTCGTCCGTCATGCGCTGAGCCGGATGCCTGAAGAGGGCATGGCGGACGTCATCGTGTCGCTTTCGGGACAGGACGGTTACCAAATCGTGGTGCGCGACAGCGGCCAGGCGCTTTCATCCAAACGCCCGTGGAAGATATTCGACCGTTTTACGGGAGGAAAAACCACCGGTTCCATCGACTTCGGAACGGGTCTGGAGATGAGTCTTACGAAGGAAATCATCACGATGCACGGCGGTGAAATCACCTATTCCAACCGTCAGGACGGCGTGGAAGGCGCCCAATTTGTCGTGACCCTGCCCGTGGTCAACGAGCGCCTGCGACTGCAAGGCGAGACAGCCAAGGCAGACACGCCGACGAGAACGGGCAACAAACCGCGGATTCTGCTGGCCGAACGGGATGCCGCTCTGGCGGGTTATCTCCTGGACGAGTTGGGCGGACTGTATGCCTTGGAACAGGTAAATACCTGTCATGCGGCCTACATGGCCATAAGAAAACGGCAATACGACCTGGTGATTGTCGGTACGGGCATCGATGACACGAGCGGTCTGGAACTGGTACGGGGCATTAAGACGATGACCGGCGGATGGTCGACGCCCGTGATTCTGATGACCGACGATGACAGTGCGGCGTTTCACCTGAAGGCCATGGACGCCGGAGCCGACGAACGCATCATCAAGCCGTTTACCGTTGCGGGAATCCGACTGCTCATCGACAGGTTGATCAGGGAGCGCGTGATGCGCACCGACCGGGTGGCCGGGAAAAGTCAGTTGCCGGACGTGGAGAAAATGGTGAGGGTTGTGGACGAGAATGCGGAACTGAAAAAACGGATCTACAAGGCGGTCATCGACAATATCGGGGACTGTTCGTTCAATGTAAACAGTCTCAGCAGTCAGATGAACCTGACACGCACCCAACTCAATGTCCGGGTGAAGGAACTTTTCGGAATGTCCACCATCGACTATATCAATGGAATGCGGATGAAAAGCGCCGCCAAGGTATTGCGCACGAGCCGGGTCACGATGAAGGAGGCCGCTTATTCAGTAGGTTATTCCAGTCAGTCGCATTTCTGTATCGCCTTTAAAAAGTATTTCGGCATAACCCCTTCGGATTATGCCGAAAACAATCGGATAGAAAAACCGTAATTCTATTCCCGCTCCGTCGCACCTGTCGTGCCGCTTTCTGGCATGCCCGTGCGAGGGTGGGCACGCTGTTCTTACCGGTGCAGCAGTTTGAGCGCTGACTTGGGGGCCATGACGTCGTTGACTTTCTCGGTCATGCCCTTTACCCGCCTGCTCACCCGTTGACGGATATCGGCGCTGCTGGCACCGATAAGGAATTCGTATTCACCGTCTTCCACTAGCCACTGACTGCCGCTTTCGTCAAACGAAGCCAAGTCGCGGCGGTCGATTTCCATCCTGAGTGTCTCGGAAGCGCGCGGCGCGAGTTCCCTCGTCTTGCCGAAAGCCTTCAGTTCTTTGGCCGGTTTCTCCAGTTTTCCCTTGGGCGCCTTGACATACACCTCCACCACTTCCTTACCGGAAGTCTTGCCGGTGTTGGTCACGGTCACCGCCACCTCAATCTTGTCGCCGTTGACTTTCACGGAAGGTTTGCTGTAGGCGAAGGTGGTGTAGGACAGACCGTAACCGAAGGGATAAGCCACCGTCTTGCCGAAGGTGTCGAAATAGCGGTAGCCCACGTAGATGTCCTCTTCGTGCAGACTGAAATCCTCACCCGGAACGGCATGGCGACCGTTGAGTTCGCGGTAGGTGTACATGTCGTAATCCTTGGGGAAGTTGGCCGTGGACGGATGGTCGGTGGCCGCGACGGGCCAGGTCATGGTGAGTTTTCCGGAAGGATTGGCCTTGCCGGTGAGGACGTCGGCCACTGAATTGCCGCCCTCCATACCCGGTTGCCAGGCCACGAGGATGGCGTCGGCACGGTCGCGCCACGATGCCGTCTCCATGACACTGCCCGAATTGAGGATGACAATCACGGGTTTTCCGGCCTCATGGAAGGCATCGCTTACACGGAATATCATGTCGGTTTCGGCCTGGGTGAGGTTGAATTCGCTCAGCGAGCGGTCCATTCCCTCTCCTGCCTGACGGCCGATGGTGATGATGGCCGCGTCGGCTTCCTTGACCTCATGCGCCACGAGGCGGTCGGTGATTTCTATTTCATCCAGTTTGGGCTGGCCCTGATCCAGGAACCACATCATTGGATTCTTGTCGGCCTTGAGTTTGGCGCTCGCATAGGCCACGTATTTCTGATAAATGTCGGTCAGGGAAGGCGTCGTGCTCACCCCGATATTCTTCAGACCGGTCACCATGTCCACCACATAGGGCACGTTCACGCATCCGCTTCCCAGTCCGCCGCTCAGGAAATCGTAGGAATTGACACCGAAGAGCGCCACGGTTTTCAGGTCTTTTATGGGCAGGGCGCCGTTGTCGTTCTTGAGCAGCACCATGCCTTCCGTACTGCTTTGGCGTGTGACGGCGGCGTGGGCTTTCAGGTCGGGTTTGCTGCTGAAGGCATATTTCTTGAAGCGCGGGGTCTTGACGATATACTGGAGCATGCGCCTGACGTTGCGGTCCACGTCAGCGATGCTGAGCGTTCCGTTCTTCACACCGTTGACAATATCCTCGGCCTGACCGGGATAACCGGGCGTAAAGAGGTCGTTGCCCGCCGCCACCTCTTCCACGGTGGACAGATCCGGGCGCTTGCCAATCCAGTCGGTCTCTACGATACCGTCGTATTTCCACTCGTCGCGCAGGATGGTGGTGAGCAGTTCTTTGTTGCACTGGCAGTAGGTGCCGTTGATTTTGTTGTAGGCCGACATGATGGTCCAGGGCCGGGAACGCTTCACCATCAGTTCAAACCCCTTCAGGTACAGTTCGCGCAGCGCTCTTTGCGAGAGGCGCTCGTCCACTTTTGTGCGGGCCGTTTCCTGAGAATTCACCGCAAAGTGCTTGGCGCTCACGCCCACGCCCTGGCTCTGCACGCCCTTGACATAGGCCGTGGCTATCAGACCGGTGACCATCGGGTCCTCACTGTAATACTCGAAGTTGCGTCCGCACAGCGGATTGCGGTGCAGGTTCATGCCCGGACCGAGGATGACGTCGCAACCGTATTCCTTCGTCTCGTTGCCGATGGCCTGTCCCACCTGTTCCACGAGTTCAGTATTCCATGTGGAAGCCAGACAGGTGCCGATGGGAAAGCCCGTGGCATAGAAGGTCTGGTCGGTGCCGTCCCTGTGGGCGTCGATGTGAACGCCGGCAGGACCGTCGGTCATCACCGTGGCGGGAATGCCCAAGCGGGGGATTTCCACCGTGATGCCGGCAGCGCCGGCCACCAGTTTTTTCTGATGTCCCATCATGGCGCCGCTGCCCACGAAGGAGTCGTTGCCTCCGCCCACGAGCAGTTGGGCCTTTTCCTCGAGGGTCATTGCCTGAATGACCTCTTCAATGTTGTTCTCGTTGAGTTGTGGTGCCTGTTGTGCCATCATACTGTTTGTCATCAGGCCTGCCGTGAGAGACAGGACCAAGCGTTTGTAATTCATCTTATCCGTTGGTTTTGTTAGGTTCGGTATCCGTACAGTCGCGCTCCGGGCGCGTAAATATAATTAGGTGTGGCAAAATTAAGGAATTAATATGATATTTCCAAATCTTATTCCCGAATCGGCATTTTCGATTAAAGAAAAATATTGACAAAATGAAATCAAGAAGTAATTTAACTTAAATTACTCACAAAAACAACTTAATTTACTCAGTAATTTAACTTAAATTACTCGGTAAAACAACTTAAATTACTTTTCCGTTTCATATGAGAAACCGTTACGTTCTTCGTAGAGTTTTGTAAAGAACTGATTATAAGGAATATACGGTTTTATGCCGTCCTTCCGCAATACATATCGGAAAGGGAAAATGAGAGGATTGAAAAAAACGGACAAAACAGATGTATCCAGAAGGAAAAAAATAACCGGCGGCATCAGTTGCCGCCGGTCAGGTATCTGGTATTGTATGGAGAAATCGGATTACTTCTTTTCCTTGTAAATCACGTTGGCCGCACCGCTGGTGAGTTTGAGTGCATCGGGATGTTCCTTGATGAAGGAATCAATGTGGCGCACGCGCTTTTCCTCGAGGATTTCGTCTACGGCAATGAGGATGCCCGTCTCTTCCACGTCGCCGAAACCGTAGTTGATGGCTGTTCCGAAGAGTTTCATGGTCGGACTCAGACTCATGTACGCGTTGACAAGCGGAGGAATATTGAATCCCAAATTGCGGATTTCGCGGTTCAGGATGCGGTAATCCTCCTTGAAGGATTTGCCCGAGAAAAGTTGCTTTAATTCTTCCTCATTAGTCTCAATTTTGAGCGGTTTCATCGGGATAATGAGGTTTTCCTTGTCGTCGAAATGCTTCTGCAGGAAATAGAGTATCATGTCGCGGCCCTTCCTGACGTAGGAAGGATACATCGTCATCTTGCCGAAGAAGTACTTGACATTGGGTTTGATGACCGTCAGCGCGCCGAGTCCGTCCCACAGATTGTCGAGGGCGAAAAGACTTTTCGCTCCCATTCGGGACGACTGGTAGGGAACGGACACGAAAGACCGGCCGAGTTCGATGGTCTGCGGCATGTATTCGCGGATGAATTTCTCCGAGAAATGAAACATATGACTGGTGGCCAGCTTGGGCTGGCCCTTGTCGTCGAGTTCCCATTCCGAACCGAGCAGGTAGCGGTAACCGCCGATAATCTCCTCTGCCTCGGGATTCCACACGATGAGTTGTTTGTAGCAATTCTCGCAAGTGTCAAACTCGTCGATGTCGGTTTCCTTGCCCGTTCCGCCTCCGGCTTCCCGGAATGCGACCTCACGCAGACGGCCGATTTCCCGCATCACGTTGGGTGCGTCGTGCGCCGTGATGACATAGATCTCGTTGTTGCTCTTGTTGGTCATGCGCAACTGCCGCTCGGAGGTCAGTTCGCGCTTGAGCAATTCTTTGTCAACGGGTGGAATGATGGGTTGTTCCATGATGGTTCAGGTATAAACTTAGAGTTGATAGACTTTGTCTTCTACATATTTGGCCCACTCGGCGGGTGTCTTGCTCTTGTCGAATGTCTGCCAGGGTATCGGCCGGCCGATGGCCACGCGGAACGTCTTGTGCACGTTTTTGTACATTTCATCGACCAGAAACAGCATGGCGACGTTCACTTTTTTGATGTATTTGTCGCTGAAATTCGCCAGCCGGTAGAAGAATTCCGAGTTCTGCCCGCCGAAATGAATGGGCACCACGTCCCGCTTATATTCCACGCTCTTGGTGACAAACGTCTTCTTCCAGGGGATGTCATGCACTTGTCCGTCCCGTTTTCGGGAACAGATTCCGGCGGGAAACATCAGCATGTGGTTGTCGCTCTTGAATCCGGCTTCCACCATGGCGGGGAAATCGCGGCTCTGCTTGCCGGTCTTGTTGATGGGAATGCTCACCGGAGCCAGTCCGGGCAGGTTCATCAGGATATCGTTCACCAGGTAGCGGAACCTTCCGTCGTAGTGGCGCCCGATGACGGCGCCGAGCGCAACGCCGTCGGCTCCGCCCAGAGGATGGTTGGAAACGAACGTGTAGAGCTTGCCGTCGTCCTTGTCGGGCAGGTTTTCCCTGCCCTCAATCTGCAGCGTCATGTCGAGGTAACGCACGCATTCCTCCAGCCATTCCGTACCCGTCTCGTGGCGACTTTCCCACAAATAGCGGTTCACTTCGTCCTGGTGGATGATGTGCTTGAGCCAACTGACGGCGAATCCGGGTACGAATTTTGCCTTGGTACCCATTTTGTCCTTCAGGACTTTCTCCACGTCAACGGTCTTTTCTGTTACTTCTTTCATGAAATTCAGCGAATACCCTGCAAAAATACAGTAAGTTTTTTTAAAAAAGTTACTTTTCAAAAGAAATTGTTGTATTTTTCTTCTTTTTTCTTCCTTTTGTCTTTCATGATGCCTTTCAGGCGGTTTGATTTGTGGGGCTTGTGGACGGACACATCAAAAAAAGTGGGGTCGGGTGATAATTTTTGTGGAATTTTGTGGGGAATTGTGGGGAATTTTGTTTAATTTTGGACCCGAAATAAAAATTAAAGATGTCACCATGCGATTTTTAGGTAGTATAGAGGCCAAGTCGGACGCCAAGGGAAGAGTGTTTTTCCCGGTGGCTTTCCGTAAGGTGCTGCAAGCCTGTGGCGAGGAACGGCTTGTCCTGCGCAAGGATGTCTTCCAGTCGTGCCTGGTGCTTTATCCTGAATCCGTCTGGAACGAGCAGGTGGACGTGCTGCGCCGGCGGCTCAACCGCTGGAATGCGGAGCATCAGCAGATTTACCGGATGTTCGTTTCCGACGCGGAAGTCGTGACGCTCGACGGCAACGGCCGTTTCCTGATTCCCAAGCGATACCTGAAAATGGCCGGCATCAGCCAGTGCGTGAAGTTTATCGGCATGGGCGACACGATTGAGATTTGGAACAATGAGGGCGGCGCCGGGCCTTTCATGGAGCCAGAGGCTTTCGGCAAGGCGCTGCAGGAGATAATGACGGCCAAGGACGAATGACCCCCGTGACCTACCATACGCCAGTGCTTTTGAAGGAAAGCGTGGACGGACTCCAGATCCGCCCTGACGGCATTTACGTGGATGTCACCTTCGGCGGCGGCGGGCACAGCCGGGAAATCCTCTCCCGCTTGGGCAAGGACGGACGGCTGTACGGTTTTGACCAGGACGCGGACGCGCTGGCCAACCGGCCTGATGACGGCCGGTTCACCTTTGTCCGGTCCAATTTCCGCTACCTGAACAACTGGATGCGCTATTACGGTGTGGACCACATCGACGGTCTGTTGGCCGACTTGGGCGTGTCGAGTCATCACCTGGACGACGAACGAAGGGGTTTTTCCTTCCGCTACGACGCCCCGTTGGACATGCGGATGAACAACCGGGGCGGCAGGACGGCGGCCGAATTCCTGGCCGAGGCGGATGAAAAGCGCATCGCCGACGTGTTTTATTACTACGGGGAGTTGCGCCAGGCCCGCCGGTTGGCCGCAGCCATCGTGAAGGCCCGCGCCACGGCGCCGGTGGGCACTACACAGGAACTGGCCGAGCTGGCAGGTCCGCTCTTGCCCGCAGGCAGGGAGAAGAAAGAAATGGCCAAGGTGTTTCAGGCGCTTCGCATAGAGATCAACCAGGAAATGGCGGCGCTGCAGGAGATGCTTTCCGCCGCCGTCGGTCTGTTGGCCAGGGGCGGCCGCTTGTCGGTCATCACCTACCACAGTCTGGAAGACCGCATCGTGAAGAACATGATGAAGGCCGGCAACGCCGAGGGACGTATGGAACAGGACTTCTTCGGCAATGCGGCGGCCCCCCTGAAACCCGTCAGCGGCAAACCCGTCTTGCCGTCGGAGGAGGAGATTGAGGCCAATCCGAGAAGCCGGAGTGCCAAATTAAGAATTGCTGAAAAGAAATGACAGAGCAGAAAGACGACATACAGGAGCAAGTGCCCCTCAAGGAAACAGAGAGCGCACCGGTTCAGGAGACGGTCGGACAGACCGCCGGGGAGTCGCGGTCCGCTGACGCCCAGCCTGCCGGTGAGGGCCCGTCGCTCAAGGAAGTCATCGCACAGACGGCCACGGAAGACGAGGCCCCGCAGTCGAGAAACTTCACCTTGCGGACCATTCTGGGTGGCGACATCCTCAATGCGCAGATTATCCGCCGACAAATCTGGCTCATTCTGCTCATTGCCCTTTTCGCCTTGATCTACGTGGCCAACCGCTATACCTGTCAGAAGGACCTGATAGAGATAGACCGGTTGCAGAAAGAACTGCAGGACGCCAAGTACAGGGCGCTCTCGAGCAGCAGTCAACTGACGGAGCGGTCGCGGGAGAGTCATGTGCTGGACATGTTGCGCAACAACAAGGACAGTGTGCTGAAGATACCCAGTCAACCGCCCTACATCATCGATATACCGGAAAATGAGTAAGTTCAACAACAGAAAAGTCATGCCGAGATACACCGCCATCGCCATCCTGATGACGATGATTGCCGTGTCTGTGGTGGCCAAGACCTTCTATCTTCAGACGGCCAAGCGCGACTATTGGATGAAAGTGGCCGACCGCGTGAAGAAAGACAGTGTCAGCGTCAAGCCCACGCGCGGCAACATCTTGAGTTGTGACGGTCAGTTGATGGCCAGTTCGCTGCCCATCTTCAAGGTGTACATGGACTTCCATACCCTCAAGGAGGCCGGCAACGACTCCATTTGGCAGGTCAAGAAAGACTCTGTCTGCCTGTTGCTCCACGAGATTTTTCCGGACAAGTCACAGAAAGACTTCCTCCGTCATCTGGAGGAAGGTTACAAGAAAGACAGCCGTCACTGGGCCATCGTGCCTTACCGCATCGACTACAATACTTTCTCGGAGGTGAAGGCCTTGCCGATATTCTCCATGTCGAAGTACCAGGGCGGATTCCATTATGAGGAATTCAACGCCCGTCAACGGCCTTACGGTTCGTTGGCCGGCAGGACGGTGGGCGCCATGTTCGGCGCGAAAGACACCGCCCGCTTCGGTCTGGAACTCAGTTACGACTCCATTCTCCGCGGTACTAACGGTCTGATTCACCGCCGCAAGGTGCTCAATAAGTTCCTGGACATCATGGACACGCCGCCCATCGACGGCGCGGACATCGTGACGACCATCGACGTGGGCATGCAGGACTTGGCCGAACGGGCCGTCATCGACGAGTTGAAACTCATCAACGGTAATGTGGGCGTGGCCATTGTCATGGAAGTGAAGACCGGCGACATCAAGGCCATCGTCAACATGGAGAAGTGTCCCGACGGAGAATACCGTGAACTGAAGAACCACGCTGTCAGCGACTTGCTCGAACCGGGTTCGGTGTTCAAGACCGCATCCATTCTCGTGGCCCTGGACGACGGTGTGGTGGACACCACTTACCGGGTGGAGACGGGCGGCGGCGTATGGAAGATGTACGGGCGCGACATGAAGGATCACAACTGGCGCAAGGGCGGTTACGGCACACTGACGTTGCCGAAGACTCTCCATTACAGTTCGAACATCGGCGTGAGCCGCATTATCGACGACCATTATCACAATCGGCCGGAAGACTTTGTCCGCGGCATTTACCGCACGGGTCTGGCCGATGACCTGAAGATTCCGCTCGTGGGATCGTCGCCCGCCCGTATCCGTATGCCCAAGAAAGACGCGCGCGGCAAGCAGTATGTCAACTGGAGCAAGACGGCTTTGCCCTGGATGAGTATCGGTTATGAGACGCAGGTGCCGCCCATTTCCACGCTGACGTTCTACAACGCCATCGCCAACAACGGCAAGATGATGCGACCCCGTTTCGTCAAACAGGTGGTAAAAAACGGTGAGGTGATTATGGAATTCCCTCCGGAAGTGATGCGCGAGAGCATCGCCAAGGAGAAAACCGTCAAGACAATGCAGACCATTCTGGAACAGGTGGTCAGTAAGGGTCTCGGAAAGAAGGCCGGTTCGAAATCGTTCAAGGTGGCGGGCAAGACCGGTACGGCCCAAATCTCGCAGGGCGCGGGCGGCTATCACTCGGGCGTGATGCATTACCTGCTCAGTTTTGCGGGTTTCTTCCCTGCCGACAATCCCCGTTACAGTTGTATCGTCTGTATCCAGAAGACGGGTCTTCCCGCATCGGGCGGCGGTATGAGCGGCGTGGTGTTCCACCATATCTCCGAAGGTATCATGGCGCAAAGTCTGAAGATGGACGTCAAGGACGCGCGCGACTCGCTTTCCATCCTGACGCCCGACGTGAAAAACGGTAATGTGTCGGCGGCCAATTACGTGTTGCGTCACTTGGGCTACGCCACGAATCCGCAGTGGAACGTGGCCGACAGCGAGGGCCGGCCGGTGTGGGGCAAGGCTTCTGCAGGCAGCGGCAAGACCATGTTGCTCCGCCAGGACAAGACCTGTTCCAAGACGGTGATGCCCGACGTGACGGGTATGGGCGCGCGCGACGCGGTGTACCTCATCGAAAGTCGGGGCGTGAAGGTCCGTCTCCACGGCCGCGGCAAGGTGACGTCGCAGAGCATTCCTGCCGGACAGAGCATCAAACAGGGACAAGTGTGTGAATTGAAACTCTCCATTTAAGAGGAAAAAGATATGAAACTGACTGAATTGTTGAAGAAGATAAATCCGCTTTCCGTCGAGGGTCCGGCCGATGCGGACATCACCGGCGTGTGTATCGACAACCGGCGTGTGGAGAAAGGTTACCTCTTTATCGCCATGAAGGGTACCCAGACCGACGGTCACCGGTTTATTCCCGGTGCCGTGGAGGCCGGTGCGGCGGCTGTCCTGTGTGAGGATATGCCTCAGGAAAGGAACGAAGGCGTGACGTATGTGCAGGTGCCGTCTACCGAAGACGTCGTCGGCGAGGTGGCCACGTCTTTCTACGGACAGCCTTCGAGAAAGTTGCACCTGGTGGGTGTGACGGGTACCAACGGCAAGACGACCATCGCCACCTTATTATATAATATGTTCCGCAAGATGGGGCATAAGTGCGGTTTGTTGTCGACCGTATGCAATTACATCGAGGATGAGGCCATCCCCACGACGCATACCACCCCCGACCCCATAGAGCTCAATGCCCTGTTGGCCCGCATGGTGGCGGCAGGATGTGAGTATGCCTTCATGGAATGTTCCTCCCATGCCATCGCGCAGAAGCGTATCGGCGGTCTGGAATTTGCCGGAGGCATCTTCACCAACTTGACCCGTGACCACCTGGATTACCACAAGACGTTCGAGAATTACCGTGACGCGAAGAAGGCTTTCTTCGATGCTCTGCCCAAGAAAGCGTTCGCCCTGGTCAACGCCGACGACAAAAACGGTCTGTTTATGACCCAGAACACGAAGGCGGCCGTCAAGACTTACTCGGTGAAACAGATGGCCGACTTCCGCGCCAAGATACTGGAATGCCACTTCGAGGGCATGTACTTGGAAATCGACGGCAGGGAAGTGGGCGTGCAGTTTATCGGCAAGTTCAACGCCAGCAACCTGTTGGCGGTCTACGGCGCCGCCGTCTTGTTGGGCAAGAGGCCGGAGGATGTTCTCGTCGTACTCAGTACGCTCAAGAGCGTCAGCGGCCGTTTGGAACCCATCCGCAGTCCGGAAGGATTCACGGCCGTGGTGGATTATGCCCACACGCCCGATGCCTTGGAGAACGTGCTCAACGCCATTCACGAGGTACTGGCCGGAAAAGGCAAAATCATTACAGTGTGCGGCGCGGGCGGCAACCGTGACAAGGGAAAGCGTCCGCTGATGGCCAAGGAGGCCGTCCGCCAGAGCGACAAGGTGATCATCACCAGCGACAACCCCCGTTTTGAAGAACCGGAGGACATCATCAATGACATGCTTTCCGGCCTTACGCCCGTCCAGATGAAGAAGGTGCTTTCCGTCACCGACCGCAAGGAGGCCATTCGCGCCGCCTGCATGATGGCGGAGAAGGGCGACGTCATCCTCATTGCCGGCAAAGGTCATGAGGACTATCAGGAGATTAAAGGTGTGAAGCATCATTTCGACGACCGCGAGGTGGTGAGGGAAATATTCGGAATCAATTAAATCGGAAGAAACATGCTGTACTATCTGTTCAGATTCTTGGAACAATACGACATCCCCGGTGCCCACCTGTGGTCGTATGTCTCGTTTCGCGCCCTGTTGACGCTCATCATCTCCCTGGTGATTTCGGCCTGGTTCGGTGAGAAGTTTATCCGCTACATGAAGCGCCGCAACATCGCCGAGACGGCCCGTGACGTCAGCATCGACCCGTTTGGCGTACAGAAGAAGGGCGTGCCGACCATGGGCGGCATCATCATCATCGTCTCGATTCTGGTGCCCGTCCTCCTGTTGGGCCGTATGCGCAACGTCTATCTGTTGCTGATGATAGGCACTACAGTATGGCTCGGTTTCCTCGGTTTTCTAGATGATTACATCAAAATCTTCCGCAAGAACAAGGAAGGTCTGAAAGGCAAATACAAAATCGTGGGACAGTTCAGTATCGGTCTCATCGTGGGCCTGGTTCTCTGGGCCAGTCCTGACGCGGTGATTCATGAGAATGTGTCCGTCCAAAAACAAGGTCACGAGGTGGTCATGCACAAGTCGCAACCGGAGAAATCGCTGAAAACGACCATACCGTTCTTCAAGAACCACAACCTGGACTACTCGGAGATAACCGCCTTTTGCGGTGATTACAAGAATGCCGCGGGCTGGATTCTCTTCGTCATCATGACCATCATCGTGGTGACGGCGGTCTCCAATGGCGCCAATCTCAATGACGGTATGGACGGCATGTGCGCCGGCAACTCGGCCATCATCGGCGTGGCGCTCGGTATCCTGGCCTATGTGTCGAGTCATATCGAGTATGCCTCTTACCTGAACATCATGTATATCCCCGGTTCGCAGGAACTCGTGGTGTTCCTTTGCGCCTTCATCGGCGCCATGATCGGATTCCTGTGGTACAACGCTTTCCCTGCCCAGGTGTTCATGGGCGACACAGGTTCGCTCACCATCGGCGGCATCATCGGCGTCTGTGCCGTGATTATCCACAAGGAACTGCTTGTCCCCATCCTTTGCGGTATCTTCCTGGTGGAGAGTCTGAGCGTGATCATCCAGACGAGTTACTTCAAGTACATGAAGCGGAAGGGACAGAAAGTGCGCGTTTTCAGGGCTACGCCCATCCATGACAATTTCCGTAAACTGGATTCCCAACTGGACCCGGAGAGCAAATACATCTTCCGCAGTTGGCCCAAACGGCAGTTTCATGAGTCGAAAATCACGGTCCGCTTCTGGATTACGACCGTCATCCTGGCTGCCCTGACCATCATCACATTAAAAATAAGGTAGAAAATGAGTAAAATCGTTATATTGGGAGCCGGAGAAAGCGGTGCGGGAGCCGCCGTCCTGGCCAAGAAACAAGGTTTTGACGTGTTTGTCTCGGACGCGTCAAAGATAAAGGACAAGTACAAGCAACTCCTGGACGACCGTCAGATTCCCTGGGAGGAGGGCGGTCATACGGCGCAGCGTATCCTGGATGCCGACGAGGTAATCAAGAGTCCGGGTATTCCTGACGAGGCGCCGATGGTCAGTCAGCTCATCCGGCAAGGTACGCCGATTGTCAGTGAGATAGAATTCGCGGGCCGTTACACCGATGCCAAGATGATTTGCATCACGGGAAGCAACGGCAAGACCACGACGACGTCACTGATTTACCATATCTTCAAGGCCGCCGGATACGATGCCGGACTGGCCGGCAACATCGGTCGTTCGCTCGCCTTGCAGGTGGCTGAGGACCCGCATGAGTATTATATCATCGAACTCAGTTCTTTCCAGTTGGACAACATGTATGACTTCCGGGCCAACATCGCCATTCTGCTCAACATCACGCCCGACCATCTGGACCGTTACAGCAACAACATGCAGAACTATGTCGACGCGAAGATGCGGATTATCCGCAATCAGACGCCCGATGACAGTTTTATCTATTGGAACGAGGACCCGATTATCAAACGGGAATTGGAGAAATATAACATACAGGCCGTGAAGTACCCGTTCTCTGCTCTCAAACAGACCGGTTCCATCGGTTATATCGAGGAGGGACAGTATGTCATCGAACAGCCGACGCCGTTCAATATGGAACAGGAATCCTTGAGTCTGACGGGCCGGCACAACATATACAACAGTCTGGCGGCGGGCATCGCCTCCAACATCGCCGGTATCAGGAAAGAGGTGATACGCAAGAGTCTGAGCGACTTTCCCGGTGTGGAGCACCGCCTGGAAAAAGTGGCCAAGGTGGGCGGCGTGCAGTATGTCAACGACTCCAAGGCCACCAACGTGGATGCTTGCTGGTATGCATTGGAAAGCATGAAGACGCCTGTAATTCTCATTCTCGGCGGAAAGGACAAGGGAAATGACTACAGTGCCATCGAACCGCTGGTGATGGAGAAGTGTGTCGGACTGGTGTTCCTCGGTGCCGACAATCAGAAACTCCATGCGGCTTTCGGTCATCTGGGCCTGCCCATTCGTGATACCCACTCCATGAAGGACTGTGTGGCGGCCTGTTACGAGATGGCCCGTCCGGGTGATACGGTACTGCTGAGTCCCTGTTGCGCCAGTTTTGACCTGTTCAAGAACATGGAGGACCGCGGTGAACAGTTCAAGACGCTGGTGCGTAATCTGTAATGCTGACTGAAAATCATGATCAATAAGACGCTCAACAATATATTCAAGGGAGACAAGGTGATTTGGATGGTCTTCTTCTTTCTTTGTCTGATCAGTGTGATTGAGGTGTTCTCAGCCTCGAGTTCACTGACCTACAAAGGCGGCAATATATGGAGTCCCGTCCTCAAGCACGTCGGTATCCTCATCATGGGCATCTTTTTCATGGTGGTGACGCTCAACATCAAGTGCAAATACTTTAAAATCGTCACGCCGTTCCTGTTGCTGTTCGCGTTTATTTCCCTGATATGGGTACTCATTGCGGGACAGTCGACCAACGGCGCGCAGCGCTGGGTCAGTATTCTGGGCATCCAATTCCAACCGTCGGAGGTGGCCAAGGGGGCCTTGGTGCTGGCCGTGGCTCAGATTCTCAGTGCCATGCAGACGGAATACGGTGCGGCCAAACAGGCATTCAAGTATATTATGATTACTTGTGCCTTCTTCGTACCGCTCATCATGCTCGAAAACCTCTCTACGGCCATGCTGCTTTGTATTACGGTTCTGTTCATGATGATTATCGGACGGGTGCCGATGAAACAGATAGGCAGACTTATCGGAGTGGTGATGCTGCTCGCCGTCTTCGCTTTTGCCGTCGTGATGCTGATGGGAAAAAGCCAGAGTACGGCGGCCCCTGACAATCAGTTGACCGAGACGGTGGCCCAAACCGAGGAGAAACCGGGAGCGCTGGAAAAGATATTCCACCGTGCCGATACGTGGAAATCGAGAATAGACAAATTCCTGGACCACAAGAAAGTGGCGCCCGAAGAAGTGGATTTGGACAAGGACGCGCAAGTGGCGCACGCCAACATCGCCATCGCCTCCTCCAAGATTGTCGGTAAAGGACCGGGCAATTCCGTGGAGCGTGACTTCCTGTCGCAGGCTTTCTCCGACTTCATCTTTGCCATCATCGTGGAGGAAATGGGTCTGCTTGGCGCTGTCTTCGTCGCCATGTTGTACATTATCCTTATCTTCAGGACCGGTAGAATCGCCGCCAAATGCGAGAATAATTTCCCGGCTTTTCTGGCGATGGGACTCGCGATGCTGCTGGTGACGCAGGCATTGTTCAACATGTCAGTGGCCGTTGGTCTGGCGCCCGTTACCGGTCAACCGCTGCCGCTTATCAGCAAGGGCGGAACGTCGACCATCATCAACTGTATCTATATCGGTGTCATCCTGAGTATCAGCCGGTCGGCCAAAAAGAAAGAAGGCGAAAGGGAGGATGAACCTGAGCGGCGTCCGGTCTTCGGATGACTTCTCCTGTGACGGGAATAATTTAAATGGAAATTGAAGAAAAGAGAAATAAATTCGTTATTTTTGCAGCATAACATCAAAATATGGATAAACGACTGAAATTCATCATCAGCGGTGGAGGAACCGGAGGACATATTTTTCCGGCCATTTCGATTGCCAATGCCATCAAGGCCAAGCGACCGGAGAGCGAAATCCTCTTTGTCGGTGCCGAGGGCCGCATGGAAATGCAGCGCGTTCCCGCGGCAGGCTACGAAATCAAGGGTTTGCCCATTTGCGGTTTTGACCGCAAGCACCTGTTGAAAAACGTGAAGGTGCTGTTCAAGATATGGAAAAGCCAGCGCATGGCCAAGAAGATTATCCGGGAATTCCAACCTTCCGCGGCGGTCGGTGTGGGCGGTTATGCCAGCGGTCCTACGCTCAACAAGTGTGCGGACATGGGTGTCCCCTGCCTGATTCAGGAGCAAAACTCCTATGCGGGCGTAACCAACAAACTCCTGGCCAAGAAGGCCGATAGGATTTGTGTGGCCTATGAGGGTATGGAAAGGTTTTTCCCCAAAGAGAAAATCATTCTCACGGGCAACCCTGTCCGCCAGTCTTTGTTGGATACGCAAGTGACCCGGGAGGATGCCGTGCGCCATTTCGGTCTTGACCCTGAGAAGAAAACGATCCTGATCGTGGGCGGCAGTCTGGGCGCCCGTACCGTCAACGAGAGTATCCTCAGTCATTTGGATCTCGTGGAGAGCAGCGGTATCCAGTATATTTGGCAGACGGGTAAATTCTATTACGCGGAAATCGCCCGCCAATTGGAACTCCACGGCGAACTGCCGATGCTGAAAGTGACGGATTTCATCAGTGACATGGGTGAGGCTTACAAGGCCGCCGACCTGGTGATCAGCAGGGCGGGAGCCAGTTCCATCAGTGAATTCTGTCTCATAGGCAAACCGGTGATTCTTGTGCCTTCGCCCAATGTGGCGGAAGATCATCAGACCAAGAACGCCATGGCGCTCGTCAACAAGGACGCGGCCCTGTATGTCAAGGATGCGGAAGCGCCTGAAATCCTGCTCAAGACAGCCGTCCAGACGGTGAAAGACGAGGCGAAACTCGCTTCGCTCAGTGAGAATATCAAGAAATTGGCTCTGCCGGATTCCGCGGACATCATCGCGGATGAGGTCATCAAATTAGCAGAAAGTCATGACAACGGATAAAATACAGTCGGTCTATTTCGTCGGCGTGGGCGGCATCGGCATGAGTGCCATCGCCCGTTACTTCAAGCGCCAGGGCAAGACCGTGGCCGGATACGACAAGACGCCTTCCGCCCTGACGGAGCAGTTGGAGAAAGAAGGTATCCTCATTCACTATGAGGAGAATGTCGACGTCATTCCTGAATTATGCAAGGACAAGGAAAGTACCTTGGTGGTCTACACGCCGGCCATTCCTGAGACGCATGCCGAACTGTGCTACTTCCGGCAGGGAGGATTTGAAATCCAAAAGCGCGCGCAAGTGTTGGGTACGCTGACCCGTTCCCACAAGGGTCTTTGCGTGGCCGGTACCCACGGTAAGACAACCACGTCGTCCATGTGCGCCCACCTGCTTCATCAGAGTCATGTCGACTGCAATGCCTTTTTGGGCGGCATCACCAAGAATTACGGGACAAATTATATCCTCTCCGACAAGAGCGATTATGTGGTGATTGAGGCCGACGAGTTTGACCGCAGTTTCCATTGGTTGCGTCCGTGGATGAGTGTGATTACCTCTACCGACCCCGACCACTTGGATATCTACGGGACGAAAGAGGCTTATCTGGAGAGCTTCCGACATTACACCACCCTCATTCAACCCGGTGGTGCCCTCATTCTTCACAAAGGACTGGAGATGAAACCCGACGTGCAGGCCGGTGTCAAGATATGGGAATACAGTCTGACGGAGGGAGATTTCCATGCGGAAAACATCCGGATAGACAACGGCGAAATCCGTTTCGACTTTATTTCTCCCTTGGAGAATGTGAAAGACGTGGAGTTGGGACAACCGATACCCATTAATATAGAGAACGGCGTGGCTGCCATGGCCATGGCCCAACTGGCCGGTTGCACCGCGGAAGAGTTGCTGTCGGGTATGCGTACCTTCGGTGGCGTGGACCGTCGCTTCGATTTCAAAATCAAGACGGACAAGATGGTGTTCCTGAGCGACTACGCGCATCATCCGAAAGAGATTTACCAAAGTGCGAAAAGCATCCGCGAACTGTATCGCGACCGCAAGATAACGGCGATTTTCCAACCGCATCTATATACCCGCACACGTGATTTCTACCGTGATTTCGCCGACGCGCTCAGTCAGTTGGACGAGGTTATCCTGTGCGATATTTATCCCGCCCGCGAACAACCGATACCCGGAGTGACCTCGCAATTGATATACGACTGTCTCCGTCCGGGTGTGGAGAAGTCGATGATACACAAGGAAGACGTACTTGGTCTGGTGCGTGCCCACGATTTCGACGTGCTTGTCGTTCTGGGCGCGGGTGATCTGGACAATTACGTACCGCAAATGACAGAGATTCTGCAACAGAAAAAATGAAGCATATCAACTGGGGAAAATGGGCAGTCATCCTGATTGACGTCGCACTGGCCGTCTATCTGGTTTTCGCTTTCACCGTGTTCAACAAACCCGATGAGACGGACCAGGTGTGCCGCAAGGTGAACATCAGTATTCAGGATGAGACCACTGACGGATTCCTGAACGCGACAGAAATCAAGAAGCGCCTGGAATCGGCCAAGGTATATCCGTTGTCCAAACCCCTGAGTCAGGTGGACGCGCGCAGAATCGAGGCCTTGCTCAAGAAGAGCCCGTTTGTCAAGACGGCCGAATGCTACAAGACGCAGGACGGACAGGTGTGCGTGACGTTGACCCAGCGGACCCCGATTGTACGTATCAAAAGCGACAGCAGTGGAGATTACTATATCGATGACAACGACTGCATCATGCCCAACTCTCACTACACGAGCGACTTGATTATCGCGACGGGCGACATCAGCAAGACCTTTGCCCGACAGTATGTGTCCGTGTTGAGCAAATGGCTGATGGCGGATGACTTTTGGAAAAACCAGATCGAACAGATCAACGTCCTTCCGGGACACGGCATTGAACTGGTCCCGCGTGTGGGCAACCATGTGGTTTATATAGGAGAAATACCCGTAACGGGCAATGCCCGAAAACGGACAAAAGAGATACAAGACTTCTTGTCGGGCAAGTTGGACAGGTTGGAGAAGTTCTACCGCTACGGGCTTTCGGAGGCCGGGTGGAACAAATACGCCTACATCAACCTGGAATTCGACAACCAAATCATTTGCAAGAAGTCGGCAGACGTGAGATAATTCAGAAGAATAATATATAATTGAAATAAGAAAGACAAGCAGTATGGCAAAGGAATTTATCGTGGCAATCGAATTGGGATCGTCCAGGATGACTGGTATCGCCGGCAAGAAGAATCTTGACGGAAGCATTACCGTCCTGGCCGTTGTGACAGAGGACGCCTCTTCGTGTATTCGAAAAGGAATTGTGTATAATATAGACAAGACCGCACAGTGTCTGACCAACATTGTGAAACGGCTCAAGACAACACTGAAAACGGAGATTTCTCATGTCTATGTGGGCGTGGGCGGTCAGAGTATCCGGTCGGTTAAGAACAACATCGTGCGCGAGATGGGCCAACCGACGATTGTGTCGCAAGACATGATCAACGAACTCATGGATGCCAACCGGAACATGTCGTATCCGGAACAGGAGATTTTGGATGCCATTACGCAGGAATACAAGGTGGACAACCAGTACCAACTGGACCCCGTGGGCATCGAATGCTCCCGCCTGGAGGGCAATTTCCTCAATATTCTGTGGAGAAAGGCCTTCTACCGCAATTTGAACAAGTGTTTCGACATCGCCGGTATTGCCATCGCGGAGATGTATCTTGCTCCGCTTGCCTTGGCCGATAACGTACTGACTGACGCCGAACGCCGTTCGGGTTGTGTGTTGGTCGATCTGGGCGCCGATACGACAACGGTATCCGTCTATTACAAGAATATCCTCCGTCATCTGGCCGTCATCCCCTTGGGCGGCAACAACATCACTAAGGACATCACGTCCCTGCAGATGGAAGAGGGCGATGCGGAGAAGATGAAACTCAAATATGCCAGTGCCTATACTGAGAACAATGAGATAGACAACACCTTGATGTTGCCGATTGACCAGGAACGCCAGGTGGAAAGCCGCCGTTTCATAGAGATAGTCGAGGGCCGTTGCGAGGAGATCATCGAGAATGTCTGGTATCAGGTGCCCAACGAGTTTATCGATAAACTCCTGGGCGGTATTGTCCTGACCGGCGGTGTTTCCAATATGCCCAACATCGAGAAGGCTTTCAAGAACCACACTCATGTGGAAAAAATCCGCGTGGCCAAGTTTGTCACGGGCACCATCGACTCCAATATCCCGGAAGTCAATACGCACGACGGCAGAATGAACACGGTCTTGTCGTTGTTGGCCAAAGGCGACATGAATTGCGCCGGCAAGGACATCAGCAGTAATTTGTTTGAGGGAGACGACGACCGCAAACCGGTAACGACGGCGGATATCCATCAGAATCCCCGGCCTGTGACTGAAACCAGCGGTACGGGCGTGGTCAGGACTGAGGCTGAAAAACAAAAGGAAGAGGAAGTGCTTCGCCGCAAACAGGAAGAGGAAGCTGAGGCCCGTCGTCTGGAGGAGGAAAAAAGGAAGCGTGAAGAAGAGGCCCGTCGCCGTGAGAACAGCATCGGCAACAAGATGTTCAAGGCGCTGAAAAACTTTGGTAAGAAGATAATGGAAGAGGAAGACTAACCTGATAAAAGCAAAAGAATATGGAAGATAGAGATATGATTCCGAACATCCTGGATTTTGGAGAACCGGAAAAAGAGAAGAGTTATATTAAGGTGATCGGTGTCGGCGGTGGCGGCGGCAACGCGGTGAATCACATGTACAAGGAGGGTATCCATGAAGTGACCTTCGTCTTGTGCAATACGGACAATCAGGCGCTCAACGATTCCCCTGTCCCCTTTCATCTGCAACTGGGAAAGGAAGGCCTCGGTGCCGGCAACAAACCCGAAAAGGCGCGTGAGGCGGCAGAAGAGAGCATAGAGGATGTACGCAACATGTTGAACGATGGTACGAAGATGGCGTTCATTACCGCTGGTATGGGCGGCGGTACAGGTACCGGTGCCGCTCCTGTGATTGCCCGCGAGTCGAAGAAGATGGGCATTCTGACCGTCGGCATCGTGACGATTCCCTTCCGTTTTGAGGGAGAAAAGAAGATCGACCAGGCCTTGGACGGCGTGGAAGAGATGTCCAAACACGTGGATGCGCTGTTGGTCATCAACAATGAGCGCTTGCGCGAGATATATCCTGACCTGACCGTTCTCGACGCTTTCGGCAAGGCTGACGACACGTTGAGCGTGGCCGCCAAGAGTATTGCCGAAATCATCACGATGCACGGTCTGATGAACCTCGACTTCAACGATGTGAAAACCGTATTGAAGGACGGTGGCGTGGCCATCATGTCTACGGGTTACGGTGAAGGTGAAGGTCGTGTGAAGAAAGCCATTGATGATGCGCTCAACTCCCCGCTGCTCAACGACAACGACATTTTCAGTTCCAAGAAGATATTGCTCAATATCGCTTTCTCCTCCGAGAAACAAAACAATCAGGGCCTGATGATGGAGGAAATGAATGACGTGCACGACTTCATGGCGAAATTTGACAGCAAATTCGAAATCAAATGGGGCTTGGCCGTTGATCCGGAACTGGGTCCGAAGGTGAAGGTGACGATTCTTGCCACCGGTTTCGGTATCGAAGATGTCGACGGAATGAATGTACACATGAAGAAGCATACGCAGGAAGAGGCGATTCGCATTGCGGAAATAGAGGAAAAAGACGCCGAGCGTCGTGACCGCCGCAACCGCTATTACCGGGATTCCACGAATCCGCAGTACAAGCATCGTCCGCACATCTACCTGTTCAGTTCGGAAGACCTGGACAATGACGACGTTATCCTGGCTGTGGAAGGTACGCCTACCTACAAGCGCACGCGTCAGATGCTGGAAGATATCCGCAACATGACCACCAGTGCCGTGTCGCAGAATGAGAAGGAGTCGCAGGAGAACAGTGCCCCCGTACAGGGCATTATCAGTTTTGAATAATGAAAAAGGAAAGGAATATGAATCTTTTTGACCAGATAAGCAATGACATCAAAGAGGCCATGAAGGCCCGCGACAAAGTACGTCTGGAGACTTTGCGCAATATCAAGAAAGTGTTTCTGGAGGCCAAGACAGCTCCCGGCGCAGGCGATGTGTTGGAAGATGTGGCCGCACTTAAAATCCTGCAAAAGTTGGCCAAACAAGGCAAGGAATCTGCTGCAACCTTCACTCAGCAGAACCGTCCCGATTTGGCTGAGGCTGAATTGGCGCAGGTGAAAGTTATCGAGGAATATCTTCCCCAGCCGCTGACACCGGAAGAAATAGAAAGTGCGGTCAAGGAAATCATCGCCGCGACCGGTGCTTCCGGCATGAAGGACATGGGCAAGGTGATGGGCATGGCCAACAAACAGATGGCGGGAAGAGCTGACGGAAAGGCGATTTCAGACATCGTCAAGCGCTTGCTGGCCTGAACTATTCGTCAAAGAGACTTTTCAGAACGTCCAGCGATTTCATTTCCGGCATGTCGGGGATGTGCAACCGGTAATATCCGATGATGATGTCGATGCAGCGTCTCCGCTGTGTGCGGGAGAGTTTCATCAGATGCATGCTCTGGTAATTGAGGCGCATCATCGTCTTGATATACTGTGATTCCTCGGGAGAAAGATAATAGGGATGTGCCGGTACGCCGGGTGTGAAAACGCCTTCTTGCAGATCGAAGTAAGGTTTTTGTCCGTCATCGCCTTCCAAGTTGGGAAAGAATCCCAGGAAACGGCTCAGGTGCAGCAGGAAGACCAAGTGGAAGTTGGCGTCAGCCTTGTCACTGCCGTCCAACCATTCCACGCTTTGTTCGATAAACTGGAACATGGCCGGTGAAGGACCTTCATTGCGCGTACTGTAATAAAGAAACTCGGCCAGGAAAAGGGCGATGGCGATTTTCGTCCCGTCGAAAGGAATCCTGCTGAACGGATATGCCAGCCTGATGTCGTGCGGCCGTTGCAACCGTCCTGCCTTGTTGTCCTCCACTTCTATCTCAATGAGGGTCAGCGGTTGGAAAAGTTGTTTCTTCGCATGGGCTGTTTTTCTGGCCGACAACCTGCCAATCACACTCATTCTGCCCTTTTCCTCGGTGAAAAGGTCAACGATGATTTGGTTGTCTCCATACCTTAAACTGTGGAGAACGATGGCTCTGGTGCGGATTAACATCAGGCAAAAATACGAAAAAAGCCCCTGATATGGAAAATTTTTTATGCAAAATTTGGTCGGTTGAATAAAATCTCCTAACTTTGCACCCGCAAATTATGCGAACGGTCCCTTCGTCTATCGGCTAGGACGAGAGATTTTCATTCTCTAAAGAGGAGTTCGACTCTCCTAGGGACTACATAAATAAGATAAGAAATTCAATACAAGATGGCAAATCACAAATCATCCCTGAAGAGAATCCGTCAGGACAAGAAGAAGACACTGCATAACAAGTATTATGCAAAGACCATGCGCAATGCCGTTCGTAAGTTGCGCGGAACGACCGATAAGGAAGAAGCAGTGAAGCTTTATCCCGCCGTTCAGAAGATGTTGGACAAATTGGCCAAAACGAACATCATTCACAAGAATAAGGCTGCCAATCTCAAATCAAGTTTGGCTCAGCATATCAGTAAGCTCGGTTAATTGCGGGGTTATTTCCCGTGGTTTGCCGGAAAGGGCCGTGACTGGATTCAGTCACGGCCCTTTTCGCTTTTTTTAGCATCAAAACTTTTATTTTTCCATTGATTTTATGTAAATTTGCACGTTAATAATAGATATTTTGAAAATGGCAGAAAACAACGAGAATCAGAATAATTATTCGGCCAGTAACATACAAGTGCTTGAAGGACTTGAGGCGGTGCGGAAGCGCCCGGCCATGTATATCGGCGACATCAGTGAGAAAGGACTTCACCATTTGGTCAACGAGACGGTGGACAATGCCATCGACGAGGCCATGGCCGGTTATTGTAAGAATATCGAAGTGACCATTAATGAGGACAATTCCATTACGGTGCAGGACGACGGTCGCGGTATTCCCGTGGATGAGCATGCCAAAATGCACAAGTCCGCTTTGGAAGTCGTCATGACGGTGCTGCATGCCGGAGGTAAATTTGATAAAGGTTCTTATAAGGTAAGCGGCGGTTTGCACGGCGTCGGTGTAAGTTGTGTCAACGCGCTTTCCACCCACATGCTCTCGCAAGTTTACCGCGACGGGAAAATCTATCAGCAGGAATATGAGAAGGGCAAGGCGCTTTATCCCGTCAAAGTGGTGGGAGAGACCCGGCTCAGAGGTACACGCCAGCAGTTCTGGCCCGACCCGACGATTTTCACTACCACAGTATATCAGTGGGACATCATCGCCCGCCGTATGCGTGAGTTGGCATTTCTGAATGCCGGTATCACTATTACCCTGAAAGATATGCGTCCCGATGAGGAGGGCAAGACCAAGGAAGAAGTATTCCATGCCAAGGAAGGCCTGAAGGAATTTGTTCGTTACGTAGACCGACATCGTACCCATTTGTTTGACGATGTCATCTATCTGAAGACCGAAAAACAGGGCGTGCCCATTGAAGTGGCCATCATGTACAATACCGACTATTCCGAGAACATTCACTCTTATGTCAACAACATCAACACCATTGAGGGCGGTACGCACCTGACAGGTTTCCGTATGGCGCTCACCCGCACGTTGAAGGCATACGCGGATGCGGACCCTGCCATTTCCAAGCAAATTGAAAAAGCCAAGATAGAAATTGCCGGAGAAGACTTCCGAGAAGGACTTACCGCCGTGATTTCCATCAAGGTGGCCGAACCGCAATTCGAAGGACAGACCAAGACCAAACTCGGCAACAGTGAAGTGACCGGTGCCGTGCAGCAGGCTGTAGGCGAAGCGCTTTCCACTTACTTGGAAGAGCATCCGAAGGAGGCCAAACAGATTTGCGACAAGGTGGTGCTTGCGGCTACTGCCCGTATCGCCGCGCGTAAGGCCCGTGAGAGCGTGCAGCGCAAGAACCCGATGTCGGGTGGCGGTCTGCCCGGTAAACTGGCCGACTGCTCCAACAAAGATCCGAAAGAATGCGAGATATTCCTCGTGGAGGGAGATTCCGCAGGCGGTTCCGCCAAGCAGGGACGTGACCGTTACACCCAGGCCATTCTGCCGCTTCGCGGAAAGATCCTCAATGTGGAGAAAGTACAATGGCACCGTGTGTTTGAGGCTGAATCCGTGATGAACATCATCCAGAGTATCGGTGTCCGCTTCGGTGTGGACGGAGAGGGCGACCGTGAAGCCAATATCGACAAATTGCGTTACGACAAGATTATCATCATGACCGATGCCGACGTGGACGGTTCCCACATTGACACGTTGATTATGACGCTCTTCTACCGTTTCATGCCGAAGGTGATCCAGGAAGGCCATCTCTACATCGCTACGCCGCCGCTTTATCTCTGCACTTTCAAAAACAAGGTGAAGGAATATTGTTATACCGATCAGCAGCGTCAGGCATTCCTCGACAAATACGGCAACGGCGTGGAAGGCACGAGTATTCATACACAGCGCTACAAAGGTTTGGGTGAGATGAATCCCGAACAACTTTGGGAGACGACGATGAATCCCGAGACCCGTCTGCTCAAACAGGTGACCATTGAAAATGCCGCTGAGGCTGATGAGATATTCTCTATGTTGATGGGTGATGACGTGGAGCCGCGCCGCGAGTTTATCGAACAGAACGCGACTTACGCCAACATTGACGCGTAGAGCCGATGAGGAAAACGATTTTTTTGTTAATTATTTTGCTGGGCCGTCTGTCCTGCCTGCATGCGGAGTTCGCTCCGTCGCGGTTGTGGTATGATGTGCCCGCAATTTTTTTTGAGGAGTCGTTGCCCATTGGCAACGGCAAGTTGGGAGCGCTTGTCTACGGCCGTCCCGACAAGGACATCCTTTATCTTAATGACATTACTTTCTGGACTGGTTCGCCCGTAGACCATGAGGAAGGATCCGGTGCTTCCGCATGGATTCCAGAAATACGGGAGGCGCTTTTCCGGGAAGACTATGCGGCGGCCGATTCCCTGCAACTTCATGTGCAAGGACACAATTCCCAATTCTACCAACCGTTGGCCACGCTCCTTTTGGACGATGCCGATGAAGGAGAGGTGACGGATTATCACCGTGAACTGGATTTGGACAGTGCGCTTGTCAAAATTTCATTCAAGCGGGCAGGCGTGACCTGCCGTCGGGAGTATTTCGCTTCCGCCCCGGATAAGTTGATTGCCGTTCGTCTGACGACCGACCGTCCCGGTACACTCAATTTCCGTGTGGCCATGACGGCGCAAGTCCCCCATAAGGTCAGCGCAACCGCCCGCCAGTTGACCATGACCGGTCATGCCACGGGCGATGCGATGGAAAGTATCCATTTCTGCTCTGTCCTGAAAGCGGTGTCCGACGGACAGGTGACAGTCTCGGATTCTTCCCTGACCGTGTCGGGCGCCACGGAAACCGTCCTTTATTTCGTCAATGAGACTTCCTTTGCGGGATTTGACAAGCATCCGGTAAAAGAGGGCGCGCCTTATCTGGAGAAGGCGGCAGATGACGCATGGCATACGGTGAATTACACCTATCGGCAATTCCGTGACCGACATGTGAGGGATTACAAACAATATTTCGACAGATTACAGTTGCGTTTGGGAGATGAAGCGAAACAGATCGACACACGTCCCACCGACCGTCAACTGTCCGATTATACTGACCGGCAGGAAAACAATCCGGCATTGGAGGCGCTTTATTTCCAATTCGGGCGTTATCTGCTCATCGCCTCTTCCCGTACACCGGGCGTTCCTGCCAATTTGCAGGGATTGTGGACACCCCATCTCTGGTCGCCCTGGCGCGGCAATTATACCGTCAACATCAATTTGGAGGAAAACTATTGGCCTGCGGAGGTAGCCAACCTGTCCGAAATGGTGCGGCCGTTGGATGATTTCGTTTCGGCCCTGGCGGAAAACGGAAAGTTTACGGCCCGAAACTTTTACGGCATCCGTCGCGGATGGTGCTCCTCGCACAACAGTGACTTGTGGGCCATGACCAATCCGGTGGGCGAAAACCGTGAAAGTCCGATGTGGGCCAATTGGAACATGGGAGGCGCCTGGTTGGTCGGCACACTTTGGGAACATTATCTTTACACACAAGACAAGGAATATCTGACGAAGACGGCCTATCCGCTCATGAAAGGCGCTACGGAATTCTGTCTGGACTGGTTGATGGAGAATCCCCTTCACAAGGGAGAATACATCACGGCGCCTTCCACTTCGCCTGAGAATGAATATGTCACGCCGTCCGGTTATCAGGGTGTGACCTGCTATGGCGGTACGGCCGACTTGTCAATCATCCGGGAACTGTTTCTCAGTACACTTTCCGCCGCCCGCATTACCGGTGAGAAAGACCAGCGGTTCCTCGATGAAACCGCCGACAAATTAAATCATTTACATCCCTATACCGTCGGTCATCAAGGCGATTTGAACGAGTGGTATTATGATTGGGACGACAAGGACGTGCATCATCGTCACCAATCCCATCTGATAGGACTTTATCCCGGACATCATGTCAACGGAAGACAGACGCCCGACATCGCCCGTGCCGCAGAGCGCACCCTAGAGATGAAAGGCGACGAGAGTACGGGATGGAGTACGGGATGGCGCATTAATCTCTGGGCCCGGCTCGGTCGGGGCGACAAAGCCTACGGTATGCTGCGCAAACTGCTTACATATGTTCATCCGGAACAGTACACCGGCAGTGATAAACGGCATGGCGGAGGCACTTACGCCAATTTGTTCGACGCGCATCCGCCGTTCCAGATAGACGGTAATTTCGGCGGTACGGCAGGCATCTGCGAGATGCTCTTGCAGAGCGATACCGCATCGATGACCCTTTTGCCGGCCCTTCCGTCCGCGTGGCCTTCGGGCAGCGTCAGGGGATTGCGCGCCCGTGGCGGATTTACGGTGGATATGGATTGGAAGGCTGGAAAAGTAGTACGCTGCGTCATCAGCAGTGAGACGGGCGGTACGACGACGGTCAACTATAACGGGAAGGAAAAGAAAGTGCTACTTCGCCCGGGCGGGAAGAAAACATTGAAATAACAGTTATGGCAAACATACCCAAATTAAACAGTATTACAGTAGAATCGGCCAAGTCTTTGTCGATGGACAACAGTGCCATCGGTGAGGACATCATTCTCTTTGAGGATGTCAACCGGGTGCCGTTGCTCAGTGAACCGAAACGGTTGAACTGTCTATTGTTCGCCATGTGCCTGAGAGGGCGCGCGCAATACACCGTAGACACCACGGAACACCTCATCAAGGCCAACGACATGATTATTCTCAGCAGCGGACAAGTGGTGGAAAACTACATGCTCAGTCCCGACTGCAAAGGCATTGCCGTGATGATATCCGCCGATTTCTTCGAGGAAATCGTTTCCAACGTACATGAATTGTCCTCCCTGTTTCTCTTTGCCATCAATCATCCCGTGTTTACGCTCCGCGAGGAGGAAGTGCAGACCATCTCGAATTACTTCCGACTCATCAAGATGAAAGTGGACGACACCCGGCATCACTTCCGGAAGGAAACCGTCAGGATGTTGATATCCGCCCTGATTTACGACATGAGTAATGTGATATATAAGTTGCAACATCTCACGACGCGCAAACAGGGACGTGCGGAGGCGATTTTTACGGATTTCATCCGTTTGGTGGAACAGAATTTCCGTACTGAGCGCCGCGTGAGCTGGTACGGGCAGCAACTGTGCATTACGCCGAAATACCTTTCCGAGACCGTCAAACAGGTGAGCCGGCGCACGCCGAACGAATGGATAGACAATTATGTCATTCTGGAAATCCGCGTCTTGCTCAAGAACTCGGCCATGAGCATCAAGGAAATCGCCCAGTATCTGCATTTTCCCAACCAAAGTTTTTTGGGAAAATACTTCAAGGAGCACGTCGGTCTGTCTCCTTCGGAATACAGAAGTCAGTAACAGGATTTACAAATAGCCTTCCTGCCGCAGCGCTTCCGCCACCTGTTCCAACTCCTCATACCAGGCCTCGCCGAAGCGCCGGATGAGCGGTTGCTTGAGAAACCGGTAAACGGGAATACCCAATTCTTTACCCTTCCTGACCGCATCGCGGCACACTTCCCAACGGTGGTAATTGATGCCGACGCCTCCGCCGGAAAACCTTTTTTCGCGAATGGGATAAAGCGCACAGGAGACAGGTTTGACAAAAGAAGTCTTGCCCTGCCGGCAAGCCCGTTCCAGCGCGCACAGACAAGTGCCGTTATCGTCATAACAGGTAAAGACGCAATCTTTACCGTTGACAATCGACGTGACCAAATCCCCGTCCCTGTCCGTATAGGCTACGCCTTGTTTGTCAATCACCGACTGCGCCGAAGCTGACAGGTCCGACCATACTGTTTCCGTGACGTTTTCGATTTCCGCCACTTCATCCAGAGTGACGGGAGCGCCCGCGTCGCCTTCAATGCAACAGGCACCTTTGCAGGCATCCAGGTCGCAACAGAAATATTCCGTCAGGATATCGGGCGAGACGAGTATGTCGCCCACTTGAAGAATGTGCAGCCCGCTCATTACCAACTGATGGGTTGTAATCCGTTTTGTTGCAGGTAGGCGTTGCAACGCGAGAAGTGATGGTTGCCGAACCAGCCTCCGCGGTTGGCCGAAAGCGGCGAGGGATGGGTGGATTCCAGAATCAAATGCTTGGAAGCGTCAATCAGGGATATCTTTTTACGGGCATTATTACCCCACAACATGAAGACCAGATGTTCCCGCTCGGCACTGAGCGTGCGGATGGCGGCATCGGTAAATGTCTCCCATCCCTTGTCCTTGTGACTGTTGGCCAGGTGAGCCCTGACCGTAAGTGTGGCGTTGAGCAGCAGGACGCCCTGTTCGGCCCAGCGGCGCAGCGAACCGTCCTGTGGGAAAGCGGTACCGATATCATCCTTGATTTCTTTGAAAATGTTGATCAGCGACGGCGGCATCTGCACGCCCGCCTTGACGGAAAAACAAAGACCTTCCGCTTGTCCGGGTTCGTGATAAGGGTCTTGTCCGATGATGACGGCCTTTACCTTGTCGAACGGACACAAATTGAAGGCGTTGAAAATCTCCCGTCCCGGCGGATAGCACGTCGTGGTGCTGTATTCCTGCCGGACAAAGGCAACGAGATTGGCGAAGTAAGGTTTGTCAAACTCCCCGCCAATCCGTTGTTTCCAACTGTCTTCAATCTGTACGTTCATTCTTATTAATCGATGATCAGATTCTCGCCCGTCATGTCTGCCGGTTGCTCCAGACCCATGATGTGCAACAGGGAAGGAGCCACGTCGGCCAGACGGCCGTCTTTCACTTTGGCCGAATTGTTGTCGGTCACATAGATAAACGGCACCGGATTCAGCGAGTGGGCCGTGTTGGGCGTACCGTCCTCGTTGATGGCGTTGTCCGCATTACCGTGGTCGGCGATAATCAGTGCCTCGTATCCTGTGGCCTTGGCGGCCTCAATGACGTCGTGAACACAATGGTCAACGGCCCATACAGCCTTGGCGATGGCGTTGTACACGCCCGTGTGTCCCACCATGTCACCGTTGGCGAAGTTGACCACGATGAAATCATACTTGTCTTCCTTGATGGCGGCCACCAGTTTGTCTTTCACCTCAAAGGCGCTCATCTCCGGTTTCAGGTCGTAAGTGGCCACTTTGGGAGAAGGCACCAGGATGCGGTCCTCGCCCTCAAACGGTTCCTCGCGACCGCCATTGAAGAAGAACGTCACATGCGCATACTTCTCTGTCTCGGCCGTATGCAACTGCTTCTTGCCCAGTTTGCTCAGGTATTCGCCCAGGGTGTCTTCCACATTCTCTTTCGGGAAGAGGATGTTCACACCGTGGAAGTTGGCGTCGTAAGGCGTCATGCAATAGTATTGCAGACCGGCAATCGTGTGCATGCCCTCATCCGGCATGTTCTCTTGCGTGAGCACTTGCGTGAGTTCCTTGGCGCGGTCGTTGCGGAAGTTGATGAAAATCACCACGTCACCTTCCTGAATCGTACCGTCCACCCGACTGTTGTTGATGGGTTTGACAAACTCGTCCGTCACGCCTTCGTCATAACTCTCCTGCATGGCTTTCACCATATCGTCAGCCTGTTTGCCCTTTCCTTCCACGAGCAGGTCATAGGCTTCCTTCACGCGGTTCCATCGCTTGTCGCGGTCCATGGCGTAGAAGCGGCCCACGATACTGGCGATATGTGCGCCGGCAGCCTGACAGCGGTCACTGACCTCACGGATAAAACCGATACCGCTCTTCGGGTCGGTGTCACGACCGTCCATAAAGCAATGTACGAACGTTTCTTTTAGGCCGTATTCCTTGGAGATTTCAATCAGTTTGAACAAGTGGTCCAAGGAGGAATGTACGCCGCCGTCGCTGGTCAGTCCCATCAGGTGGAGGCGCTTGCCCGTCTCTTTGGCATAAGAATATGCCTTGACGATGCCGGGATTCTGTAATATACTGTTGTCGCGGCAGGCCCGGTTGATTTTCACCAGGTCCTGATACACCACGCGGCCCGCACCGATGTTCAGGTGACCCACTTCGGAATTGCCCATCTGTCCGTCGGGCAGACCTACGTCCTCACCGCAGGCCATCAACTGCGAATGTGCCGATACGGCGTTCAAATAATCCAAATAAGGTGTCGGCGTTCTGAAAATGACATCACCCTCACCATGCTTTCCGATTCCCCATCCGTCGAGAATCATCAAAAGAGCCTTTTTGTTTGCCATAATTACATAAATCAAAAACTGCCGCAAAGGTACACAATTTCATTGAAATAACACAGTACCGGGAAAGGAAAATAAAATGTGAGAGGCCCCGTCGGACAAAAACCGGCGACACCTCTCACGGGGTTTAGTGGCTATTTAGTTATCCCCGCGCATTCACAAGCGGGGATGCAAGTATGTTTTTTAGTGGGTGTTGCAGAAATCGGGTGCGCCAAGCGCGCAACCTGAAAGAAAAAATAGTGATTTTAGTATCCCGGATTCTGGGAGATGAGAGAGTTACGCAACAATTCATCCGTCGGGATGGGCATAACCAGTTTGAGCGTGTTGAAATCCCAATCACGGTAGTAGTGCCAGTTGGTTCCGTCATTGGCCGGGTCGGTGTTGGCCACGCCGATGCCTTTGGGATAATCACATTCCACGTGCGGAATCAGGAAGTCAGAACGCTGGAGGTCCGCTTTCAGGTTCCATTCCGAACTGAATTCCTTGCGGCGCTCCTGTCCCAGCGCCACTTCCCACGGTTGGCAGCGTCCCGTGAAAGCGCGATGGTATTCGTTGCTTTCCGCCGTGAATGCGGTGTAATATGTCTTGGCGTCAGGCACGCTGACCGTTTCCGTATTGAAGGGAATCGGATAAGTCTCCGGCGCCACATAGTCGGAATAGGCGGAATTGATGTTGGCCAGGTTCTTGTAGTACTGCGTGAATTTCCGGTTGAGCTCATCCGCCTTGCCCACCTCCAAGTTGCCGAAGGCACGGTTGCGGATTTCGTCGATGATGCCCCAGGCGGTGGCGTCATCACCGCCGTTGAGGCGGAACAGGCATTCTGCGTAGTCCAACAGGACGCCGGCGTAGCGCTTGTAGTAGAAATGGCAGGGCGAATGCGGCGTTGTCCACTGGCAGCGCTGCAGGCGCCAGAGTTTCAAAGTCCAGATGCCCGGAGCGTAATCACCGCCATTGTTGAATTTGTACTGATTGTTTGAGGCGTCTTCGTTGGCGATGACTTGTTGTAAGAATGGGTTGTAACCGTAGCAATAAGCGGAGCGTTGCTCCTCAGGAAGATTTGGAACGGGATTGGTACACATGGATGCGTCGCGGCGCTTGTCGCCGTTCTCATACAGGAAATAAAGTTCCCATGAAAGGTATTCCGACCCCCAACCGCCTCCGCCGTTGGTGGAAGCAGAGAAGAAATTGACGAAGATATGTGCGTCGGCGTCCCATTTGGCATAGTTGCCGGCGCCCATGTCCATGACCACTTGCCATACGGCTTCCTTGGGCCACGCCTCATCGGCGTCCCAAAGGGTGGAGAAAGAGGGCGCCAACTCATAGACACCGCTGTTGATCACCTGTTCCAGGGCGTCCTTGGCCAGACGGATGTTCTCGTCGCTCTTGGCGTTGCCGTCGCCGTTGACACGCGCTTTGTAGGCTTTCCACAGGTAAGCCTCGCCCAGATAAGCCAACGCCATGCCCTTCGTACAGCGGCCGTACTCCCCGTTATAAGGTTTCCAGTCCAGTTCTTCAGCGGCGATTTTCAGGTCGTTGATGATGAAGTCCCACTCCTCGTCATCGGTTTCGGCCGCGGCTTTATCAGGCGTATTCGAGTAAGTCTCTCCCGTGGCGAGCATCGGCACCTTGCCCCAATTCTCCGCCAGGAACATATAGAAGTAAGCGCGCAGCGCCCTTGCCTCACCGTCCATGACGGAGGCCGTTGCCCATTCGGCCGCCTCTTCGCTTTCCTCCAGTCCGGCGATGAAATCGTTGCAACGGCTGATGCCTCGGTAAGTGTATTTCCACGCCTTGCCCATGTCGGAGTCACCGGCGCTCCACTGTTGCACGCACCATTGCTTGTCCCAACCGGTGGCCTGGGTGTCTAGAGTGGGATGACAGCCGAAGAAGAGTTGCGGCTTGTAATTCCAGCCGTCAGCGTCCGTTCCTTCAGGAAACAGGATGTCGTAACAGCCGGCCAGACCCTTGGCCGCGTCTTCCTCACTTTGAAACATCTGGTCGGCGGCCAGGATGGTGTAATGGTCCACTTCCAGGAAATCATTGCTGTCGCAGGCGCACAGCGCACCTGTTACAAAACTGCCGGCCAGAAGGAGCGACAGCAGGTATGTCGTATTTTTTTTCATATCCGTTATTGATTAGAATTGTACACTAAGACCGAAAGAATAAGTACGGGGAGAAGGATAACGGCCGGTGTCCAATCCCGTATAGAGCACATTGCCCTGACCGCATTCCGGGTCGCCGTATTTGTTGTAAGACGACAGGCAACAGAGGTTGCTTATTGACGCATATACGCGGAGCGCGCTCAACATGAGCGGAGCCGTCCATTTCCTGGGGAACGTGTAACCGATTTGCAGTTGACTGATTTTCAGGAAATCGCCGTTCTTCACCCACAGGTCGCTGCAACGGGTGTTGTGATTCAGGTCCAGGACGGTGAGGCGGGGCAGCGTTCCGCCGGGATTGCTTTCCGACCAGATGTCGTTGTACGACTCTTTCAGGATGTTCGACACGTTGTCGTCGCTCGGGGCGATGGTCGAAAGACGCATGGCCGAGTAAGAGAGGATATCCTGTCCCAGTACGCCGTAGAGATACAGCGAGGCGTCCCATTGCTTGTACGACGCGGTGAGATTCAGACCGAAATTGAGTTTCGGAAAACCGTTGCCGATGATATCCATGTCCTCTTCAGAGATATGACCGTCACCGTTGAGGTCGACAAACTTGACATCGCCAACTTTCGTACCGGCCACCTGATATCCGTCGGTCCATCCTGCGGCGTAGGCCGCCTCGTTCAGCGCGTCCAGTTCTTCCTGACTGGTGAACAGGCCGTCGGTGCGGTAACCGTAATAAGAACCTACGGCATATCCTTCGCGACAGATGGAATGGTTGTTCCACCACATCGACGAACCGGCCACCGTTCCCATGTTTGAACCGTCTTCCGTAGTGCCGTCGTTCCAGTCGCAGGTCTCCATGATGTCCAGACCGCTCTTGATGATTTTGTTCTTGAGCGTCGAACCGGTCAATGTCGCCCCCAGCGTCCAGTCTTTCCCGAAATGACGGTTGTACGACAGACTGAACTCCAGACCGGTATTGCGTATCTCGCCGTAGTTGGTGTAGACGTCGTTCCATCCCGTGGAGGGTCGCAGACTCTGATACAGCAACAGGTCTTTCGACGTGCGGATGAAGTAGTCAATGGTAAAGGTCAGCGCATTGTTGAAGAATCCGCCGTCCAATCCGATGTTCCACTGTTCGTTGGTCTCCCATTTCAGGTTGGTGTCGATGACGCTGGCCTGTGCCATACCGTTGGCCGTACTGAAATTCTGGGTGGAGGCGCCGGAGGAATAGAAGTGGTACATGATACCGTCCGAACTCAATTGGGGCGTGGCCAGATTGGTCGCGCTGCCCGCATTACCCGTGCGGCCCCATCCCAGACGCAATTTCAGGTTGGACAGCGCCGGCAGGGCCCGTTTGACGAACGCTTCTTCCGAGATGCGCCAAGAGGCTGCGAACGAGGGGAACGTACCCCAGCGGTTGCCCGCACCGAAGTTGGACGAACCGTCCCGACGGATGGTCGCGGTGAAATTGTAGCGGTCCAGCAAACCGTACATCACGCGGCCGTAGTAGGAGATGAAGCGCGTCTGCAAGTTGAAGGCGCCGTTGCCCGTCTTGGTGTCGAGGTCATTGGTCAGACTGATGTCCCGAATGCTCGAACCGGGGAAGTCTTCCGCACTGGCCGACACCCACGAACCGTAGGATTTGCTGACGGAGTTGCCCGCCATGACCGTGATATTGTGAATGTCGTTATACCAGTTGTAAGTCAGATATGTCTCAATGCCCTTGTCGTATCCGGCCGTTTGCGTCAGTTCGAACTTCTCATTGGCGTTGACGCCCAGCAGAGGATACGGTTCGCCGTTGTTGTAACGCGGGCGCTTGGGCGTCCATTCCGACTTGTCTGTAGCGGTATGGCCATAAGAAAGAATGGATTTCAAATGCAGTCCTTTGACAGGAGAAATGTCCACGTACATGTTCGACAACAGGCGGTTGACGCGGTAAGGATTGCAGATTTCCATCTGCCGCGCATAGTAGTTGTCGCTCAGTTTGGGTACCTCTCCGCCCACCGTGCTTTGCCAGTAAGTACCGTAAGTGCCGTCGGCGTTGACCACGTTGGGATGTATCAGATTTCCGCTTGCGTCGGTGTAGTCCATCGTAGGTACAGCGGTGGCGAAGTCTCTCAGACTGGAGAGGTTGTTGTTATTGTTGAACGCGTAATTGCTGCCTTGCGAGACCGAATGGGTGAAGTTGACGTCGCCACCCATCTCCAGATATTTGTTCACTTGCGCCCGCAGCGTGCCCCGCAGGTTCATTCTCCGGTAATTGGTGTTGACGATGATACCCTTGTTGTCCAGATAGCCGGCCGAAAAACTGCCTTGCAGCTTCTCCGTGCCGCCCGATACGGATGCTGTGTAATTCTGACGCAGCGCCGTGCGGGTCATTTCCTTTTGCCAGTCGACGGTCTTCCGCTGTCCGTCGTACTGCTCGCCCCATACCGGCATGACTATGTTGCTGCCGTCGACCGCACGCCCTATCCGGATGGCCTTGGCATAAGTGTCGGCATCCAGCACGTCCAACGTCCTGTCCAGCGTCTGGATACCCCAGTTGGCCATGACGTCCACATGGACGGCGCCCTTATGTCCGTGCCTGGTGGTAATCATCACCACGCCGTTGGCTCCGCGCGCACCGTAAATGGCGGTGGCGGAAGCGTCTTTGAGAATCTCTACATTCTCTATATCTTGCGGATTGAGGAAGTTGGCGTTGGTGCCCACCTGCACGCCGTCCACGACGTAAAGCGGGTCGGCACTGCCGTTGATGGTGGCGACACCGCGGATACGGATGGCCGCATTGGCGTCGGGCGCGCCGTCTTGCGCGTTGACCATCACGCCGGGAGCGGCGCCTTGCAACCCCTGTGCCAGGTTGACCGGCGCCTTGCGCAGCATGGCTTCCCTGTCGACGGAGACCACCGAACCGGAGATATCGCTTCGTTTGGCAGTACCGTAACCGATGACCACGACGTCACTGAGCGTCGTCTCCTCCTCTTGCAGGTTGACGGTCAGAAATTTTCTTCCGCCCACTTTGACTTCTTGAGGCAGATAACCGATATAAGATACTTGAATTTCCGCCATTTCATCGGCGTTTACACTGAATTGACCGTCCAAGTCGGTGACGGCTCCCACATTCGTTCCTTTCACTTTGACGGTCGCGCCGATAATCGGATCTCCCGCTGCGTCGAGGACTACTCCCTTTACGATGTCCTGTGCCGCGGCCCCGCCAGGGACCCAACAGAAAAGGAATAGCAGTAAAAGCGGCTTAAAGATAGATTTGAATAACATAATATAAGGTTTAAAACACGAGTATTCCTCAAAATGCCGGCGGCCTTTTCTTGGGATAGCCATTCCCGACCGCCGGTTGGGAAAATTTATCGCCGCAAAAGTAGAATGAATTTTACAAAAGGTTTTTAATATTTGAAAAGTCAGTTTTACGATTTTGAAAAGTGACAGTAAAAAAGATCAAATATTAAAGACTTACTTTTCAAATAATAAAATTTTCACCCCAAAATCACCCTCCCCTCTGCCCGCTTTGAGTGGAATAACATGGATTTTATATGTTAAAAAGCAGTCGTTACCCTCATTTTTTGAAGAATGGAAGTGCGGTTTTGGAAATTTTACCTACCTTTGTCCTAGTTGCAAACCTTTTTTAAGCGTTGAAATACCTTGAAATGAAACATAAATCTGAAAACCTATGCTGATTAAATGTATTAAGCAAAATATGCTATCAATTAAAGATCAGCAAATAGAACTTGCACGAGAATTGCATGACAGTCAATTGGTAAGGGAGTACCAGGAACAAAAGAGAGGTGTATTGCAAGCATTTAGTATGGTGGAGAACGGATACTGATATGATATTGTATAACATTTAATTTTCGAAATAAAATATTAAGGCACTGATTAAATGTAGTGAATGCGGACACATGGTGTCCGACAAAGCGAAAAAATACCCGAAGTGCGGATGTCCATTGAATGGGATGAATCAAGGAAACGTCCGTCCGCCATCAAGAGAGTTTGTAGAACCGGAAAAGAAGAGTAATAAGACAATCTATATCCTTGCTGCCATTCTCGGCGCGTTGCTCCTGGCTGTTTTGGGCAGTGTGATTTACAACAAGAGCAAGTCTGCTGCCGGGGAGGCGGATGAATCGCCGACGGAGATGGTTGCCGATACTGTCGCGCAAGCGGAAGAAATGCCGGCAGAATTGGTCGATTCGGTGGTGGCTATGCCGGATACGGCGTATACAGAACCGGAGACCTTTGTAGAGGAACCGGCGGATGATGATGCCGAACCGGTTGTGGAAGAGCCTGTTCGTCATGAGACTGTTCAGGAGGAACCTGTCGCTCCGAAAGTGGAGAAAGCGGAAAGTCCTTCCCGAGAGACGTCTGCCGTGAGCGGTGACAGAGTGTTTGACGTTGTGGAGGAGATGCCTGGGTATCCGGGTGGCAATGCCGCCATGATGAGTTATCTTTCGCAAAACATGAGGTATCCGGCTCAAGCACGGGAAGAGGGCGTCCAGGGCAGAGTTGTCGTTTCCTTCGTGGTGGAGAAGGACGGCAGCGTGTCCAATGTCCGTGTCACGCGATCTGTTTCTCCCGAACTGGACAGCGAAGCCAAGCGGTTGGTCTCCGGCATGCCGAAGTGGAATCCGGGCCGGCAGAATGGTACGCCGGTCAGGGTGAAGTATAATGTTCCGGTTCTTTTTAGGCACAATAAGTAAAAGCGGGTGTGCCGGCCTTTGGCTCAGAACGCAACGTCCAATAAAAAAGAAGTCCTTTATCAAGAACTTCTTTTTCAGTCGGGATGAGGCGGCCTTTGGCTCAGAACGCTACGTCCAATAAAAAAGAAGTCCTTTATCAAGAACTTCTTTTTCAGTCGGGATGAGGCGACCTTTGGCTCAGAACGCTACGTCCAATAAAAA